>Ga0210404_10000013_pt1 | contig 379042 bp, 351 predicted proteins | sample IncBWH28MmetaG_FD_155455 | JGI IMG/M metagenome (GOLD analysis project Ga0210404, IMG submission 155455) | Forest soil microbial communities from Barre Woods Harvard Forest LTER site, Petersham, Massachusetts, United States - Inc-BW-H-28-M | ecosystem: Environmental > Terrestrial > Soil >... | reverse complement strand
GCAGCCTGCTGCCCGGTACTTACCTCATTCAGGTCGTCAACAACAAGGATAAAAGCCTCGTCGGTAAAGGCAAGTTTGTAAAACTTTAAATAATCGAAAAGCTGAAGGCTGATAGCTGTATCACCCCCTCCCGGTTCACCCGCTTTCTGGCTTCCGCTTTTCGTTACTAAGTGCTCTTAGCTTATTATCCGCATATTCTCCGCATCCCAGTGTATCACTTTGTTTTGGAAATAGCTGTCATTGCAGGCCAGGCATGGCGCAGCAGCCCTGAAACCAAAAACAGCATCCTCAACAACGGGCTTGCCGGTACGGATGGCATCAAAAAAATTGGCAAAGTGTTCGTTTGATACATTATAACCCGGCGGAACGCCATAAGTAATATTTGGAACGCTTTCGGCATGCTTGTCGGCTTCAGAGTATTTCCGGTTATATTCGTCGAGCAACGCCTTCTGCATCGCTTCAGGGTAAGTCGACAAAGAATCCCATCCGCCAATGCCGGGCGCTACCGTCATTTTTCTTTTGCGGATGGTAAAGCCGTTTTCGTCCGAAAGGTCCATCACACCTTCCGACCCGGTAACGCGCGTCGACGAGTGCTCACCATCGCCGCTTACGAAATTGACCCGGAGCGACACCTCAAAGGCCGGGTGCTCTTTACTATCGGGATATTGTATAACCGCATTCATCACATCCGGAACGTTCCTCCCGTCTTTCCAGTAAGCCAGCTCGCCGATCGAATATATCTTGCTCGGCCCCTTTGACCCGGTTATAAAGTGGATCCCCGAAAGGAGATGCACAAAAAGATCGCCTGCCACACCTGTGCCATATTCGCGGTAATTACGCCACCTGAAAAACCGGTTACTGTCATACGCCCGTTTTATTTTTTCTTTGGCCTGATACTGGTCCCATGCTACTGTTTGCGGCGACGCATCGAGCGGAATGGTATACTGCCACGCCCCAAGCGCGCTTTGCCGGTTAAATGAAGCCTCAATGGAATTAATTTGCCCTATGGCGCCGGCAGCTAATAATTCTTTTGCCTTTTGAAAAGCGATGCTGCTCACCCGCTGGCTGCCAACCTGGAAAACAGCCTTGGTTTCCTGCTGTGCTTTTATCTCAGCCAAACCCTCGCTTATGTAATGCACCATTGGTTTTTCGCTGTAAACAGCTTTTCCCTTATGCATGGCTGCGATGGCTATGGTGCTGTGCCAGTTGTCGCTGGTGGCGATGATCACCGCATCAATGTCCTTTCGGTCGAGTATCTCGTGGTAATTATTAGTGGTAAAAATATTAGCGCCGAAAACCTCTTTCGCGCGGACCAACCGCCCTGCGTACAGGTCGCAACAAGCCACAAACTCAACCCCGGGGCATGATAGCGCCGCCCTGGTATCGTTAAAACCCATAATTCCCATGCCAATGGTGGCAATCCTTATTTTATCATTGGGGCCAATGCGGCTTTGAGCTTGCAATATCCTTCTTTCATAATCTTCCATAGCTGCAAAGCCTGAAAGCGAGGCCGAAGTAAGCACGATGGTGCTCCCGAGCTGTCTTAAAAATTTTCTGCGATCAGTTGACATAATTGAGATTTAGTTGGTTTATAATGCAATATAATATTTTAGTCTGGAAAGCCGGGAAGAAGGCAATATCGTTACCTGCTCATTCTCGCCTCCATAAACTGAAGTTCCGCCCAATCCGGGAGTTCGCCCTTGCCGGAATTTTTGTTGAATATCATAGCTTGCCTGGCGACCGGATCATAGGCCGGCCATAGCGCCAAACCATCGCGGTTTGGATTACCGGTTTTGATAAAATTTACCCAGTATGCCGACATTAGTTTTGCCAGTTCAAAGTCTGCAGGTTCCCATGGGCGGTTGAGAAATTTTAAGTCGTCCATCACATAAGCTACTTCGCCGGTATGAAAAGCGCCATATTTGGCGTAATCAGGTGTTGCGGGCAGCTTCCGGGCAAAATAATACACATATACCGGCCGGCCGCCTTTCGCAACCTGCAAACCGGCCCATGTATAGCCCGACACAGCAAACATCAAATCGCGGCTCAACTTAATTTGCGAACGTGCCGCTTCCTCGTCGGTGCCGGCCTGGTAATATTTCAAAAACTCCGCAGCATCAGCGCCATATTGTTCATTAGCCTGCTTTATAAATTCGTCCTTCTTTTTGAACCCGGCCACAAATGCTTCGTCGGCATTCCACCCGATCAGCAACGGCACGCGGTTCTCCTTCCCTTCGGCAAAAATTTGAGGAATGGGTTCGGGCAGCACATAACCATCAACAATGGGTGAAAACCTCCCCTGCAATTTCAGCAGATCCGCAGCAGGGAGAGCCCTGAGCCCGGACAACGAAGTAACATGTGCGGATGCTGCCAATTTAACGCCCTGCTGCTCTGCACCTTGCAGATCGCTGTTTTTCAGCATCGGGTTTGGCACCATTAACGAACCGCTTTCGGCGATAGCTTTGTTAAACAGCCCCTTTGCCAAAGGCGATGCCACCAGGCAGTTTACACTCATGGAACCGGCTGACTGACCCGCAATTGTTACATTATCCGGGTCGCCACCAAAAGCGGCTATGTTGTTTTTGACCCATCGCAAGGCGGCAACCTGGTCGAGCAAACCGTAATTGCCCGACGCTTTGTTAGGTGATTCCTTTGTCAGTTCCGGATGGGCCATAAAACCCAAAATGCCCACGCGGTAGTTAACCGACACAAATATGATCCCTTTTTTCGCCATCGCCTCGCCATCGTAAATAGGCACTGCTGTACCGCCGCTGGAGAATCCGCCGCCGTATATCCACACAAAAACAGGTTTCCTGGCAGCTGCCCGTGGCTTCGCCCAAACATTCAGGTACAGGCAATCTTCGCTTATAGGCTCTTCGGGGATCAAAAATTCGCGCGTATAAACCGCAAAGGGGACTGGTTTAGACTGCATGGGGCTGGGGCCAAAGGCATCGCATTTTTTAATGCCGGCCCAGGGCTTTACAGGCTGGGGTGCTTTCCAGCGCAATTCGCCAACGGGAGGCGCCGCAAATGGAATGCCTTTGAACGATGTTACATCACTGGTTTTGCTTTTTTCGCCTGATATGATACCACCTTCAACGCGGACTATATCATTATTTTTACGGGCTGCCGTTTTTACCGTGAATGAGAAAAATAGGGCCACCGCGATTGTCAAAACAAGGCAAACAGCGATTGCAGGTAGCTTTTTCATAATGAAGAGTTTATGATGTGTCTGGCTGACGCAATATAATAATTATTAAATTGTGATTTTATGTTCTAATTACTTTTTAATATTATTTAAAAAGTATAATTTGCAATCTGTTTCTCCAATAAAACCTTTAAAACTCCGATATGAAAAGATTTACGCTATTACTGTGCTGTAGTTTTGTCATTTTTAATGCTTTCAGCCAAACCGCCAAAACAAGCCTCGGCATTATTCCGGAGCCTGTAAAAATAGTCACCAAAAAGGGATGGTTCACCCTGCCGAAACGGGTAGTGATCGTTGCCGGCGCACAAGCGGATTTGCAGCCCGTAACCGCTTATTTAAAAAGGAAACTAACGCTTTCAACAGGTGCGCTGGTTACCATAAAAAGCACGTCGGCCACACCGGCAACAATCAAATTGCAGCTCAATAAAAAGAATGATACGGAGTTAGGCAAGGAGGGCTATCGTTTGCTGGTAGGCGCCAAAGGGGTCATCATCAGTGCGAATGAACCGGCCGGGCTATTTTACGGCGTGCAAACCCTGATTCAATTGTTCCCGAAGGAGATAGAAAGTGCAGAAGTGGTACATCATGTAAAATGGGTTGCCCCGAGCGTGGATATCAGGGATTATCCGCGATTTGCGTGGCGGGGCCTTATGTTCGATGTATCGCGGCATTTTTTTACCAAAGCAGAGGTTGAACAGTATATTGACCAAATGGTGCGGTACAAATTCAACCTGCTGCACATGCACCTGACGGATGATGAGGGCTGGAGAATAGAAATTAAAAGTTTGCCACGCTTAACAACGGTGGGCGCCTATAACGTTAAAAAAGTAGGCGAATTTGGCAGCTTCTCGGCGCCAGCGACGACCGAACCGCGCACTTATGGCGGATTTTATACGCAGGATGACATTCGTGAGCTGGTTCAATATGGCAAAGACAGGTTTTTAAACATCATGCCCGAAATTGATGTGCCGGGGCACAGCCTGGCGGCTGTTGTTTCATACCCCGAATTATCGTGTACCCAGGGAGCCGACAAATACCAGGTACGGTCAGGTGAGCACATGATGAATTTTGGCAGCGGCGGGATTACCGCCCTGGTCGACAATACCTTATGCCCCGCAAATGAAAACGTATATGCCTTTTTAGATAAGGTGCTCACCGAGGTTACACAGCTTTTCCCTTTTGGTTATGTACACATGGGCGGAGATGAGTGTGCCAAAAACTTCTGGGAAAAAAGCGACGCTGTTAAAGCCCTGATGCAAAAAGAAGGCTTGAAAACAATGGAGGAAGTGCAAAGCTATTTCGAAAAACGATTGGAAAAAATAGTAGAATCGAAAGGTAAAAAATTCATGGGCTGGGATGAGATCATTGAAGGCGGGCTTGGTCCTGATGCCGCAGTGATGAGCTGGAGGGGAATGAAAGGCGGCATTATAGCTGCCAAAGCCGGGCACGAGGTAGTAATGAGCCCAACTACATTTGCCTATCTTGACTATATGCAAAGCGACCGGGTTATGGAGCCGCACGTTTATGCCACTTTACGATTGAACAAATCGTACCAGTTTGAACCGTTGCCCGACAGTGTGGATGCTAAGCTGATACTGGGCGGACAGGCTAATTTATGGACCGAGCAGGTATTCAACTTTCGCCAGGCGGAATATATGACCTGGCCACGCGGCATGGCCATTGCCGAGGATGTATGGTCGCCGAAGGAAAAGAAAAACTGGAACAATTTTTACCCGAAGGTTGAAAAGCAATTTGCACGCCTGAATGAGGCAGAAGTTAAATATGCACCAAGCATGTACGACCCAGACTTTGATGCGAGCATGACCGCCGACAGCCTGGTAAAGGTAACGCTGACGACTGAGATCCCCGGCCTTGATATTTACTATAGCTTTGATAACTCGTATCCCGACAGGTATTACCCCAAATATACCGAGCCGATAGTGGCGCCAAAGGACGCTAACCAGCTACGCGTTGTAACCTATCGCGGCAAGGAGCAAATAGGCCGGATGATAACGATGCCAATGGCTGAACTGCGTCAGCGGTTAGCAAGGAGGAGGCGCAACTAAACTAATGGGACTATTAAGTTGAGCTGCGGGGAATGAATAAAAATTAATAGGGGTTGGGACGTTATCGAGGGATTTGAGTTTCAGCCATGTGTGAATTGAAAACGGCCACCAAGTTGGGTGGCCGTAATTTTACCATTTGATGTTAATAGTTGTAACACCATTTGAATGGGAAAATATTAAGCTTTTAGGCCTAACATACATCCAAACCAACTTCATCATCAGTAAAGATGAAATTGTGACATGAATTAATTCCATTACAAAAAAATTGGAAGTTTACGGATTTAGCAGTCCTGAAAAATCAGGATAAGTTGAGCTTAATATCACTTACAAACTTGTGTACATTAGTAAATAAAAGAAATGTTTAATATAACCTAAAATCAATATTATGACTCCAGATTTATTAGTAGCGATGGTGTCTGCCAGTATGCAAGCCATTGATCTTTGGCTGAACTTTCGTGATAAAGAAAAAGTAAACGCGGTAATGAACCAAGTTGATTATTTACAATCAAGTCCTCAGATTCAAGAAGAAGGTGATAACTTATTGCTTTTAATTCCGGTGGATGTATTTGATATACTTTCAAATAGGGTGCAAGCTTGCTTTGATAAATATAAAGCGATGTTTGATAATAATTATGAATATTTGCCGGCTGAACTAGACGAGGCCACTGAAGCACTTAAAAGATGCATTTGCAGGGAATTGAGTAGGATATATTCACTCAATGGGAGAATACCAGACGGGACACTATCACACTATTGGAATCAATATTCGTGTTCAAATACTACCCGTCGTGAATATGCGACAGTGGGAGAGGGTGGGATAGTCAATAGTGTTTTTTTTAACGAATAAATAAGTATAATTTATTACCTTTCACTGGTCGAAGGTGCTATCACAACTTTATTCAACCCTATCCCTTTCTCCCCCGCCCGTTCAAGCGCCCCCGCTTGAATGCAAAAAGTTTAAGTGTCCGAGCTTAAACTAATATACGATCTTTAACGGATTTTCAGGATTTGCGCGCCCCGCCCGGCCAGGCGTCCATGCTTTACCGAACAATGTTGAGTGGCCCACGTTTAATCAACCACCTTGTTATAGCATGTTTTGGGTTATCCGGCGGTGTTTGTTCCATGTTCGTGGCGTGTTCAGGGGTGTTCGGGGGGCGTTCGCGACTGTATCAGGTGTATCAACTGTATCACGTGTATCAGCTGTATCACGTGTATCAGCTGTATCTCTTTCACAAAATGATACAGTCCCAATTTTGATGTATTAAGCTTTAGCTAAAATGATTTAATTCAGAGGCAGCCCCCTCATCCAAAAAAACGAAGGCGGAGTCCAGGGTTTGAAAAATAGACGCAGGCAGCTGATTGGTAACCGGACCTTCCAGCGCCTGCTTAACAATTCCTGCTTTTTTGCTGCCGCTGGCAATCAGAATGGGTGTTTTTGCTTCCCTCAGGTGTTTCAGGCCCAGGGTTATCCCTTCGGTCAAGAGGGTTTGCTGTTTAAAATATTTTTGCCCCACACTCATCGTCATCGGTGCCAGAGGAGCATGATGTGAATATAAATTAAAGTCGGTACCCGGCTCATTCAGTCCGATATGGCCGTTCATGCCTATGCCGACCATCATGATATCAAGCGGCCCTTTTTCCCGGATAAAATCGTCGATCGCTTTGCACGAATCATCGAGGTTAGCAGCGCGGGCATCAAAAAAGCGAATATGATCAGCTGCGATATCAAGCTTATTAAAAAAGCTTTCGTAAAGCGACCAGGTGCAGCTGCCTTCGTCGTTCCTGCCCATACCTACCCATTCGTCCAAACCAATAAAATAGCATTGGCTAAGATCCACTTTGCCTGTATTGGCATAATTGATCAAACTGTTGAATACGCCAACAGGCGAATCCCCGGAAGGAAAACAAAGCAGCGAACCGGGCTTTTGCCGAACCTGCTCAACAGTGCAGGCGGCTGCCGCGGCACTCATTTCGTCGTAAGTTTTATAGGCTAGTATCTTCAATGGCAGGTGGGTGTTTGTCCGGCGTTTTAATTGTGATCAAGTTTAAGGATTTAAATTTTAAACTGGAAATCTTGCCGGCAACGCAAAAAAATATCCCGGGGAATGAACTCACCGGGATATGCAGGATAAATAAAATAAGTTTGAACAAAGCCCCCCGGCCTTATTCGTTAATTCAGTTCACGGCTTGATATGTTGTCATGATGAATTTCTTCCAACAGGCCATGCACATTGATCGCGTAGTGTGCGTCGGAAGTATCATTATGATTTTTTGGTATGCGTACAATATTGATTTTCTTAACAGGGAAAAACAAGGGAACAACCAGTGCTGCCAGTAACGAAGTTATTTTTAATACATCTATAAGCATAATTCCTATACGAATAAGTAAACAAAAAACGAAAGCACTTATAAATTGGTATATATAATACGGAAAATCAGTTGTTCCGGTTGCGTTTTACCAGGTGCTTTTCATCGTGAATGAAGCTAAATCAATGCCAAATTTGTAAAATATCGGCAAGTATTGACTAAACGGCGACAGTCAAGCCTGCGGCTGATAAAAAGATTTATCAAATTGATTGGTTAAACTTTCAAATTGATAATTTTTTAATGGCATCACTACATTTTTATCATTAATTAAAAGCTAAAAACGGCAATTAAGTAATGAACTTTTTACGTGCGATTGCGGCCGGTAAATAACTATGCTTGCATAGTTATCAGCACAAGTGTGCATAATAAAATACAATTTAATAACACTAAATCACCACTTTAGCTGTTAAACCCTTCAAAAGCCAGTTAACTACTTTAAACTTTTAATTATGAACAAACTAACACTTACCGCAGCGTTAATTGCCGCGGCAATTTTTACAGGATGCGGCGGCAATGGGAATAAATCGGCCGCCGACAGTACTAAACAATCACCCGCTGCATCATCAGGCGACTCAAATACTTTACTGGGAGCCGGCAGTACTTTTGTTTACCCGTTGTTTTCAAAGCTATTTGCCGAATATGACAAAGAAACCGGGGTAAAGGTAAATTACCAGTCGATAGGCTCGGGCGGAGGTATATTGCAGCTTACCAATAAAACCATTGATTTTGGCGATTCGGACGCGCCGTTGAATGACGACCAGACAAAGAAAATTGGCGCTGATGTGTTGCATATCCCCATGTGCTCCGGTGCAGTGGTTATAAGCTATAACCTCCCCGAATTAAAAGGTGCACTAAAACTAACACCGGGTGTACTGGCCAATATTTTTTTAGGGAAAATAACCAAATGGAACGACCCGCAGATAGCGAAGGTTAACCCGGGTGTTGTGTTGCCGGCAACAAGCATCTTTATAGCCCACAGGTCGGACGGCAGCGGGACAACTAACATTTTTACAACTTATTTGGCGAAGGTAAGCCCCGAGTGGAACACAAAACCGGGCAAGGGCTCTGCAATAAGCTGGCCCGCAGGAATCGGCGGAAAGGGCAACGAGGGTGTGGCTGGTTTGATAAAACAAACACCAGGTGCAATAGGCTATATAGAATTGGCCTATGCCATACAAAATAAAATGGCCTATGCCGACCTTCAAAACAAAAGCGGCAGCTTTATTACACCAACTGTCGCATCAACGAGCGCTGCCGGAAATATTACCATGCCTGCTGATGCAAAAGTGTCGTTAAGCAACACGGATGCAAAAGACGGCTACCCTATAGGCGGGTTTACCTGGGCATTGATATATAAAGAACAAAATTATGCCGGGAGAAGCCAGCAAAGGGCCGAGAAAGTTGCCAAATTGCTTTGGTGGAATATCCATGAAGGGCAAAAATATTGCAAAGACCTGAACTACGCGCCGCTTTCGCCTGCCGCGGTTGCCGTTGCAGAAAAAATACTAAAATCGGCTACTTTTGACGGCAAGCCGTTACTACCGTAAACAATGACCAATCATTTTAAAGGCCCTTCGGAAGATACGGAGGGCTTTTTTATCAGATAAAAGGTAGTTTTGATGTCAATGACCTTTGCAGACAAAGTAATTCAATTTAATAAACAATTGGATTTTACAGGCAGCCTTCCTGCCGGCATACGAATAATGAACCCTTTCAGAGAAAACCCGCAGGTGATGGGTTTGATGGAGCAGTTTTATAAAAAATTTTACAACGACAACGATAAGCGGCACCTGATTTTAGGCATTAACCCCGGCAGGTTTGGTGGTGGCGTTACCGGCATCCCTTTTACCGATCCGAAGCGGTTAAAATCTGTATGTGGAATTAATTATGAAGGCAAAGAAACGCACGAGCCCTCGTCGGTTTTTGTTTATGAGGTAATCGATGCCTTTGGCGGCCCGGATGCGTTTTACAAACACTTTTACATACATTCTATTTTCCCATTGGGCTTCACTTTTACAGGACAAAACGGGAAAGAGGTAAACTATAATTACTACGACAGCCCGGCTTTAACCGCCGCTGTTTATGATGCTATCATCGATAACATAAAAAAACAGATCGCCCTCGGTGTTTATACCGATACCTGTTTTTGTTTTGGCAATGGCAAAAACGAAAAATTTCTGCGCAAGCTAAATGAACAGGAAAAGTTCTTCAAAAATATAGTCGCCCTCGAACACCCAAGATTTGTGATGCAGTACAAATCCAAATCAAAGGACGTCTATATTGCTAAATATATTGCGGCTTTCAGAGGGGTTTTGAACCAATAGCTATTTATAGGCTTTAACTGCTTGTCTTGCCTCGCCCAACCCGTCGATTCCCAGTTCCACCACATCGCCGGGTTTAAGATAAACAGGTGGCTTCATGCCCAGGCCAACGCCGGCGGGGGTTCCGGTTGAAATGATATCTCCGGGCAGCAGCGTCATAAACTGGCTGGTGTACGATACCAGGTGCGGGATACCGAAGATAAAATTAGCCGTGGTGCCGTCCTGCATAATGTTGCCATTCACTTTTAGCCACAGGCGCAGGTTATGCGGGTCGCCGATCTCGTCTTTTGTGGCAAAGAAAGGCCCTAGCGGCGCAAATGTATCGCAGCCTTTGCCTTTATCCCAGGTACCCCCTCTTTCGATCTGGAACTCGCGTTCGGATACATCATTATGCAAAACATAACCTGCCACGTAATCCATCGCTTCGGCTTCGTTTACGTAGCTGGCTTTTTTGCCGATAACCACCGCCAGCTCAACTTCCCAGTCGGTTTTTTGGGAGTTTTTGGGGATGATTATATCGTCGTTTGGGCCGACAATCGCTGTGGTAGATTTCATAAATATCACCGGTTCAGCGGGTGGCGTGGCATTGGTTTCTTTTGCATGATCGGCGTAGTTTAAGCCAATGCACACTATTTTTGAAGGGCGTGCCAGGGGGCTGCCAAGTCTGGCGCGTTCGTTTATTTCAGGAAGTTTATTGCCGGCAATGAAATCTGCCAGGCGTTTTAACCCATCGGTTTCAAAAAAGTGTTCGCCGTAGTCTTCACCAAATGCCGATGTATCGTATTTCTTGTCGTTAATAATGATCCCGGTTTTTTCTTTACCAGGCTCGCCAAATCGTATCAGCTTCATTGTTATAAATTAGATGCAGGCAAACTTATCAATTCCGAAATAACTATCAATTATTCAATGTAATAAATCCGCCATCGATCGGGTAATCGCAACCGGTAATAAACCCGGCCTCGTCCGAACAAAGATATAAAGCCAGCGCGGCTACTTCTTCTGATTTTCCCATCCTGCCAATGGGTTGGGTTTTTGACAGTTTTTCAAACATCTCCGCTTCCTGGCCGGCATAATTTTTCGCAATAAAGCCATCCACGAAAGGGGTGTGCACCCTCGCCGGGGAAATGCTGTTGCACCGGATACCGTCGTGCAGGTAATCGCGGGCCACCGAAAGCGTCATGGCATGTATGGCGCCCTTGCTGGTTGAATAAGCAAAGCGATCGGTAATGCCCACATGCGCGGCTATGGATGCGGTATTTAATATCACGCCGCCCTTATTCGCTTTCATCATAGGTATAGCCGCGAACAGGCAATTATAAACGCCTTTTACGTTTACGTTATAAACCCGGTCGAAATCAGCTTCGCTTGTGTTATCGGCCCGGCCAATGTGCGCTATGCCGGCGTTATTTACCAGGATATCGACCTTGCCTATCTTATCAAAAGTATCCAAAACCTGCTGCTGGTTGCTTACATCACAAGTATGACCAACAGCTTTGCCATTTGATGCACGTATTTCGTTAACCGTTTCATTTGCGGCTTCGTCATTCACCTCGATGATATGCACCGTGGCGCCCTGTTTGGCAAAAAGAGCGGACATAGCCTTACCGATGCCGCTTCCGCCGCCTGTAATTACTGCTGATTTACCGGTTAGTTTAAACATGTTTTTTAGATAGAAATTATTTGCTGCCCACTGGCGTAAGTTCAACCACCGGGATCTCGTAATCCGGCTTTTTAACCGGGAGGGTCAGTTCCAGGTCGTTTGCGTTTAATGGTTTATAGATCACTTCCGAATGGTCATTTATAAACTGTGCGTATTTTATTTTACCGTTATACCCGGGAAGGACGAGCTTGCCGTTTTTGGGATAATTATATACCTGCACATATAACCGTCCGGTTGTTTTGTTGTAAGTGAGCTTGGTGCCTTCCGGTATTTGGTAACTATCCGGTGCGTAGGTACAGTTATAAATGGAAGGGCCGTTGGCATGCGTCCAGTGCGCCAGGCTGTCCAGTGCACGCGTGGCCCGACTGTCAAATTCGCCGCGGGCGGTTGGGCCCACATTCAATATCAGGTTGCCGCCGTTACTTACCGAGGTGATCAGCAAGTCGAGCAATTGGCGGTGTGTTTTCCAGGTGTTTTCATCGCGGTAATATCCCCACGAGCCTGAGAAGGTCTGGCAGGTTTCAAACGTTTTGCCCTTGTATTTGTCCAGTTCGGCCGAGCTTACCTGTTCTGGCGTTGCAAAATCGCCTCCATCCGAATAATCATACAGGCCGAGGCGGTTGTTTACGATAATACCCGGTTGTAGTTTTCGTACCAGTTTCAGCAATTCCACCGAACCCCAGTCGTCCGCACCCTTGCCATGCTTTGCGCCTTTATCCCACGACCAATCCAGCCACAATATGTCAATTTTGCCATAATTGGTCAGCAGCTCGGTGATCTGGTTGCGCATATATTGCCGGTACTTAGCCATGTCGCGACCTTTGTTTAATCGCTTATAATCCTCCTCGCTATGGTTCACCTGCATTAGCGGGTGCACATCGTCCATGGTATAATCCGGGTGGTGCCAGTCGAGCAGCGAATAGTAAAACCCGATCTTCAAGCCCTGCGCCCTGAAGGCGTTCACGTATTCGCGCACCAGGTCGCGTTTGGCTTTGGTATTGGTGGCTTTGTAGTCGGTGTATTTTGAGTCGAACAGGCAAAAGCCCTCATGGTGCTTGGTAGTCAGCACCGCGTATTTCATGCCGGCGGCTTTCGCCTGGCGCGCCCATTTGGTCGGGTCGAACAGGTCGGGGTTAAACTGGTCGAAATATTTTTGGTATTCCTCGTTGGTGAGGTGTTCGTTGTGCTTCACCCATTCGTGCCGTGCGGCGCCCGAATACAGCCCCCAGTGGATAAACATCCCGAAACGCGCGTCCGTCCACCATTCCATGCGTTTTTGCTTCTGGGCATCGGTTTCGTTCCCCAGCTTTTTCTGGGCAAACACGGGCGAAAACATGAGCAGACTGAGCACTGCCAGTGAGGTCAATTGAAGTTTTTTGAGCATGACTTTTTGTTTAGAGACAAGAGTCAATAACCAAGAGTCAAGATAGAAAAGCGCTATATCTTTCAGTCTTGTCAATGTGGTTTTGATTATTGTCTTTGGTTTAAATTATGGTTTCTTATCTTGGCTCTTGCTTCTTGGTTCTAAAATTCTTGCTTCCAATCACAACTGAAAAATCTTACTCATCAACACCCACTTTCCTCCCTTCGGCGCATTTTTAAGCGGCTGCTGGTACTTCAGCATCAGGTTTTCCCATTCCTGCACCTCGCTGCTGGCTTCATCCATCTTTGCTTTTTTATCAAAGCTAAAATTTTCATCCGTTTCCATTATCATAAAAAGCCGCGTGTCAAACCGGTAAATCTCCATATTGGTAATACCCGAATCCGTAATGCTTTTGCGTATCCCCGGCCATATAGCGGTATGATATTTCTCGTATTCCGCAATCAGTTCCGGGTCGTCTTTCAGATCGAGCGTTAAGCAATATTTAGGCATTGCGAATTATTATTTATGCAACAGGTTAATTGCGCCTGTAATATGACGGTTAAAAGTATGAAATTAAGAAGAAAAATTTGCTATTGCTGCTGGTTACTTCAATATCAGCACCGGCTTACTGGCATTTAGCGCCAGGGCGTTGGTGATGTTGCGGTGGGTAAGATTATAAAAAAAGCTGTATTTTCCGGGCAACGCGATGATCAGTTGCGCATTATGCTTATCGGCAAAATCAAGAATGCCTTTTACCGTGTCTTTATCTTCGGCATGGTAAACCTGGTAGTCATAGCCGGCCAACAGTTCAGCAAGCCCTGCTGCAATAGGCCCGTCGTTTTCGGCATTTTTTAGTTTAGGATTGGTGTTAAATACCAATAACTCCGGGTGCAGCCATTTTTTACGGTCGTGAATACCGTGCAGGGCCTCAAGCTGCGAAATGGTCGCAAGGTCGCAGGGCACCATCGCCAGTTCAATTTTTTCGTACCGGGCGCACTCCGGCACGATCATCACCGGCACGGTACTGGTTTTGGCTATCGCGATGATTTGTTCCGCAGTAGACCGGTCATTTTCAAGCACCTTTTTATCGCTGCCCAGCACAACCATATTGGGCTGTTCCTCCTCAATTACGTGGTGAATGGTACGCAATAAAGGCAATTCGCTTATCACGGTAGTAATTTCAACCGGCGGGCTGAATTTTTTGAGTAACCTGTTGGCGAGCACGTTTAAAGCCAACTCGGCCCCTTGTCTTTCATCCAGGATATCATCGGCGCTCAACTGCACAAAATCGGCCGACGGCAGCAATTCAGCATATACCGATACGTAAACGCTTTTCAAAAGAATGATGCGTTCAACCTTTGTGTCGGCAGCGAAACCAACAATATATTTCAGCACATTTCCGGAAATACCCAAAAGATCAACCGGTACCAATAATGTCTTCATCCTGGTTGTTTTTCTCAATAAAGTAGGCGGTCATTTGTATAAACCGCAAACCCGGTTAAGTGTTCTTTAAATTACTGATCGGGATAAAAGATTTGTGTGATTATATCTGATTATATTAGCCCCTCTCCTTTGGAGAGGGGTTGGGGTGAGGCAAATATTATTGGCATGATAACAAAAGGGCAGCAGATCATCCGGGAGTGGTATAAGGGAAAGAGCTGGAAACAGTTTGCCTTTCAGCAGGAGATGGAGGATGCCTACCTCGGCGGTTACTCCGGCTTGCTGAACGCACCCACCGGGAGCGGAAAAACCTTCGCCCTGTTCCTGCCCTTCCTGGCCGATTTTATCAATAAGCATCCGGATAATTATCTTACCAAAACCAACAACGGCCTGTTGATGCTGTGGATCACGCCGTTGCGTGCGCTCACCAACGATATCAGGAAGGCCATGCAGGAGGTTTGTGACGAGATCGGCCTGCCCTGGAAGATAGCCACCCGCACCGGCGATACGCCCGCCGCCGAAAAACAGGCCCTTAAAAAAAAGCTGCCCGAAGTATTGCTCACCACGCCCGAAAGCCTGCACCTGATGCTGGCGCAAAAGGAATATCCCAAATTATTTCAAAGCCTGCAGGTCGTCGTGATCGACGAATGGCACGAGTTGCTGGGCACCAAACGCGGCGTACAGGTTGAGCTGGGTTTGTCGAGGTTGAAGGCAGTTTGCAGTAGTCAGTGGTCAGTGGTCAGTGGGCAGTTTGCAGCGGGCAAATCAGAACCCGAACAAAACGACGCCCCGTTAACTGCCAACTCAAAGCCGCAAACAAAAAAAAACTGCCCACTGCCCACTGCCTGCTGCTCACTCAAAATCTGGGGTATCAGCGCCACCATCGGCAACCTCGAAGAAGCGGCCGAGGTGCTTTTGGGCAATGATTTTCCGCCTGAGCGTATACAAATGGTGCGCGCTAACCTGGAAAAGAAACTGCTGATCAAATCCATCATCCCCGAAAATATCGAAAGCTATTCGTGGGCCGGGCACATCGGTTTAAAGCTGCTGCCGCAGGTGATGGAAATTGTGGCGAAAAGCAACACCACGCTGATATTTACCAATACCCGCTCGCAATCGGAAATATGGTACCATGCCATTTTAGATAATTACCCGGAGTACGCCGGCATCATGGCCATGCACCACGGCTCGCTGGATAACGACCTGCGTAACTGGGTTGAACAGGCGCTGCATGCCGAAGCCTTGCGGGTGGTGGTTTGCACGTCGAGCCTCGACCTGGGGGTCGACTTCAGGCCGGTAGATACCGTGGTGCAGGTAGGCAGCCCCAAAGGCGTGGCGCGTTTTATACAACGGGCGGGCCGAAGCGGGCACCACCCAGGAGCAGTTTCCAAAGCATATTTTGTGCCCACGCATTCCATGGAATTGCTGGAAGGCGCGGCGCTGAAACAGGCCATTGCCGAAGGCATATTTGAAAGCCGCGACCCTATGCTGCTCACCATGGATGTGCTCATCCAGTACATGGTAACGCTGGCGGTATCGGATGGCTTTCGGGCCGACGAACTATTTAAAGAAGTGAAAACAACTTTCGCTTTCGCGGACCTGAAGCGCGGCGAGTTCAACCAGCTGCTCGACTTTATCACCACCGGCGGTAAAACCCTGGCGCAGTATGATGAATTTTTAAAGGTGGAAGTTGAAAACGGCCTGTTCAAAGTAAACAACCGGCGGGTTGCCATGCGGCACCGGTTAAGCATCGGTACCATTACCAGCGACATCAGCATCCGCGTGAAATGGCTGAGCGGCGGTAGCCTGGGTACCATTGAAGAGTCGTTTATCTCCAAACTAAAACCGGGCAATACTTTTTGGTTTGCGGGGCGCAGCCTGGAGTTTATACGGGTAAAAGAAATGACAGCCTATGTCAAAAAATCAAATGCCACCAAAGGTATTATACCCAGCTGGATGGGCGGGCGAATGCCCTTGTCGTCACAATTATCGGCTATGCTGCGGGATAAGCTGGATGATGTAGCCAATGGCATTGAAACGGATGAAGAAGTGATCGCGTTAAAACCCCTGTTTAACCTGCAGGCCGAACTATCGCACCTGCCGCGGCGCGACGAGTTTTTGATCGAATCCTTTAAATCCCGCGAAGGGCATCATTTGATATTTTATCCTTTCGAGGGGCGCCTGGTACACGAGGGCATGGCGTCGCTGCTGGCTTATCGCATCAGCAAAATAAAACCGGCCAGCTTTTCGCTGGCTATGAACGATTATGGCTTTGAGCTGCTCACCGATGAGGATATTCCCATTGAACAGGCGCTTGAAGATGTCAGCTTTTTCTCGATCGACAATCTGCTCGACGACATTCAGCATAGCCTCAACGCCAACGAAATGGCCCGCAGGCGTTTCAGGGATATAGCCCATATCGGCGGGTTGATATTTACCGGTTACCCGGGACAGCAGGTAAAAAGCAGGCACCTGCAAGCTTCCACTTCGCTGCTGTTCGAGGTTTTCAGCGAGTACGAGCCGGATAACCTGCTGGTGCGGCAGGCGTACAACGAGGCGCTGGCTTTCCAGCTCGAAGAGTTCCGCCTGCGGATGGCCCTGCAGCGCATCGTCACCCAAATCATTATATTAAAAACCATCGAAAGACCAACGCCCTTTGCCTTCCCGATCATGGTCGACAGCCTGGGCCGCGAGCGCCTGACTACCGAAACGCTTGAAGAACGCATCGCCAAAATGGCCCGCCAATACGGCGCGGGCGAGGTGGTGAACACGGAAAACCGCCGGGTGAGGAAACCGGGGATCACTAGGAAAAAGGGATTTTAGGAAAAGGTAAAGGGCGAAAGGTTAAAGGCGAAAGGGTTTTTGTCAGTGTATTAATTTGTGAAAGAGATACACTATACCGGTGTACCACCCGGCACACCTGGTTACACCTGAACACACCTGGTTACGCATGAACACACTGACAAGATTCTGTCAGTAATAGGTTATTACCGTAGAGACGCCCCGATAGTTCGGGGCGTCTCTACCTTTTAAAATAATTGATCAACGCGGGCAGGCAGATCAGAAACATCCCAAATGCGAAACCGGACAGCAGGCTGCTCCAGATTTCAACAGTATGATCTCTCGTTACAGCGCTTATGATAAACAGCGCAACAGCCAGTATCCCCATAAAAATAACCACATAAGCGCCTTGAGTGGTGAGAACACGCTGGCTGACTCTTAAATATAGTCTGGATAAATAGTTCATTTGATCAATTATTGGTTTGTTGTAAAACCTTGCGTTAAAGATACTAAAGTTGACAAAAAGAAGCGGTGCTGCACATAGCGCAAACGGCTTAAAAATCTAAAACCATGTTTTTTCACTTTCTGATGTGCCGTTAGGCACATTTCGTTGGTAGAATGTTGTTTTAAATTTACCAAGCGTTCCTATAGGAACGCCTCGTGTTTCTTTACGCAGTTCTACCCACCAAAAGTCCCTATGGGACTATGAAATTAAAGCTAAGTCTTATCTTTCCGCCTTTGTTGGAGTTGTCTCCAACAAACCGAATTTGCATTTCCGCAAAAACATCAGCAGATTGCATAAAGAATATTTCAGATGAGATCATTTTTAGCCTTCATCCTGTTCCTCTCTGTTTTCTTCACTGCAAAAACAGCCCGGTCGCAAACCATCGACAAAACCATTTTAACACGCCCGTGGAATGCATACTGGATCGCCTCATCCGGCGATTACGGGCGGGGATACGGCGTTTATTATTTCAGGAAAAGTGTTACCCTTCCCGCAAAACCCGCATCATTTATTGTACACGTTTCAGCAGATAACCGGTATAAATTATATGTAAACGGCATCCTGGTTTCGCTCGGCCCGGCCCGCGGGGATACCTATTACTGGAATTTCGAAACGGTCGACCTGGCGCCTTATCTGGTTGCCGGTAAAAATACCGTTTCGGCGATTGTTTGGAACGAGGCCGAGTACCGCCCCGAGGCCCAAATTTCGCTGCACATGGCTTTTATTATGCAGGGCAATACCGCAGCCGAAGAAATATTGAATACCAATAACACCTGGAAGTGCATGCGCGAGAAAGCTTACCAGCCCATAACCGGTATCGGGTATCATCCCTATTATGTTGCCGGGCCTGGTGAGCTGGTGGACATGAACAAATCGGTTAAAGGATGGATGGCAACCGGTTATAACGATAGCTCCTGGCTTGATGCCGGAACCCTTGAGCACGGCAAACCAAAAGGCACTGCCGATGCCTTCGGCTGGATGCTGGTGCCCTCATCATTGCCGCAAATGGAACGCACGACTGAGAGGGTCCCTACCCTGCGCAAAGCCGAAGGCGTGAGCGTGCCTGCTTCATTCCCCGCCACAAAAACCGCCGTGACCATTCCCGCGAACACGATTGCAACGCTGCTGCTCGATCAAACCCATTTAACCAACGCCTATCTAACATTCATCTTCAGCGGCGGAAAAGATGCCGGTATTTCGCTTACCTATGCCGAATCGCTTTTTACCAGCATTGACAGGTTCGGTACAAAAAAGGGCAACCGCGACGATGTGGAGGGAAAGGTTTTTGCCGGCCGGAAAGACAGCCTGATCTCGGACGGCTCGGCCAACCAAATATTCAATACGCTGTACTGGCGCACGTTCCGGTATATCCGTTTAAGGGTCCAAACCAAAGATGAGCCACTGGTTATCGATGATATTTACGGCACTTTCACCGGCTACCCGTTTAAATTCAACGCGAAGCTGCAAATCGGTGACCCGGAGATGCAAAAAATGCTCGACATCGGCTGGCGCACCGCCCGCTCATGCGCCATTGAAACCTATATGGACTGCCCGTACTACGAGCAATTGCAATACATCGGCGATGGCCGCATCCAGGCCATGGTATCGTACTATAACAGCGGCGACGACCGGCTGGCGCGCAATGCCCTTAACCAAATGGACCACTCGCGGATTGCCGAGGGGCTTACGCTAAGCAGGCATCCGTCATACAGCCCGCAAATTATTTCCACCTTTTCGCTGTGGTACATCGGCATGCTGCATGATTACTGGATGTACCGGGCCGACAGCAGTTTTGTAAAGGATAAACTGCCGGGCGTACGGTCGGTGCTGGGCTTTTTCAGCAAATACCAGCAGGCTGACGGTTCCTTAAAAGACACCCCTTACTGGACATTTGTCGATTGGGTTATCAGTAAAGGCTGGCAAAGCGGGATGCCGCCAAAGGGGAGGACGGGCGGCTCGGCTATTATGGACCTGCAGTTAATGTGGGCCTATCAGCTTGGCGCAGAAATGGAAGCCAAAATGGGCCTGCCCGACCTGGCGCGTTTATATCGCGCGAAAGCGGCACAATTAAAACACGCCATTCAAATCAAATACTGGGATGCTGCTAAAAACCTGTATGCCGATACCGAGAATAAGGATATTTTTTCGCAGCATGCCAATTCGCTGGCCATACTTTCGGGCATGGTGGACGTCGGCGATGCATCTGCGATAAGCAAGCGCATGCTATCCGATACTTCGCTTATCCAATGCTCCATTTATTTTAAATACTACCTGCACCAGGCATTGGTTAAGGGTGGTTTGGGCAACGACTATATCAACTGGCTGGGTATATGGCGCGATAACATCAAAATGGGCCTCACCACCTGGGCCGAGATATCCGACCTGGTAAACAACCGGTCCGATTGCCACGCCTGGGGCGCCAGTCCGAACATCGAATTTTTCCGGACGGTTTTGGGTATCGACAGCTATGCGCCGGGCTTTACTAAAATAAAAATTGAACCGCATTTGGGCGCGATGAAAAATGCTGGCGGCGAAATACCGCATCCGAACGGAAAAGTTGCGGTTGAATATGTTTTGGATAAATCGACCTGGAAAATAAAGGTAACGCTTCCTCAAAATACTTCAGGTGTATTTGTGTGGAAGGGGAAAAGGTATCCTTTAAAGTCAGGTGGAAATATTTTTACAATATAACGTAGAGACGCAATGCATTGCGTCTCTACACGCGTTCAACGCCTTTTGCAATCCCACTGTAAAAAGCAGCTAACTGACATAAAAAACACAATCAACCCACTGTAATGTTATTGATATATCGTTTATTTGGCTGATAATAATACCGTTATTTGTTGACAAATAATTTCCATTAAATGCTGATATTTACCGCCGATCGATAATGAAGTAAATCAAAACCACCACCCATTATTTAATGAAAAATCCTCCTGCTCAGCTAAGAATACTCTCCATTGACATCGGAGGCTCGCACATCAAGGCAACCATCCTTAACGAAAAAGGCGAGCTCCAGAAAAAGTATGAGAAGATCCCGACGCCAGTCCCGGCCGGGCCCGATAATGTAATTATCGCCATAAAAACGCTGGTGAAGGATTTCCCGGAATTCGACCGTATTTCGGTAGGGTTTCCCGGCTATATAAAAAACGGCGTGGTTAAAACCGCCCCAAACCTGGGTACCGAATTATGGCAGGATGTGGATTTCGTTAAAAAGCTCGAAGAATCCCTCGGCAAACCTGCCCGCGTGGTAAATGATGCGGATATGCAAGGTTTGGGTGTTGTAAGCGGAAAAGGCCTTGAGCTGGTTATCACGCTTGGCACCGGTTTCGGTACAGCTTTGCTGATGGACGGCGACCTGCTGCCGCATCTTGAGTTTGCGCACCAGCCCGTAGGCAAAACAAAATCGTACGATAAATACATAGGCGAGGTGGCGATTGAAAAGGAAGGCCTTAAAAGATGGAATAAGCGGATGCAAAAAGTTTTTAAGGTTTTAAAAACAGTATTCAACTATGACTACTTATACATAGGCGGCGGCAACTCCAATAAGCTCACCTTTGAATTGGATAAAAACATGAAAATTGTTTCAAACGCCGACGGTATAAAAGGCGGCGCCAGGCTATGGGTAAAAGAAGAAACAATAAAGCACAACCAGTCTGTACAACTTAATAAATAAATATAAAACGATTAAAATGGCTTCAAATAACCAGGATATAGAAACCCTAGGGATAAATACAGTAAGAGTATTGTCGGCAGATGCCGTACAAAAGGCAAATTCGGGGCATCCGGGCACACCAATGGCCCTTGCGCCAATGGGTCATGTGTTATGGGCGCAGTTCATGAAGTACAACCCAAAAAACCCGCATTGGGCTAACCGCGACCGGTTCATCTTGTCGGCCGGGCACGCCTGCATGCTACAATACAGCTACCTTTATTTAACAGGCTATGATCTGACACTGGACGATATAAAAAATTTCCGCCAGATGAATAGCAAGACAGCTGGTCACCCGGAGTATGGTTTATGCCCCGGTATTGATGTAACTACCGGCCCATTAGGACAAGGTTTTGCCAATGGCGTAGGTTTCGCTATCGCGCAAAAGCATTTGGCGGCCCGCTACAATAAGCCGGGTTTCGATTTGTTCAATTATAAGATTTACGCCATTTGCAGCGATGGTGATATGATGGAAGGCGTAACTTCCGAAGCCGCCTCGATGGCCGGCCACCTCGAACTGGGCAACCTGATCTATTTATACGATGATAACCATATCTCGATCGAAGGCGATACCGATATTACTTTTAACGAGGATGTGGCCAAGCGCTTTGAAGCCTATGGATGGCATGTACAAACAGTTACCGATGGCAATGATATTGGCGCCATTGCGCGTGCTTTGCTTAACGCGAAAGAAGAAACACAAAAACCCTCATTAATAAAAGTACGCACCGAGATCGCCTATGGCAGTCCGAATAAGGTAAATACCGCCGGCGCGCACGGTTCGCCGCTTGGCGCAGATGAAGTGAAGCTGGTAAAAGAGTTTTTTGGCTTCGACCCGGATAAATCATTTGTGGTTGCCGATGAGGTTTTAAAATATTACCACGAAAAAGGCGCGCGCGGCGCAGGCTTGGAAAACGACTGGAACGAGCTTTATAAAAAGTATAAGGAAAAATTCCCTGAGCTGGCTGAGGAATATGAATTATTCAGTAAGGGCGGTTTACCAAAAGGCTGGGATAAAAACCTGCCTGTATTTAAAGCCTCCGACCCTAAAATGGCCACACGCCAGGCATCGGGTAAAGTGCTGAATGCGATTGCTGAAAGTTTGCCTGCACTGATCGGCGGCTCTGCCGACCTTGCGCCGTCAACCGATACCACCCTGAAAGAATTTAATTCCTTCACTTCTGAGAAACGCGACGGCCGTAATTTTCACTTCGGGATACGTGAGCATTCAATGGGTTCGGCGCTGAATGGTATGGCCTTAACGCCCGGTGTAATACCTTTCGGCGCAACCTTCCTGATATTTTCGGAATATATGCGCCCGCCGATCAGGCTGGCGGCTATTATGAAAGTAAAGCCAATATTTATTTACACGCACGACAGTATTGGATTAGGCGAGGATGGCACTACTCACCAGCCTATCGAGCAATTAATCTCGCTGCGCTCGATACCGAATATCACGGTAATACGGCCTGCGGATGCCAACGAAACATCGCATGCATGGCGCGTGGCGCTTGAGCATAAAGGCGGCCCGGTGGTATTGGTGTTCACACGCCAGGGATTGCCGATCCTCGACCAGGATAAATATGCAAAGGCAAATAATCTGGAAAAAGGCGCTTATATCCTGTCGGAAGCCAGCAAAAACCCGGACTTAATACTCATCGCGACCGGCTCGGAAGTGGCGTTAATATTACAGGCACAAGCCAAACTGGAAGAAGAAGGCATATCGACCCGCGTGGTGAGCATGCCGTCGTGGGAATTGTTTGAGAAACAGGATGCGGCCTATAAGGAAAAAGTTTTTCCAAAGGCACACCGTAAACGCCTGGCTGTTGAAATGGCCTCGCCGCTTGGTTGGCACAAATATGTAACCGATGAAGGTGATGTATTGGGCATGACCACCTTCGGCGAGTCGGCCCCGGCAGAGGACTTGTTTAAGCACTTTGGCTTTACGGTTGATAATGTAGTTAAAAAGGCGAAAGCTTTGTTATAGAAAAAACGCGGGCCAGACTTACGAAGTTTTAAAAACTTCGTAAGTCTTAAATTTTCAACTTTCAGCAAATGAAAATAGGAATAGCAACAGACCACGGCGGGTATAAATTAAAGGAGATCATCCACCCCTTCCTGGTAAAGCTGGGGCACGAGGTGATCGATTTCGGGGCCTATAAGCTGGATAACGCCGACGACTACCCGGATTTTGTTATCCCATTGGCCAAGGCAGTGGCCGAAGGTGAAGTTGAACGCGGAGTTGCTGTATGCGGCAGCGGAGTAGGCGCATCAGTTGCGGCCAATAAGGTAAAAGGGGTTAGGGCGGCGCTCATCAATGACCATTTTTCGGCGCACCAGGGTGTTGAGGATGATAATTTAAACATCATTTGTCTTGGCGGCCGGGTAACCGGCAACATGGCGGCAGAGGAATATATTACAGCATTTTTAAACGCACAATTTACCGGCGCCGAACGGCACATGCGGAGATTGGGAAAAGTAGCAGAGCTTGAAAACAAATAACTATACCGCTTTGTCATTGCGAGGAGGAACAGCCTGTCCCGAATTTATTTCGGGAACGAAGCAACCCCCTCGCGTGCAAAGTGTAAACGCGCGATGAGATTGCCACGCTATCGCTCGCAATGACAAAAGAGGCGATAAAATTTACGGTTTCGCTGGTGCGAGACTTAATCATAAAATAAACAATACTATGGAAACCAATAAAGTAAAACAGATCCACAGCTTTGGTCAAAGTATCTGGCTGGATTTTATCGACCGCAATATTATCAGTTCAGGCAAGCTGAAAAAGCTCATCGACGAGGACGGCGTACGCGGTGTAACCTCCAACCCGGCCATTTTCGAAAAAGCGATTACCGGCAGTTCTGATTATGATGCAGATATCCGCGAATTGTCGGAAGGCAACAAAACCACTGAAGAAATATTTTTCGGATTGGCTGTAAAGGATATACAAAATGCCACCGACTTGTTCAAAGGCGTGTATGACGAAGCCAAAGGCCACGATGGCTTTGTAAGTTTGGAAGTATCCCCGTTTTTGGCATTAAAAACAGCCGAAACCGCCAAACAGGCCGAAGACCTCTGGAAAAAAGTTGATCGCAAAAACGTGATGATCAAAATCCCGGGAACCCAACCGGGGCTGGCGGCTATCAGGCAGTCTATCGCAAAAGGAATAAATATTAACGTTACGCTGCTGTTCGGTTTACCGAGATATGAAGAGGTTGCCGAAGCCTATATCGCAGGATTGGAAGACCACCTGGCTGCAGGTCATTCTATCGGTCATATTTCTTCGGTAGCGAGCTTTTTCTTAAGCCGCATTGATGTGCTGGTTGACCCGATGCTCGACGAAAAAGGTCTGGGCGATTTGAAAGGCGAGGTAGCTATCGCATCTGCGAAAAAAGCATACGAAATTTATAAACGCATATTCAGCGGGCCCCGCTGGGAAAAACTGGCCGCGCAGGGCGCCAAACCGCAGCGTTTGTTGTGGGCAAGCACTAGCAGTAAAAACCCGGCTTTTAAGGACACCAAATACGTTGAGGCGCTGATAGGCCCGGATACCGTTGATACCGTTCCGTTGGAAACAATCGAAGCTTTCCGCGATCATGGCATTGCGGCCAACACCCTGGAAACCGGTTTGGATAAAGCAACCGAAACGCTCGACAGGCTGAAAAAAGCCGGTATCGATATTGATAAAATTACCCAGCAGCTCGAAGACGAAGGCATCGAAAAATTCAATGCACCTTTCGAAAAATTGCTGAAAGCCATCGAAGACCAAAAAGCCAAAGTTTAACACATTGGAAGCGACAGCGGTAAAGATATTATTCTTTGACATCGGCGGTGTACTGCTCAGCAACGGCTGGGGGCACGAATCCCGTAAGGAAGCGTCTGAAAAATTCGGCCTGGATTACGACGAGGTGAATGCGCTGCATAATTTCATATTTAATGTTTACGAAATTGGCAGTATTACCCTGGATGAATACCTGGATACCGTAGTTTTTAACCACCCGCGCGATTTTGCCCGTGAAGACTTTAAAGAATTCATCTACCAACAAAGTGTTGAACTTCCTGATACGCTGAAATGGCTGAAGGAATGGAAAAAAGATTGCGGGTTCAGGGTGATCTCCATCAATAACGAAGGCAAAGAGCTTAATGATTACCGTGTCAAAAAATTCAAGCTTCACGATTGCTTTGACGCTTTTATTTCATCATGCGAGGTAAAAATGCGCAAACCCGACCCCGGTATATTTAACCTGGCAATGGGCGTGGCGCTTGCCAAGCCCGGCCAGTGCGTGTACTTCGACGACAGGATCATGTTTGTAAATGCGGCGCAAAAGCTCGGCATTCGTGCGTTTCAGCATACCGGTTTCGAGAGCACCAAAAAAATATTGGAAGATTTAAGAAAAGAGAACCAATCTCAACTAAAATGAGCAATACACCAGATAAATACGATTTCGGAATGATAGGCCTGGGCACCATGGGCCGCAACCTGCTGCTCAACATGGGCGACCACGGCGTAAAAGGCGCCGGTTTTGATACCGATGCCTCAAAAGGCGAACTGCTTGAAAAAGAGAGTACGCATCATAACCTGAAAGGTTTTAGCGATGTGAAGAAATTTGTGGACAGCTTAAAAAGCCCGAGGGCTATTATGATGCTGGTACCGGCGGGTAAGATAGTTGATGATGTGATCGCCGAATTACTGCCATTAATGGACAAAGGCGATATTTTGATAGACGGTGGTAACTCACATTTTACCGACACCAACCGTCGCGTGGATGAATTGGAAGCAAAGGGTTTTCACTTTTTCGGCATGGGCATTTCCGGCGGCGAAGAAGGCGCCCGCAAAGGGCCTAGCATGATGCCCGGTGGCGATAAGGATGCCTATAATGTAATGAAGCCGATACTGGAATCTATCGCCGCAAAGGTGGATGGCGCACCTTGTGTTACCTATATAGGGCCCGGCGCGTCAGGCCACTTTGTGAAGATGGTGCATAACGGTATCGAGTACGGCTTGATGCAACTGATAGCCGAAACCTACGAAATCCTGAAAAAGGGATTAAAAATGGATAACGAAGGCATCTGCAAGGTATTTACCAAATGGAACGAAGGCCGGCTGAAATCCTTTTTAATGGATATCACCAAAGATATTTTTGCCTACAAGGCTCCCGGAACAGACCACTTACTGCTTGACGATATTAAAGATGAGGCTAAAGCCAAAGGCACCGGTAAATGGACCTCGCAGGTTGCGATGGACCTGCAGGCGCCAATCCCGACAATAGACACAGCAGTATCGATGCGCGACCTGTCGAAATACAAAGAATTACGGGTACAGGCTGCTGATTTATATAGCAAAGCTGAAATATCGCTGAATGTGAATGCCGATGAGTTTTTAACCGCGCTTGAGCAGGCATTTTATTTTAGCATGATCATCAGCTACGCACAGGGCATGCACCTGCTGGCAAGGGCTTCTGAAGAATATAAGTACGATCTTAAACTCGGCGAGATCGCGAAAATATGGCGCGGCGGATGTATCATCCGGTCGGAGTTTTTGAATGATATTTTTAACGCGTACCAAAAAGACGCCAAACTGGCCCACCTGTTACTGGACAAGCAAGTTGAAGGCTTGGTGACAGACGCTGTGAAAGGTGCGAGAAAGGTGTTATCAGCAACCATTGCTGCAGGCATTGCCACACCGGCGTATGCCGCGTCGTTAAGCTATTTCGATACCTTCCGCAGTAAAAGGATGCCGTCGAACCTCACCCAGGCGCAGCGCGATTATTTTGGTGCGCACACTTATGAGCTGATTGGTAAGGAAGGCACCTTCCATACCCAATGGGTTACAAAAAGCAATGATTGATTAATTAGCCGATAGAAACATTACCATGGACTCAAAAATAAAAACCCAGCCTACCATATTTGTCATTTTTGGCGGTACCGGGGATCTTACATCACGAAAAATCGCACCGGCGCTTTATAATTTATTCCTGGATGGCTGGCTGCCCGATCAATTCTCCATAATTGGTACAGGGCGTACGCAGTTGACAGATGACCAATTCAGGGAAAACCTGTTGAACGATATCAACCAATTTTCGCGGAGCGGCAAAGCGGCAAAGGCAAAGTGGGACGATTTTTCAAAAAATATTTATTACCAGGTATCGGACGTAAAGGATTCCGAAACCTACAAGGAATTTGGAAAACGCGTTGAGAAACATAACGCGGATTGGAAAACAAAGGCTAATGTGATCTATTACCTGGCCGTATCGCCAAACCTGTTCCCGATCATCGCATCCAACATATCGAAAGCAAAACTGGCCGAGGACCCGTTAAAAACACGCATTGTTATCGAAAAACCTTTCGGCCACGACCTCGAGTCGGCAAAGGAACTGAACAAGCTGTTATCAGGTATTTTTGATGAGTGCCAGATATACCGCATAGACCACTACCTGGGCAAAGAGACTGTTCAGAATATCATGGCCTTCCGTTTCGCCAATTCCATACTGGAACCTTTGTGGAACCGCAACTATATCGAACACGTGCAGATCTCGGTTACCGAACAGCTTGGTGTTGAAGACCGCGGCGATTATTACGAGGGCGCGGGCGCTTTACGCGACATGATACAGAACCACTTATTACAACTGCTCTGTTTTATCGCCATGGAACCGCCAACCAGCTTTAATGCCGACGAAATACGTAACCGCAAAGTTGACGTATTACGCGCCATGCGCAAGTTCAGTCCGGACGATGTGCGGAATTCCGCGGTCCGCGGGCAATACGGCAAAGGCTGGATGGAAGGAAAGGAAGTGCCGGGTTACAGAGAAGAGGCAAATGTCGCCCCTGATTCGAATACCGAAACCTTCGCCGCTATAAAGTTTTTTGTAGACAACTGGCGCTGGCAGGGTGTGCCGTTTTATATGCGCACCGGCAAAAGGATGCATCAAACCGCCTCGATCATTACGATAGAATTCAAGGACGTACCCCATTTGGTATTCCCGACCGAAGCCGCCGAAAGCTGGCAGCAAAACAGGCTCATCATCAGCATACAGCCCGAAATGAGCATTCGGTTACAGGTTCAGGCAAAACGCCCCGGCTTAGACATGGTTTTAAACGCGGTTGATATGGTGTTCGATTATAAAGGCACTTACAGCAGCCCCGCGCCCGAAGCTTACGAGACGCTGCTGCTGGATACCATGCTTGGCGATCAAACGCTGTTTATGCGCGGCGACCAGGTAGAAGCTGCCTGGGAACTGATCATGCCGATACTAAGTACCTGGCAGGCCAAGAAGAGTTTAAATTTCCCGAATTATTCGGCAGACTCATGGGGGCCCGAGATCGCGGAAGCCCTGATAGCCCGCGACGGGTTCCATTGGTTCTCGTTACCGGCTAATGGGAAGAAGTGATCAGAGGTTAGAGATTGGAGATTAGTCTAGCATCTTTCGGACTAATCTCTGATTTCCAACCTCTAATCTCCAATCACTAAACTCTAACACCATGAAACTAAATATCTTTAATACCGAAAATGAAGTGCTTGCTGCTTTGGCAGCGCATTTTGTGAAAATAGCCGGCGAGTCAATTGCTAAACAGGGCAAATTTTCTGTTGCGTTATCCGGCGGAAGCTCGCCAAAGAAACTATATGAATTACTGGCCTCGTCATTTAAAAACAATGTGCAATGGGATAAGGTTTATTTCTTTTTTGGCGATGAGCGCAATGTGCCGCAAACCCATCCCGACAGCAACTATTTAATGGCTAAAAAGGCCCTGTTTGATCCGCTGAATATCAATTCATCAAACGTTTTCCCGGTTGATACCAGCCTCGATCCCAAGGATGCAGCCCAGCGTTACGAAGCAGAAATTGAAGAATTTTTTGAAGATGAAGAGCTAAGCTTTGATTTGATACTGCTTGGATTGGGTGACAATTCCCATACCGCGTCGCTGTTTCCTTACACCCCTGTTTTGCACGACAGAACACCCGGCGTAAAGGAAGTTTTTTTGCAAGATCAGCAGGTTTACCGCATCACCCTCAACGCGCCGTTAATTAATGAAGCGCAGCATATCGCCTTTTTGGTGTACGGCGGGGCAAAAGCGATAGCTGTACACCACGTACTCGAAGATGATGAGGATATTGAAGAGTACCCGGCGCAATTGATAGAACCTATTGTCGGCGAAATACAATGGTTTTTAGATCATGATGCTGCTTCCTTGTTATCAAAAGCTTAGCCGTACTTTATCTTACATCAAACATAAAATACTGCACACTGGCCTGGCCTTTGGCGGTGACGCCCTGTACCACGCCTGCATATTTGCCGGGCTGATCGGAGGTATAAAAAGAAACCGCCCCCTTGCCTCGGCTGTTTACAGAAGGAGACCAGTATAGCACATTCCTGAGATCAGGTATCCGGCTTGCCGCTTGCGCCTGGCTATCATAAACGGGCGAATAAAATTCCCGCTGCAATTGCATGCCCTCGTAGTCCATCACAATGGCATGCGGGTCAAGCTCCACGCCGCCCAGGTCGCCTTTATACGAGGTAAAGCTAAATATACCCACACTTTCGGAAGGCCCGTAAAAATAAGTGGTGGGCACAACCTCTAATTTTCGGACTTTTAACGGATCCACCGTGAATATTTTGTCAATATTAAAAACAGGTATGCCATCGAGTATTACCAATGGGTCGCCGCCATCCAGGAAACCACGGTCGCTAAGTACTTTAATATGGAACCGACCCTTTGACCGCGTAATATTTTCCTCTGTTACGTATTCCCGCATCACTTCTTCCATCGTGGTAAAACGGGTATAGTCATCCAGCTTATAGCTTTTATAAGGATGCCCGTAAAACGCGCTGCTATCTATCAAAGGATCATAAAACCGCCTTATCTGGCTACCCGAATAAATGTTGAGTACCTGTATACCCAAACTATGTTCCTGTAACGCCTTTTGTGTACCTGTGTTAAATTGGAACCTTGGCAGTGTTGTTTTGGAAAATTGCTCCGAAAACGGGCTCAAAATATCTATCCGGTAAGTACTGTCAACCTGGGTGTTTGTTTGGTCAACAATTTCGTTTTGGCCATAAAAATCCTTGGTGTTGTAAAACAAGCGGCCCGAGGAGTCGCTCCTTGCAGCATATAGCTGCACCCTTTTACCGGGAACGCCCAGGTAGGTCAATATATTTTTAGCCGGGGCGCCGGTTTCGGTATTAACTATTTTTGCAGTAATGATATGCCCGTTGTATTCAGGTAAAAAGTTAAATACGCCGTGTTTATTTTCCAGCACCTGGCTCCACTGAAACCGCCGCCATCCCTGGGTTAGCAGCAAATTATCAAGCGCTTCGTTAGCGCCTGCATCAACATTTTTTAAATAATAATCCGCCGATTCAATGCTGCCTCTCAAATCCGATCCTAACCATAAATAGCCGAGGATATCGGTCCGGTCAATTTTTTGAAGTGAATCAACACGGTAAACCGCCATCGATAAGTCTGCATTTACAGGCTTACCTGCCGCGTCTTTCGCCATTACACTCACATTTACCTTTTTGCGTAAATTATACTGCGGCTGGTCGGCGCCGGCGTCAATAAACAATTGCTGTACGGGCCTTTTAAAATAAAGGCGTTCACAAACTGGCTGCCTGGCATTATTGAAAACGGTAAAATGCGATATGCCTTCGCCAAGCATGTTTTTAGCAACGGTAAAACGTGCAGCGCCATTGTTTACAATAGCGGTTTCGGCGATGGTTGTGGTTTGCCCGGTATGGCCAAAAAGATAAATGTTCTCTCCAGCATTGGCATTGCTCTTTACTTCGATCGTTAAATTCGCACTGCCGTCATCGGTCAAATGCATCACATATCCCTGGTTGTTAACATCAGGAAGATCCTTAACAACCGGGGGGGTATCCCCGGCCTTAACTACTGCTTTATAGGTATTATTTGCAACCGGTGTAAATGAGAAGCTGCCCATTCCAAACTTTAACGACCTGAACCGGGCAACGGTATCATTATGCTGATCGACAATGACTCCCGCCACATTTACGCCGTTGCCGTCCCGGCCAACGGCTTTAAAACCAACCTTACTCATAATACCATTTATTAAGTTGCCGCCCTCCGGGAAAAATTGAATATCGTAGGCCGCCGCTGTTTCTTTAATGACAGCTTCGGGCGATTTTAGCGGGTTGATAAGCGTAATGGTTTTTTCAAAATAAAATTCCGGGCTGAAATTTTTCATCCAGTTGGTATAAGCCCTTAACCTATAGTTGCCATTGTTTACCGACACCGGTATATATAACGATCCGCTCCCGATACCATTTTTTAATGAAATTTTTGCCTGGGTAACAGGGTTTTGGTTATTATCTAAAACTTCAATATACCCAACCTTGCTCAAGTTAAGCGGTTTATGATCGTTGCCATCAACACAATAAACTTTAAACCAAACTATTTCGCCTGGCAGGTAAACGTTTTTATCGGTATGCACGAATATTTTTTCAACCAAAGCCGTTTGCTTATACAGGTTAAAACTATTTTGTACTTCCTGGATTACCTGTGCCCTGCCGTTTAGCAGCAACAGGCAAAACGCGGCCGATAAAAATACTGACTTAATGGTTTTTGTGCTCATATCAGGTAAGTTATATATGGTATATTCATTTATAATTTTTAATAATTTCACTCATTTCATTTCCAAAAAGGTGGTGGTGCTTTTGACCCTCTTATTGTACAATCGGCACACTCACGTGTAGTATATAAATATCCTGAAGGCGATAATGGCGGCCCAATTGCATCGATCGCATAGAATATACCGGGATTTACGATAAGATTGCTATAATCAGGGGTGCCAACTTTAGCCGTATCCAGACTGCAGTCATAAGGATAGGTGGGTTTCCATTGCGGCAACTGGGTATTCGATATATATATCCGTCTTTGTGAGACCGTAGAAACACCCACATAGCCGATAACCGGTTCCGCAGGACTTGTCAGACAATGGATATTGCCTTGAATTTCCGACGGCTGGGCATCAAAAATGCTCCCCAACTGTTCCGTATTCTTTTTCAGATTCGTATAAAAGGTAAAGGCATTAGTAGTCAAAGCATATTCACGAAGCAGAATGCTATACCTGCTTTCGATCTTTTCCGACGTCGACGGAATGAATGCAATTGGATTTTGATAAATGATGTCCTGCGTTAATTTGGCTGACGATCCTAAAATGATATCGCTGGAAACATCATTTGTATAGCAAAGCGATACGTTTTGGTAGTTTTGCCTGGTTAAAAGAGAAAAGCCATCTGATATAAAGTGAGAAAAGTATTTCGAGTAAAATTCCCACGTTTCATCATAGTCCCACCGGAAGTAATGTATTTTGTTATTGGCATCATGTGTATTGGCATATACCTGTATCCCGGTTTCGGGTGCAGTTGTTATATTAAATCCAACGCTGTCTATCGGCGGCGTAATTAGTACAGGTTCTAAATCTGAAAGATATGCCCTTCCATCATTAGTTTTTATTCTCAGGCGATATTTATTGGCTGTATTCAGATTTAAACCGGACGACACATAATAACCATTGCCCTGATCGGTTAAAGGATAGCTACCATTTTGGTCGCTTTCAACGGTTAATACCGCGCCTGTTATCGTTTTCGCAGTTGTTTTGCTCGAAATATTAACTGTGCGGCTAAGTTTAATGATCGTTAAATTGGTACCGGGATCGATTACGCCCTCAACTACGAGATAACCCGCAGGTGTGGAAATGGCTGGCGGGCTGTATGGTTTCCTACATCCGGCGACTATTATACCTATCAATAATAATTTCCTCCAATACATAGTTATTTCCAAAAGGCCGGTTGCTTGTTAGTGCCCCTTAACGTGCAATCAACGCAGCCCTGGTCAGATGCTGTAAAACCTATTGGTTTAGGAGCGCCTGGCGGCGAGATTGCGCTAACGGGTATCAGGGGGTTCACTGCACCGTGGTTTTTATTTAAATACTGATTTACCTGGTTAACGGGCGTTTTGCTGCCCGGCGGATAGTATATATAGTAAAACGTATCCAGCTGGCAATTCGGATCTGTGTGTGCTGCTACCCAGTTCGGCAATTGCTGATTTGTAATAAATATCCTTTGGCTCGATATATTCCCGGCACTTATATAACCAATAACCGGCTCAGAAGGATTGGTAATTGAATGGATATTGCCATTTAACTGCGTGGGCTGGGCATCGAAAATGCTCCCTAATTGTTCGGTGTTCTTTTTTAAATTCTGCCAAAAACCATAAGCATCCGCCGATAAAGCATATTGTTTTACCATTACGCTATATTTCACCCATATTTTTTCAGAATTCACCGGAATAAAAGTAACCGGATTATTAGTAATTATATCTTTCGATAATTTAGCTGATGAATTTAAAACGATCGTATTGGAAAAGTCGCTTGACCAGCATTGGTAAATATTGTCGTTAACTAAATCCCTGAATAAAACAGTATCGCCATTTGATTTAAAATAAGAATCGTAAGCCGAATGGATGATCCACGTCTCCTGGTAATCCCAGCGATAATAACGGGTGTTATTTTGCGGATCGTGGGTGTCGGCATATATAGTCAACCCGGGGGTTGATGTTTTATAATAAACACTGTCAATCGGCGGCGAGTTTACAACCGCAACAAAGTCTGATAAATATTGCTTGTTATCAGCCGTTTTTATTCTTAAGCGATATTTCTTCGAATTATCAAGTGCGATACCAACCGAAACATACGTACCCGGGCTGGTTTCTGCCAGCGGGTAGGAATCGTTTTGGTTACTTTCAACAGCTAAAACTGCTCCCCGTACCGGGTTTGTGGAAACACCATTTGAAAGATTAACTGTACGGTTCAGTTTAATAACTGTTGACTGAATCCCGCTGCTGATCACCCCCTCCACAACAAGATAAGTGCCGGGTGAACTGATAATAGGAGGTAAATAGGGTTTTTTACAGCCGAAATTTGCGCCAATTAGCAATAGATATATTAAAAAACGGTAATTCATAATAATGTATTAAAAGCGGATATTATAATTGATAAACGGTATAGGAGCCGCAAATATGGATAACTTATAGCCGCTTATAACGCCGCTTTGTTCTGTAAAAAATGTAGAGTAAGCGTTTTGCCGGCCTGTTAAGTTATAAACGCCGATCGTCCATGAATTGTGCGTTTTTTGGTGTACTTTGTGGTTGCCTTCAATATTTAACGAGAAATCCGATCTGAAATAATCCGGAATCCGGTAGGCATTCCTGTCAGAATAAAACACCCTTTCGGAGCCCGCATATTGATATTTTGCTATCGGTAATGTGATAGGCCGGCCGGTGCTGTATGCTACATCCAGCGAAACACTGTAACGGTGGCTGAATTTATAATTACCAGTGAAGTTGTAAGCATGAGGCTTATCATAATTTGCCGGATAATAAGCGCCGCCGTTTATTAGCTCACCTGCATTGGGATCATCCTGTTTCAAAAAGGTGCGCGAATAGGTGTAGCTCATCCAACCGTTTAATTTGCCGGCTGTTTTTTTGATCAAAAATTCCACACCGTATGCCTTGCCCTGGGTATTAATAACATCACGCTCAATGTGCTGGTTTAGCAGCAGCACCGCACCGCTTTTATAATCAAGATAATCCCGTATCCGTTTGTAATACCCTTCAACTGATAGTTCGATGGTATTTGATTTGGCGTTTTTAAAAAGCCCTAACGATATCTGGTCGCCATGTTCGGGTTTTATATTGGGATCGCTGAGTTTGTAGATATCCGTTGGCGAAATAGAGGTAGAATTAGAGAGCAGATGAATGTATTGATGCAGCGTGTTATACCCGGCTTTTAATGACAGATCGTCGCTCAGTAAATACCGGGCCGATATCCTGATATCCGGCGCCATATATGTTTTAATGATCTTTCCGCTGCTGTACGTTGTGCTATCCAGTACATTTACAGCCGCCTTCGGCAAGTTGGGCGCGTAATTGTCGATCGTTTGCGGGCCCAGGTAATTGTAGATATTTAGCCTTACACCTGCGCTGATTGTTAGATTGTCCGTAACGTCGAATTTATCGCCTAAATACAAAGCGTTCTCTAATGCATGTTCGGGCGCTATTACCTGCGGCAATATGAGCGACTTAACCCCATTGGGTTCAAATGTCCCGGGATCTACTTTATACAAAAGAGAGCTTAAGCCGAAGTTGATCGTATGCTTACTACTCGCATAATAAGTAAAATCGGCCTTGAAATTCGATTGATTGATGTCAAAGCCCAGGTTATAGGCATTAACTACATTGGCGCTGCTGGAGATATTATATTGGTACCGGTCAACCCCGGCCGTAATTAAACTAAACAACTTTGTATTGAAATTATGTTTCCATTTCAATAAAATACTTTTATTGCTGTACGAATAGGTTGTATCGCTGTTTAACCTGAACTTATCGTTGCTGAGATAACTCGACAAATACAGATTGTTTTTATCGTTTATCTGGTGGCTTATATCCAGGTTAAAGTCGTAAAATGATGCGGAGCTATGTTTATAAGCTTCGGGTAATGCGCTTAGCAGCCAATCGGAATAGGTGGTACGGCCGCCAAATATAAACGACGTTTTGTCCTTTACGATGGGCCCTTCAATATTGAGCCTGCTGGTTAACAAGCCAATACCGGCCGAACCTGTAAATATCTTTTTATTACCCTCGCGGTTGGTTATATCCAATACGGATGACAGCCTGCCGCCAAATTTTTCGGGGATGCTGCTTTTGTATAGTTCAATATCCTTTACAATGTCGGGGTTAAATGCTGCAAAGAAGCCAAAAAAGTGCGCGGGGTTATAGATCGTAGCGCCATCCAGCAAGATCAAATTTTCGTCCGCCGCACCCCCGCGAACGTTGAACCCGGTTGTAGCCTCGCCCACCGACGTAACACCGGGCAATGTTAACACCACCTTTAAAACATCTGCCTCGCCAAAGGCAGTCGGAATTTGTTTGATGTTTTTGATATCCAACCGGGTTACGCCCAGTTCAACACTCCGTACGTTTGCCACTTTATCGGCCGATATCTTAACTTCTTTTAAGGTATTTACCTGCTCCTGCATTTCAATATTCAGCTTCCCGTCTGAATATAAAATGATTTGCCGCCTTGTATCGCGCATACCTATGCCGCGTACATTCAGGATGTGCCGCCCGCGCGGCAATGTGATTGTAAAATACCCGAACCGGTCGGTGGCAACGCCCGATCGCGTGTTTGCAACATATATGCTTGCCCCGGTAACTGCTTCACCTGATTTAATATCCCTTATATATCCCGACAAAGTTGCGTTGCCCGATTTTACCGCGTTTGTCTTAGCCCCTATTTCATAGAGTTTATTCTCCGTTGTTGCTTCCGGTACCTTTTTGTCTCGTTCATCGGTATAATCAACAACTGTGGTGGTTTTAACAGGAGCGTTACCCGGAGTAGCCTGCATAAAGCCCGAAGCTAACTCAGTCCTTATCTCCCTTCCTTTAGTTAAAAATACCTGCTGCTGTGCTATAGCATAATGAAAGTCGGTATTTTTAAAAGCCATATCCAATACGGTTTCTAAGGGCTTATCATTTACCTGGAGTGTAACTCTCAGGCTGTCGAATTGTACGGGATCGTAATAAAAGTGGAAATTGCTTTTTGATTCCAACTCACTTACAAATTGGGCAATGGTTGCCTGCTGAAAGTTTCCGCTGATCAATTTTATATTGCCTTGTTGTGCCGACGCTATCTGTAAAACAAATAAAAGACAGAAACTTAAAAGGTAAATTTTTCTCATACTTAGTTGGTTAAATGGTCGTAATAAGTTGCAACCTTCACCATAGCATCCTCCGGGTCTCTGCGAAATCTGATTTCATTAGCCTTGACATACTGCTGGAGCTCCTTTTTTTTATCTTTAAAAATATCAAGAAGCGATCCCTGGCTCGAAACGCTGTAGTAAACTTTATTTTTCCTGATATAAAAATCACGCGATGGGCTGTAATATCTTTCCGATGCAGTGACTCCGCCGGTATTTGTTTGAACGCTTTTCGACCGTTTAACCAGCACCTCTGTTTTGCCATTGTAAAGCTCATCATAATATCCTGACTTGATGGATGATCCGCCACTTAAGGTATCCACATCAATGTTCACAAAATGATGATCTAAAAAGTCGAAACTTTTTACCCTGTATTTTATTAGGGAGTATTTTGAAAAATGATTGTATAAAAGCACCGCCACTTCATCACTGTACAAATCGTACAGCATCGGCACGCCGGTATAGTACACCCCGTCGTAATAAACCGAGCCGGGCGTGAATGCATTTACATCCATAAAATAGGCATTGCCTTTTGTAGTAGGATCATAAAAAAAATATTCGGGGCCGTTATATAATGGCGATTGCTCACCAATTGATGTATTGTAAAGGATAACGGCGTTGTTAAACGCGTGTTGTTGTGAACTGCTGTCGACGGGAGCGGTTTGTGCGATTGAGGTTTTGCAGGCTATTATGCATATAACGTTCGCGAGCATAAACAAGAAGGTATATCTTCTCATGAATTTAGGTGGTTAAATTCTTGAATTTAGGTGGTTAAAATTGAAATATACGCGTCCTGATATTAACAATCAAGAAGTTAACTACAAAAAATTTAACCTGAACTTATTTTTTAGTTTATTTTCGTGTAACAATTTCATTACGGCTGTAAGCGGGAGGATTCCTTCGCCAAATGCACGCCTGTAAAATAAACTTTTTTATTTAGCGTTAAATGTCAAAACCAACAATCTTTACTTATGAAAGCCATAAAAGTATTATCCATTTTGCTGTTAGCTGTATTCGGCTATAACGCTGTCAGTGCCCAAATGGTCCATCACAGATGGCATAAAAGGCACCATATTTTTCATCAGCATCGCCAAAAAACTTAACAAATAAAAAGGCCCTCCGGTTGTCCGGGGGGCCTTTTTTAATATTACGCTTTACAGCTTACAGCTTGCGTTTAACCTCTACGTTTTCGTAAGCTTCAACAATATCGCCAACTTCAATGTTGTTAAAATTGTGAATATTTAAACCGCACTCATAACCGGCGCTAACTTCCTTCACATCGTCCTTAAAGCGTTTTAATGAAGCCAGTTCCCCGGTGTATATAACAACACCTTCGCGAATGATACGTATTTTGCTGTTACGGGTAATTTTACCATCAAGCACCATACATCCGGCAATGGTGCCCACTTTGCTGATCTTAAAGGTTTCGCGGATCTCAACGTTCGCAACAATTTTCTCTTCGAAAGTTGGTGCAAGCATGCCTTCCATCGCGGCCTTGATCTCGTTTATCGCATCATAGATGATCGAATAAAGCCTGATATCGATCTGTTCCTGCTCAGCAAGTTTACGAGCGCCGCCTGACGGGCGAACCTGGAAGCCGATGATGATCGCATCAGATGCGGAAGCCAGCAATACATCCGATTCGGATATCTGACCAACGGCTTTCGAAATGATATTTACCTGTATCTGTTCGGTTGATAATTTCAATAACGAGTCGGATAACGCCTCGATCGAACCATCCACGTCTCCTTTAACAATAATGTTAAGCTCCTTAAAGTTACCCACTGCCAAACGGCGGCCGATCTCATCAAGTGTGATGTGTTTTTGTGTGCGTAAACCCTGTTCGCGCTGTAATTGCAGGCGTTTGTTGGCAATTTCACGCGCCTCAACTTCACTTTCCAGCACGTTAAACTTATCACCGGCTGTCGGCGCACCCTGCATACCCAACACCTGTACAGGCGTTGACGGGCCTGCCGATTCAACCCGTTGGCCGCGTTCGTTGGTCAGGGCTTTCACCCGGCCGCTGTAACAGCCTGCCAGTATCGGATCGCCCACCTTTAAATTACCGGCTTGAACCAGTATGGTAGTTACAATACCGCGGCCTTTATCCAAAGCAGCTTCTATAACCGTTCCTACTGCACGCTTATTCGGGTTAGCCTTTAATTCCAATAATTCGGCTTCAAGTAAAACCTTCTCCAGGAGAAGCTCTACATTCAAACCCGTTTTGGCTGAAATTTCCTGCGACTGGTATTTACCGCCCCATTCTTCAACCAAAATATTCATGGCCGAAAGCTGTTCGCGTATCTTGTCGGCATTTGCGCCCGGCCTGTCAATTTTATTGAAGGCGAAAATGATAGGTGCACCTGCAGCCTGCGCGTGGTTTATGGCCTCGCGGGTTTGCGGCATCACGCTGTCATCGGCAGCAATTACTATAATTACAATATCGGTTACCTGGGCGCCCCTGGCACGCATGGCGGTAAACGCCTCGTGCCCCGGTGTATCCAGGAATGTTATTTTTCCTTTGTTATCAGGCAATGTTACCTCGTAAGCGCCAATGTGCTGGGTAATACCCCCGGCTTCGCCGCCGATAACGTTTGTTTTGCGGATAAAATCGAGCAACGACGTTTTACCGTGGTCAACGTGGCCCATTATCGTTACGATAGGCGCGCGTGGTACCAGGTCTTCCGGATTATCTTCCTGGTCAAGGTTGCCTTCTTCATCCTGCGGTTTTACGAATTCTATCTGGTAGCCAAATTCGTCGGCAACAATGCTTAATGTTTCCGCGTCGAGCCTTTGGTTGATCGATACGAACATACCCAGGCTCATGCAGGTCGAGATGATCTGCGTTACAGAAACATCCATCATGGAAGCCAGCTCGTTGGCGGTAACAAACTCGGTAACCTTTAAAACTTTCGACTGAAGCTCCTGCTCCATTGCCAGTTCTTCGGCCGTTGCAGCTACGTCATCCCGCTTTTGACGGCGGAATTTAGCCCGCTGTGCAAATTTGCCCGACTTGCCCGCACCGCTCAGACGAGCTAATGTGGCCTTGATTTGGTCTTGTATATCTTTTTCTGATGGTTCTTCTTTAGGGCCGGTGTTCGGGCCGGCGGTGCGGCTCCTGAAATCGGGGCGGTTTCCGCCTCCCTGGTTTCCACCCGGAGGATTATTGCCGCGGTTCCTGAAATCAGGCCGGTTTCCGCCATGCGGCTGCTGCTGTCCCGGAGGATTGGCCTGCTGTATGCCGGCATGGTTTCCCGACAAATTTTGCGGGGCATTGCCCTGGTGGTCCTTACGTTTCCTTTTTCTTTTATGATCTGCCGCGTTCGAATTTGATGACGACGCTACAGGATTACGTTTTGATTCGCTATCAGGTAACTCTATCTTACCAATTACATTCGGGCCTGTTAAGCGTGCGGCCTTTGCCCTTATCACCTCGTCATCCTGCGGCTCTTCAACAGCTTCCGCCGGTTTTTCGGTCGCAGGTTTAGCAACTTCTGGAACAACGTCCTTAGGCGCCACTGCCTTTACTTCAGGTTTAGCCGCTTCGGGAACAACTTCCTTAGGCGCTTCTGCTTTTATTTCTGGCTGTGGCTTTGGTTCGGCAACTTCCGGTTTTGCTACCGGCTCTGCCTTTTCAACAGGTTTTTCAACCGCCTGAACTTTCCCGCCAAGGTTATCCAGGTTTATTTTACCTACTACCTTTACACCCGGCAAAGCATCGGTTTGTGCTTCATTTTTTGCCGGTTCGGGCGTAGGTTTTGGCTTTTCAGCCGGAGGCGGCGTGGTGTAATGATGGCCGGTATTTTTTATCAGGATCTCTTCGTTCTCGAAATCTCTTGAACGGCGGAACTCGGCAGGTTTATCCGGGAATTGCCCCGGCTCTTCCTTCCTGATCTTCCCGATACTTATTTGTTTAGCCTCCTCCTTAATAATTTTATCAACAGCAAACTCCTTCAAAAGCGCGCCGTACATATCGCTATCAAGCTGGGTCATGGGGTGCTTTTGTACCTTGTAACCCTTTGTTGCTAAAAAATCAACAATGGTACCTGTACCGATATTCAGCTCTTTTGCTGCTGTAAATAATTTTATGGATTTGTCTTCTGACATTTATTATACTTCTTTCTCTGCTATTTTGTGCAAAAATACTATTTTAATTCCGGTTATTGAGCTTATTCAAACTCGGCCTGCAGAATTGATAACACATCTTTAACCGTTTCTTCTTCCAGGTCGGTACGTTTTACCAATTCGCCAACTGTTAATGCCAGTACCGATTTTGCCGTATCTAAACCAATGCGTTTAAATTCGTCAATGATCCAGCTGTCAATTTCATCCGAAAACTCTTCGATATCCACATCCTCATCCAGCTCGTCGGCCTCGCGGTAAACGTCGATCTCGTAGCCTGTCAATTTACCTGCCAGTTTAATATTATGACCCCCGCGGCCAATGGCTAACGACACCTGGTCGGGCTTTAAATATACCGCTGCGGTTTTTTTCTCGTCGTCAAGCTTGATCGATGTTATTTTAGCCGGCGATAATGCCCGCTGAATATATAACTGGATGTTATTGGTGTAATTGATCACATCAATATTCTCGTTTTTCAGCTCACGAACAATACCGTGTATACGCGATCCTTTCATACCCACGCAGGCGCCTACCGGGTCAATACGGTCGTCATATGACTCTACTGCCACTTTGGCCCTTTCGCCGGGTTCGCGTACTATTTTTTTAATGGTGATCAACCCGTCAAAAATTTCGGGGACCTCCATCTCAAATAAACGCTGCAAAAACTCGGGCGCGGTTCGCGATATAATGATCTTCGGGTTGCTGTTCAGCATATCCACTTTATCAACCACCGCTTTTACGCTGTCGCCCTTTTTAAAGTAGTCGGCAGGTATCTGTTCTGATTTTGGCAGCAATAATTCGTTGCCTTCATCGTCAAGCACCAGTGTTTCTTTTTTCCAAACCTGGTAAACCTCGCCGGTTACGATCTCGCCAACACGGTCCTTATATTTTTTAAATATCTCGTCCTTCTCCAGTTCCAGGATCTTAGACACCAGCGTCTGGCGTGCCGCCAGGATGGCCCGGCGTCCAAAGCTCTCCAAAGTGATCTGCTCGATATAATCGTCACCCACTTCAAGGCTCGGGTCTAATGTCCTGGCTTCGGCCAGTTCAATTTCCAGGTCGTCGTCCTCGCTAAAACCGTCTTCCATTACCTTACGGGTGCGCCAAATTTCAAGGTCACCGTTATCGGTATTCACAATTACGTCGCAATTTTCATCTGTCCCATATTTTTTCCTGATCATACTGCGGAAAACGTCTTCCAGTACGCTCATCATGGTTGGGCGGTCGATGTTCTTGAAATCTTTAAATTCCTGAAAAGAATCAATTAAATTAATATTGCTCATTTTCTTACTTGAATGATATTAAAACTTTTGTTTCTGTTATTTGATCTACCGGGATCACGGCTTCAGCAGGCTGCGCCTTTTTTCCCTTTTCTTTTATTTGTTCTTCAATAATAATGGCATCTTCTGTAATGCCGGTTAGTTTGCCTTCGCGTTTGCTGCCGTCGCGCATTTTTATCGCGAGGCTGCGGCCAACGTTTTTTACGTATTGCCTAAGCGAGGTTAACGGGGTGTCAATTCCCGGTGACGAAACTTCAAGGTTATATGCCGTTTCGATCACATTTTCCTCTTCCAGGTGAAAACCCACATGCCGGCTGATAGCCGCACAATCAGCAATCCCGATCCCGTTATCGCCGTCAACCAGTATCATCAGCTTCCCGCTGGGAAGCATTTTCACGTCGAGTAAATACAGGTTTGGCTTATCCGCTATCTTTTCTTCAACCAGCTCTCTAACCCTTTTTTCAATATTCATTATCCATCAAAAATTTGATTGATAAAATAAAAGAGGGGACAAACGCCCCCTCTTTTTTAATTCAGATGCAAATATAGTGATTTTTATTAGAAACTCAAAGCGGTTTATTACTTAAAAATCAAATCAATATAGTGCTGTTGTCCCAGTTTTTTTTTGCTTTTAATAAAATCCCATGCATCGTCGCCTCCGTCAAACTGGTAATACCGCATAAAATACGTTTGGCCCTTTACAAAAGGCGTATCGGGCGTAAATACAACTGCCCTGTCTCTTAGCTCATATTTCCCCGGTTGAACCGGCTGATAATCTTTCACATCCGTATCGGCAGGCATCCGGTAAACCGGGATAAGCCCCTGCCAGAGGCCGGTTGCGGTATCGCGGCTGATCTCGCTGATCACAGCATAATCCAGCCCGCTAAACTCAACCGACCGGCCGCTATCAGCCAGCGTTACTTTTATAGCCGGCGCCTCATGTTTCCGGCTGCAGCCGAGGCATAATACCATTAAGATTAACACCCGTTTTTTTATCATCGTCAGGCTGAAATTATTTTTCAACGTTTGTTTATTGTTGGTTGATTATTGTTGGTTAATTGAGTTGATTAGGTTGGATTAAGTTGATTAGGTTGTTTTTAATCCCAACCACTCACTTAATCAACTACTCACTCAATCAACTACCTCGCCCCCGGATTAGCGCTCAAGCCCAACACCACCCGCACACTTGTATTTTGATTGATATGATTGTGCAGCTTATAAACCAGCTTAACCTGCATTTTTTCATCGTGCAGCAGGTTGTCCAATTGCTTTGTATCTTCAATATCCAGAACCAGGCTGTTGCCCACGCCGGACGTAATATCCATGCGCGATGCTACCAAAACTTCATCCTTGCCGTTGACCCGCGACAAATAAACCTTTACCCAAACCAGGTTGCCGATATTAAAATCAGACGGGTCAACCGATCTTATCCGGGCCGATACCACACGCACATCGCTCACCTGGTCGGCATTGTTGCCGGCTTTGTTAATGCGCTGGTCAAAGCTGCCGGCAGGTGCAGTTACCGAAAGCTCGTCGCCCACCGTCGATGAGCGGGGTATGGTTAATGTAGCGGTATAAGGCAGTGTTGATTTAATGGCCGATTGCAGTACGCCGCAGCCGGATAAAATCAACACAATCGCGATCAAATAAAGTGATTTTTTCATATAATTTACGGCTGAAAGTTAGCGGTTGACGGTTACACTCACAAGTTTTTATAGTTTAATGGCATCAATTACATAATTTAGTATGGCTATGATGAACAAACGATACGGTTTACTTTTCAATCTGATCTTTTTAACGGCTTCAGCTTTTGCGCAGGATGAGCCGCCCGTTTACTATACTAAGAATAACACGGCAACCACAAATCGCGATAGTGCCGAATATTACAGGGTTATTAATTCCAAGGCAGATGAAACTTTCCGGTTCACCGAGTATCATAAAGACGGAACATGGCGTACCGCGGAAGCGAGAGGGGATATCAACGAACCTGTTTACGTAAGTACACTTACATTTTATTATAAAACCGGCCAGGTTGCCATCAAAAGTGAGTATAAAAACGGCAGGCTGTTAAAAGCCACGGGCTATTATCCCAATGCGGTATTAATGCACGTGCTATATTATCCGAATCCCTGGCCGTTCCCCCAGGTTGCCTACGATGCCGACTCGTCGGGCACACCGCATATCGTCAACGGAAATGGCTCACGCCAGGAGAGTGATAGTTTAAATATGTTCGGTGAACATTTCACTATGGCAGGATCTTACAAGAATGGCTGGAAAGACGGTGTATGGAAGGGCACGGACGATAAAGGACTGTTTTTTGAACAAACCTACCAGGCAGGACGGTTTATTTCCGGAACAACGATAACCAATACCGGCAAAAAATATCATTACCATAGGTTTTTTGAACTCCCCCGGTTCAGCGGCGATTTCAATAAGTTTGAATACGCCATCGCCGCGAATCTTAAACACCCCGCCGATACAGCCGGTTTAGAATTTCTAACTCCGGGATATTTACATTTAAGCTATGTAATTAATGAAAAAGGGGAAATAACCAATTTGCACGGCTTTAAAAAGCAGGGCAAGGTGATGATTAACCTCGAATTAAAGAGCGATCAGCCCAAATGCAAGCCGGCCATGCTACGGGGTGTTCCGGTACCCTATCCGATAGCCGACAATGCCGATTCGATTACCCGGGGGAGACTTTTTCCTTTTCACACCGATGTGTATTTGAAGGGGGCGATAGTTATTCCCGATAGTCCTTAAAATATAAGTATCGCTAAAGCACACCTTAACGCCTTCATTGCGGGCGTAGCGCGGCAAACTCGTAGCTATACATCACCGTTATTGCATGGCTACGAGTTTGCTTCGTCGCTCCCTGTCCGCTTGCCAACCGGCTCCTCGCAATGACATAGTTGGATATATCCCACTAATTCCAAAAAAAAGCGTTAATTGTTTTTACAAAATGTATCTTTGCACCCCGACGCTGAAGTCGGTTTTTTTTCGCTTTCAGCGCATAGTATTTTTAAGTCCGTAGTTGATAGTCGATAGCCCATAGTTGTTTGATGGGCAAGACTTAAGACTCGGTACTTAAAACTCAAGACTCAAAAAACTATGCCCAAAGATAACTCCATCAAATCCGTATTGATCATTGGCTCGGGCCCTATTATTATTGGCCAGGCCTGTGAATTTGATTATGCCGGTTCGCAAGCCGCCCTTTCGCTGAAGGACGAGGGTATTTCGGTATCCATCATCAACAGCAACCCCGCCACGATAATGACCGATAAGGTTATTGCCGACCACGTGTACCTGCTGCCGCTGACGCCCGAAAGCATCGAAAAGATATTAAAGGAACAAAAGATAGATGCCGTACTGCCCACCATGGGCGGCCAAACGGCGCTGAACCTTTGCATTGAGGTTGCCGAACAGGGTATCTGGGAAAAGTACGGGGTTAAGATAGTAGGCGTAGATCTTGCTGCCATCGAAAAAACAGAGAACCGCGAAGCCTTCCGCCAGCTTATGGTGGATATCGGCGTGGGTGTGGCTACCTCAAAGATCGCCAACTCGTTTTTGGAAGGAAAGGAAGCCGCACAGGTAATTGGTTTCCCGCTGGTTATTCGCCCCAGCTATACGCTGGGTGGTAAAGGTGCAGGCTTTGTACATAAAAAAGAGGATTTTGAAGCTGCGCTAAGCCGCGGTTTGCAGGCATCGCCTACCCACGAGGTATTGGTTGAGCAGGCGGTTTTGGGCTGGAAAGAATATGAGTTGGAGCTGCTGCGCGACAGCAACGATAACGTAATTATCATTTGCTCCATCGAAAACTTCGACCCTATGGGCATCCACACCGGCGACTCGATAACCGTGGCCCCGGCCATGACGCTGAGCGACCGCTGTTACCAGGATATGCGCAACCAGGCTATCCGCATGATGCGCGCAATCGGCAACTTTGCCGGCGGCTGTAACGTGCAGTTTTCGGTTAACCCTGCCGACGAGGCTATTATCGCCATCGAGATCAACCCGCGCGTATCGCGGTCATCTGCCCTGGCATCAAAAGCTACCGGGTACCCAATCGCCAAAATAGCGGCCAAGCTGGCTATCGGCTATAATCTTGATGAGATCGAGAACCAGATCACCAAAACCACTTCGGCTTATTTTGAGCCTACGCTGGATTACGTGATCGTAAAAATACCACGCTGGAACTTTGATAAGTTCAAAGGCGCCAACCGCGAGCTTGGCCTGCAAATGAAATCGGTAGGCGAGGTAATGGGTATAGGCCGCAGCTTTATCGAAGCGCTGCAAAAAGCGTGTCAAAGTTTGGAAATTGGCCGCGCCGGCCTTGGCGCCGACGGCCGCCAGAGCCGCAACCTGGACGATATTATGCACAGCCTTGAACACCCGAGCTGGGACAGGCTATTCCATATATATGACGCATTGAGTTTAGGTGTGCCGATAGAGTCGGTGCGCAAGGTTACCAAAATCGACCGCTGGTTTTTGAACCAGATAGCCGATGTGGTGAACCTGGAGAACGAGCTGCGCCGTTATTCGCTGAACAACATACCCGAGGAATTTTTCTTTACACTGAAGCAAAAAGGCTTTTCGGATACGCAGATAGCTTATATTTTAGGCAATGTTACCGAAGAGGATGTGTATCAGCGCCGCAAAACCCTGGGCATTAAACGGGTATACAAAATGGTGGATACCTGCGCCGCGGAGTTCCCGGCAAAAACGCCTTATTACTATTCGACCTACGAGGGCGAGAATGAGTCTATCGTATCCGATAAGAAAAAGATCATCGTATTGGGCTCGGGCCCGAACCGTATAGGCCAGGGCATTGAGTTTGATTACAGTTGCGTGCATGGTTTGCTTGCCGCGAAGGAATCAGGCTTCGAAGCCATCATGATCAACTGCAACCCCGAAACAGTTTCAACCGATTTCAATATGGCCGATAAGCTATATTTTGAGCCGGTGTACTGGGAGCATGTGCGCGAGATCATCGAGATGGAAAAACCATACGGTGTGATCGTTCAGCTTGGCGGGCAAACAGCTTTAAAAATGGCCGAGAAAATGCACGAACACGGCATCCGCATAATAGGCACTTCGTTCAATGACATGGATATTGCCGAGGACCGCGGCCGTTTCTCGGACCTGCTGAAAGACCTGGATATCCCTTACCCTAAATACGGTGTTGCCGAAAGTGCCGAAGAAGCGCTTGAAGTGGCCCACCATGTAGGTTACCCGGTACTGGTACGCCCCAGCTATGTATTAGGCGGCCAGGGCATGAGCATTGTGATTAACGATGAGGACCTCGAAAAAGCAGTTGTAAGCTTACTGAAAAATCTACCAGGCAACCGGGTACTGATCGACCATTTTCTTGACCGCGCGGCTGAGGCCGAGTCGGACTCGATCAGCGACGGCGAGGATGTGCATATTGTAGGTATGATGGAGCACATCGAGCCGGCGGGCATCCACTCGGGCGATTCATTCGCCGTATTGCCGCCGTTCGACCTGTCGGACCATGCCATACAGCAGATGGAAGAATATACCGTTAAGATAGCCAAGGCATTGAACGTGCTTGGGCTGCTCAACATCCAGTTTGCGATAAAAGATGATAAGGTATATGTGATCGAGGCTAACCCGCGCGCGTCGCGTACGGTGCCATTCATCGCGAAAGCGTATGATGTGCCTTATATCAACATCGCCGCAAAGGTGATGCTGGGCGTTAACAAGCTAAAAGATTTTACCATCGAGCGCAAGCTTTGGGGCTATGCGATAAAGGAACCGGTATTTTCGTTCGATAAATTCCCCGAAGTAAACAAGGAGCTCGGCCCCGAAATGAAATCGACCGGCGAAGCTATACGTTTTATACCCAACCTGCAGGACCCCTATTTCAGGAACCTGTATAAGGAAAAATCAATGTATTTAAGCCGGTAAGCTTGAGGAGGTGAAAGGCGAAAGGTAAAGGGTGAACGGTTGCATATGTAACTTAAAATCCTTTTACCTTTCGCCTTTATCCTTTCACCTTATTTTTACTTCTCTACTAACAATCCCTTTACTTCAAAAGTAAGCTGCTGATTTTTGCTGGTTTTTGTGGAATGGCTTTTCTTTCCGGTTACGGTATCGCCGGCAAGGTGCTGCATATCGTCGGAAATAAATTGCTTTGCGGCTATTCCTTCGGCAATTACGTATTTACCTTTTATATCTTCGGGAAGCGTAATATTATAGTTGCTGAAATGCGCCGCGATCACTTTCCCTTTACCGGCATCGATCTCGAACCAGCCGCCTTTTGGCTTGGTTACCTTTATAACCCTGCCCCTTATTGTGGTACTGATACGCGTCTTTTTATCCATATACGCTTCCAGGTTTGAGGCTGCCACCATGGCCGTATTGTCGGGTGTCGCGCCGTAAACGGTTCCGTGCGGCATTGGCGTATGCTTTTGGGCGAAAGCCGAAACGGAAAATAACAGGGCGAGTATAAATGTTGCTGCTTTCATAATGATTCTACAACAACATAATTTAAGGTTTGGTTTTAGTAGTGAGGCTGCTAAAGCACGCACGGCTTAATAAACAATTCACCACAAATATTGACGGATCGTGATGTTCTTGCTCCATTTATCATACCTTTACATTCTCGCATGGAAGAAAGAAAATATTTAACTACCTGGAAAAGGTACCTGCCGGTTATTCGTTTGCATTTGAAAAAGAGCCTTAACGAGGAACAACAATTTAAATTGAACATAACGGATTTTGAATCGGCGGGCGACCGCGGCAAATCGGGCTATACTTTTAACCTGGCGCTGGAAAATGGCAAGGTGACCAACAACATCAGCGGCTCGGCCGTAGCGCGCGATTTGTTTGAAGCGTTAAAGTCGGACGATACCATAAAAGCCATGCTGCAGGACAGAAGTATCAAGATAAGCGTAGGGAAATCATTTGTGCTGACGATAAAAAACAACCATTTGTCGGCCTATAAATAGCCTCAATTAAAGCACTGGCTGAAAGCTACCAGCACCTTCAGAAAAACTTCACGATCGATACCGAATACGGCCGGCTGCTCCGGCTTTACGGGCAAGCCATTTTTATATCGCACCGGGAATAAGCTGATAAAATCGCGAATAGAAATTTCATAGCGCAGCCATGGGTCGGCGCGATGGATCTCCTCCAGGCGCATCTCAAAAAGCGGGACACTCAGATGGTCGTTCTTCATTGTTATCGCTTATGCTTCTATTTTCCGAAAGGCGGTAAACCTATCAGCTGCCGGTATAATGGCATATCCATGCGTTTTTGCGCCGGCACACGCAAATGATTGCAATAGTAAACCTGCAGCCTATATTCAACTATGCCGTTTCGGATGATCGGGATATCAGGCAATTGCTTCACGCTGTCAAAAAACGGTTTTACATCAGCATCCACATACAGCTGGTGCTGATCGCCAATAACGATGGCATCCTTGCCCAGCAGCGTTTTAGGGTCGACCAAAAAAGCCAGATTTCTTGGGTCGGCATTAAAAACCACGATATCTTTTTCGCCTTTCAGCGCCCAGTCTATTTTACCCATCAGCCACCAGCGCGGGCTTCCGGCAAATATATTGGGGTTTTTGAGCCAGCCCTCTTTTTCGAAGCGGGTTTTTATATCGGTATAATCTACACCTTGTATGGTGGGGTCGTTTTTATCGCCATGAAAGCTAACCATCCATTTTGGGCCGTATGATTGCCAGAAACCGGTAACCATATGCAAACTGATCACCCCGATGGTAATAATGGTAAATACGATCGAGAAATTAAGCCAGCGGCGTGTGAGCCTATACCCTGCGCCGGTTGTGCCCAGGCATTTGTCTACCGCAAAGCCCAGGGGCATAAACAGCATCATGTAACCCGGCGCCTGCCAGTGAAAGTGATATTGAAGATCCGCCCATAGCGTGACTATGGTAAAAAAAACAATCGGCAATACAGCCATCCAGAAATTAAAACTGTATGCCAGCAATTGCGACCTCAATTTATACGAAATAAAAAGCTGCCTTATTGTTGGGAACCATATCCATGGCAACAGCCATAGCGACTGCCCGAGTATGCTGCGCAAAAACCATTCAGGATGCAACTGGAAGTGTGTGTGCACGCCTGCCCTTGAGCCCTGGAAAATGAACGATACCCAGCCGTTATTATAGTTCCACCAAAGAATGGGGAACGCCATGATTAAAGTGATGAGCACGGCGATATATGGACCGGGATGCCTGAGCCAGTGCCGCTGACTTTTGTTGGTGCCCACAAACATAAACACCCCCGCAAATAAAAATATAACGTGGTATTTGCTCAATGTGGCCAGCCCTATGCATATGCCAACCGCTATCCATAACAAGTAAGTACTGCGGCTATGCCAGTTGGCTTCGGCGTTGGCGTTTGAGCCAATCATTATCTCAACAATGAAATAAGTGGCAGCCATCCAGAAAAACATTAACGGCGCGTCAGGCTGAAACCAGCAGGCGATAGCCACGGTAAACACCGCGCTTAAATTCATGATCAGTACCGCCCAAAATCCCGCTTTAGCGGTAAATAACTTACGCGTAACCAGGAAAAGCAACCAGCTTGTGCCTGCAAAAAGTAACACCGACGGCAGCCTGATGCCAAAATTGTTTAAGCCAAATAGCTTTATCCCCAAACCGCCGATCCAGAAAAATAACGGGGGCTGGTCGAAATAACTAAGGTCAAGGTGAAGCGCCCCGCGGAAATAATACGATTCGCCGATACCCAGCCCGGTATAGGCTGCTATTAAACAACGGATCGCGAAAGTAACAATGATCAGGATGACCGTAAATTTTGCCGCGTTGTTTTCAGTTATTTTTTTCATGTAAAGCAGGAGCGCAAATCTCTTAAAAATTTATTAATAACCCATTCTTTTATCATGTTGAACAGCACTATCTAAACAACAATGCAACAGCTTATGGTTTAAAAGTTATATTTGATAAACCTTCAACTTGCAACCTTTATTATGATCCAGCGAAAAGTTATCTTATGGTCCGTTATTGTAGCGATGGGCGGATTTTTATTCGGCTTTGATACGGCAGTAATTTCGGGCGCCGAACAGGCCATTCAAAAATATTGGACGCTCACGGATGTACAACACGGCCTTACTATATCTATCGCATTGATCGGCACGGTCATCGGTGCTTTTCTCGGACGCATCCCGGCCGACGCGCTTGGCCGCAAAAAAGCGTTGCTGATCATCGCATTTATCTTTTTGTTTTCGTCGCTCGGTACATCGCTGGCCACAAACTGGTACGTATTTATGGTATTGCGTTTTATCGGCGGTTTAGGCGTTGGCGCATCGTCTGTTATTGCGCCGATCTATATATCCGAAATTTCACCGGCCGCTTCACGCGGACGCTTGGTCGTGCTTTTCCAGTTTAATATCGTTTTCGGTATCCTTATCTCGTATTTTTCCAATTACCTGATCGGCCAGAATTTTCCTGATTCGTGGCGATATATGCTGGGCGTACAGGCGGTTCCTTCGTTGTTGTTCCTGGTGTTGTTAAAACTGGTGCCCGAGAGTCCGCGCTGGCTGCTGCTGCACCGGAGTGACCGTGACGAGGCTACACGGATACTGCAGGTGATCAACCCGGAAGGGTATCAAAGCGATCTGGAAAGTATTGTAAGCTCCAATACTGAAGATGCAAAGGACCCCAAAGGAAATGAATTGTTTAGCCGCCGCTACCGGTTTCCCGCTACACTGGCCATCCTTTTTGCTTTTTTTAACCAGGTATCGGGCATCAACGCCATTATATATTATGCCCCGCGCATATTTGAAATGACGGGTCTTGGTAAAAGCGCATCGCTGTTGTCTACTGCCGGGATCGGGCTGGTCAACTTTATTTTTACCATGCTCGCTATCCGGTTTATCGACAGCATGGGCCGCCGTAAGCTGATGCTGATCGGCTCGTTCGGGCTTATCTTCACATTGGGTTTGGTTTCGTATTCATTTTATACCAAAAGTTTCAGCGGCTATTATGTAACCTGCTACCTGTTATTTTATATCGCGTTCTTCGCTTTTTCTCAGGGTGCCGTTATCTGGGTGTTTATATCCGAGATATTCCCCAACCAGGTACGTGCCAAGGGGCAAACCATGGGCAGTTTCACGCACTGGGTTATGGCCGCGCTGATCGCGTTTTCGTTCCCCTGGTTTGCCGGGCAGCTTGGCGGCGGTACCACCTTTTTGTTTTTTACCGTGATGATGATTCTGCAGTTGCTTTTTGTTTGGCGGATAATGCCCGAAACCAAAGGCAAATCGCTTGAACAGATCGAGCATACTTTGATCGGGCATTAAACGGATAGTATTGTTAGTCGTTCGCTGCAATTGATAAATGAAACTATTTGCCGTCAATTACGTTTGGGTTGTAACTCAACTAATTAAAAATCCGATGCTCAAATTATATGCCTTGCTTGTATTATGCTTTTTATTTGTTTTAAGCTGTAAAGCTCAAAATGCCGATACCGTGAAACACAAAAAGCCTACATTGAAATTCGGCTTAACCTACAATAGCAACAGTGTTTACCTGGGCCGCACCGACAGTGTGACGATACCCGTATATAACCTCGGGGCCACCTACACCTTAAAAAACGGGATATTTTTTTCGGGGACGGTTAATTATGTACCTAGCCGCGAGTTTGATAAACTGGATGGAGGCGCCATTGAAACGGGATACAATTTCGAGCACGACAATTTAAGCGGCGGTGTTACGGTATCAAAATATTTTGCCAGCTTCAACAGTACGCAGCTTGTTTCGGCGCTGGATGCCGTTATAGGCGCTGAATTAAGCTATAACTTGTTCGATATAATTACACCATCAGCACATATTGATTACGTACTGGGCAACGGCGGCGGGAATGACTTTATATTAACCGGCGGTGTGGCGCATGAGTTTACCATCGCAAAACCATTTGGCGCTCACGACCAACTGAGCATCGAGCCGGCTATTCATTTTAACGCCGGTTCGCAAAACTTTTATAACACGTATGTTATACGGAAACAAAAAAGCGAAACCGCGCGCAAAAATTTTCGCAGCAAAGGAAAAGGCAACGGAAATGTAGTTACAACCACAACAACACAGGTTAGTACCGGAACCATTAACTTTAATAAATTTGAAGTGCTGGCGTATGAATTTAACCTGCCATTTACCTATACCATAAAAAAGTTTGCAGTTGAAGTTAACCCGGTATACGCCATCGCAGTTCATAAAATCGACGATAACGGAACAAATACATTTTATGTGCCCAACACTTCAGTATTTTACCTGCAGTTAGCAGTTTCGTACACATTTTAATTTATGCCGTTACAAGTAATGATATTTGTCGTGCACCAGTAAAAAATTAAATGGAAGAGGATATCAATGAGCAGGAAAATAACGAAAATGGGGATAAGCCTTATGATTTAACGGGCATTAGATCCATAACCGGCGACAATAATGGCTTTTTAGAACAACTGATATCAGTATTTATCAGCTCCATTTCTGCCGATCTGCAATCGTTAAATGAAAAAGCTAAGCTGGGTGATTGGAAACAGGTATCAACTATAGCCCATAAAATAAAGTCTCCCTTGTCCCAGTTCGGCATCGATGCCGGGGGTGTTATCGGCAACCTGGAAAACCAGGATGGTTTTAATGCCGATGAACTACATTTATTTACTGAAAGGCTAAATGCCTTATTGAATGATGTGATATATCATCTCAAACAAGAGTTCCCCGGCAATGACTAAATCACTATGCCCATATAAGCATATAAGGATTATCACTTTTAACTGTTTTATTTAAAGACTAGAGAATAAACTCCCGGGTAACCAAGCCGGTAAAAATACAGGACATTTATTAGATTGTGTCACTATGCCATTCGCGTGCTTTGACGTTTTGTCAGGTAATGTCAGTGTTAAAAAGTTGATTTTGTGGACCTAAAAATTGGTGATTGTCATGCCGCATGACAAATTGTCAATTTTTTATTTTTTTGGTTGATTTTTAATCACTGCTCTTTTATAGTGCATTTTTTTAGGCCAGGACTTCTAAATTGAATAGAATCGTTTTTTGCTGATTAAAGATTTACGATGTACTTATGGGCAATTTATTAGAAAATAGCGATTTTATAACAAAATCGCTTTTTCAGACTTTTTAATTTTATTTTTTTATCAAAAACAGGTTAAATTCTCGTTCCCGGCTGGTTTTTTATTGCCAATTGGCCTCAAAGCACCTGATTTTCCGGCAATTCCGTTTTTTTCGCGCCGTTTTTCAAAATTAACCAATTTCATTTTCCGGCATTTTTCGGCACAAAAAAAAGCTGCGCAATATGGCATGTTTTGTGTCGCCCCCCTGTATAGAAATACAAATTGTTCTGAAACCCTAAACCTGGAATTGTAAGATAAAGGCTTAAAGGATGATGATTATTTCTGAACTATTAATGTTTAATAATTAATTTAAATTCAAAGTCATGACAGTTGTATTAGATTTTGCTCTATTGTTGGCTATTCTTTTATTACCAGTTTATTTTGCTCCAAAAAGGAGTTTAAAATAACCGGGATAAAAAGCCTATAGAAATTTAAGATGGATGGCGGACAGCCACCCATCTTTTTTTATGCCAGATTTTGGCGGAGATAAATAGCTCATTTGGCAATTTTCAAAGCGCCTGTGGGGCATCTGGCAACCTGCTCCTGTATTTCCAGGCTGGTAGCGCCGTCCATATTTATCCAGGGCTTTACGGCAGGATTAAAAACCTGGGGCAATTGGGTAGCGCAGCGCCCGGCATGCCGGCAAAGTTCGGGGTTCCATTCTACCGTTATTTCTCCATTGGTATAGGTGTGCTTATTCAAACCTGAACTATCTGAATACACGAATGCGCGCACCTGTATTTCGCCTTCCAGCATTTTAGATATGGGGCAGGCTTTTGCAATATGCATCAGCCGTTCCCGTTGCTCGTCGGTAACCGGCGTAAAAAAATTAATGTCGCGGTCAATCACGGTAACGTTTTTTCCATCCCTCGTTTCATGGTACATGTTAAGCGCGATGGCTATATCAGGAATATCCCATCCTTTTCTGTCAATATACATGCGCAGGGTAGCCAGCGTACAGGTTCCTACCGATGAGAGCAGCAAGGTATGCGGATCGGGCCCTTTATCTTTCCCGCCAATTTCCTGGGGCTCATCTGCTATAAACTTGCCGTGACGCCATTCAACCGTACATTTATATTTTTCGGTTCCGATGAGCGCCTTTACCGGGTAATCTAATAAATATTCCATGGTTGTTATTAAGCTAAATAGTGCATAAGTTAAAACAATACATCTGCAAATTCGGGAGTAACGTCAAATATCTTTTTGGCAAACGGGCAGAGCGGTAAAATCTTTATGTGATTTTCGCGTGCGTAAACAACACCTGCTTTAACGAGCCGCATGCCAAGCCCTTTCCCTTCATAGTCCTCATTTACCTCGGTATGAACGATGATCATTTTTGCCGGGCCGGCGAAAATATAATCCATCTCGCCCACACGTGTATTTCCGTCGTCGATAAAAAAGCTGCCGCGCTTGCCGTCATTTTGATTTTTAATTTCCATACACCGATTTGCGCCTTAGCCCTTAAAAATAAGCATATTTATTAAACCAACAACCGATGCCTTCATGTTGATACTTGTAGAAATTGAATATAAATATTAGATGCTAAAGCATTTGTTTGTGCAAGTGGCTTAATGTTAGCACTTTGAGATCTGTTAGGTTGTCAACCGGTACATTTAGCTGCTTGGCCATATCATCCCAATACCGTAAACGGATTAATATTTCAGCCTCAGGGTTATATTCAAACGCTTCAGCCTCATCATTGCTCATCTTTCCGCCCTGGAATTCAAGCGTAACTTTACTGGCTGCCGATAGCTTATCATAATATTCGGGATATCTGAAAGTAAGATAACGCTTGGCGGTTACATGACCTTGTACCAGCGCGGCAAGCCTTTCAGAAAAACCGCGCTCAAGCAGGTAATCGGCACCTAATGTTTCGTGGTCAACATTGCCCATGCCATTCATACTTCCGGCTTCGCCGGCATCCGCGCATAAATGGCCAATGTCATGAAAAAATGCAGCCAGTATTACCTCTTCATCATACCCTTCTTTTTCTGCAAGCGAGGCCGCCTGCGACATATGTTCAAGCTGAGAAACAGGCTCACCGATATAATCCAAGTCGCCGTATTTTTTATAAAGAGAGAACACTTCATTCACAACAGCTTCAGGGTTATATGCAGGTGGTTTCATTGTGTAGTGTTTTACCGCAAACTAAAGCAATTTGTATTAGCAAATTATTACTGCTGTGTTAACCGACATACGCAGCCGCTACTTTGCAGGTTTTCACAATTCATTGATCTCATCTGTGAATATAATCTGATCCATCAAATTAACTTAATCATATGTTAACGATAATTTGGTTTGATATTCATAAACTAAAGTTAGTATTGCCCGACACCCCAACCGGTATTATGCCCATAAAACTAGTAGTATTTGACATAGCCGGCACTACGGTTAAAGACGACCACGCGGTAAGCCGTGCTTTCCAGGCAGCATTACAAAAGTTTAATTACGAAGTTCCGCTTGAGCTTATTAACCCGCTGATGGGCTATGAGAAAACTATGGCCATAAGGCAGATGCTGCGGCTGCATGAATATGATGATGCCCGGATAACATCCGAATTGGTGAGTAAGATACACCGGCAGTTTGTGCAGCAAATGATAGCTTATTATGAGTTTTCGTCCGATATTGAACCGTTGCCAAATGTGGAGGAAACATTTACCGCGTTGCGGTCAAAAGGCATACGGGTGGGTATCAATACCGGCTTTTCGAGGGACATTGCCGAGACAATTGTTAACCGGCTAAGATGGGCTGAGAAAGGATTGATCGATCATGTCATTGGCTCCGATGAAGTGGAACTGGGCCGCCCTTACCCTTATATGATCCAAAAAATAATGCGCGAAGGCGGCATTGAGCACCCCGGGGAGGTTGCCAAGGTTGGCGATACGGAAGTGGATATCCGGGAGGGTCAAAATGCAGGCTGCCGCTATGTTATAGGTGTCACCACCGGAATATTCACCCGCGAAGAATTGGAGCCATATAATCCAACCCATATCATTGATGATATAGCCGACGTCATCAAAATTGTAAACACACCCGGATGAAAGCTATCGATAATATGCGCGCAAAGGTTGCCGCATGGCCTTACGCTCTGTTGTCGGTAACGGCCGCCGTGGCGGCTTTTGGCGCCTATACTTCTATGTACGCTTTCCGCAAAGCCTATGCAGCCGGAACCTTTACCGGCCAGCAGTATTTACATGTGGATTATAAAGTATGGTTGGTTATCGCCCAGATAATAGGGTATACGCTAAGTAAATTTTACGGCATTCGCTTTATAGCTGAAATAAAAGACAAACGCGGTTTAACTATTTTGGTGCTTGTAGGCATTTCGTGGCTGGCATTGCTGGGTTTTGCACTGGTACCGGCGCCATATAATATCATTTTCCTGTTCATTAACGGTTTCCCTTTAGGCCTTATCTGGGGCTTAGTATTCGGCTATCTTGAAGGGCGCAAGTCGACCGAGTTTATGGCGGCTGTACTATCCATCAGCCTCATTTTTGCTTCGGGCTTTGTGAAAACCGTCGGACGCACATTGCTGCATAATTTACCGGTTAATGATTTCCAGATGCCTTTTTTAATGGGAGCAATTTTTGCGGTCCCGCTTATGCTGTTTGTTTTTTTCCTTGAACTTATACCCCGACCAACCGCCGAAGACATAAAGCTCCGTACTAAACGAGTACCTATGAATGCCACTGAACGCAAGCAATTTCTGCAACGGTTTTTGCCTGGCATTATTCTTACCCTCATCATTTACGTGCTGCTAACTGTTATGCGGGATGTGCGGGACAATTTTGAGGTTGAAATTTGGGCCAGCCTGGGCGTAAAAGGAAATTTGATCTATACCACTACAGATACTAAAATATCCGTTATTGTTTTGGTGGCTGTGAGTTTGTTGATACTTGTCCGTAAAAACCTGGTGGCTTTCAGCATTATTCACTTGCTTATTATTGGCGGCTGCATATTGATCGGTGCATCTACCATATTATTTGCCTTGAAAATGATAAGCCCGACCTTATGGATGACCATAACCGGGCTGGGTTTGTTTCTGGGTTACGTACCTTATAACGCTATCTTTTTTGAACGAATGATCGCTACTTTCCATTGCCGGGGCAATGTGGGTTTTCTTATATATGTTGCCGATTCGTTAGGCTATCTGGGTAGTATAAGCCTGTTGTTGGTAAAAGAATTTGTGAGGCCTGGCATAAGCTGGGGAAACTTTTTTAAAGAAGGGGTAGTATTTGTCGCGACAATCGGCGGCATTTGCGCTGTTTTATCGCTCATATGACGTGGAATTTCATTGGAACACGGCCATTACTACAATAGATCATCCTAAAGTTACCTCGGGCAGCCGTACCTGGGAAGCTGATGAAATATTTATATGCAGCGGCGCAGATTTTGAAACGTTATATCCTGAGCTATTTTTAGAAACCGGGATAACGAAGTGCAAACTGCAAATGATGCGGCTTGTTGGCCAGCCCGACGACTGGCGCATTGGCCCCTCGTTATGCGGCGGGCTTTCCATGATCCATTATCCCGGTTTCCAGGCAGCAGCTTCATTACCTGCTTTACGCAAACGATATGAAGCGGACTTTGCCGACTATCTTAAATGGGGCATACATGTAATGGTTTCGCAAAACGGCAGCGGTGAGCTCACAATTGGCGATTCGCATGAATACGGGTTGGTTCACGACCCGTTTGATAAAGAATTTATTAATAATTTAATAACTGCTTACTTACAAACTTTTGCGAATTTTAAAGACTGGAGATTACTACAGTCATGGCATGGCATATACCCGAAAATGACCGGCGGAGAAACAGAACTTATCGTTGAGGCGGCGCCCGGGATAACCATCATTAACGGGCTGGGTGGTAATGGGATGACTTTATCTTTCGGGCTTTGCGAGCAGTATTTTTCGAAGATTTAATTGCAGGCACAAAAACGTTAAGTCCTGCACAATCCGTTCTTTATTAAACAGGCTAATATTTTCATTAGATAGATCTTACAACTCATAACATAGAACTTGCAACCCAAATACAATGGATAACAGGAGAGATTTTATAAAAAAGGCTGCACTTTTAACCGGCGCGGCCGGCTTATCGGGCATTTTACCTGCATCCATCCAAAAGGCAATGGCTATTAACCCGCCCCCGGGAAGTACCTATATGGATGCTGAGCACATTGTTATCCTGATGCAGGAAAACCGCTCTTTCGATCATTGTTTCGGTACCCTGAAGGGCGTAAGGGGTTACAACGATCCTCGGGCGATCAACTTGCCAAACAAAAATAAAGTTTGGCTGCAGTCGAATAAAAAAGGCGAAACCTATGCGCCTTTCCGTTTAGATATTAAAAGGACCAGGTCGACCTGGATGGACTCTCTTCCCCATTCGTGGCGCAACCAGGTAAATGCCCGCAACGATGGCAAGTTTGATAAATGGTTAGACAACAAGCGCAACAGCAACAAGGAATATGCTGATATGCCTTTAACATTGGGCTATTATACCCGTGAGGATATCCCTTTTTATTATGCATTGGCTGACGCATTTACCGTTTGCGATCAAAACTTCTGCTCGGCGCTGACCGGGACCAATCCCAACCGGCTTTATTTTTGGACCGGTACTGTGCGTGAAGAACAAAACGAGAACTCGAGAGCTAATGTGTGGAATGATGATATGGATTACGGCACGTTGAAATGGACCACTTTTCCCGAAAGACTTGAAGACAATGGCATATCATGGAAATGCTATCAAAACGAAGTCGCGATAGACACCGGTTTTGAAGGTGAGGAAGATCCATGGCTGTCAAATTTCCAGGACAATGCGTTAGAGTTTTTCGCTCAGTATAATATTCATCTGCACGAGCCGCATCTGATCGCCATGCAAAAAAAATCGGCTGAATTACCCGAAAAGATAGCTGACCTGGAAAAGAAGATAGCCAGCCTGCAGCCGGGCGATGCACAGATGCGCGGGCTGAAAAAACAGTTACGGCAAATGAAATCCGACCTTGAGGCGGTAACTAAGGAAACCGCGGTGTGGAAACAGGGCATGTTTGAAAAGCTATCCGAACGCGAAAAAAGCCTCCATAAAAAAGCTTTCGACACCAACAAAAACGACCCGCACTACCACCAGCTTACTAATTTAAAATATGATGACAATGGTACCGGGCGCGAGCTAAAAGTACCCAAGGGAGATGTGTTGCATCAGTTTAGGCAGGATGTAAAAACCGGGAATCTTCCGGCTGTTTCATGGCTGTCGGCCCCTGAAAATTTTTCGGACCATCCCAGCTCGGCGTGGTATGGTGCCTGGTATGTATCGGAAGTAATGGATATCCTTACACAAAACCCGGAAGTTTGGAAAAAAACCATTTTCATTCTGACATACGATGAAAACGACGGCTATTTTGATCATGTGCCGCCCTTTGTAGCGCCCCATCCGCATAAAAAAGGAACGGGCAAAGTTTCGGAGGGAATTGATACCCGGGTAGAATTTGTAACGCTGGAGCAAGAACTTGCCCGAAAGGATTTTCCCGAAAAGTTTGACAAGGAAAGCCCGATCGGCCTGGGCTACAGGGTGCCGATGGTAATTGCCTCGCCGTGGAGCAAGGGCGGATGGGTGAACTCCGAAGTTTTTGACCATACCTCAACACTGCAATTCCTGGAACAATTCCTAAGTAAAAAAACAGGCAAAACGGTAAAGGAGTCTAATATCAGTGACTGGCGGCGCACCGTTTGCGGCGATCTTACGTCGGTATTCAGGCCGTATCATGGTGAAAGTATCCCAAACCCTGAATTCGTACCGCGAGACCAGTTTGTGGAAAGCATACACCAGGCGAAGTTTAAAAAAGTACCGGACGATTATAAGCTGCTGACCGCCGAAGAAATAATGCAGATCAACCATGCCCCCCACCTGTCGCCCTACGTGCCGAAGCAAGAAAAAGGCATAAAACCATCCTGCGCATTGCCATACCAGCTATTCGTTGATGGCAGGTTAAGCGCGGATAAAAAATCATTCGAAATAAAATTTACAGCGGCCGACCATATTCAGGGGGGTGCTGCTACAGGTTCGCCATTTAACGTGTACGCGCCAGGCAAATTCAGGGCAGAAGGTGAACAGCAGCCTGAGGATGTGCGCACCTGGGCCTACGCCGTTAAAGCGGGCGACAGTTTAACAGACAACTGGCCGCTGAACGCCTTTGAAAACGGCCAGTACCATTTGCGCGTGTACGGGCCAAACGGCTTTTTCCGCGAGTTTAAAGGGGATGTTAATTCGCCTGAGATAGAAGTCGCCTGCGAATACCAGCGCGGTTTAACGGATAGCAATACGCCTACCGGGAATATCGAATTGAAGCTGCATAGCTTAAACAGCGGGGAAAAATACGATATAGAAATAATCGATAATTCTTACGATACAAATAGTCAAAAGTTATTTGTGCCGAATTCAGCAACAAATAAGACTATTATTCTGGATCTTTCTAAAAGCTTTAGCTGGTACGATTTCAGTATAAAAGTAAAAGGCAATATAACTTTTGAAAAACGATACGCGGGCAGGGTTGAAACCGGCAAGCCGGGCTACACCGACCCGCACATGGGAAATATATAAAAAAACGTCATGCTGAACTTGTTTCAGCAACTCACAGGACAAGTCACCCGCATAGCTTTTACCGTTGTGGGCGCTGAAACAAGTTCAGCATGACATCGCTTTTTTAAATTTTAAGAAAATTATTCCAAAATTCTTCTCAGATAATTGATCTGCCCTAAATGGTAGTTTAAGTGTCCATAGAAAAATGTAAGGTACCAGGCTGTGCTTTTTTTGCCGAACATTTCAAGCGCGTAGGTTTCATCAAGCCTTGCTTGATCAATACCGTTTAAGCTTGTTTTTATCACCCCGATTAAACTTTCAATATCGGCAATAAGCTGTTGCTGCGGAACCCCGGTGAGTGAAAACTCCTGTTCCCGGTTCCTTACATAGCCGGTGCCACCCAAAAGCGCGCCTACCGTGTAATTTAAATTCCCCAGTAAATGCAGCACCAGTGTACCGGCAGAATTGGTGATACCATCGGCTGTTCGCCAGATGCTATTTTCATCCTTAAAATTTTTGATTTCGTCCCTTAGCTTTAAAAGTTCGCGTTCAAAAAGTTCGGCAAAATAATTTTCCATGCTTTAAAATTTAGTTGCCGAAGATTACGATATAAAATGAAAGGGAAGTTATTCCAGTGTAAATTTTTGATTCACCGGGAGTGGCTATAATCAAATTCAAAACGCGTTATCCGCTGTTACCTTTTGCTGTTAAATAGGGGTAAGTACCAGGCCCTTACCCTTATTTGGAACCACGGGAGACTTTTTGCAGGAAACGAAGTCAAAGGTTAACAGAAAAAGCAACAGCGGAATTAAGCGTATGTTTTTCATAGGTAGATGAATAATTTATTTTCACCTGGTTATTACTCTTTACGCATTTGATTATTCAAATGATACAACAGGATGAAAAAATAATTTAGTATCAGTTTATTTTGACCACTGCGGTAGTGTCCAGTTGTTTAGCCCGCGTCGCTTCATTTAAAAACGAGGGCTTAAGGCGGCTTACCCAATAGCGTTTAAAAGTTTTTAGCGTTTGAACAGTATAGCCTTTAGTTTTGAGGTTGTTGACCACGCCGACCGGGGCGTATAACAAAAACGGCCTTGCAGGGAGACTGGCATTGGCGTCAAAAACGGTCACCGCGCTGTTATTATAAAATTCAAAGGCCGAAACGTAGGCATCATCAAATTCCCTTACAGCCAAGTGCTGTGGGTTGTTGTGGTTTATCCAATTGGCAGCCTCGCTTGCGGCCTGGTATTTCATCAGCGAGGGATAAAATGCCAGGTTAAGGTATAGGTTTACGATAAACGAGGCCAGCAGCGTACGGTAAGCGATCCTTTGAAAAGTATTATTGCCGGTAATTGCCGGGAAAAATATGAGCAGGCAAACCGGTATTAAAAGGATAACTGAAGTTAACCACCCAAACGCTTCAGGCCTGAAAAAGTATTGCAGCGCGATTACAAGCATCAGCAATAAAACGATGATGACCGCCTGTGTAATGCCAATAGCGCGAACGGTTTTTGCCGATTTAATACTGTAGAGATACTGCGCAGTAAGTATGGCAAAAAATGGAAATACAATATTCAAATAATGCGGCAGCTGGAATTTCGAAGCTGAAAAAACCAGGAAGGTGAGCAGCGCCCCACAGATGCAATACCATTCAACCGCCTGTGCGTTTTTGCTCCCTTTTTTTATAAAGTTGAATATCGCCGCAAAAAGCAAAAGCGACCAGGGTAAAAACGCCCATAATAGCGTGTGCACGAAAAAGGAAGGATCGCCGTGGCCTTTTATGGGGCCCGAGTTAAAGAAACGCCCGAACTGGCTGTCCCAGAAAAAGAATTTTATGCCGGATACGCCCTTCTCTCCAAAAACCACCTTTTCGGGATGAAGGTCGAACTGCCGATAAAGGCACCACATCTCCGGAAGGATCAAAATCAAAACCAAAACAATGGCCAGTAACCACCGGGAGCTAAACAATCTTTTCCACTGCTTGGTGATGATAAGATGGCCCGCAATAGACCCGGCGATAGGGATAACAGCAAACATTCCCTTCGTCATGATGGCGCAGGCTCCAAAAATACACCCAGCCAGCAATTGCCAAAAGCTGTTTGTCTTATCCGCCCGGTAAAAATGGTAAACGGAGGCGATGATCAACCCGGTTAGGTAGGGTTCAGCGCGCACGTCGTTATTTGACAACACGATATGCTCGGCGGTTAGCAATACCAGCACACTCCATAACGCGACTGGCTTATTGTACAGGTTTTTAGCAAACAGGTACGTATAAAACGTACCCATTGATAAAAACAGGATAGCCGGTAATTTGTAGGCCCAGGTGGTAAAACCGAAGCATTTAAATGAAAGCGCCGTTATCCAGAAAGGGAAGTGCGGTTTATCCAGCCAGTCCCTTCCGTGATTAAAAAGGTCAGCATAGTTGTTGGTTTGCACCATGTTTTTGGCTATGACGGCATATAAGGTACCATCCGGGCCGATAATCGGGTTAAACAGGCCGCTAAAGTTTATCAAAACAGCAACACCGATAAAAGAATAAAGCCATTTGTTTTGTAAAGCGGTTGGGTTCTGATCCATATTACAAGGGAAGTGATAAAGGTAAATTATTTTGATGCAGATAGACTTACGAAGTTTTTAAAAACTTCGTAAGTCTGGCGAAAATGGCCTGACTATTCAAAACCATATTTTTACATTAACTTTATACTGTTTTACAATATAATCCCCGATATTGACCATTAAAACCAATTACCACCTTATTCAGATGAGATATTTAACCCGGCTTATTGCCTTGCTGATTTTTTGCCCGGTATTTTTACTTGCACAAAGCGGCAAAGTATATGACAATTTATCCCTCCCAAGCAAGATCCTGAAAAGCGAACGCAAGTACGCCGTTTACCTGCCGCCGGGGTACGAAACGTCTGAACGCAGCTACCCGGTGCTGTACCTGCTGCATGGCGGAGGCGACGATCAAACCGGCTGGGTGCAATTTGGCGAGGTATTGAATATTACGGATAAAGCCATTGCCGATGGCCTGGCCACCCCGATGATCATTATCATGCCCGATGCCAACACCGGCCGGCGGGGCTATTTTAACGATATAAAAGGCGACTGGAATTACGAGGATTTCTTTTTTAAGGAACTGGTGCCTTACGTTGAAAAGAAATTCCGCATAAAAAGCGATAAACGTTACCGCGCTGTTGCGGGACTGTCCATGGGCGGCGGCGGCAGCTTTATGTATGCCCTGCATCATCCCGAAATGTTTTCGTCAGCCTGCCCGCTGAGTGCGTCCGTGGGCCCGTTGACTTTGGATGACGCGCGAACATCTATCACTAAAAACAACCCGGGTATTGCCGACTCAACAATTGTTAATTATTATAAGCGGCACAGCGCCCTGGCATTGATCAACAATATGCCCAACGATCAGAAAAAAGCAGTACGCTGGTATATTGACGATGGCGATGACGATTTTTTATACGAGGGAAATTGCCTGGTGCACATCGCCATGCGGAAAAAGGAGATCCCGCATGAGTTTCGCGTGCGCGACGGTGGGCATACGTGGACCTACTGGCGGGCATCGTTGCCAAGTGTCCTTGAGTTTGTGTCACAGGCATTTCACCAGTATTGACCGCTGATTTATTTGATTTAAGGATTGCGTTGATTGGATGTTTATAGTCAATTATTATGGCGTATACCTGCATGGCGCATAGTTGACTCACCCGGTCGTTGCTTTGCTCGACCACCCTCTCTGCGTCAAGCTGCAAAGAGGGTTTAGAAAAAAAGGTGGTCAGTGCAAGCTATGAAAGGCAGCCAGCTCAACAAAATACAAGGGTACCAGGAATACTGGCATTCGTGGAAGCATTTTCATCCCGGTACCTTATTTTGGAAAGAGTAATTGTACTGTCCTGACTTAAAAGAACACCGCAATCCGCAATTTTGCAAAAAACGGTGTGCCGGGCGTAAAGCTCATCTGGTCGACGGGGGCTGTTTCACCCCTTAACCGGCTTATCTCTTCGGCCGCAAACTCGTTCCATTTGGTATTAAACAGGTTTTCGATCGTTAACCCCACTTCGTAGCGTTTTTTCGTATAATTAATTTTCAAGTCAGTCACAAAGTATCCATTGGCAACTAAAGTATAGGTATTGTTACCCGGCCGGTCGTGCAGGTAGCGGTAACTTAGGCCGCCGTTGATGCCATTATCAAACTTAAAATCGAGCCCGCCGGTACTGCTTAAGGTTGGCGCCAGGGGAAGATATCCGGTGTTCTTCGCGCTGTCTGCAAACCTTGGTCTTGCGAGGTTAACATTCAAATCTGCAAAAAGCCAATGGGTTAACTGGTACCTGGCCGAAAAGTCAACTCCGGTACGCCTGGTTTTGCCGCCCGGTACAATGTTACCGTCATCGCTGTAAACAAATTCCTGCTGCAGGTATAAATACCATAGGGCAGCATTGATATATAAGTGCGGTACCGGTTTCCAGTTCAACCCCAGGTCCGCGCCATAAGCGGCCGGGAGTCCTTTAAAAGCGCTATTGCTGATCACAGTAATGGCATTATTGGAATGAAATCCCTTACCTGCTTTCAGGTAAAATTGAATGGCATCGTTAGCGGTATATTGGATATTGATCTTTGGGCTTACAATTACCTGGGTTTTCGTCGTATCGTGGTAATTGAAATTAAAGTAGTCAAATCTTACGCCTCCGTTCAGCAGCCACTTTCCGGCCTGCAGTGTTTCATCCAGGTAAACATTGCTGTTATTTTGTTTGATATTGCCAAACTCAAAATATTTGAGGAACTGGTATTGCTCCGTTACAAAACTGCGTTCGGTTCCGTATGTACGGTCAAAGCGGGTACCAAACCCAACGGATGAGGTCAATACGGTATTTCCCCAGTCGTTACGTTTAGTCAATTTACCGTTATAGCCAAACATGTCCCTGTCCTGGTTATGCTCGCGCTCGCCACCTGCAGTATCCGCAAAAAACGTGGAGTTAACATGCAGCAGGAAATTATAGTGGGTGTAATAGGCTTCGTTTTCGATGCTTAAATTATTGCCCAGGTCGGTATTCAGTTTTGCAATAAAATTGAACCTGCTGGTTTTACCGCCCTGCGCACTGTCAATAGTGCCGAAGCGGCCGATCGGATTTGCATATTGCGGAATGATAACCGGGTTGCCATTTGCATCTATAGCCGTTGTTCTGCCGGCAACGGCACGTTCCGGTATTTCACCTGATGCCCGCCAGGTAGTTGTGAATGCCGAGGCGCTTAAGGAAAGCTTATTACTAGCATTGAGTTGTTTGGTATACTTACTAAAAGCGTTAAAACGTTTGTAGTGTTCGGCAAAGGTAAACGGGCCATCGGTGTAATTGTATTCTCCGGCTATATACCAGTTTTCGCCTTTATTCCGGGCTGTCGAATCCAGCAGGTTTAACATCGCCATTGCCCGAAAAGTATTGAACTGCCCTGCCTCCAGGCTAACCATACTTTTATCCAGCGCATCTTTGGTTGAAAAATTCAGATAACCGGCTGTGGTAAAATCGCCTTTTTCGGTATAGTAGGGGCCTTTGCCATAATCAAAGGTCGAAACGGTTTCCGGGATCAAAAAATGTAGGTCGGCGTAGCCCTGGCCATGTATGTGCGATACCATATTTACAGGCATGCCGTCGACGGAAACGTTAATATCAGTTCCATGATCTGCATCAAAACCCCTGACAAATATCTGCTCGGCTTTACCGCCGCCCATGTGCTGAGCGATAAATAAGCCGGGTACAAGGCGCATCAGGTCCTGCGAAGAGTTAACAGGCCGGAGATTTAGATCCAACGCGCTTAATGTGTGAAATGATCCATTATCTAAGTTGGGTGAGATATGCACCTCCTTAAGATCAATTGCACCGCGGCTAAGTGAAATAACCATACGCTTCGTGCTGCTGGTCGCTTTGATCATTTTGGTACGATAGCCGATATAGGATAGCCGCAACATAGCTGTATCAGCCGTGAGCGACAACTGAAAATTCCCAAACCGGTCTGTTACGGCAGATTTGCCCGATAAAACAGAAACGACGCTGGCATATTCAACAGGTTCGTGGGTTTGTTCGTCAATTACTTTGCCTTTAAACAAATGCTGCGCGTATGTGAACTGTGCTGTTATACAAATAACGACAGACAGCAAACTCCTTTTTAAGATTGTCATTTTATGAAATAAGCTGCCGCGGGCCGGTAAATGCAGCCCGCAACATGGATAAAATAAATAGGATATGATTTTTACGATATAAAATATTGCATAGCCCGGTCCATTAAGGAGTGGGGTGATACATTATTTTTAAAGCTGAGAAGAATGATCAGCCTAATTGAGGCGGGCGGAAAACCGGGTTGTTGGTTTTTGGAAAAGCGATACAGTTATTGGGTACAAACATCACCTGCAATAACACGGAGTGAAATTTAATTTCGGTAGTTGCTGACCAAAATGCCTCCTGGAAAAGATTTTTTTGCGACTGGCGCTCTTCGTTTTTCTCCTTGTCTTCGGCTTGCTTTATTTTCTTCATGAAGTAGCACTGGCCGTTGCAATGCAGCCAGGGTTTATCGCGGTTTTCGCAAAGTTTGCTGGCAATATAATTCCTGTTCAACTCAAAACCTGCGTAAATAAACAGGCGCGAAAAGTTGGAAGCAACTAATACAACGATCAGTAAATAAGCTAAAAGGCGACGCCCCATATTGTCCGCAAAGATACGTTCCTAAACCGAATCAGAACACCGGCGCAAAAGGAATGTTTTATTTATAGATAATCTAAATAATCAACTATCCGGGCACAAAAAAACCCGGCCTGGCGGCCGGGTTCATCAATGTTATTTGATCTCGTTTTATTTATCGCTGCGTTTAAGTGTAGTATGAAATTTCATACCGTTAAAGTCTATATCCAGGCCTATTGAATCGGCGGCCGCATAATACTTGCCGGTATGTTTAACATCGGTCCCGTTAACGGAAAGGTTAAACACGAAATCGGTACCCGTTACTTTCCCGTCACTTATAGGCACCTCCCCCTGAGGCGACTGGCCCGTACCGGTTAGCTTATCGCCGTCCACTTTAAGTACATAAGTCAGCGGAAATTCATTGCCATCGGGTGTTTTAAGTGTGCCGGTCCATTTTCCGGTTAGGTCCGCTACGATAGCGAAGCAAACTACAAAGCAGCATACCAGTGCCGTAGTTGTAAAAATTCTTTTTTTCATGATGCTGGGTTTTTTAATGAGATAAAGCACAAGTGAAAGTGTTACAACTAAATGTATGATTTATAACACTAAGAGTAATATTTAATTGTTGCGTTTTACTGCGCCCTTTTTAGGGTAGTATGGGTTTTTGTGCCGGCAAAATTAACGTCCACCGCTACCGAATCTCCCGCTGAATAATATCTTGCTTTATGCGGATATGCCATGCCTTCCACGGTAACACTAAACATAATATCGTTCCCGCTCACCCGTCCGCTATCTATCGGAACGGATATGTTGTTTACATCCAGGGTGCCGGTAAGTTTACTGCCATCCACTTTAAACGAATACGTAAGGGGGTATTGATTACCGTCGGGTGCATTTAACACGCCCGACCATTTTCCGTTAAGGTCGGCAAATACAGCGGCAAAGCCAATTGCCACGCAGCAGATCAATAATACTGTTGTAAGGATTTTTCTTTTCATTTTTATTGGTTTTAGATAAGACACCGGGTGGGCGCCTGGTGTTACAGTAAAAATACGAAAATGTCCGGGTAAAAGTTAGGGGGGCTTTATCCTGGCCCCCCTTTTGAGAAATTCTTTATAAAGGCTAACATTTTGCCGTTTACGGCACCCTTTTCAGCGTGGCATGCGACTTGATATCGTCGAGGCTGATGTCAACGCCGACTGAATCGCCGTAAAATTTTCCGGCGTGGTCAATCTCAAGGCTACCTACTACAACATTAAAAGTAAATGTGCCGTTTGTGATCTTTCCATCATTTATAGGCATATCGCCTTGCGGCGTTTTAGCCGTACCGGTTAACTGGTCGCCATCTATCTTAAAATTGTAAAGCAATGGAAATTCGTTTCCCTGGTCGGTCTTTAATAATCCGGCCCATTTGCCATTTAAATTGGCTATGGTACCGAAGCTAATCAGAAAGCAGCATAACAAAAGAGAGGTGATGATGATCTTTTTTTTCATGGTTAATGATTTAATACCCAAAGTTAACCCCGTTATTAAACCTGATGATGAACTTTATGTTAAATTTTTGCTACGCTTAATAGTTAACTTAAGAGTTTATTAACATTTGAATAGTTATCAACAAAGTGACTTGCATTATTACGTGAAAAAAACACGAAGGGTTACTATTCACTCATCGGGGTAGCCATTCTATAACAACAGAACATACAGCCCGGTTTTATCGAAAAAAATAAACATTGGCTCACTTCATCCAACAAACCGGGGATGACAAATCACAAAATTGTTACCAGCAATCCATATATTATTCGCCCGCCGGTGTAAATCCATTCCCTATAAATCTTAATTGTATGTACTTTTGAATTACATGCTATAGGATATGATAAAGAACGTCTGTTTATTGCTGTTGACCTGCTTTAGCCTGTTCGCATATGCGCAAAAACAGGATTACCCGATACAGCCTGTGCCGTTTACCAGCGTAAAACTTGCCGACCGTTTCTGGTCTTCAAAAATCGAAACCAACAGAACCGTAACCATTCCCGCGTCATTTGCCCGCTGCGAGAGCACCGGACGGGTAAAAAACTTTGAAATGGCAGCCGAGCATAAAGGAAAGTTTTGTACCGTTTATCCTTTCGACGATACGGATATTTACAAGACGATCGAAGGCGCTTCGTACTCCCTGGCCGTTCATCCCGACGCCAAACTTTCTGCTTATATCGATTCGTTAATTACTATAATCGGCAAGGCGCAGGAGCCCGACGGCTATTTGTATACCGCCCGCAGCATTGACCCGGTGCACCCGCAATCATGGGCCGGGCCGGAGCGCTGGATCAATGAGTCGAAAATGAGTCATGAGCTTTACAATTGCGGCCACATGTTCGAAGCAGCTGCGGCGCATTATATGGCCACCGGTAAACGCAGTTTTTTAAATATCGCGCTTAAAAACGCCGACCTGCTGGTACGTACTTTCGGGCCGGATAAAAAGCATGTAGCTCCCGGACATGAAATAGTAGAGATGGGTTTGGTAAGATTGTACCGCATCACCGGGAAAAAAGACTACCTGCAGCTGGCAAAATTTTTTATCGACCAGCGGGGCGAAAAAAAATACAATGCAAAAAGCAAAAATGTTTATGAGAACGGTACTTATTTCCAGGACAACAAGCCGGTAGTTGAACAGGACGAAGCCGAGGGGCACGCAGTCAGGGCCATGTACCTGTATTCGGGTATGACTGATGTGGCAGCCCTTACCGGGGACACGTCTTATCTGAAAGCGATAGACCGGATATGGAGCAACATGGTTGGGGAAAAAATGTATGTGCAGGGCAGCATCGGTGCGGTTGGCGACGGCGAGCGCTTCGGCGATAATTACGAACTGCCTAATTCAACGGCCTACAATGAAACCTGTGCCGCTATCGGCAGCGTATTCTGGAACCAGCGGATGTTTCTGCTGCACGGCGATTCGAAATATATTGATGTGATGGAAAAAACGCTGTACAACGGTTTGATCTCGGGTGTGGGTTTGGATGGGAAATCCTTTTTTTACACCAATGCCATGCAGGTAAGCAACAATTTTTCGCAGCCCGATCTGGAACGGGAACGCTCCGGTTGGTTTACATGTTCCTGCTGTCCGACTAACGTGGTGCGTTTGATCCCGTCAATACCCGGCTACATTTACGCGCAAAACGGAAAAGATGTTTATGTAAACCTGTTCATCAGCGGAACCGGAAATTTGATCGTAAATAATAAAGCAATAAAAATAACCCAGCAAAACAATTACCCATGGGATGGCGCGCTGGCGTTTACGATCGACCCGGCATCGGCGACGGATATGAACCTGAGAATACGCATTCCCGGCTGGGCGCAAAACCAGGCCATACCTTCGGACCTGTATGCATACGAAAATACATCGTCGCAAAAAATAGAAATAAAGGTAAATGGCAAGCCTGTTACTTACGCGATGCAGAACGGCTATGCCGTCGTCAGCAAAAAATGGAAAAAGAACGATAAAGTGGAGCTTGCCCTGCCTATGAATATTCAACGCGTTGTGGCCAATGCAAGTTTGCAGGACGATAACGGCAAAGTGGCCCTGCAGCGCGGCCCGCTGATGTACTGCGCGGAGTGGACGGATAACGGCGGTAAAGCCGTCAATATCATTATCCCGAAAGGAACAACTTTTACCAATGTGTTCGAACCGTCGCTGTTAAACGGCGTAACTGTATTAAAAGCTAATGTAAAAAGCGTTAATATTGACGAAACGGCGCAAACCGTCACTACCGAAAACAAAACAATGACGGCTATACCTTACTATGCCTGGGCAAACAGAGGGAAAGGTGAAATGACTGTTTGGTTCCCGGAGCAGGTGAAGGACATTGAGCTGATATCGAAATAAGTATACAAAGACAAATTGAATAAGTATGAGCATTATATGGAAAGGGGTTTTCCCGGCGGTAACTACAAAATTCGACGACCAGGATGATCTGGATCTTGAAGCTTTTGATAAAAATATCGAAGCCCAGCTTGAGGCTGGTGTTAAAGGCATCATCATTGGCGGCTCGCTAGGCGAGGCCAGCGTTTTAGCGGATGCGGAGAAGATCAAACTGCTAAAACATACCGTCCAAACGGTCAACAAACGTGCATACGTCATATTGAACATCGCGGAGCAAACTACAAAAGCAGCCCTTGCATGTGCCGACAATGCCTTAAAATACGGCGCCGACGGGCTGATGATGCTGCCGCCAATGCGCTACAAAGCGGATGAAGCCGAAACCATTCAGTACTTTGCTACGGTTGCAAAAAGCACTTCGCTGCCGATCATGATCTACAACAATCCGTACGACTATAAGATCGAAGTAACACTGGATATGTTTGAAGAACTCTCGCAATATAAAAACATCCAGGCGGTGAAGGAATCTACGCGCGATGTGAGCAACGTAACCCGGATGATCAACCGTTTCGGCAACAGGTATAAAATATTATGCGGCGTGGATACGCTGGCGCTCGAAAGCCTGTTTATGGGCGCCCACGGCTGGGTTGCAGGTTTGGTAGATGCTTTTCCGAGGGAGACAGTAGCCATATTTAACCTGGCCAAGCAAGGCCGCCACCAGGAAGCGCTGGCTATATACCGCTGGTTTTTGCCTGTACTGGAGTTAGACATTCACCCAAAATTGGTACAGTACATAAAATTAGCCGAAGCACAAACCGGGCTGGGCACCGAAACGGTGAGGCAGCCGCGCTTACCGGTTACCGGGGAGGAGCGTAAAAAAATATTGGCCATCATACACAAAGCCATAGCAACCCGCCCGGAATTGCCGGTTGGGAGCTGGGGTGTTGAGACGGAAGTGGATGTGACGGGGGTGAGTTAAAAAAGGTGTCACCCTGAGGCACTCGAAGGGTGAGCGCAGAGGCCTGCCTGCATGCTTCGACGGAGCTCAGCATGACACCCCTTTGCTGAATTATTAAATCTACAATCTATGGATACAAGAAACTTAATAGGATATAGCTATTTGCCCGAAATCGGCAATAAGTTCAAAGCAAAAGATCCGGCATTGGGCGTTGATCTGCCGGGCGAATTTTACGCGGCAAATTTATCGGAAGCAAATGCGGCAATGGACCTCGCCGATAAGGCATTCGCGGGTTATCGCACCATTGATAAAAACACAAAAGCCGCCTTTTTACGCAGCATTGCGGATGAGATGAAGGCTATCAGCAACGAAATAATTGAACGCGCCATGGCTGAAAGCGGCTTGCCTGCCCAGCGTTTGCAGGGTGAGTTAAACCGTACAACCGGCCAGCTTCGCATGTTTGCCGGTCTGCTTGAAGAAGGCTCATGGGTTGAAGCGGTGATCGATACCGCTATCCCCGACCGGCAGCCCCTGCCGCGGGTGGATATACGAAAGATGCTGGTGCCGCTTGGCCCGGCTGTTGTTTTTGGAGCCAGCAATTTTCCGCTGGCCTATTCTGTCGCCGGTGGCGATACTGCCGCGGCCCTGGCTGCCGGTTGCCCTGTGGTTGTAAAGGCGCACCCGGCGCACCCGGGTACGAGTTCGCTGGTTGCAGCGGCCATTAAGAAGGCTGCCGAACAGCACAAAATGCCGGAAGGCGTTTTCTCCATGTTGTATGACGATGGCTACGCCATCGGCGAGGCGCTTGTTAAACATCAAAAAACGAAGATCGTAACATTCACCGGATCATTTACCGGCGGAACGGCACTTATGAAAATGGCCAGGGAGCGCGACGAGCCCATCCCAGTTTTTGCTGAAATGGGCAGCATCAACCCGGTAATATTATTGCCGCAGGCGTTGGAAAACCGAGCTGAAGAAATGGCGAAGATATATGGCTCCATCACAACCAACGCCGGACAGTTTTGCACCAAGCCGGGCTTGTTATTTGCCGTTAGATCCGAAGGATTGGAACGGTTTAAAGGAGCGCTGGCTGAAGGGATTGCTACGGTCAATTCGGCAACGATGCTTACCAATGGCATCTGTTCCAACTATGATAAACTGACCAAAGACCGCCTCGCAGAAAAAGCTGTTTCGGTTATCGCCAGGTCGGAGAAACTGAACCAGGCAAACGTAAACCAGAGCCTTGCTCTGGTTACTGAAATTGCAGCAACCGACTTTATGGCCGATGGAAAATACAAAGAGGAAGTTTTCGGGCCCTATTCGATGCTGGTTGTTGCTGATGATATGGCGCAATTGGAACGGGTAGTGGGTACATTGCAGGGACAGTTAACAGCAAGCATCATGGCCGAAAAAGAGGAGCTGCCGCAATATAAGTCGCTAACTGATAAACTGGCAAATTTAGCCGGCAGGGTGATATTAAACGGGCCGCCAACGGGGGTTGAGGTGGGGAATGCCATCGTCCACGGCGGGCCTTTCCCCGCAACAACCGACAGTAGGTTTACTTCGGTAGGCACGTCTTCCATCAAGCGGTTTGTACGGCCGGTTTGCTGGCAAAACTGGAACGAAGAACTTTTGCCGGATGAATTAAAGACAAACAACCCGCTTAAAATATGGCGGTTATTTAATAACGAATGGACGAGGTAGAAATAGTAAGTCCTAAGTCTTTAGTCTAAAGTCCTGAGTCGTCAGAAGTTATATAGAAATAAATTAATTGAATGTCTTCCAAAACTTTTTTTTGTATCGATGCGCATACTTGCGGTAACCCGGTAAGGTTGGTAGCCGGCGGCGGGCCTGATTTGCAAGGCAGCAACATGAGCGAAAAGCGCCAGCACTTTTTGAAAGAATTCGACTGGATACGTAAGGGCTTGATGTTTGAGCCGCGGGGACATGATATGATGTCAGGCAGCATCCTATACCCGCCGCATAACCCGGAAAATGATGTAGCGGTATTGTTTATTGAAACCAGCGGCTGTTTGCCGATGTGTGGCCACGGTACGATAGGGACGATCACGATCGGTATTGAAGAGGGGTTGATCGTACCAAAAACTCCCGGCATTGTCCGAATGGAAGCACCGGCCGGGCTGGTGCTGATCGAATACAAACAGGAAGGCAATAAAGTTAAATCGGTAAAGCTTACCAATGTGCCGGCTTACCTGGCCGCCCAAAACCTGGAAGTGGAATGCCCGGATCTGGGCATGTTGACGATCGATGTAAGCTACGGCGGTAATTTTTACGCCATCGTTGATCCGCAAAAAAACTTTAAGGGACTGGAAAATTATACGGCCGACCAGCTGATCTCGTGGAGCCGGGTGCTTCGGCAGCGGATCAATGAAAAATACATTTTTGTTCACCCGGAGAACCCAACCATCAACGGCTGTTCGCACATCCTGTGGACGGGGAAAACCATTTCGCCGGAAGCGACAGCCCGTAACGCTGTTTTTTATGGCGATAAGGCGATCGACCGCTCGCCATGCGGGACAGGCACTTCGGCGCGCATGGCGCAATGGCATGCGAAGGGTAAACTAAAAAAGGGCGATATTTTTATTCATGAAAGCATTATAGGCAGCCGGTTTACCGGGAGGGTTGAGGATGAGACAATGATCGGGGATAAACCCGCCATTATTCCAAGCATTGAAGGCTGGGCAAAGGTTTTTGGCTATAATACGATAAAAATTGATGATGATGACCCGTACGCGTACGGGTTCCAGGTGATATAAGAAATTAAAATTTTCATTGCGAAGAAACGAAGCAATCTCTACAAAGGACAATCAGCAAAACGCGATTTAATTTGTTTGGTGACTTAGAACTTGCCTGCTTGATCTGCAAAGTTTAGAGATTGCTTCGTTCCTCGCAATGACGCTCAAATAGAGATTTATGAGTAAAGCGATCATAATAGGCGGAGGTGTTATCGGGTTGTTCACAGCTTATTACCTGAATAAATCGGGTTGGGAAGTAGAAGTCTTAGAGCAGGGTGATCTGTCAGACAATTGCTCGTTTGGCAATGCCGGGATGATAACGCCGAGCCATTTTGTACCGCTGGCCTCGCCGGGAATGGTAGAGCAGGGTATCCGCTGGATGTTTAACAGCAAAAGCCCGTTTTATGTGAAACCATCGCTGAACCGCGAACTGATAAGCTGGGGCCTGAAATTCGTAAAAAGCGCGACTAAAAAACATGCAGAGCGTTCGGCTGCCGGCCTAAGGGATATTTCACTGTTCAGCAAAGACCTGTACCACTCTTTTGAGAAAGATACGGCAATAGACTTCGGCCTTGCCGACAAAGGTATCCTGCTGCTTTTCAAAACGCCGAAAGTTGAAGAAGAAGAGCGTCACCTGGTTGAAAAGGCAACCAACCTGGGCCTGGATGCGCAATACCTGACGGCAGAGGAATGCCGCAAACTACAGCCGGATATTGAGCTGGATATTTTAGGTGCCGTGCATTACCATTGCGATGCGCACATGTACCCCAACAAATTAATGGCGGGAATGGTGAAATATCTCGAGGCAAATGGCGTGCGTATCCACCGCCATACCGAAGTGACAAAGATTAATCATGACCAGGGCAAGGTGATATCTGTAAGCACAAAGGACAAAGACTTTGCCGGCGATGCATTTGTTGTGGCTGGCGGCGCGTGGTCGCCGGCAATAGCCAAACTGGCCGGGCTGAATGTGCCGCTTATGCCGGGCAAGGGCTATTCGTTTATGGTGCATAACCCAGTCAAAAAAATGACCATCCCTTCTATTTTATGCGAAGCGCGGGTAGCCATTACCCCAATGAACGGCAGCATTCGTTTTGGCGGGACGATGGAAGTGGGTAAGATCAACAATAAGGTAAACATGAACCGGGTGCAAGGCATTGTTGAATCCGTTCCCAAATATTTTCCCGACTTTAAATTGCCGGTGCCCGGGCAAAAGGATATATGGTTTGGCTTTCGCCCCTGTTCACCGGATGGGTTACCCTATATCGGCCTGTCGGATAAATATAAAAACCTGGCCATAGCTACCGGGCATACCATGATCGGCCTCAGCCTCGCACCCGCCACAGGTAAGCTGATCGCCGAAGCTTTTAACGAAGAAAGATCAAGTGTGGATACCGGGCTGTTCGCGCCGGGAAGATATCAGTAACGTTAATTATCTATAATAGTTGACACACTCGGCCTGGTAATGTGCTAACGATCAGAATTTGTAGCCAAACCGCAAAAATACTTGTTTTCCGCCTTCGACAGTCGAAAGGACAGCATTTAATTTTAGCTGTTTGCGATGAGATCTTTAATAAATTTATCACTAAAATCCGGTGCGAAATGTATCACATTTTGCAGAAGCCTGAATTCTTCCGGCTGATGGGTGGTGGTAATTACCACCGCTTTCATGCCCGCATTTGCTGCGGCCTCGGCGCCTTTGGGGACATCTTCAAATACAATGCAACCGGCAGGATCGATGCCCAAAAGCTGTGCTGCCTTTAAAAAAGTTTCGGGATGTGGCTTGCTTAGGAGAACATCGTCGGCACTTACAATGGCTTTGAAATAATGCCTGACGTTTAAATTATCCAGCACAAAATCGATATTAAAAGGGATGGCCGCCGAACCGATGGCCATTGGTATATTTTGCCGGTAAGCCCGCTCTAAAAAATCACTTAGTCCCGGCAAAAGCTGCAGGTGGGGTAAAAATTCCTTTTGATAGCGCCTTTCCTTGTCGAGCGATAAGCGGTCCATTTCATCTGTTGTAAAGCGGTTGGGGCCGAACATCCTTACCAGCACCTCCTGGTTTTTCCCATACATCTGGGGCTTTACTTCGTCCCATGTAAAATTGCCGCCAAGATCATTGTTAAGCAGGGTTTGCCATGCTTTGGTGTGGTAGGCCATATCGTTGATCATGGTTCCGTTCAGGTCGAATATAAAAGCTTTCATGTATTACGTTTTAAAACCGCATAGGCTGGCGGCAAAAGTACATTTAATAAAATTTAACGTTAAAAAATCTAAGCTGTAATGTTTATCGTACTTTATAAGTAATAGTTTTTATTTGAGTGTATTTAAATTTAAGATATGGCTGAACGATTAAGGATTGGTGATGGATTGATTTGTGCGATTAATTTCTGTTCAGCGAAAGCCCGCTTAGTTCCCGCTAAAGGGCTTTTTTATTTGTCTAAACCCTTGCAAGAGAACATATTAATTAGAATTACAAGTGCCCTGTTTTTACCTAAATAATTAAATACTTGGGTTTTATGGATAATAATGCCTACCTTGCCGACTTTAATAATTAAAATAATGCAAAAAGAAGGAACAGTAAAATTTTTTAATGAGACAAAAGGTTTTGGATTTATTACACCAAGTGCTGGTGGACAAGACGTATTTGTTCATTCAACAGGCCTAATCGATGAGATCCGTGAAAATGATAAAGTGGAGTTTGAAGTGGAGAACGGCAGAAAAGGCTTAAATGCGGTAAATGTAAAAGTTATTTAATTATAATATAATTCATTAAGCGTACCAGGCATCCACTCAAAAAGTGGATGCCTTTTTTTTGTCCCCTATCTGGACCGCTTAAAAAAGATGTACTCTTGCTGTACAATTATTAAAACAAGATCAGGAATTTTATAATTAACCTGAAACAGGATGCTGGCATTGTTGTTGTACGTTGTAGGTAATCTATAAAAAAACAAAAAACATGAGAGATCAGACAAAAGTTATAGCCGCACTTTTAATAGGTGCCGCAGCCGGGGCTGCATTGGGATTATTGCTGGCCCCTGAAAAAGGCGAAACAGTTAGAGACGGAATCGCCGATTATATTAATGATTTGCTTGAATCTGCAAAGGGCAAAGCCCAGTCAACGACAGATGATTTAAAACAATTCGGCGCTAATGCTTACGACCGGGCAAAATCAAAGTTCGGCAATGTTGCGAATAACGCGGCTGAATTCCAGGATAATGCATTTGAAACAGCCAAAGACGGCGTTAATAATGTAAAAGATGAAGCGCAGCATCGCTTTAACGGCGCTAAATCAAAAGCAAAGGCTACTGCTGACGACTGGAACAATTCTATTCAGAATTCTTAATACAACAGTGTGTTTAAAACAAAGAAACCCGGCCAGTAGCCGGGTTTCTTTGTTTTAAATTACTTTGCAATCCATTTATTATTGCTGGTATCGGCATCCATAAATATTCCTCCATCCAAAACAACCGATTTAATTGTTTTGGCGGTTTTAATCCGAACCTCTACTTGCTTTTGATTGTGCTCCCACACCGCAGGCGTTTGATGAAAACTTTGAGTAGTACCATCAGTATAGGTTACTTTCATATCAAACGGAACGGCAAAGCCCCCGATGTTATAAATTGAAAATGCATAACTGCCGTTTGACTTAACGCCGTTTCTCAGGTCGAGGTCGATATAGTAGTTTGTAAAAAACCAGTTGTTAAAAAACCAGTTGAGGTTTTTGCCGGACGCGGCGCTCATCGAGTTAAAATAATCCCATGGGATAGGATGCTTTCCGTGCCAGTTATCCATGTAAACATGCAGCGCTTTTTTAAATAATTCATCTCCCAGCATGTCCTTCAGGGCAAAATAGCTTAATGAAGGTTTTCCGTAGGAGTTATTGCCGTATCCTCCGCGCAATTCGCTCGAGGGTGTAATAATAGGCAGATCTTCCGCAGTTGACCGGTCATGAATCCAGCGATTGATCCGGAATTGCTTATATAAACTTTCTGCTTTTTCCTTACCTACTTCCGATGTGCCGATCAATAGCTCGAACGTGGTAGCCCAGCCTTCGTCCATGAACGCGTACCGGCTTTCATTTATGCCCATATAAAACGGGAAGTAGGTATGTGCGATCTCGTGGTCCTGTACGAACTGCGAAAAGCGGATATCATCAGTATGGCTGTCGTTTACCATCATGGGATATTCCATATCGGCAAAGCCCTGGAAAGAAGTCATTTTTGGAAAAGGATAAGGCACACCTGGCCAATTATGCGACAGCCAGCTCAATGAGTTACGCCCGGCCTGCACCGCATGATGAAAATCGTTCGCGTTATCCAAAAAAGCCGCCTGCATGCTTGCTCGGCGATGTGTTGCATCGTCAACAATCGCACTTGCGGCGTCCCAATCGTAATGGTTGCTAATGCCAACGGCCATATCGCTTATATTATCGGCTTTCCACGTCCAGGTATTTACATCATTTTGCGCAGTGATATTTTTCCGGGCCAGGTCAGCGGCTGTGGCAATGTGTATAGTTGAATCGCTTGTAAAAGATTGCTCCAGCCTTTTGGCGTATTCGGGCTGTAAAACCTGGTTAGGGTTTTGAAGTGTACCAGTTGCCCAAACGATATAGTTTTTTGGTGCGGTTACATTTAAAGTATAATCATTGAAATCGTTGTAAAACTCTTGTGCATCCAGGAATGGCAGGGTATCCCAGCCATTGTAGTCGTCGTAAACAGATACGCGGGGATAAAAATAAGCCAGGTAATACGTAGTTGAATCGATCATCCCTTCGCGGCCGCTTTGTTTCGAGATCTCGAAATGCCAGACAATGTTAAGTTTTACGGAATCATGGGGCATTAATGCTTTGGGTAATGATATAAGTTGGTTAGTGCCTGAAGCTTTATTATTATCCCAGCCTTGCTTTTCCCCATTAACCTGGAAGTTGTCGATTTGGATACCCGGGGTGAGATAGTCGGCATCGGCGCTACCGAACCGGGCCACACCAGGGCGATGTATATTCAATATCAGTTTCATGTTCAGCCTTTTCAGCGTATCCGGGCTGTTGTTAAAATAGGTGATCTGCTCGGTGCCTTTTATATTACGATCGGGAGGCAGCGCCGTGATGGAAATGTTATACCGGCCATGGTTTTGCCAGTAGTTTTTTCCGGGCTTTCCGTCGGGTGAACGGGTTTGCTTGTCGTATGCACGTTTTATGTCGCGCGGCGTATAAAGAGATTGCGCTTCGGCCTGCAAAAAAATAAAACAAGCAAAAGCTGATAGAATTATTGACTTACACATGATTCAACGATTAATTAAGTATACAATAATATATATTTTTCCTTACTAATGGAGCAGGACTCTGCCAGCGGGAAGATGAATATAACTCAATAAATGTTACAATGTAATGAGTATGTTACAATATTTTCATTCACTATTTGTACTCCGATAAATATTTTTTAACTTGCTGCCAGTTATTTTAATAGGGGTATTAAATAACTAAACTATGGCCATCTGCCTTCACGGTGGGTGGCTTTTTTGTTTTAGTGATTTAATAAAAGGATAGTTTTATTCGTTAAATCTTCATCGGTTTAATCCATTAATAATCGGTGTAATCTTATAATTATGAAATATAAGCTGGGTGATTTTGTGCGTTTTGTGGACGAGAAAATGGAGGGGTTCGTTACCCGGATCATTGACGACCAGATGATAGGTGTAACCGGCGATGACGATTTTGAAATACCTGTGCTGGCCAGCAAGGTAACAACCGTACACGGTTACGAGCCGGAGGGAAGCCAACCTGCAGGCACTATTGAAGAGGAAAAAATAGCAGCGGGCGCATTCGAAACCAAAGGGGTTTATATTGCTGTAGCAAATGATGCCAAAGCTAATTCAGTAGTTCATTTTTATCTCTTAAATGACACGTCCTTTCAATTATTGGTATCATTGATTACAGAAGCCCAGCATCAATTTAAAGGTGAATATAGCGGGATCCTTGCGGCTAAATCGGCAACCAAAGTTTATTCAGCGCAATTGGCCGATCTGCAGCTTTGGCCTACGTTTATTTTTCATGTGATCTTTCATACCAAAAACAATGAGGAGCCTGTTGAGCCACTGGTCGTCATTGAAAAATTTAAGGCTAAGGATTTTTCGGGTGCAAAAAAGCCGCTGCCCTTACTAACCCCTCCCGCAAATGGCTGGTTAATTCAACTGGATGAGCCTGAATTGGTGATCGATGCTCAAAAAATTAAAGAAAGTTTTTTTAAACCGGCTGAGGAAAGGGTTGAGGTTAACAAACCTAAAGGCGAAATTGACCTGCACATCGAGAAGCTGCGTGATGACTATCAATTTTTAAACAGCGTCGAAATGCTGCGTATTCAACTGGATTATTTTCAAAAGGCTTTGGACGCTGCCATTGTACATCAATTACCCGAGATTGTTTTTATTCACGGTTCCGGAAACGGCACGTTAAAAAACGAGATCCATAAAATTTTGAGCAAACATCAAAAGATACAAACCTTTATGGATGCACGAAAAGAGAAGTTTGGTTATGGCGCTACCAAAGTGGTATTAAAATAGTAAGCGTATTATAACTATTTCAACGTATCCCATATATCCGAGATAATTTCCTTCAACCTGTCTTCGGCTTCCTCCAGTTTGTTAACCAAGCAAAACTGTGCTCTCGTACGCTGCAGATTATGTTCGGGGGAGTGTATTTTGAAATATTTGTCGCCGTCTAAATAATCGGTTAAAAATCGCACACCCTGCATGTAGGGCAATAATAAGGCGCCGTCTATCAATGAATCCACCTCGGGGTCAGTTAAAAAACCCGCAGTTTGCGACAAATAGCCATTTGCATATGCTGTGAACAGCGGCATGTTGAGCTTTATTTTTTCAAGATGGGGCTCGTCTTCAGCTGCGGCGTTAATGGTGGTGCGTACAGCGTCGCCAAAATCATAGGCGACATAACCCGGCATAACCGTGTCGAGATCTATTACGCATTGGGCATGGTCGCTCTCATCTAAAAGCACGTTGTTGAATTTTGTGTCGTTGTGGATGATGCGTTTCGGCAATATCCCTGCCCGGCCTAACAGTAAAATACGGCTCATTGACTCCCGGCGGCGGTTTATAAATTCCACTTCTTCCCCTACTGAACTGGCTCTTTTTGCCGCGTCTGCCGCGATCGCTTTATCGAAGTTTGACAGGCGATGCTCAATGTTATGAAAGTTGGGGATGGTATCTACAACTAAATCGGGGTCCATATCGGATAATAAAGCCTGGAAACGGCCAAATGCCTTTCCACCTTCAAATGCCTGTGTTTCGTTTACAACCTGGTCGTAACTTTTTGTGTCGTTCAAAAAATGAAATACACGCCAGTAGTTGCCGCTATCGTCTTCGATGTAATAGCCGTTATTGTTGTTTTCAACTAAATTGAGCACTTCTTTTCCAGGATCTGAACCCGGTATATTCGTTAGTTTATCTTTTAAGTGGCGGGTAACATTTGCTATGTTGTCCATTAACCCATGTACGTCCTTAAATACAAAGTGGTTGATCCTTTGCAGCAGGTAATTACGGCCGGCATCAGTAACCACCTTAAAAGAGTCGTTAATATGTCCCGACCCAAAGGGCTGTACCGAAATTGCTTTTCCCTTGATCTTAAATTTTGAAATGATATTATTAATGTCCGGGCCTGGCAGCATAATTCTGTTTATAATGTAAATATCGTATTTATAACGGGCTGTATAAATAAGCGGGTAAATTTGTTGATGATCGTTAAATGATGCGTAATTTTATCCCGAATCTACAAATCGTGATCGCCGGGGCTTAATATCAAAGCAGATGGACATTGAGAGCATCAGGAATATTTGCAATGCGCTCCCTTCAGTAACCGAGGGAATTAAGTGGGGGAATGACCTTTGTTTTATGGTTGGCGAAAAAATGTTTTGCGTAGCTATGCTAAACGTCCCTTTGAAAGTTTCGCTTAAGGTAACGGACGAAGAATTTGATGAACTGTCAAACCAGCCCGGGATCATTCCGGCACCATATGTTGCACGCTACAAATGGATATTGGTTGAGGATATGAATGTATTTAATCCAAAGCAATGGCAGGATCATATCCTGCAATCGTATAACCTGGTTAAGGCCAAACTCCCCAAAAAGAAATCTGTTTGATGTGCAGATTACAGATGTGCAGATGTTATCAATTTGCACACCTGTATTCGCATATTATGACGTGATTATTTATTCAAATTATCCACCCTATCGTAAAATTCATTTTGCAGCTGTAGTGTTTTCGTATCGGCCTTTACAATTTTGAGTGCCTTTATGAACGAGGCTATCTCGTGGTCGGTAATAAATTTACCGAATTCGGTTGTTGCTTTGTCTCCTTCGCCGGCATAATGATTTGGATAGGCCGAATACCACCATATAGGTGTATATAAGCCGGGCGTTTCCGACCGCTTTTGATTGGCGCCGCTTTGGTCGGCCGCGCGGTTCATCCGCATCAGGTCGGGTCTGTAATATAAAAGTGTGGAGGTTTCGCTTTCGCCGGCATGCTGGTCGGTGGCGAGCGGCGATTTGTGCATTGCCCGGAATTGTTTCATGTATTCCGCATCGGTTTCGGGGCGATAAAGATAAACGGCATAGTTGTGACGTTTATTTAAAAGCGATTGCATAAAAAACTGCAAAAATTCGGGATTGCCGCCATGGCCGTTCAGGATGATTATCTTATCAAAACCATTACGTGCAATCTCATCGCAAGTAGCCTCAAGCAGGTCCCATATCACTTTACTTGGCAGGGCAAATGTGCCGAGCTGGTGCCGGGCCTCGTTGATCTGTCCATAAAAATAGTCCGGGAAAACAACAGCGTATTCGGATCTTACCGCGTGGGCCGCCCATTCGCGAACATGGATCAGGTCGGTACCTATTGGCGAATGCGGGCCGTGCTTCTCCAATATGCCGATAGGTAAGATACAGGTTCTGGACGATTTTTCTAAAGCTTTAGAGAAGTCGCTTGCAACCAGCTCGTCCCAACGCGCGGGTATGTCCTGCGCAAAAGTATAGCCCGAAAACAATAAGGCGATTAATGTGAACAGAAAGGGTTTCATATCAGTTTAAATTGGTGATTATTAAGATAATACTGCGAGTTATTTATTTCTCTAAAATAAAAGTAATATTTGTCCAGTTTGGGGCAGATGTGGCGTTGTGGATCGTTTCCTTGATCACCCACCCTTCATCCAGGTATTTATTCACGAAACTTATTTCATACGCCGAATGGCGGTTTGTAACCGCCTGTTCATAAACATTAATGTTTACGGTAATTACTTTTTGTGCCATGCTGTTTTTAGGTTAAACCAAAGATATATACAAAAAATCACACATTATCGTCTATATTCGGTTATGTAAGTTCTTTGAATCCATTTTCATCGTTCCTATTAAACCTATTTATGAAGCGAATTACCTTTCTCTTATTGCTTTTGAACATTGTGGCCATAGCCCAGCAGAAAATGACCTGGCCAAAAAATAAAAAAGCGGTTATCGTGCTGACTTACGATGACGCCCTTGCATCGCAACTTGATGTGGCTATCCCGCAATTGGATGCTGCCCGTTTAAAGGCAACATTTTTTTTGACCGGCTATATTACGGATAAAACCATTCCCAGGTGGCGCGCAGCGGGCGCTAAAGGTTACGAACTTGCAAACCATACCCTGTATCATCCTTGCCTGGGTAAGGAGATCAAGGGCAGTAGCCCCGAGAACCTGACAGAGAACTATACGATCCCTGCGATCATCCGGGAAATACGGATGATGAACAATTTTTTATTTGCCGTTGGCGGCAAAGTGAACCGTACTTATGCTTATCCCTGTACCGAAACGAAAGTAGGTGGCAGCAGTTATGTTGATTCGCTGAGAAAGACGGGCCTTATTCAGTATGCCCGCATAGGCGGCGATGGCCGGGATATGATAACGGATTTTACTAAACTCGACCCGATGCTGGTGCCATCCTGGGGCGTTGCGGAAAACACACCGGGAATTAAACTGGTAGATTTTGTAAAAAGGGTTGAAAAGAGCGGGGGTATGGGAGTTTTTATGTTTCATGGCATTGGCGGCGATTATTTAACGACATCCGCCGAAGCGCATAAAGAATTACTTGACTATCTGCAAAAACACCGGAACGATATTCTTGTAATGACTTTTGAACAGGCCATGGATTATGTGAGCCAGGCCAATAAGATGATAGCTGCAACGAACAAAGGCCGTTAATTAACGGCCTTTGTGTCAGAAGGTAAATACAATATTATACATTTTCCATTCCGTACTGCTTCAATACATCAGCAGGCACGCCGGTCCATTTGTTGGGCACGTTGCCAACATACCCCAGGTCTTCAATTCCCATTTTCGTTGTAAAAAAGCCAGTAGCTGTAAGGTCGCGCATGCGGTTAAAGAAGGATACGCCCTGGTGCATTTCGGGTTTCGCTTTTTTAGGATAGGCTATTTCGGTAACCATCTCGATCTGTTGGGCGCCGCTTGCATCAACAAATGTTTTATTGTACCGGTGTAAGCATTGCAGGTCGAGCCAGCGTAGGCCGCCACGCATAGGCACCTGGTGGCGCGGCATATCCTTTACAATAAATTCGATGAAATCGGGCACCTTAGCATCGGATGCGCTGCCCGATCGTGCATCCTTTGGTATAATGATATCGGCCAGCACGGTAATGGTAGCCATTTCATGAGCTGTAAAAAACTTTTCAGCGTTCAGCTTTTTGTTGCGCTCAATTTCTTCCGGTAACCGGCCAGCCGCAGGTGCGCCGGCGGCGGCACTATTATCTTCTGCTTTTTTTTCGCCCGGTTTGCAGGCGTCAAGCAGCATCGTAGTTGACAGGGTTCCGAGGCCTATGGCTTTGAGGGATTCGCGTCTGTTCATGTATCTATAATCAAATAACAGTTAAACGTTCAGTTTTTTTCGTTGATCAAGTATGTATTCTGCCGTACGCATCGATAGGGCAAGAATGGTCCATGTAGCATTTTTATCGCCTTGCTGCACAAACGGTGCGGCATCAACCACAAATAAATTTTTACAGTCGTGCGCCTGGCACCATTTGTTTAAGGCTGACTTTTTAGGATCATCGCCCATGCGCACGGTACCCACTTCGTGGATGATACGTCCCGGGGCCTCAAGACCGTAATTGGTTTCCGGCCCTTCAGGCGGACCATAAATAGCACCCATTTCGTGCATGATCGACTGGAAGGTATCCTGCATGTGTTTGGCCTGCTTGATCTCGGCATCGCTCCATTTGTAGTGAAAGCGCAGTACCGGTATACCGTATTTATCTACCACATCAGGGTCTATCTCGCAATAATTATCGGCCCGTGCTATCGCAGTGCCGCGTCCGGCCATGCCGAACCCCGTTCCATAGAACCTGCGGTAATCATCTTTTAACGAGGCGCCAAAACCGCCGGCTTCCTTCATCTTGCCATCGCGCCCTGGGATCATGCCATTCATATTCTGCATACCGCCGCCAAAACCGTAGCCGGGCATTTCGAGGCCGCCGCCATATTCAATATGATAGCCGCGCGGGAAATCGAGCTTTTTATTATCAAGCAGCCAGGGCGAATAAATGTGTATGCTGCCGGTTCCGTCTTCGTTGTACCGTTTGCGGTCAACCAACTGCGGCAGCCAGCCGCCGGCACTTGAGCCGGTAGAGTCATGCAGGTATTTACCAACTACGCCGCTGCTGTTGGCAAGGCCGTTGGGATGTTTGGACGATTTTGAATTTAACAGTAACCTGGCCGACTCACACGCGCTGGCGCCCAATATCACCTGCTTCGCGCTCACCTGGTATTCCTGCATATCTTCCTTATTGATATAGGATACGCCTGTTGCCAACCCATTTTGGTCGGTAAGCACCTCGCGTACCATGGCGTTGGCTATCACTTTTAAATTACCCGTTTTTATAGCCGGGATAACCAGGCAGGATGAGGCTGAAAAATCGCCATATATCTTACAGCTGCGGTTACATTGCCCGCAAAAGAAGCACGCGCCCCGATCTTTATTACCTGGCAGCGCCTCGGTCAACACCGATCCGCGGCCAGGAAGCACACGTACACCCGCCTTTTCGGCGCCTTTTTTAATATAAAGCTCGTTCAACCGGGGCTTAGGTGGCGGAAGAAATATTCCGTCGGGTTCATTTTCTAGTCCTTCAACTGTTCCATAAACACCTATCAGGCGGTCAACCCTGTCGTAAAATGGTTTTACCTCGTCGTAGGTTATCGGCCAGTCGTCAGTTAAGCCATCCAGGTGATGGCTTTTAAAATCGTTTGGCCCCATGCGCAGGGATATACGCCCCCAATGGTTGGTACGCCCGCCAAGCATCCGCGAGCGGAACCAGTAAAATTCAGTTTTGTCTTTAGTTGTATAAGGTTCGCCGTCGAGATTCCATCCGCCGAAAGCGCCATCGAAATCGCCAAAATTTCGCGAGGGCGTGCTTGCGCCGCGCCGGGCCGATTCCCAGGGCCATTTCATTTGCATGGAATCTTTTGCCGGGTCAAAAAAAGGACCCGCCTCAAGCATTAATACTTTTAATCCGGCATGGGCCAAAACATAACCAGCCATACCGCCCCCGGCACCGGATCCAACAATTACCGCATCGTAAACAGTTGATGATTTTTTGATCTGTAAATCGTCCATTTGTGTTTAAGTGATTAGAGGTTAGCGATTGGAGGTTAGTTGGTGATTTGGTCAATCCTGCATAGCCGGCCGAACTAACCTCCAATCGCTAACCTCTTACCTCTAACTAAAGTTCTTTTATTTTGATATCCTTGAATGACACTACCGCTCCGTGATCCTGTAAGGCAATATGGCCTTTGGGGTAGGCGGCAAAGTTTTTCCAGTTTTTAAATTTGCTTTTGTTCAGCATTTCTTTCCAATCAGCGCTGCCTATCTGGGTATCGATCACTTTATCGCCATTGAGCCAGAAAGTGATGTGGCCGTTCAGCTTGCGGATCTTTACCTTGTTCCACTCTCCGGCAGGTTTTGCAGGGTGCGAGGGCGCGCGCATATCGTACAATGAACCGGCACGGTGGGTGGCCAGTTTGTTATCCTCAGCTTTTTGATCATCCAATACCTGCATTTCGATGCCGGTAAGATAAGTCGCTTTTAAAGACGGATCTTCATGTACGCCGAAGATAACGCCGCTGTTGCCGCCTTCGGCAATTTTCCACTTTAATGAAAGCTCGTAATTTTCATATTCGTCATTGGTTACCAAATCGCCCTGATCGGGTGCCGTTGGATCCAATTGCAGCGCGCCGTCAACAACTTTCCAGGCGCCGGGACCGGTTTTAAGATAACTGTGCCACCCGGTGGTGGTTTTGCCGTCGAACAGCGTTTTAGTCTGCGCCGAAAGCGAAAAATTGATGATTGTGAGTGCAAAAAGGATCAATGATGTTTTTTTCATTTTAGATAAATTAGTTTTAGCTATTGTGAAATTATAGCGAGTAAAAGTAGCGTAATTTTTTGCTGGAATAAAAATGCTTTCAGGTAAAATTTTTGAAACATATATTTTGATTATACCATTATACATGTAGTCGCCCGGTAAAAGAAATTTAAAACCATTTGGTGATAATTATTTTTCAAAGCGCTGTGTTTTATTTTTAATTCTGTTGTATATTTGAGTAAGGCCATTCACCAATGATATTCAGCGAATTATGAAGAAGGTTTCAAATATCCTGACCCGGAAAGGAAGCAGCGTTGTAGCCATTGATGGCAGTACCACTGTTTTAGATGCATTAAGGCTGATGTCCGATAAAAACATCGGCTCGGTTGTCATCACCGAAGACGGCGAATACGCCGGACTTTTAACCGAACGCGATTACGCGCGCAAGGTGATATTGCAGGGAAAGTCATCCCTGGAAACACAGGTGAGGGAAATTATGAGCACCGGCCTGCCGCGCATATTGCCCGACAATTCGGTAGAAACATGCATGCATATTATGAGTGAAAGCAATATCCGCTATTTACCCGTATTCCAGGCGGATAACCTTTGCGGGATCATATCTATCAGCGACGTGGTTACCGAAACCATACTATCGCACGAAGAAACCATTGAACATTTAAAAAGCTATATACAATCTTAATAGCTAATCTTCATTTCAAAAAAAGGTAACGCTTCGGGTTCCGTGTGAAAGCAACTATTTCCGGGTAAAGTAAGTATATGCCTTTGCAGGGCGGCGAAATTGCTAAACCGCTACTGTGCCTTATCGACTCCATGTTACCAGAAGTAATTGAAACAGAACATCAACTGGATACCCTGCTTCCCCCGCAAAGGCTGGAAACATCTCCGTCGGCCGGGTTAATTAACGCTGCCGTCAAATGGTCGCGGGCAGTTTGGAGAACCGCGGAGCAAGCCGGGCCAATGCCGTTGACTGATGAAGAAATACGCGAGGGGCTTAGTCTCTCGCAACGCCCGGTGTTTGTTTGTGGTGTTCATCGCAGCGGCACAACACTGCTGAGAAACCTTTTGGACGGGCACCCGGACCTGGTGGTGCTGCCTTCGGAAGGCACTTATTATACTAACCTCGAATTTAAATTGAATAGCCTTCCGGAAAACGAAAAAGCTGCATTTTTAGGAATGGAATGGCTGCGCAGGCTGGCTAACCCGATCAACCAACTGCCTTATTGGCTACTGGGACGCAGCTCGGATTTCAGTTCGCCTTACGTTGATTTCGCACGGTATTTTATGGCATGGCAGCAACATGTACGGGAACCGCACATTGCGATCATGCTAGCCTACGCCTCGTGTACCGGCAATCTGAATGCAAGGCTATGGGTTGATAAAACGCCGACAAATGAACGTTTTTTAACCCGTATATGGCAGGAAATGCCTGAAGCCAAAATTGTACATATTGTCCGTGACCCGGTTGCAACGATTACTTCACGCAAAAAAATGGAATCTTCGCTTGATCTTCGCAGGGCGCTTCTTGACTTAAAAATGTCATACACGGTCGCTGTTGCGCAATTGCAATTAGGTGATTCGGGCTATTTGTGTATACGCTACGAAGACCTTTGTGAAAATCCCCCGGCGGTTATCAAAATGCTGACATCATTCCTGGATATTAAAATTACCGACGAGCTTGGCATAGCGACCGTTGCCGGGATCCCCGTTAGCGCCAACAGCGTTTTTGCTGACAGAGAAGCTTCGGGGCAAATTCTTAAAGCACACCAGCATCGCCAGGATAAAATGTTAAGCAAAAATGAGCAGGAACTTTTAGCCGCCTATGTCGGCTCCCTGGCTAATAAGCTTAATTACACAATGGCCCGGCCAAAGTTTATGAAGAGGTTTTTTATCCGGCTTAAGTACCGGTTTTCAGCTCCTTTGGGCGGTTAGTTTTATCGCTATTGGATACGCACCAACTCCGGGCCGCTGCGCTCTTCCAGCCAGCCAATGGCTACAATATTTTTTTCGTCAATACCATTTTTTCTCAATAAATCTTCGACCGCAGAAACACCCGCTGGCCCGACCGCGATCAGTAACCCGCCGCTGGTTTGGGGATCGGCTAAAATGTATTTTTGCCGGTCGGAAACCGGGGCAATTTTATGGCCATAGCTGGCCCAGTTGCGGTTAGTACCACCCGGAATGCAGCCCATATCAAGGTACTCATCAACCGATCCAATTTTTGGTATCTTGTCGTATTCGATAACGGCTTGCAGGCCGCTGCCTTCGCACATTTCGGAAAGGTGGCCGAGCAAGCCAAATCCCGTAACATCGGTCATGGCTTTTACTTCGGGAATATAGCTCAACGCTTCGCCCGCTTTGTTGAGCATGCTCATACTTTGCAGCGCCACTTTGGCATCTTCAACTTTTAAAACACCTCTTTTTTGAGCGGTGCTTAATATGCCTACGCCCAGTGCTTTGGTAAGATAGAGCCGACATCCGGCTGTAGCCGTTGAATTTTGTTTAAGATTTTTTATATCGACAATACCGTTAACGGCCAGGCCGAAAACCGGTTCGGGGCAATCAATGCTATGGCCGCCGGCCAGGGTAATGCCGGCCTCGGTACAAACCGCGCGTGCGCCTTCGAGCACTTTTTGTGCCGCTTCGGGCGGAATTTTATCGATCGGCCAGCCTAATATCGCAATAGCCAAAACCGGCTTCCCCCCCATGGCATATACATCGCTTATGGCATTTGCCGAGGCAATCCGTCCAAAATCGAACGCATCATCAACTATCGGCATAAAAAAATCCGTCGTCGAAATGAGTGCCGTACCGTTGCCGAGGTCAAATACGGCAGCATCATCGCGGGTATCATTGCCTACCAGCAAACGTGCATCGGGTGCCTGTTTTACCGGGCTGTGCAGAATGGTATCTAAAATTGCCGGGCTAATTTTGCAGCCGCAACCGGCACCATGCGAATATTGTGTGAGTTTTATATTTTCTGTATCCATTTAATTTTCCGCTACCATGTGGCCGGTAGTTAATTTATTTTGCTGCACCATTACAAGCTGCGCGTTTGCTTCGGCGCTGGTATCGGCGCATTCAATTTCTGTTATATTTTCGGGTTTACGTTTGCTTAACCCGTTGCGGTAGCTTTTATCATAATAAACCAGAACGATCCGGATAAAATCAGCTATACGGCCCTCGTCAATCGCTACTAAGGCATTTTTTGTTTGCTCGGGCCCCAGGCGTTTCCATATTTTTTCGGTGCAGGTTTTTAAGAAATCTTTGTCGAGTGTGCCGTATTCACTCACCAAAAAGTCAACACGCTCTTCTAAAGGTATCTTTAATGCAAAAACAACGGTGTCGCGCATCTGGTGAAACAACCCGTTGGGAATGTAGCGCTTGCCTATGGTTACGCTTTCATCTTCTATCCAAACCGGCTTAACGGTGTTTAAAGCGCTTAACTGGGTTGCCAGGTCATTTTCAAATTGCTCCTGGGTAGGCTGAACCATAGCGTTCATTGAGCCGAATGCAGAACCCTGGTGCCGGGCGATGTCTTCCAGATCAATAACCTGTTCGCCTTTGTTTTTTAATTCGATCAATACCTTGGTTTTACCCGACCCGGTTAAGCCGCCAAGTACCACGATGTTAAGCTTTTCGCCGAACTTATCCAGAACCCAGCGCCGGTATTTTTTGTACCCGCCTTCGAGCAAATAAACATCGAAACCATATAAATTCAAGGCCCATGCCATGGCGCCGCTGCGCATGCCGCCGCGCCAGCAATGAAGGGCAACTTTTTTACCGGGCGAAATTTCAAGCGCCTGTATAATGAAGCCCGACCATTTAGGGCCAACCAGATCGAACCCCAATAGTATAGCCTGCTCGCGCCCGGTTTGTTTGTAGGTTGTACCTACCTTTACCCGCTCGTCGTTAGTAAACAACGGAATATTGTATGCCCCGCAAACATGTCCCTGCTCAAATTCGGCAGGTGTGCGCACATCAATAACCGGGATCGTTTTATCCAGTTCGATGAAATTGCGGATATTGAGGGTGTGAATCATTTAATAGATATGCCTCACAATTATTTTGTAAGATGCCGGTCAAAAATACGAGATAACGGAGCTATATCAGCAATATGCTGCATAAAACAACATTTTTTCATAACTTGCATGCTTCACCATATAACGAAGTGACTTTCTACGATTTTAATTTCAACGAGCATTTATTAGAAGGCGTCATCAGCATGGGTTTTACCAACCCTACCCCAATCCAGGAGATGGCCATTCCGATCATATTAAAGGGACAGGATATTATAGCCTGCGCGCAAACGGGTACCGGCAAAACCGGGGCATATTTGCTGCCCGTGCTTGATCATATCAGCAAAACAAACAAGCACCAGATAAGTACGCTTATTTTAGCGCCGACACGTGAGCTTGCCCAGCAGATCGATCAGCAGGTTGAAGGCCTGGCCTATTTTACCGGCGTAAGCTCGATAGCTGTATACGGCGGCGGCGACGGCATGGCCTACGAACAGCAGCGGCGCGGCATCCAGAACAATGTAAATATTATTATTGCCACTCCCGGCAGGCTCATTGCGCACCTTACTTCGGGCGTATTGAAGCTTAACCATTTAACACACCTGGTGCTGGACGAAGCCGACCGGATGCTGGATATGGGTTTCCAGGATGACATTATGAAAATAATCAGCTACCTGCCTAAAACCAGGCAAACGCTATTGTTTTCGGCAACCATGCCCGGGCGGATACGCTCGCTGGCTAAATCTGTTTTGAATAACCCGCAATCTGTAAATATTGCCGTGTCGCAACCAGCGGTGGGTATTGACCAGCAGATATACCGCGTGCACGACCAGCAAAAAACGCCATTGCTGCAAATGCTGCTGAAGAATGGATCGTACACCAGCATCCTGATATTTGCATCCCGTAAGGAGATTGTAAAATCGCTGGCGAAAGAGTTAAAGCAGGCGAAAATGAATGTGAGCGCATTTCACTCAGACCTCGAGCAGCGCGAGCGGGAAGATATACTGCTTAGTTTCAAAAACAAACAGCTCCCTATCATAATAGGTACCGATGCGTTATCGCGCGGTATAGATGTGGAAGGAATTGACCTGGTTATTAATTATGATGTGCCGGGCGACCCGGAAGATTACATTCACCGGATAGGCCGTACAGCCCGCGCCGAAACTACCGGAACGGCTATCACCTTTGTTAATCATCGCGACGAACGTAAGTTAAAGAGCATTGAAGTGCTGATAGATAAACCCATTCGCCTGATCGCTGTACCCGATGAATTGGCCGGAATACAACAAGTTAAGCACGAACCGTCAACCAATAAAAGACCGCAAAACAGGCGCTGGGGAAATAAGGCGAAGAGATAATTTGCATTATTGATTCTCCGCAAGGTCGGCAGGGTCAAAAGTATTGCCCTGCGTGATATCTCCTGTATCAAATCCTTTCTTAAACCAATAGGCCCGCTGTTTGGAGGTTCCGTGCGTAAAGCTATCCGGTTCCACGCGGCCCTGGTAACGTTGCTGCAGCCGGTCGTCGCCGATGGCATTCGCCGCAACGAGGGCCGAATCGATATCAGCCCGGTTTATAACAATGTTATTTTGGTGATTGAGCGCTTCGTAGTGTGCCCAAACGCCTGCATAGAAATCGGCCTGCAGCTCAAGCTTAACGGATAGCTTGTTATATTCTGTTTTACTTAATCTTTGCCGGGCTTCATCCATTTTGGCCGAAACACCCAACAGGTTTTGAACGTGATGGCCCACCTCGTGCGCAATAACGTATGCCGCGGCGGCCTCGCCGGGCGCCTGGAAACGCTGCTGCATCTCGGCGAAAAAGGATGTGTCTAAATAAACTTTCTGATCGGCCGGGCAATAGAACGGGCCTGTGGCTGAGCTGGCAAAGCCGCATCCTTCCGCGTCTACTCCCTGGCTGTAAAGATGCAAGGTTGGGTGAACATACTTTTTGCTCATTGCGTTAAACAGGCTATCCCATACGTCTTCGGTTCCGGCAAAAATCACCCGTGAAAATTTTTTTTGAGAACCCTCGGGCCCATTATTGACCCGGGTATTTTGTTGTTGTGTGCTGTCACTGCTGCCCTGGCTATTAAATAGCTGTGCTGGATTAACCCCGGTAAATAAATAAATCAGCAAAGCTATAAAGCCTATAATACCCCCGCCAAAGAGAAATCCCGGACCACCGCCGCTACTGCTTCCTTCTTCAACATTATCGCTTTCGCGTCCGCCAAACCATTGCATAATTTCAGTTTTTAATATTAATCTCCAACAATGGGGATTTGATATTGTTCGCTGAAAGGGCCGCGATATTGACGGCTAACCAGAAATAATATTTTATTTAGGTTTATCCGAACAAGTCGCTGCTCAAATACCTGTCGCCGCGGTCGCAGCAGATAAATACGATAGTGCCTTCGGTTAGCTCCTTTGCCAGTTTTAATGCGCTAAATAAGGCGCCGCCGCTGCTCATCCCGGCAAATACACCTTCCACTTTTGCCAGTTTGCGTGTGGCGGCCGTGGCTTCATCCTGCGAGACATCAATTACACGGTCGACCCTTTTCGGATCAAATATTTTTGGCAAATACGCCTCAGGCCAGCGGCGTATTCCGGGAATTGATGAACCTTCCGTCGGCTGGCAGCCAACGATCTGAATATTGGGGTTAACTTCTTTAAAATAACGGGAGCATCCCATTATAGTACCTGTTGTACCCATAGCGCTAACGAAATGCGTAATGGTTCCGGCAGTATCGCGCCAAATTTCGGGGCCGGTAGTTTTATAGTGCGCCTCATAACAGTCGGGATTGGCAAATTGGTTTAGCAGAAAATATTCGCCGGTGGCCCCCTTTTGTTCAGCATAATCACGGCAGAGTTCGATGCCTTCAAGCAGCGTTACCTTTGCGCCGAATGCCTCCATAGTAAGCGTGCGCTCCCGCGTTGAGTTAGACGGCAATACGAGTTCAATTTCAAGGCCGAATAAACAAGCGATCATAGCCAGGGCTATGCCTGTATTGCCGCTTGTTGCTTCTATCAGCCTGGAGCCCGGTTTGATATCGCCGCGCTCCAGCGCGCTCCTCACCATATTGAGGGCGGCCCTGTCCTTAACGCTGCCGCCGGGATTATTGCCTTCGAGCTTGGCAAAAATTTTAACTTTTGGATTGGGGTTAAGTTTTTTTATTTCAACCATTGGCGTATTGCCAATTAAATCAATAAGACCTGCCATTATTTACGCTTTAACTTTATTAAAAACGGTTATCGCAGGTGTGTGATAAACCGTTGAATTGGGGAGGACACTTTTTGTGAGCCAAACGTTGCCCCCGATAACGCTGTCGTGGCCGATAACCGTCTCGCCGCCAAGGATGGTCGCGCCCGAATAGATCACCACATTATCCTCAACTGTGGGGTGGCGCTTGGTAAACGCCATATTTTTGTCGACACTCAACGCGCCCAGGGTAACGCCCTGGTATAATTTTACATGACGGCCGATGATGCAGCTTTCGCCGATAACAATGCCGGTGCCGTGGTCGATGTAAAAATATTCCCCGATCTCAGCGGCAGGATGAATATCGATACCTGTTTTTGAATGCGCATATTCAGTAAGGATGCGCGGTATAAGCGGGACATTGTGATTATAGAGGCTATGAGCCAGCCTGTAAAATGTTATCGCAAAAAAACCGGGATAGGTGCGCACCACTTCAAACTCACTGCACGCCGCAGGATCGCCGTTGAAAATCGCTTGTATATCGGTGTTCAGTATGTTGTAAAGTTCCGGTATCTGTTCAAAGAATTCCCTGGCCGTTTCTTCGCTATTACAAGCATCGCAAGCCTTTGTAGCATGCATTACATGACAGAGCTCGATTTCCAGTTTTTTAAATTCATCTTTAAGCTGCCCGACAGTAGAAAATATCTGTTTGGACTGCTCGGGATACAACAGCCGCATCAACTGCGTTGCCCATAAGGTTATTTCCCGGTTTGAAGGCACCGCGTCAACCTGCTGTTGCTTTTCGAAAATTTGCCGGTAAAATTGTTCGTTCATGGCAGACCCGTAATCCATAATGACATTTTTAATCATTAATCATAACCCAAAAACCAAATAAAAGATTTAGAAATTTTTGGTCGTACACCTCCCGGCTTAATTCATCATGATATTGAATTACAAGTTTATATAAAAGAATGTTTGTTTGTTGTAAAAATGCAATATGTTCGGCATAATTGTAATATTGTATCCCGCACCGCATTTTCCGCTTATTCCTATAAAAAACACCTATGAAAAGACGTTCATTCGTAAAAACATCCATATTGACAACCGCATTAGGGGCGGTAAGCTCTCATATTAGTATGGCTGCAAACAATTTAAAAAATACCGGCAGGGAGTTTTATGAACTGCGGGTTTACACCTTGAAAAACGAACAACAGCAAAAACTGGTTGAGGATCATTTTAAAAATGCGGCAATCCCGGCTTTAAACCGGTTGGGCAGTAAAAATATCGGTGTGTTTACGGAATTAAAACCTGCAGGACAAACCAGGGTATATGTACTTATTCCCTACCATTCGCTGGCTGATTTCTTATCGGTACAGGAAAAACTGTTCAGTGACCCGGTTTACCTGGAAAAAGGCGCAGCCTATTTAAATGCCCCGGCTACTGAACCCGCTTATGAGCGGATAGAAAGCTCGTTGCTGCTTGCATTTACGCATTCACCTAATTTAGCTGTACCTGCGCAAAAACAACGCATATTTGAATTGCGCAGATACGAACATGCCAGCGAAGCCGCCGGAAAGAAAAAGCTGGAGATGTTTAACGAAGCCGGCGAAGCCGACATTTTTAAGCGATTGGGTTTTAACCCGGTGTTTTTTGGTGAGACTCTTATCGGGGAAAAAAGGCCGAACCTGGTCTACATGGTAACCTTTGACGATATGCAAGCCCATGACAGGCACTGGAAAGCGTTTGGCGGCGACCCTGAGTGGCAAAAGATACGCGCCGTTCCGGATTATGCTGATGCGAAGCTGGTGTCACACATAACCTCAACCTTCCTGGTACCGGCAAGCTGTTCGCAGATATAATTGTAACAATTATATAACAGTTTGTTTAGTGTGCCTAATACACTATATTTACTTAACCAATTATAAACTTATGACTACCAGACGTTCGTTTCTCAAAACTTCGGCCGTGCTTTCCGCAGGAATGTTAATGGCCCCTAACCTGTTTGCTTATGATAAAAAGCATATTGGCCTGCAATTATATACTGTACGCGACCACATGGCGAAAGACCCGATCGCGACGCTGGCAAAAGTGGCCCAGATAGGTTATTCCTCTGTTGAAGGCGGCAACTATAACGGCGCCGGCAAGTTTTATAATGTGGATGCAAAGGTGTTTGCAAAAACATTGAAAGACAATGGCTTAATTATGCCGAGCGCGCATTACGGGCTTGGAGAGGATAAACACAACGGCCAGGCCGTAGAAGGCACGATACTTCATGGCTGGGAAAAGGCGGTTGACGATGCTGCTGCCATTGGCCTTAAATATATGGTTTGCGCCTACCTGTCCCCAACTGAAAGGGGCAACCTGGACCACTATAAATATGTAGGCGAGCAATTCAATAAAGCCGGGGAAATTTGCAAAAAGGCAGGCATCCAGTTCTGCTATCATAATCACAATTTTGAATTTGACAAGCAGGACGGCAAATTCCCCTATGAAATATTACTCGCAAACGCAGATAAAGACCTGGTAAAGATGGAAATGGACCTGTTTTGGATAACCAAGGCCAATCAAAACCCGATGGAAATATTTAAGGAGCATCCGGGCCGGTTCCCGTTATGGCATATAAAAGATATGGACAAGACCGCGAAAAGGTCATTTACCGAAGTGGGTAACGGTATCATCAATTTCAAGGAAATATTTGAACACGCCAAAAAGGCCGGGCTAAAATACTTTTTTGTAGAGCAGGATGTTTGCCCGGGCGACCCGTACGACAGCATCGCGCAAAGCATAAGCTACATCAAAAAGAATTTAGTTTAACACCTTCTAAATCAATCAACTCCGGCCGGGCCTTCAATTCAAGGCCTGGCTTTTTTATGCACGTAAAGGAAAGGTGCAGTACTCCCGGCTATTTATTTACCGCTGTGCCGCGTGGCTTTGTATCGCGGAAACGCGTAAAAAATCCAAAAGCGATAAGGCAAAGGGCAAAACCGCAGAGGCCGTTCAAACGCAGGCCGTAGTCGTGGCCGGGATCCTTGCCGTAAACGGTGAGAAAGGCAAATAAGGCAATACCCAGCGTTTGACCTAGTTTTACGAACAGGTATTTAACGGCAAAAAACATCCCTTCGCGGTTCTCGCCGGTTTCCACGGCGTCTTTTTCGGCTATTTCAGCCAGTATAGCGTTTGGTAAAATGCCCAGGGAGGCCAGCGGAAAGGCAGCGCAAAGCACCAATGAAAACACCTGCACCCTCGGCGAAAACGGGAATTTTCCTAAGAAGTAGATAGCCACAAATATCAGGCTCAGCAAGGCGAAGGAGAATAAGACAATCGGTTTCTTGCCGATTTTTTTTGATAAGTAATTTATCAGCGGATAAAATAAAAGAGACACCAACACCATAGTTAACATCAGCAGTCCGCCGAGGGATTCGGGCAGGCGCAGCAGCACGGTAACAAAAAACAAAAGGCCGCTGGAGATGATACTGAGGGCAATATAAAATGAGAAATCGGAGATAAGGTAGTATTTAAAATTGCGCTGGCTAAACGTTTTGCGTACTGCCTGGAAAATAGGCAGGTGCGACGGCTTGCTTACGGTATATTTCTTTTCGTCGATAGCCAAAACCGGTATCAGCATCACCAAACCCGAAAAAACAGCCAAACCCCAAATGGTAATTTGCACCGCTGCATCGCGCGTGGTTATCGCAAAAAAATGCTGCACCAGGTCGGCGAAATTATTTACCAGCGCACCGATGATAATGCCGATAACAAAGCCAACCTGCTGCAGCGATGAAAGCTTAACCCTTTCGGCCGGCGTATCGGTTAATTCGGGCAAAAGGGCATTATAAGGTATAACGTACGTGGTTATGCCCATAAAGAACAGGACAAGTATTACTCCCAGCCAAACCGCATTGGCAATGCTTTCGGCCTTTACCAACGGACAAAAAGTAAGCCCGCAAAAAATAACAGCCGGTAAAATAGCCCATTTCATAAAGGGTATCCGGCGTCCTTGCTTATGCTGGCTCTTGTCGCTCATTGAGGCGATAAACGGGTCGTAAAGTGCGTCGACCAGCCGACCGGAAGCAGCTATGACCGACATGATGTTCAGCACCCCGAAAATTAACAGTTGCGGCACCAGCGGCATTAATCCTGCATTTGAAGGCGGCAAATAAAAGTAGGGCAGCATTACGATAATGATATTCGTCATGATACTCCAGCCTATCATGCCGCAGGCATAAGCAATCTGTTTTTTAAGAGGTAGTTTCGCGACATGCATACCGTTGCAATATGCAAATATTAATGAGATTGAAATGGATTTTATTCCAGATGCTACGCGGCTTTCGAAATGTACTTGACCAGGCTGCGCTTCGCAACTGGCAATAAGGTTTGTTCGAGCGGGAATGTAATATCGCTTTGTACGTAATATACCGCCGGGTTGGGCAGGTATTGATTACGGCGTATCAAATCAAGCTTTAATGCCTCAGGCGTGTTGGTTATGCTTTGCTCCCAGGTCTCAATAAAGTTAATATTGATGCCACGGAATTTATCGTCCTTGTTTTCAAAAATGGTTATCTGGTATTCGTAGATCCAGTTAGTCCTTTCGCGCCCGTTACGCAGCGAAAAATATCCCTGGTAAGGCATTAACGGTACAATACCTATCGGGTCGATGTTCAACCGGCTCTCCACAAAATCATAAATCTCCTTGCCAGTTTGGATAGCAGGGTCCATTTGCTGCAGGGCATAGGTGATGATGGATTCAATTTCCTTCATCGAATTATCGTCGTCCACTATTTTTTGATAGGTTAGCGTCACGGCATCCAGATCAGCCTGGGTCAAACGCTGCGGGAAAGCCTGCTGCAGCATGGTTTTATTTTTTTTGAAATAAAGCAGGTTGTTAAAATGGAATATCAGGTCGGTAAGGTTTGGATACAGTTTGCTCTTATCAAAATGCCGGTTAATTTCCTGCAGATAATCAAGCAGGACGTACTTTTTATGCTCAAAATCGATCGAGCCTTCAATAAACCAGTTGGTACCTAATGACTTCATGTTTTTCGAATTCCTTTCAGTAGCTTAAATTAAACAAAAATGAGCAATTTTGCAATATGCCCTATGGAACACTTTATTTAATACCCGTACCCCTTGCCGAAGAAGCATCGGCTAAATCGTTCACACCGTTTTTAACTGACACTGTAAACAGCATTAAAGAATACATTGTTGAGAACGAAAAAACCGCCCGAAGGTTTTTAAAGGAAGCCGGGTTAAAAACGCCCCAAAGCGGATTGATCATACACGACTACGGCAAACATAACCGCGCCGACGGAACGGCTGACTTTTTTAAAGGATTGCAAGCAGGTAATGATGTAGGCTTAATGAGCGAAGCGGGTTGTCCCGGAGTTGCCGACCCCGGCGCCGAGATAGTGGAAAAAGCACACCGCATGGGTATTAAAGTGGTGCCGCTGGTTGGGCCAAGCTCGATATTGCTCGCATTGATGGCATCAGGCTTTAGCGGACAAAGCTTCACCTTTCATGGCTACCTGCCGATCGACAAGGCCGACCGCAGCAAACGGATCAGGGAGCTGGAAAACCTATCAGAACGAAACGACCAAACACAGATATTTATTGAAACGCCATTCCGCAATAATCCGATGCTCGAAGAAATATTGAAAACAGCGCATCCGAAAACACGGCTTTGCATTGCCTGCGACCTTACTTCGGCAACCGAATTCGTGCAAACAAAAACCATCGCCGAATGGCAAAAAAGAATACCCGAATTGCATAAACGCCCGGCTATTTTTCTGCTATATCATAGATAATAAATGGTTATTACCGAAACCCATACCAAAGTATTGATCGTCGGCGCGGGGCCTTCGGGCCTGATGATGGCGGCCCAATTGCTTAGGTACGGTATCAGGCCAATTATTATTGATAGCAAACAAGGGCCCACTATGCATTCAAATGCATTGGCCGTTCAGGCGCGCTCGCTGGAGATATATCGCCAGTTGGGACTTATCGATCAAATACTGGCGGGAGGGAAACAGGCGAAGGAGGTTGCATTTAACGAAGACGGGAAACAGGTAGCCTGCTTGTCGTTTAATAATGTTGGAGTTGGGGAAACGTTGTTTCCGTTCGTCCATATATTCCAGCAAAATAAAAATGAGCGGCTGCTGCTCGATTTTTTAACCCAACACGCCTGCCCGGTTTATTGGGAAACATCTTTAGTAAGCCTGGAACAAAATGACAAAAATGCGCGGGTTGAATTACAAAACCGGGATGGCGTTAAAAAGCTAACATGCGATTGGGTAATAGGAGCCGATGGCGCCCATAGCAGTGTGCGTAAGCTATTACTGATTCTTTTCAAGGGCGATACCTATCAACACCAGTTTTATCTTGCTGATATTGAGGTTGCCAACAAACAGCTTGGCGATGAACAAGTCGGACTATTCTTGTCCAACCGCGGCTTTGCAGGGTTTTTTCCCATGCCCGAACCACGCCGTTTCCGTGTGGTTGGCAATTTGCCGGACGAATTAAATATAAATAGGGATACTGCAGTGCTGGATGATCTGTTACCGTACCTCGAAAAAGTTTTGCAATTCCCGATAGAACTTGTACAAAATCATTGGTTCACTGTTTATCGCCTGCACCACCGCATGGCCGACCACTTCAGGAAACAGCGGTGCTTTTTAATTGGCGACGCTGCACACATCCATTCGCCTGTCGGCGGACAAGGGATGAATACAGGTTTACAGGATGCCTATAATTTGGCCTGGAAACTCGCCGGTGTTGTGAATAAGCGGTTTAACAAAACGATACTTGACACCTATGCCATGGAAAGGATGCCGGTGGCAAAAGACCTGTTAAGCACTACCGACAAAGCATTTTCCCTCATTATGTCGGGGAGTTGGATATCGAGCTTATTTAAAAAATGGATACTGCCGGGCTTGCTTAAAATGGTATGGAGTAAGAAACTGCTCCGGGAGGGGTTTTTTAAGCGCGTATCACAGATAAGCATATCTTACAGAAACAGCCCGTTAAGCCTGCACCTTAGCAACTCCGCCAAAATAAAAGCCGGCGACAGGCTGCCTTACCTTAAAATCTACGATGAGAAAAAAGAGGAGGAAACCGATTTGCATGCCTGGTGCAGCAAGCCGGGTTTTACCCTTATTATTTTAGGAAAATTCGATGAGTTATTTTTATTTACCCTTGCTAAATGGATAACCGGCAGGTATTCAAATACTTTAAATTTCTTTTACCTGCCACCTTCAGGCAAAAACCTGGATGTATTTAACGCGTTTGAAGCGAACCCGCACCAGCAAATGGCCATTATTGTACGGCCCGATATGCACATCGGCTTTATGAACGATAAGGTGGATATGGTGTTGATGGATAATTATTTGAGGAATGTGGCGGGGATAAAGTCCATAGTCCACGCACGATAGCGATGGGTTTGAAACCCATCGCTATAAAATTTTTTTTATTTTGGTAGAAAAAAACAAATGCCGCAAAGCTATTCCTCATTATGGGTACACCTTATCTGGTCTACCAAAAATCGTGAACCTGTATTAGCTCCTTTATTAAAACGCGAAGTTTATAAGGTAATTAATGAAATTGCAAATGATTACGAGATTTATCTTGACTGTATCAACGGCGTTGAAGACCATGTACATTTATTGGTGAGATTGCGGACTGATCAATCGGTCGCGGATATCGTAAAAACAATCAAAGGAAATTCCTGGGAGAAATTTAAAGACGATCCCAACAATTATGTGACGTGGCAAGATGGTTTCGCAGCATTTAGTGTTAGCCCCGACAATTTAAAAAGAGTACGAGGATATATTTACAACCAGGAAAAACATCATCACCATCAATCATTTAGTGATGAATTAAAAGAGATAAAAGAAAACATCAAAACACAATCATCTTCATAGCGATGGGTTCTTCATAGCGATGGGTTTGAAACCCATCGCTATAGATAATTATCCGTGTATCGTTTTCCCCTTCCCGTAATTCTGCACTACTTGCGCCTCATAAGCTAAATATTGTTTCCAGCGCTTGTCTACATCGATATCGCCGGCGTATTTTTTAGCGAGGCGGATAAACATGGAGTAATGCGTTGCCTCGCTGATCATCAGCTCATGATAAAATTCGGATAGCTGCGGATCATTAATATTTTCAGACAGCACCTTAAAACGTTCGCAGCTGCGGGCCTCTATCATCGCCGAAAACAATAAGCGGTCAACAAGCTGCTCCGTGCGGCCGCCGCCGATTATTATGAATTTGCGCAATTCGTTTACGTAATTATCCTTCCGCTCGCGGCCCAATACGTAACCGCGCTCCAGGATAATTTCGTGCACACGTTTAAAATGATCCATTTCTTCCTGCACCAGCGCGGTCATTTCCTGCACCAGGTCGGACAAGTTGGGGTTTTGAACAATGAGGGTAATAGCGTTGCTGGCTGCTTTTTGCTCACAAAAGGCATGGTCGGTTAAAAGCTCTTCGATATTACTTTCCACTACATTCTTTACCCAAAGCGGGTCGGTAGGCAGCTGAAGTTTAAGAATGGCTTTTTCGTTCACGGATACAAAGATAAATTTATTTGAGGCGAAAGGTTAAGGGCAAAAGGTTTTGTTGCCTACCGATATAAATGCTTACTCTCAATAAACTCCAACACCGAATCAGGAACAAAATACTGGATGTTCTTTTTTTCGGCCAGCGACTTGCGGATAAAGGTAGCGGATAGCTCCATGAGCGGCGTCATGGTGATGGTTACCGAAGGATGTGTTGCCAGGTCGGTATTTTCATAGCCAGGGCGGGGATACACATATATCCGGTAATCGCGAAGTATCAGCTTATAGTTCTTCCATTTGGGTAACGACACCAGGTTGTCCGATCCCATTATGAGAGCAAATTCGTGCTGCGGATATTTTTCCTTGAGATGGGTAAGTGTATCAATGGTATAAGAAGGTTGCGGTAGCTTCAATTCGACATCGCTTACGGAAATATGCGTCGAGTTGTCGGTCGCCAGCTTGGCCATTTCAAGGCGGTCGTAGGTGTTAATTAAGTCGTTATATTTCTTCAGCGGGTTTTGCGGCGAAACAACGAGCCAGACTTTATCGAGCGTAGTATGGTTGGCCATGTAGTTGGCTATAATTAAATGGCCGATATGTATAGGATTAAATGAACCGAATAGTAGCCCTATTTTCATCAGTTGGCAGTTTTTAGTTGACCGTTTCTACTGTCAATTTTCAGTTAGTTTGTACTGATAAACCTTATCCGGCGATAAAGTTCCTCACCAATTCCTCCGCTTCGTTACAAGCCGTTTGAAGATCGTAATTTTTTAGGATAATATCAAATTGAGGGGCATAATTCAATTCTTTTTCTGCTTTAATAAAACGCTCGTTCAATTTTTCCCTGCTGTCGGTGGCACGGGCCGTTAAACGTTCGATCAGCACATCAAGTGAAGGGGGCTGCACAAAGATAGCCAGGGCGTTGTCCTCATACTTCCTTTTGAGGTGGAGGCCGCCCTCTACATCGATATCAAATATTACCGTTTTGCCTTTTTTCCAGATACGGTCGATCTCGGTTCGCAGGGTGCCGTAAAAAGTACCCGAATAAACTTCTTCAAATTCAACGAATTCCTTCTTGGCGATACGGTGCAAAAACTCCTCTTTACTTATAAAATAATAGTCCTTCCCCGGCTGCTCATCGCCGCGGGCTTCGCGGGTGGTGGCCGAAATGGAGAATTCCAGTTCAGGAAATTTAGTAAGCAAATGATGCACTATGGTGGTTTTACCCGCCCCCGATGGCGCCGAAAATATGATGAGTTTACCGGTTTGCATTGTTGTAACGTTGTAAAGTTGAAATGTTGTAATGTTTTACTAGCTGCATAAATAACCTTTCAACTTTCCAACATTTAAACTTTCAAACACTATAGCACATTCAATAATTGTTCTTTTATCTTTTCCAGCTCTTCTTTCATGCCTACAACGAGTTTCTGGATATTGGCGTCATTGGCTTTTGAGCCGAGGGTATTTATTTCGCGGCCGATCTCCTGTGAAATAAAGCCCAGCTTTTTACCGTTGGCGTCATCGTTTTTAAGGGTCTCGATAAAATAATCGCAATGGGCCTTTAAGCGGATCTTTTCCTCAGTGATGTCTAACTTATCAATATAATAGATCAGTTCCTGCTCAAAACGATTTTGGTCAATGGCCTCCCGTGCAACGGCTTCGGCTAAAAACTGGTTCAATCTTTCCCGGATGACCGGAACACGCTTTGGTTCTTCGATCTCTATCAGACCGAGGTTTGTTAAAATAATGCCAATGCGGTATTTAACGTCCTGCTCCAATACTTTACCTTCGTCGTTTCTGAATTGCTGAAATGCTGCCAGGGCTTGCTGAAATGTTTTTTCAGCAGCTTTCCACTCTTCTTCCGACACTGTTTCCTCCTCGTATTTTACCACCTCGGGTAAACCCAGGGCCAGCTGTAGTAAATTATGCGCGGGCTCATTCATTTCGAGGCTTACCGACTTTAGCTGTTCGTAATAATGCTTAAGGAGGTCTTTATCAATACCGGCGGCGGTTACGGTTGAGTTTGCCTTTTCGACATTTATGGACAAGCTAACCTTCCCCCGTTCGATCTGTTTATTGCATTCGTTACGTAACTGGAATTCCTTTTCGGCAAAAGATTTTGGCAGGCGGAGCGACAGCTCCAAAAATTTACTGTTAAGCGATTTTATTTCAACAGTATATTTTGTGCTTCCCGAGTCAAAGCTCGCGATTCCATACCCTGTCATGGATTTTATCATGCGCAAAGATAATTTTTTTTAGTGATTAGCGGTTGGGGCTTAGAGGTTCGCTTATTATTCTGAGATAAATTCCGACTTGCTTAATTAATCTCTGGTCTCTAATCTCAAACATTAACATTTTTTCACATTTGCAGTCAAATACTATCTTTAAGTTTGCGGGGGGACACCTTCAACTATGCGCTACAGGCACTTTTTATTTTTTATTTTTCTGTTTTGCCTTTTCAGCGCTGAAGCACAGCAGGTATTTATGATAAAAGGGGTAACCTCAAAAAAGCTAAGCGGCGAACGAGTAGCACAGGTTTTGATCACCAATTTAAACAGCAAGGAGATGAAAATGAGCGATGAGCTGGGCTGGTTCTCCATTAAAGCGGCGATCGGCGATACACTGCTTTTCAGCAGGATAGATTATACCGACCAAAAAATTACTATAACAAATGCCGGCGATATACCGGTATACATGCAGCCTGTAATCAAACTCAACCAGGTAACCGTGCAAGGGCAGTCAAAACGCCAGGAATTAAGTGATATAATGGCTGATTACCGCAAGCAGGGTACTTTCTATGACGGCAAACCACCTGCATTGTCGTTCCTTACCTCGCCGATAACCGGTTTATATGAATTGTTTGGCGGCACGCCCGGCAAAGCACGCCGCTTTGCGGCCTTTGCAAAAGAAGAAAACGAATACGCTGAGGTCAAAAAAAGATATAATTTGTCGTTTGTAAAACGGGTGACTAATGCCCCGGACAGTACTGCGAAAAAGTTTATGGAGTATTATACGCCGTCGTATGCCGATATTAAACAATGGAACGACTACGAACTGATCAAGCACGTTCAGGAAGAGTATAGGTTTTATAATAAGAGTGCGGATAAACAGGGCTTGCAGAATTTGAACTCACCCCTTTTAACCCCTGTAAAAAAGAAAAAGCCGTAACACAAAGCATCTTTCGGATTTTTCGGACTTTCAGGACTACTACTATATTCCCAGCATCTCGCAGGCTTTCTCGGCAGCCAGTTTTTCAGCGTTCTTTTTGCTGAACTCCTTCCCCATGCCCATTATTTCGCCGTCGATGAGCGCCTGTACGGTAAACAGTTTAGCATTTTCACCATCCTCATTACTTACCAGGTCGAACGCAATATCCTTGCTATGGCGCTGGCACCATTCAATAAGCTTGCTTTTAAAATTCGTTTCGGTTTGTTCGAGGGTATGGATATCAATATGCGATTTGATGATGTGGTTCACCAGGAAGCTGCGGGTAAAATCGTACCCCTTATCCAGGTATACCGCGCCGATCAGCGCCTCGAAAGCGTCGCCAAGCAACGAACCCTGCCGCGATGAGTTGAGCATGCGCGCATCATATTCGATTAGCTTGTCGAACCCCAGCTTACGGGCAAGCTGGTTTAAATTTACCCGGCTTACAATTTTGGAGCGTAACTCGGTTAAAAAACCTTCATCCTCGTAGGGGTATAATTTAAAAAGCACTTCGGCTACAACGCTCCCCAGCACGGCATCGCCCAGGAATTCAAGGCGTTCGTTGCTATTTTTTACACCCTTTTTTACGTTTTGGGCAACAGATTTATGGCGAAATGCGAGGCGGTATAACGACAAATTGCCCGGTACAAATCCGAGCAAATTCTTTAAAACCTTAACGTATTTCCTATTAGGTGATATATAAAGCTTATAAAAACGACTTATAGGCATCAAGAATAGTTAATCTTCGTACTTTTTAAATATCACAGAGGCATTGTGTCCGCCAAAACCGAAACCGTTGCTTTGCGCTACACGCACGGTACGTTTTTGGGCTTTGTTAAAGGTAAAGTTTATTTTAGGATCAAAGGCGGGATCGTCGGTAAAATGATTTATTGTGGGGGGCACAATATCATGGTTTAACGACAGGATGGCCGCGATAGCTTCAACAGCGCCCGCAGCGCCCAGCAGGTGGCCGGTCATTGATTTTGTTGAACTGATATTTATACGATAAATTTCGTCGCCGAAAGCCTGCTGTATGGCTTTAACTTCCTGCGGGTCGCCAATTGGGGTTGACGTACCGTGAACATTTACATAATCAATGTCAGCTGGTGTCATGCCAGCATCTTCAAGGGCCGCCTTCATTACCAACGCGGCGCCAAGCCCTTCAGGGTGCGGAGCTGTCATATGATAAGCATCGGCACTCATGCCGCCACCCATCATCTCTGCATATATCTTTGCACCGCGTGCTTTTGCATGTTCCAGCTCTTCCAGGATAATTGTTCCGGCGCCTTCACCTGCTACGAAGCCGTCTCTGTCGAGATCGAAGGGGCGCGAGGCAGTTGCAGGGTCATCATTCCTGGTTGACAGCGCATGCATGGCATTAAACCCGCCGATGCCCGCTTCGTTAATGATCGCTTCCGATCCGCCGCTGATAAACATGTTAGCTTTACCCAGGCGGATATAGTTAAATGAATCGATAAGCGAATTGTTGGATGATGCACACGCAGAAACGGTGGAGAAATTCGGGCCGCGCAAGCCGTATTTGATAGAAATATGCCCGGGAGCAATATCGGCTATCATTTTGGGGATAAAAAACGGGTTAAATTTGGGTGAGCCGTCGCCTTTGGCAAAGTTTACAACCTCATCTAAAAAGGTTTTTAAACCGCCTATGCCCGATCCCCAGATAACGCCTATACGGCTGGTATCCAGTTTGCTAAAGTCTAAGCCTGCATCTTTAACCGCTTCTTCAGTCGAAAATAAAGCATATTGAACAAAAGGGTCGAGTTTCCGCGCATCTTTTCTGCCCAGAAAGGCATCTGCATCAAAATTCTTTACTTCGCAAGCAAATTTGGTTTTGAACTTTTCGGTATCAAAACTCTTAATTAAGGCAGCGCCACTCACCCCGTTGATCAACGATTCCCAATATTCAGAAACGCTGTTGCCAATCGGAGTAAGTGCTCCAAGCCCGGTTACTACAACTCTTTTAAACTCCATTTAATACAATTGGGGAGCTTATTTAACGTTTTTTTCGAGGTAAGCAACAGCCTGGCCTACTGTACCAATGGTTTCGGCCTGGTCATCTGGGATAGCCACGTTAAATTCTTTTTCAAACTCCATGATTAGTTCCACGGTGTCCAACGAGTCAGCACCAAGATCATTGGTGAAGCTAGCTTCGGGTGTTACTTCACTTTCGTCAACACCTAATTTTTCAACGATAATAGCTTTTACTCTTGAAGCGATATCAGACATAGTCTTATAATTTAATGATTAATAAAAATTTGTGCAAAGAAAAATAAATTCCGGCAAATATCAAATCTAAAAACATTTGTATAATGTGCAACAAAATTTTATTGATAGAGTTTCGATTTGTATTTTTGCCGGAGCAAAAGTAATGATTTTGAACAGGAAATTTTTAAAGTTTGAGATCGATCTTGATTTTGTTCTGATTGCGGTTACAACATCTCAAAAAGATTACCGCGTTTGTTACCTCATCAATAAATTTTTAAACTTCAATTTTGTAAAAATTCCTGACCTGGAGGTTGATATAGCACAGGCCGCAGGGCCTGTTTTATTTTCGATATACCATTATAGCTGGGAAGCCACCGAAACCGATTTTTATTTTATTGCCAATAAAGGCTCGGAGGGCTACCTGGTGCCGGAGATAAGCAACGCTGATTATTTTTTAATGATAAAAAATTATATCGACGATAAGGAGCTTGACGCCCTGATTTCGGCGTTAAATAAGATACCCGAAATAGTTGCCGCTGTAAAGATTGACCCGAAAAAAATAAAATCACGTGAAAATCTATTATTTTAGCGCAAATTTTCAGAAGTGTTACTGTTACACTAATTGCAGCAGGTACGCCCTTCGTTAACCAAACCAGTATGAAATTAAATTATAACCGGACCAAGATTGTTGCTACCATGGGTCCCGCTTCGGCCAAAAAAGATGTGCTTTTAGCCATGATAAAGGCCGGGGTAAATATTTGCCGCCTTAATTTTTCGCACGGACGGGCACACGATCACAAAGAAGTTATTGATACGATACGCGAGATAAACGAACAATATAAAACCAACGTAGGCATCTTAGCCGACCTTCAGGGACCGAAGATCCGCATCGGCCTGGTAAAAGACGGCGGCATTCACCTGGTTAACGGAACACGGATCAATATCACCACCCACGAATGTATCGGTGATGATAACCAGATATATATCACCTACGATACTTTCCCGCAGGATGTGCAGCGCAATGAAATTATTTTGCTGGATGACGGCAAGATCCAAATGAAGGTTATTGAAACCAACCGTTTGGATACTGTAGTGTGCGAGATCATGCATGGCGGTATTTTAACTTCCCGCAAAGGGGTTAACCTGCCAAACACGAAAGTGTCGATCCCGAGCTTAACCGAAGAGGATCTTGAGAACCTGAAGCTTGCTTTGGAATGGGACGTTGATTGGATAGGCCTTTCATTTGTACGCACCGGACAGGACATTATTGACCTGAAGCGTATCATCAGCGCCAGCGGAAAGGCGGCGAAAGTGATCGCTAAGGTTGAAAAACCGGAAGCTATTGATAATATTGATGAGATCATAGCTGCAACCGACGGCGTTATGGTTGCCCGTGGCGACCTGGGCGTGGAAATGCCGTTGGAAGAGGTGCCGTTATTACAAAAAATGATCGCCCGCAAATGCAGGGAAGCATCAAAGCCGGTAATTGTGGCAACGCAAATGCTGGAGTCGATGATAACCACCCCGCGGCCTACGCGCGCCGAGGTGAACGACGTGGCTAATTCAGTATTGGACGGCGCCGATGCGGTGATGCTTAGCGGCGAAACATCTGTTGGCGAGTTCCCGGTGATCGTGATCGAGACGATGTCGAAGATCATCCGGAATGTAGAAGACCTGGGCTATCCTTTTAATACAAATAAAGAATCAAACACTGATATTACCTCATCGGATTACCTGAGCGATGCCGTATGCGGCTCGGCTGTATATCTTGCTGAGCATACCAACGCGGTAGGTATTGTGTCCATGACCCTGTCAGGCTATACTGCTTTTGAAATATCCAGCTACCGGCCTAAGGCAGGAACTTTTATTTTTACGTCAAATAAACATCTGTTAAATGCATTAAGCCTGCTTTGGGGTGTGAGAACATTCTATTATGATCACCTGGAGAGTACTGACCAAACTATTTCTGACGTAAATAATATATTGAAGGCCGAAAACCTGGTATTACCCGGCGATGTGGTGATCAACACAGCTGCAATACCCATTTCCAAACAGGGAAAAACAAACATGCTGAAGGTGACGGTTATTGAATAATGGTTGATTAAGTTGATTAGGTGAGTTGTTGATTAGGTTATACATTCTTTTAACGACTCACCTAATCCACCCAATCAACTATTCACTTGATCAATACACTCCCGCCGCGCAGACCTTTAAAAACAACCTATCGAGGTTGGCAAAGTAATAATCCCAATAAATTCTTAATATTTTCATACCTGTATTTTTTGGTCCCGGTATTACCGGGATATTCTTTTCGACTTTAATAACGAAGCCAGGGTTTAATTAGTATTTTTCTTTTTTACGCTGCACCGGGCAAAAAGATACCTGCGCGAAAAAGAGCCCCCCGCCTGCGTTTCAATTTTTAACGTTTACTTTAAAATATTTATTATTTCCTGAACATTTTTAAAGCCCCAATGTTATTGGTATAAAATGATTTATAGCTAAAAGCGCCATTTTAAAACACTCTGAAATATAAAAATAGTTAATATTTTTCCACGCTGCATGAAAACAACCGCTACCCAGGCTTTAAAATATAACAATTTCGACCTTTTGCGGATATTAGCTGCCACACAGGTAGTTATTTTTCATTCGGTGATGTACCTGCACCTGGCCAAACCGCCGGGGTATAATTTTTTCCTGCTTTTTCCCGGTGTGCCTATGTTTTTCGCGATGAGCGGTTACCTGATCTCGGCCTCCTACGAAAGAAATACCGATCTCAAAAACTATATTAAAAACCGGATCTTCCGGATATACCCGGCGCTTTGGTTTTGCATATTTCTAACTATTGTTACCGCCAGCATATTTGGCGGCATAAACTTTTTGAACTGGCAAGCCCCTGTCTGGCTTGTGAGCCAGCTGATAGGCGGCATTTATACGCCGGGATTTTTGAAGCATTACGGGATAGGCGCGTATAACTCCAGTTTGTGGACAATACCCGTGGAGTTGCAGTTTTATATTGTTTTGCCTTTTATTTATTACCTGATCAACCGTTTCTTCATCAAAAGCAAAGGCTCAAATGTGCCATTTTTTATAACATGGGCCCTATTTTTAATTGTTGGCATAGGGCTAAGGGCTAGATTCCCCCTTTTAATGGAAGATCATGGTTTTGGCGCAGCTAAGTTGTTCCGTTATTCGTTCATACCGCATTTTTACCTGTTTTTAGCCGGGGTATTAATGCAACGGCTGAACGCGAGCAAATCGCGCCTTATCGCCGGCAAGGCCCTTTATTGGTTTATATTTTATGTGGCTTTTTGTTATTTCGTTCCGCTTACATACGCGGTGACAATTATAGCCGCCAGCTTAATATTAGCGGTTTTCACTATTTCGCTGGCGTATACAGTTCCGGGGTTTTCGCATAAGTTTTTAAAAGGCAATGATATATCCTACGGCGTGTATATTTATCATGGGCTGATTATTAACATCCTGGTACAATTACACTATACCGGGCAATGGAAATACGTTGCCATATTGCTGCCTATCGCGTTTAGCATTGCTTTGTTCTCGTGGAAATTTATCGAAGAGCCGATGTTAAGGCGCAAAAAGAAAACGATCAATATACAGCTGAAAGAAAATGAACAAGCGGATAACCGCGAACCCAAGGCCGATCCTGAAAAAGTTATCGCCATTGCCGGGCATAACAGGATGACCTGACGAGCTTGATCCAACAATTGCAATTAAACGGGCATTTCGGCTGGAATGCCCGTTTTATATATAGTGATTTTAATGATAAAGCATCGCAAAAAATTAAACTTTATAATTCTCCACAAGATTAAATCATTGTAAATTAATCGTTTACATAACTCCTTTCGCCCTGAAAGGCACTTCCCCACACAGTGTTAAAAACTTTGAATTGAATGCTACCCGCGGTAGCGATAGATTTGAGTAAAAACCCTTTTTAATTAAGTCGAAAGTCTTAAGCCGCGAATCCCGAGTCAATTTTAGGATACTTTTTGGCTCAAGACTTACGACTCAGGACTCGAGACTTGGGGTTATAAATTCGCACTAAAACACTACAGAAATGGGCAAGAGCATTACAAAAAAAACAGGCGCTGTCAACGGCAAGGGACTGAAGGTTGAGCGGTTCTTCACTAAAGAGGGAACCGATGTATTTGATCTTTTCAAATATGAAAAACGTTCGTCGGTTATCCGCAATCCTGCGGGCGATGCCGTATTTGAAATGAATGATGTAGAAGTGCCGGCGACGTGGTCGCAGGTGGCGACGGACATCCTTGCCCAAAAATACTTCCGTAAAGCCGGCGTCCCGCAGGCCGATGGCTCAACCGGGGCCGAAAAAAGCATTAAACAGGTTGCCCACCGCATGGCCAACTGCTGGAAAGACTGGGGCATGCGTTACGGTTATTTCGCCTCTAAAAAAGACGCCGGCATATTTTACGACGAAATTGTATATACCATTACCGGCCAGCTTGCTGCCCCCAACTCGCCGCAATGGTTCAATACCGGGCTACACACCTCGTACGGCATCACCGGGAAGCCGCAGGGCCATTATTTTGTTGACCCTGTTACAGAGTTATTAAGCAAATCTACCTCTGCTTACGAGCGTCCGCAGCCGCATGCCTGTTTTATCCTTTCGGTAGATGACGATTTGGTGAACGATGGCGGTATTATGGACCTGCTGGTACGCGAAGCACGGATATTTAAATATGGTTCGGGCGTTGGCACAAACTTTTCGAAGATTAGAGGCGAAAGCGAAAAACTATCAGGCGGCGGCTATTCATCCGGCCTGATGTCATTCCTGAAGATCGGCGACCGTGCAGCGGGAGCCATCAAATCGGGTGGCACTACCCGCCGGGCGGCTAAAATGGTTTGCCTTGACCTGGATCACCCCGAAATTGAAGGGTTTGTGAACTGGAAGGTTGAAGAGGAGAAAAAAGTGGCCGCATTAATAGCAGCAGGCTATTCGTCAGACTACGAAGGCGAAGCGTATCGAACCGTATCAGGTCAAAACTCAAATAACTCGGTACGCATACCCAACAGCTTTTTTAAAGCGTTAAAGGATGAAAAGCCGTGGGAACTGACCAGCCGCATGACCGGCAAAGCGGTGAGATCCATATCATCGGAAAAACTTTGGAACGATATCGCTTTTGCAGCCTGGGCTTGCGCCGATCCGGGCGTACAGTACGATACCACCATTAACGAATGGCATACCTGCCCCGAAGGCGGGCGAATCAACGCATCGAACCCATGTTCGGAGTATATGTTTTTGGATAATACCGCCTGTAACCTGGCATCGATTAACCTGGCGCATTTCTTTGACCCAAAAACCCGCGTATTTGACGTCAAGGGCTTTGAGCATGCCTGCCGTATATGGACCATTGTTTTAGAAATATCAGTATTGATGGCGCAGTTCCCGTCAAAGGAAGTGGCGCAACTGTCATATGATTACCGCACATTAGGTTTAGGCTATGCAAACCTGGGTTCGGCCTTAATGGTAAACGGCATCCCTTACGACAGCGACAGGGCCCGCGCGATAGCTGGCGCGATCACTGCGATCATGACCGGTACCGCTTATGCTACCTCGGCCGAAATGGCCCGTGAGCTGGGCACCTTTAGCCGGTTTAAAGAAAACAAACAGCACATGCTGCGCGTAATGCGCAACCACCGCTATGCAGCCTATAATTCAACCGAAAATTACGAGGGCCTTGAGATCACCCCTCCGGGAATTGACCCGAAGTATTGCCCGGACTATTTGCTATCTGCCGCCTGCAACGCGTGGGACAAGGCAGTTGAAATGGGCGAGCAGCATGGCTATCGCAATGCGCAAACTACCGTTATCGCGCCAACGGGTACCATCGGCCTGGTGATGGATTGCGACACCACCGGCATCGAGCCCGATTTTGCGCTGGTAAAATTCAAAAAACTATCCGGTGGCGGATACTTTAAAATTATTAACCAGGCGGTGCCCGAAGCTTTAAGTAATTTGGGCTATAATGAGCATCAAGTTACCGCAATAGTAAATTATGCTAAAGGCGCCGCCACCTTAAAGGGCGCTCCGCATATCAATACCGACACCTTAAAAGCCAAAGGCTTTACCGATACTGAGCTGGAAAAGCTTGACACAGGTTTGGCTGCCGCTTTCGAGATCAGCTTTGCGTTTAATATATGGTCATTGGGCGAGGATTGTTTGAAACGCCTCGGTTTTAAGGCGGACCAATACAATGCGCCCGACTTCAATGTACTGCGCGGGCTGGGTTTCAACCGCCGCGAGATACAGGAAGCCAACGAGTACATCTGCGGCACCATGACCGTTGAAGGCGCACCATATCTTAAAAAAGAACATTACCCGATATTCGACTGCGCCAACAAGTGCGGCGAAAAGGGCGAGCGTTTTATACATGCGCACGGCCACATCAAAATGATGGCGGCGGCGCAGCCGTTCCTGTCGGGCGCCATATCCAAAACCATTAACCTGCCAAACGAAGCAAAAGTTGAAGAGATAAAAGATTGCTACCAGCTATCGTGGGCGCTGGGCCTCAAAGCCAATGCGCTTTACCGCGACGGTTGCAAGTTGTCGCAGCCATTATCGACCAAGTCGGACGTGAAGGAAGATATAGAAACAGCCGACGAAAAGCTTGAAAGCGTTGAAGAGGTACTGGGCGAGGCGGCCAATGTGAAACTGAGCGACCTGACATCGGAACAGGTGATCGAGGCGGCCATAGCTATTATGGAGAAATCGAAGGACACCAACTTTATGCGCCAGCTTTCGCGGGTGGTGCAAAAAAAGAGCCTGCCGTCTAAACGCCGCGGCTATACCCAAAAGGCCATGATCGACGGGCAAACTGTTTTTGTACGCACGGGCGAGTATGAGGACGGCACTTTAGGTGAGATCTTCGTGGATATGCACAAAGAGGGCGCAACCTTCCGCTCGCTCATGAACTGCTTCGCTATAGCGGTTTCGGTGGGCCTGCAATACGGCGTGCCGCTGGAGGAATATGTTGAGAAGTTTACCTTCACGCGCTTTGAGCCTGCGGGAATGGTGGTGGGCCATGCCAATATCAAAAGCGCTACCTCCATTATCGATTATATTTTCAGGATGCTGGGCTACGAGTACCAGAACCGTACCGACCTGGTGCATGTGCTTACCGAGCAAAACGGCATCACCGGCAACCCGCAAATGGACGACAGCGATGTTAACCCCGATGAGACCAATGTTTATCAGCCGGTGGAGAAAGTAGCGGTAACGAGTAGCAGTAGCAGCAATGGCCAAAAGCAATACACAGTTGACCTGAGCATGGGCGCGCAAAGCGATGCCCCGGCGTGTAACACCTGCGGGCATACCACCATACGCTCGGGCACATGCTACAAGTGCTTGAACTGCGGGAATTCGATGGGATGCAGTTAAGCTTAAAGCGGAAAGCCGAAAGCGAAAACAAAAAAAGCTTTAAGCTTTGGTCTTTTTGCTTTTACCACCAAAAGGCGTTTTGTTTCAGTTTTATAGTTTAATTTTTGCTTAGCCCCGGTGTAATGCCGGGGTTTTGTTTGACCGCTGATTTTGTGTGATTAGGGGATCGCGTTGATATTTCAGGCGTATTATCCCGCGTCATCGCGAGGAACAGCCAGTCCCGAATTTATTTCGGGAAAGCGACCCCTACACTTGGAAATCAACAGACCGCGATTACTGTAGGAACTATATTTTTCACGTTTAGCTTGTCTTTAATAAGTGTTAAGAAGGCTGCGCCGTTTTTAGGATTACAGCATTTGTTCGGGATAATTAAATAATAAGCTATTAAAAAGTACTTAAAAAATCACCGGGTGATAGAATTGAAATATTGCCGAATGGATGTAATACCAGCAGATCCTTGTCGCCCGTGATAATGCACGAGGCGTTCGCATCAGTTGCTAAATTGAGAAATTTATCGTCTTTAGAATCCCTGCTTATCTGTAAATTTGAGGTTACCGGGATAAAAACGGCTTCATTATGGATTTTTTCAATTATTTGGAGCCGTTCCTCTTTTGAAAAATACTTGTCAAATTTCTTTCTGAATAAAACCAATTCAAACTCCAAAAATGTCGCTTCCGAAAAAAGCAATTCACCTTTATTACGTGCCTTTTCTAGTGCTTTAAATGTTGTGGAATCCCTGACGAACAAACTGCTGAGGAGCATATTTGTGTCAATAACAAACCGCTCAGTCCGGCTCATTTAATATATCGTTCAATATATCTTCCGTAAGCCCCCGTTCTGCCGCTTTGTCCTGAACCTCTTTAACAAACTGTATAAAATCGGCATCTTCCTGGCGCTTAAAAGCAATTTCAAGCATTTTGTTAATGGTATTATTCACCTGCTGACGTTTTTTTTCAGAGGAATACCGCCAATTTTTAGCCACTTGGTCATCAACTTCTAAAACGATCCTTTCCATAAATCTTATTCTTAAACCAAATATAAGAATTTAAAATGATGAGGAATTGTCGGAATCAGGATTTTTCACGAGTCTGCTTGTTTTTACAGATGTTCAGGAAGGCGGCGGTGTTTTTAGGATTTAAGAATTGCAGGATTTCTTGTTAGGTGAAAAAAAGAGTATCATTTGTGAGCTCCGTCGAACCGTAGTGGGCAAAGGCCTGTACAAGCGAAAAAGCACGACTAGTCTCTTTTGCAGCTCAATGCGGAGCACCAGGATGGGGGCTTAGACTTCCGAAGTTTTAAAACGGCGGAGCCCTCAACGAGGCCTTTAAAAAACAAATCGCTGCGAGTTAAACTTCGGAAGTCTGAAAGGTTTTATTTAATTTCTTTAAACGGATATTTTATGATAAGTAATATACGAACCTATCAGGAACGCCAAAAAGATCATTGGCATTATCCGGTTGAATATAGGGTCTCCTGAGGCCGTATGTGCAATAAAGGCTGAAACAAATACAATTGAAAAACCGGCATAGGTCCATTCCTTTACTCTTAGATAAACCGGCAGTAACAGCAAAGTTGCTCCAATAAATTTCAAAACAGCCAATTCAACCCTAAAATAATCCGGATAACCCAGGTGATGAAATCCTTGTGCTGCTTGTGGATTGGCAATGTAGGAGTAAGCCGAAAAGTACATCATTAACGCTACGATACCGGTTAATATCCAATAAAAAATTTTATTTGCCTTCATGTGATCATTTTTTTCAAATATACCTGCCTTTACCATCAAAAGGACACTGCTATACAAAAGGATACCGGTATCCTTTTGTATAGCAGATTAAGCGTATTCGAAACGTAGCTTTTAAATTGAGTTTATAGCGTTGTCATTGTGCTGAAATCTTGCGTTAACGATGGCTGGGCATGCCACCCTGTACGAGGGTGGGCAAAGGGCTGTTCAGGCGAAAAAGCACCGAGAGCCTGTCAGTGTATCAGTTGTATCACATGTAGCAGTTGTATGTCTCAAAAATTGATATGCCTGCAAAAGACTGTGCGACAGATGGTTCAACAAATCGTCAACTTAACCTCCTCATTTCGTTACCGTTATATTTCAAAACACCTAACGGTATTTTTGTAATTTATTTGTTTCTATTTATTCTTTTCTCAAAAAACCTCTAATTTTAACTTCTCTTAAAAGCATTGTTATCTATGAAAAATAAAATGCCCGATACGCTGCCCGAATGTGACATGGAGGCACCGGAAAATTCCCGACGTAATTTCCTGAAACAGTCCGCCCTTATAACCGCCGTGGCGCTTACGCCCGCTGTTGCCACCAAAGCCGCGGACATGCATGTGGACGAAAAAATAGCCGAAGCTTTTGAAAAGCTGCCTATAAAATTTGAGGTAAACGGTGTACAGCAAAGCTTGTCGGTTGAGCCGCGGGCCACGCTGCTGGATATCCTGCGCGAGCAGCTCGATCTTACCGGCACTAAAAAAGGCTGCGACTATGGCCAGTGCGGCGCCTGCACCGTTCATGTCGACGGCCACCGTGTAAACTCGTGCCTCACACTTGGCGTGATGGTAAACGGCAAAAAGGTTACCACCATTGAGGGCCTTGCAAAAGGCGAAGAGCTGCACCCGATGCAGGAAGCCTTTTTAAAGCACGACGGTTTCCAGTGCGGCTATTGCACGCCGGGACAAATCATGTCGGCGGTGGCGTGTATACGTGAGGGCCATGCCAATTCAGAAACAGAAATACGTGAATTTATGAGCGGCAACATCTGCCGCTGCGGGGCTTATCCCAATATCGTAAACGCCATTCAAGAAGTTAAGGAAGGAGGACATGCCGTATGAAACAGTTTCAATACATCCGCCCTGCCACCCAGCAAAATGTGCTGGACGCAATAACCAAACCCGGCACAAAAATTATAGCCGGCGGCACAAACCTGGTCGACCTGATGAAACGCGGCGTTACCGCGCCTGACAAGCTGGTGGATATTAACCACCTTCCGTTAAAAAGTATTACACCGTCTAAAACAGGCCTGCATATCGGCGCACTGGCGCTGAACAGTACCGTTTCGGAAAACAGCCTGGTGCTGCAGAAACAGCCATTGCTGTCGATGGCGCTGAAAGCCGGTGCATCGCCGCAGCTGCGCAATATGGCCACTGTTGGCGGCAATATGATGCAACGTACGCGTTGCAGTTATTTTTACGATACCACCATGCCCTGCAACAAGCGCGAGCCCGGCACAGGTTGCGGCGCGCTGGAAGGCTATAATAGGATGCATGCCATATTCGGCGCCAGTCCGCAGTGTATAGCGGTGCACCCAAGCGATATGTGCGTAGGTTTAGCCGCGCTGGATGCTGTCGTGGTGATCGCAGGTAAAAAAGGCGACAGGCGCATACCGTTCACCGAGTTCCACCGCCTGCCCGGCGACCATCCCGAAACGGATAACCACCTGGCCCCCGGCGAACTGATCGTTGGCGTGGAGATACCGGATAATAATTTCGCTAAAAACACCTACTACCTGAAGGTTCGCGACAGGCAATCTTATGCGTTCGCGCTGGTATCAGTAGCTGCGGCTTTGGATATCAGCGGAGGCGTTATCCGCAATGCACGCCTAGCAATGGGTGGCGTGGCACACAAGCCGTGGCGGTTGTTTGATGCCGAGAAATCGTTAATTGGCAAGCCGGCAACCGAAGCAAGCTTTAAACACGCGGCGCAAATTGCCATGCAGGGCGCGAAGGCTTATGAATACAATGCCTTTAAGCTTAAAATGGCGCCGGGTACTATTACCGAGGCTTTGAAACATTCCGCAAGTTTATTTTAATAGCCAAATACTTTCCAAAAATTAATGAATATTACCATGGAAAACATAACATCAGAAAAAGTTCCCGAAGGATTGAGCCGCATAGATGGCCGGATGAAAGTTACCGGCAGGGCAAAATATTCGGCCGAATATAAAGTTGCAGGGGTTACCTATGGCGTACTGGTTGGCAGCACCATTACCAGCGGCAGCATCAAAACACTCGATACCAAAAAAGCTGAAAACGCGCCCGGCGTACTGGCAGTTATCACCTATCTGAACGCTCCAAAAATACCGGGCTATCAAACTGACAAACCGACCCCCAAGGGCGCCTTAAAAATATTTTATGATGATAAGATATTTTTCAACGGTCAGCCGGTAGCGCTGGTTATTGCCGATACTTTTGAACGTGCGCTATTTGCAGCATCCCTGGTAAAGGCAACCTACAACAGCACTGCTTTTCAAACAAACTTAAAAAACAACCTCAGTACCGGCGTTTCCCCCCATAACGGGCCGGATTATTTACGGGGTACCGGAGACGCCTACAAAAACGCACCCGTAAAGGTTGAACAGGAATATTTAATACCTACCGAGGTTCATAACCCAATGGAGCTGCACGCTATAATTGCCAATTGGGATGCCGACGATAAGATTTCTGTTTATGATAAAACACAAGGCATAAAAAGCACACAGCGTTCCATTGCGCAGGCGTTTAACGTTCCGCAGGACAATGTGCATGTAACGTCACCATTTGTTGGCGGGGCTTTTGGGGCCGCGCTCCGTACATGGCCGCACGAAATTGCTGCGGTACTGGCAGCCAAAGTTGTCAAAAAACCGGTTAAGCTGGTTTTAAGCCGTGCCGATATGTTTACGTCGGTTGGTTACAGGCCCCATGCCTGGCAAAAAATTGGCCTGGGGGCTACTGCCGATGGCAAGCTGACAGGCATCACCCATGAAGCTTCGGCGCAAACATCTGTTTACGAAGATTTTACCGAAGGCGTGGTAAATATCAGTCAGCTGATGTATGCCTGCCCTAATGTTAATACCAAATACCGGATTGTTTCATTAAATGTAAATACGCCCACCCCGATGCGCGGCCCTGGCGAGGCCACGGGCGCTTTTGCGCTTGAATCGGCAATGGATGAATTGTCTTATGCGCTTAATATGGACCCGATAGAGCTGCGCATGCGTAATTACGCCGAAACAGACCCGCAAACCGGCAAACCCTATTCAAGCAAGTATTTAAATGACGCGTACAAGATTGGCGCCGACGCCATAGGCTGGAGCAAACGTAGCGCTAAACCGGGTACCGTTATGGAAAACGGCTGGCTGGCCGGTTATGGCATGGCCGCCGGTATGTTTGGCGCTTACCGCGGATCAGCCACTGTTGTTGCCAGGTTGCTGGCAGATGGCACGCTTCATATTGAAACCGCTGTTACCGACATAGGCCCCGGCACCGGTACAGCCATGACCACCATTGCATCGGAGGTGATGGGCATATCTTCCGACAAGATCAATTTCAAATTAGGCGACTCGGCTATGCCGCCTTCCCCTACCCAGGGTGGCTCGTCGGTTACGTCAACCGTAGGTTCGGCAGTGAACGATGCCTGCACGCAGCTTAAAGAAAAATTAAAGGAGCTTAATGGCAACAGCGAAAGTACCAGCTCCGGCTACGCACAAATATTGCAGCAGCACAATTTACCTCAGCTGGAGGTTACCGTTACGTCCAAGGGCGGCCCCGAACTCGGCAAATATGCCATGTACTCATGGTCAGTGCATTTTATGAAGGTATTGGTGCATCCGGTTACGGGTGTAGTAAAGATAGAGAAAGGTCTTTCTGTTGCAGATGCGGGACATATTGTTAGCCCCAAAACGGCACGGAGCCAAATGATAGGCGGTTCAATAATGGGTGCCGGAATGGCATTAATGGAAGAAGCAGTGATCGATCACCGTTACGGCCGGCTGATGAACAACAACTTTGCCGACTATCACGTACCGGTACAGGCCGATATACCGCAGATCGAATCTCTTTTCGTTAATAAGCCCGATCCGTATTTAAACCCCATGGGTGCCAAAGGCATGGGCGAAATAGCAACCATCGGTGTCGCCGCGGCCCTTGCTAATGCGGTGTATAATGCAACGGGAAAACGCGTGCGGGATCTGCCCATTACGCCTGATAAATTAGTTTGATGACCGTAGAGACGCAATGCATTGCGTCTCTACAATTATATACTAAAATTTCAAATTCTCCTTTAGCCATTGCTGAACTTCTTCCTGCCTGGTGATCTCGCCGGGCATTTTATCGTGGATGAGTTTTTCCATCTTGTTGCCGGTATTTGAGAAGCGGTAGTCCCAAAGGATCATAAGCTTATTGATCATGTAAACCATCTCGTTACCCTCATCGCGGTTAAACAGGGTGTTATCCGGCCTGCCGTTTACCCGCGGATCATGCTGAACATAGGCAGTCCATTTATAATCGGAATAGTGCAGGTTTCTTTTTGAGAACAGGATCATGATCACGGGTGATTTCTGTAAAGGTACTGTTAATTAATCGCCTTATATTTTATTTCGCTTTTAATACCTAAAGTGCAGAATGTCTACAGAATACTATCAGCCTTTCTACAGAATGAAGTTTTATACTTGTTTAAAATCAAAAAGATCATGAAAAGGAAATTTTTATTCGCGGTTGCTATTGCAGCTGCAACGATCACAGTAAAGGCGCAGGACCTTAAACCTGCAAACGTACCGTCAGCGGTAAAAACCGAATTTGCTAAAAAATATCCCGAGGCTTCCTCGCAAAAGGTAGGCTGGGAAAAAGAAAAAGGCAACTATGAAGCAAACTGGGGCGGCAAATCGGGCGAGGATAACTCAGCTGTATTTACCCCTGCGGGTGCATTTGTTGAAATAGTTAAGGCTATACCAGTATCCGAACTGCCTAAAGTAATCGCCCCGTATGTAAAGGCGCACTACAAGGGCGCGAAGATCAAGGAAGCAGGCCGCGTAACTGATGCCGCAGGTAAAACCATGTACGAAGCCGAAATAAAAGGCGGCGACCTCATTTTTGATGAGAACGGGAAGTTTTTGAAGAAAGACTGAGAAGAGAATCAAGAGTCAAGAGCCAGGAAAGTTCGTCTTACCTGGCTTTTTATTTTTTTTCCTCTTGGTTTTGGCTCCGGCCTGTCTTTCTTGATTCTTGGCTCTACTTCCTGTATCAATTTGTGAAAGAGATACACCTGATACAGGTGATACAACTGATACACTTGATACAGGTGATACACCCCCGAACAGGCGCGAACGCACCCCGAACACCCGCGAACACGCCAAAAAAACCGGCCAGATTCGTTTCCGATGTTGTTGGAATTGTCTCCAGCAAACCGCTGTTAACCCGCCTTCCTCCCCGATACCTTAAACGCACTCAGTTCAAAATGAATATCAGCACGGCCGAACTGCTGTCCTATACCATCTCTGAAACGTTTTGCCACCTTTTCAAATTCCGCGGGGTGGTTATCCATGATCTCCTTGCCTAACGAATGTTTGGTAAAAAGCCCCGCGACAATAGGCTCTGCCGACGGCGCGTCCGATGGCAATACAATCCGCTCCGACCGGACATTTGTAAACCCGGCTTCCCGCATCCAGCCTTCTAAAACATGGGGGTCGTGCAGCGCGAAAGGTACAAACAGCCGCGCGGTATCTTCCGGTTTAAAGTAGGGCTGCATAATGTCGTTAAATATCAGCTTCAGCAGCGGCATGTTTTCCGTTTTGTCCCAGGTGGTAAATACAAACCGGCCGCCGGGTTTCAAAACCCGCAGCGCCTCGCGCAACCCCTGCTGCTTATCGGGCAAAAACATCAAACCAAACTGGCACACCGCCACATCGAACGTGTTATCCGCGAACGACAAATTTTGCGCGTCCTCCACCCGGTAGGTGATCGAGCTGTCGTTTAGCGCCGTTTCGGCTACCTGCAGCATATCGGCGCTCACGTCGGTAGCTACCAGTTCAACAGGCGGTTTAAAGCGCCGGCGCAGGTGCCGCGTTACCCGCCCGGTCCCGCAGGCAAGTTCCAGCACGGCGTGAACGTTTGCAGTATCAATGCTACCCGCTGTATCAATAGCATAAGGCTCAAACAGCAGCGGCCCCAGGTACCGGTCGTAATTGATGGCACCCTCGCCCGAGAATTTGTATGCGCTTTTGTCCATGATGAAGATTGGGTTAGCTAAGATAGGGAATTTGTTATTGCTGAAAGGACGCTTGTTTAATGGCAATTATAAACTCATCTAAATTAAATTCTGCATTTGCAGCTTCTTCTGTAAGCTCTACACTTTCAAACTCATGAAACGTATGGTCGATCTCATTATCCCACGTCCCAAAATGCAAATCGGGGAGATTCCATTCGTTAACATAAAACCATTCGCCATAAATAAGTTTGGATTTGATTAACGCGTCCAAATCCGATAAATCAACATTGCTAGGGCTGTCGAAAATTACAGAACGATAGTTTTTATAGTTACCGCCGTCGCGGTACAGATAGTTGAATGTGATATGTGGCATGCGCCAAGATAAAAGTATGGGTAAGGCTTGTCAATCGGATATAAGTGAACTTATACTTTAAACCACTCGTTATGAATTTTTATAAATTCAATATCCGGAAAGAATTTTTGAGGTTCGATTAACGACTTTCCATCGTAATCTATAAAATTCTGTTTGATGCTGGGTACATCCTGACTTTTAAGAAAAATTGAAGAAACCTTGATCTTTAAATCGGTTGTAATTGTTATTAATCCGCAATCGAAGGCTTTATCATGCAAGGGGTTTAGCGCCAACCCATTTTTGGGATTTAAGCGGTTGCCTTTATCCTTACTCCATGGTAAAATATGACTGGCAACAATCAATTCCGGCTGCATAATACCCGTGATGCAGCACTTATTATTAAAATTGGTAAGAACCATTTTTCTAAAAAGCGATTGGTTGACCCGAACAATAACTAAACGCTCTTTTTCCTTGCTCTCAACCTCTTTTAGATTATCAAGGTCGATATAATTGAGCTTCTCGATAGTCGTGTGTTTCTTTTTTGCAAGAAGCTTTTCGCTCTCAATAAATTGTTCGTCCCAATCGTGCATGTATTCCTGCCAAATTTGTTCATCCAATTTACTGGCATTTTCCAGGCCTCTCACGCCCCTTTCTCTCAATTTAGGGTCGAAACTTGCAAAGTTTCCCAACTTTCGGGCCACTGAACCTGGCGTTCTGTCAATTAGGTTAGCTAAATCAATTACATCTGCATTACGCGAATGCATTTGGCCAAATGGTATCTTGCAGTACAAATTGATAGCTAATATGGACTCTTCTCGTGTCCAAAGCCGTTGGCCTTCTTTCATAATGGTTCGTCAACTTCTAAAAATACATATTTACAATTATCATTTAAGCATTCATTAACGCCCAATTTTTTAAGCGTGTGAAGGAAATCCGAAATGATTTGTGTTCTCGCTCCGCAAATCGGGCAAGTTGTAGGCAAATCGCCCATTAAATAATAAAGCGTATATTCTTCTGTAGCCATAGCGGGAAGTTAGCGGCTAGTCCGCAATAGGGCAATCGGAAATAAGTGAACTTCGGGAAAACCTGCGCACCAGCATTTCCGGCTTCGTATCCTTGCTCCGGATGCGCGACATGTTATAGCTGCGGGTTGCCTTTGAGTGCACGTCTGTCATAAGGCAAAAATACGAGAAAGTTAAATGCTCGTTTTAAGAAATCGTAGCCATCCTGGTTCAGACAAAAAGCGCAGAGGCCTGCATGTTTTGCTATTGATTAAGACAGATTTAAAATAAATTATTAAGATTGTTTAAATCAGCCGTATTAAAAACCTTTTTAAATTTCTTTCTCTTAAGGCCGTTATATAATTCTTTATCTCCGGTCCACAAGCCGCCTTTGAGATAAATTGCTAATGCAACAAAATCCGTGTCATCTAAGTCAATATCGTTTGTAAGTTTTACAGCTTTTTCCCAAACGGCCTTAGGTATCAGGTCTTCGTTAACAAATTTCAATCTCGAAAATAAGTGGAATTCTGCATCAGCTAGTTGCAGATCGGATAATTTGGATATCTTCTTTATCTTTTCCCTGTGTTTTTCAATTTCAAACCGCATGTAGTTGCAGCTATAAAATTCAAATGAGTTTTTGGAGTTTATTAGTAATTCGCCGATAGCACCATTGGTGTTTAGTAAACCACTGAAAATAATATTAGTGTCAACAACAATTTTCACTTGGTGTACTTGCTGCCATTTTTAGCCCACCAACCTTTTTTCACCTCTTTTGCTAATTTATCCGCGTCTGCCTGGGTGGCTTTTGAATTAGCTGTAGCTTCTTTATATGCCAGCAGGTTAATAAAGCGCTGCAGCCCTTCTGTATTTACATTGGCCGGCAGTCGGATGATCACTTCGTCTTTAGTTCGCTCAATTACCATAATAAATAAAGTTAGCAATAAATTTTTAACTCAATTGTAAAAGAGCAAAAATACGGAAAGTTAAACGCCGCCTTTAAGAAATCCTGCAATCCCTAAATCCTCGAAATCGTAGTTCACACAAAGGCGCAGAGGCCCGCGCGCATGGTTCGAGAGCCTCACCATGACACCCCTACTTTATGCGGTGGCCTGTCACCCTGAGTTTATCGAAGGGTTCTTTTTTCTCCATCCGTCTATTGCGTTCTTCATTATTAATGGCTTATATTTACTTTTAGTTGTGTCATTTCAACACAATAGTAACTGGCCTCATTATCTCAAAAGCCCGTCGTGGCTTACCAATTAAACCTGTATTATGAAATTTAAGATCCTTGTACCTGTAGTTCTGTTGCTTTCGGGCGCGGCATTTTTGCTGCTGTCGGCCGGGATGCCCGTTATCGCCGATGGCGGCTTTATCCTCGTCAAAAACCCTAACGGGCCAACGCTGGGCTACTCACCCGCGTCGGGCGTAAAAATTTTAACCGTGGGCGGCCTCTCATTTAAGGACCTCAACAAAAACGGCAAGCTTGACAAATATGAAGACTGGCGCCTGCCGGTTGATGTGCGGGCGAAGGACCTGGCATCCAAACTATCCATCGCGCAAATTGCCGGGTTGATGCTGTACAGCGCGCACCAGGCCATACCGGCTGCGGGGGGCGGGCCGCTTGGGGCGGGAACCTACGACGGCAAAAAATTCAGTGATGGCGGCGTTGACCCATCATGGGTGAGCGACCAGCAAAAGAAGTTTTTGGTGAATGATAATTTAAGGCATGTGCTGGTTACCTCGGTGCAAACGCCCGAAGTGGCCGCCAAATGGAACAATAACGTGCAGGCATTGGTTGAGGGCATAGGCTTCGGCATACCGGCCAACAACAGCTCCGACCCGCGGCACAGCACCAACTCGGGTGTGGAGTATACCGCCGGCGCGGGAGGAAAAATATCCCAATGGCCCGACCAGCTTGGTTTGGCCGCCACGTTCGACCCAGCCGTGGTTGAGCAGTTCGGCTCTATCGCCGCTAAGGAATACCGCGCTTTGGGCATAGCCACCGCGCTGTCGCCGCAGATCGACCTGGGTTCCGAGCCGCGCTGGGCACGCATCAACGGCACCTTCGGCGAGGACCCGCAGCTGGCAGCCGATATGGCCCGCGCCTATGTGGATGGTTTCCAAACCTCGACCGGCAGCGCCGAAATTGCCAATGGCTGGGGCTATAACAGCGTAAACGCCATGATGAAGCACTGGCCCGGCGGCGGTCCCGAAGAGGGCGGCCGCGACGCGCATTTTGCCTATGGCAAGTTTGCCGTTTACCCGGGCAATAACTTCGACGAGCACCTGGTGTCATTTGTAGATGGCGCGCTAAAGCTGTCGGGCAAAACAAAAATGGCCGCGGCCGTGATGCCGTACTACACCATATCATACAACCGCGACGTAACCGGCGCCAACGGCGGCAACAGCTATAGCAAATATTTAATTACCGACCTGCTGCGCACCAAATACCATTACGACGGCGTGGTTTGCACCGATTGGGGCGTTACCGCGGATGAAGGCAAAACGCCGGATATCTTCGCCGGGAAATCGTGGGGCATGGAAACAAAAACCGTTGCCGAACGCCACTATAAAATACTAATGGCCGGGGTTGACCAGTTTGGCGGCAACAACGACGCGGGGCCGGTAATTGAGGCCTACAATATGGGCGTTAAGGAATACGGCGAGCCTTTTATGCGCGCCCGGTTCGAGCAGTCGGCCGTGAGGTTGCTGCGCAATATTTTCAGGGTGGGCCTTTTTGAGAACCCCTACCTGGATGTGGAGCACTCCAAGCAAACCGTAGGCAACCCGCAGTTTATGGCCGCAGGTTTCAACGCGCAGCTCAAATCTATCGTGATGCTGAAAAACCATGCCGGCGTGCTGCCCCTGCAAAAAGGCAAAACGGTTTATATGCCAAAAAAATACTCCCCATCGGTGCGCGGGTTCTTCGGCCCGCCGTCGAAGGAAAAATGGGATGTTGCGGTAAGTCCCGCGCTCGCGCAAAAATACTTTAATGTTACCGACGATCCGGCTAAAGCCGATTATTCCATCGTGTTTGTAAGCAGTCCCAGCGGCGGCGCAGGTTATGATGCAGATGATGTTAAAGCAGGCGGCAGCGGCTACGTGCCGATCACCCTTCAATACGGCGCCTATACAGCAACCGATGCCCGCGCGCAAAGCATCGCCGCCGGCGACCCGGTTGAACCCGGCATAACCAACCGCACCTACAAAGGCAAAACCATTACCGCCGCCAACTATAATGATCTGAAAACCATCCGCGAAACAAAGGCGGCCATGCACGGCAAGCCGGTTATCGTAGTGATAACCTTAACCAAGCCCGCCATCCCCGCCGAGTTTGAGCCCGACGCCAATGCCATCGTGGCCACCTTTGGCGTGCAGAACCAGGCCGTGCTGGATATTTTAACCGGCGCTACGGAGCCTTCCGGCCTATTGCCCTTCCAGATGCCTGCTGATATGCAAACCGTCGAGTTGCAGGACGAGGACATCCCGCACGATATGATATGCTACAACGACGCCGACCATCATACCTATGATTTTGGTTATGGTATGAACTGGAAGGGTGTGATACACGACGCGCGTACTGCCAAATATGTCAACCTCGTAGCCAAACCGGTGATCCATGTGCAGGGCAAAATGGTCTCCGTCACCGCAGCGCCGGGCATCAAAATATATTACACCACCAACGGCGCAACACCCTCGTTTGTGAAAGCAGATGAATATGTAAAACCGTTCAGCATCAGCAGTGGCACTACTGTGAAAGCCATCGCCAAACGATACGGCGTGGATAATAGCAGCATGGTGGTGTATAGTGTAAAATAAGCAAGTCGTAAAATGGCAAGTCATGCTGAACTTGTTTCAGCACCCCACCCGCACGGTAAACGCCATGCGGGCAACCTGGCGACGAGTTAACTCACCCCGACGTGGCTCCGCCCATCGACCCCTCTCTGCCTGCGGCAAAGAGGGTGGAACCCCCCAATATTTTTCTTGTCCTTCCCCTCTTTCCGGCCTGCCGGAGAGAGGGTGGTCGAGCAACGCGATGACCGGGCGAGTCAACTATGCGCCATGCCCGTTTCCCCCTCCCAACCGACCAACCAATATAAAACATCCACCAATCCCGCCTCACACCCGACAAACCACCTATCATACTAATTATTAACACATTACAAGCGTTCAACCCGCCAAAAAAGGCGTTTGTCTATACTTAACCCGCGGTGGTCTATTTGATTTTTTTAGTGCTTTTGCTTGTTGTTCCTTTGTTCTGTGAAACATTAACAAACACATTAAAAACAAATATTAAAATTTAAAGATCATGAAAACATCAATCAAATTCACCGCACTATTATTACTGGCAGGCGCAAGCGTTTTTGCCGCAATTCCCGCAAAGGCAGCTATCCCGCCAAAAGTGGATGCCATAACTTTTGCCTCATTGTCATCCTTACAGGGTCTGGCTGTTAAGGCCGAAAAAAACCTGGTGGGTAAAGCCACCATCATCATCTCGGACCAGGACGGAAACGTTTTAAGAAAAGACGAGCTATCTAACAAAGCAGGCATGGAAAAAGATTACATCTTAACCAAACTGGACGAAGGCGACTACACCATTGAAGTGGCTTCAAAAGGTAACTCGGTAAAACAAGACATCCACGTTTACACCGACGGCAAGGAAAAAATGTTCTTTATAAAACAATAATTTCCACCGGGACTAAAAACAAAACGACAGATCAGGCTTACGAAGTTTCAAAAACTTCGTAAGTCTTTTTTTTTGAAAGAAATTTTTTTGAAAATCAATGCCTCTGCTACTATTAAAGTCAGCCCCGCTTTACGCTCATACTGCACAGGGCATTCAACACCGGCCGGTATCCGCTTCAATCGTGTTTAGTTGATCCGGGCAACTGGGGGATCAGACTTACGAAGTTTTTGAAACTTCGTAAGTCTCCTTCACTCGCTACAACATTTCCAACAGCTCCAACCCTTACAACCACTCTACACCCACCTGCTCAAAAACTTGCTGAATCCTTCTTTATACTGATCGCCTACGGTAATATTCACCTTGCCGATCTGCAGGGCATTGCGGGTAATGGAGTTGATCTTATCCAGAGAAACGATGAACGAGCGGTGTACCCGCATAAAACGTTTGGCAGGCAGCTTTTCTTCGAGCGATTTAAGGCTGGTAAGCGACAGGACAGGCTTTTCAACATCTTTGAGCCATACCTTTACATAATCCTTCAGCCCCTCAATGTAGAGGATATCGTTTAGCGCGATACGGACCAGTTGGTACTCTACCTTTAAAAATAAGTACTCGTCTTCTATCCGTTCTTCTGCCGCTGCAGCGGGCCCGGCGGGCGCAACGGGGGCCGCGTTCGATTTTTCAAGCAGTTCGCCGTAGGCCAGGGCTTTGTTGGCGGCGTGCAAAAACTCTTCGTAATTAAAAGGCTTAAGCAGGTAATCCAGCGCATCCACACGGTAGCCTTCCAGCGCAAACTGGTTATAGGCTGTCGTAAAAATAATGCGGGGCTTGTTCGCCTTGCTGTTATCCAGCACACGCGCCAGCTCAATACCGTTCAGGTCGGGCATTTGTATATCTAAAAAAACAACATCTATCTTTTGCGCATGAATGGCCCTCAACGCTTCAACCGCGCTCGAAAAGCGCCCCACCAGGTTTAAAAACGGCGTTTGCTCAATAAAAGAACAAACAAGCCCCAGTGCCAGGGGCTCGTCGTCAACAGCAATGCAGTTTAATGTCATGACAGGTCGAGTTTTAAGTGTACCAAATAGACATTTTCCGCTGTATCCTCATTGATCAGCAGGGTGTACTTGCCGGGGTATAACAAATCAAGCCTGCGGCGGGTATTATTGAGCCCTATCCCGCTAGCTTCCTCTAAGTTATTACTTTGTTCTTTAATAATGGTATTTACTACCTTTAATTCAAGGATATTATCGCGCTGTTCAACTGCTATCTCAATATAGCTCGACTGCGTGGCGCTAACGCCATGTTTAAAGGCATTCTCCACAAAAGGCAGGAAGAGCATCGGCGCCACTGCCATATCTTTAACCAGATCGGGAGCCCGGAAGTCAATTTTTACCACATCAGTCAGGCGCAGTTGCATCAGGCTGATGTAGTCCTTAATGAAGGCTATTTCCTGGCTGAGCTGCGTGGTGGCGTTTTGCGTATCGTACAGTACGTAACGCATCATCCGCGAAAGCTGGTGTATGGCTTTGCGCGATGTTTCGGCATCGATATGTGTGAGCGCGTAGATATTATTGAGCGTATTAAAAAAGAAATGCGGGTTGATCTGCGCCTTCAGGAAAGATAGCTCCGAGCTGATCTTATCCTGCTCCATCTCCTGGTGCACCTGCTTATCCTTCTGCCATTTTTGTATAACGGTAATGCTGGTGCTGATACCTAAGACCAGCGCAACGGTTGCGCCGAGGGCAGCCAGCATGCCCACATCCCACATACGGTTTCTACCGCCATGCCGGTGTGACGGCCCGGCCCGGTGGAATGCCGCATCCATTAGCTGGTGCATGTTAAGCCACTGGTCAAGGTACCCGCTGATAATAACGATCAATGGAGTGATCGTTATCAAAACCAGGAAATATATCCCGTTACGGTCCTTTAACAAAAACCGCGGCACCAGTACAAACGAGTTCAGGTAGTAGGCGATGATTACCAGCCCCAGGATGATGCTCTGCTTTATCCACAACTGGTATGGCACTGCAATATCCCAGGTTATAGGCTGGAAAAAATAAATAAGGCCGAAAGCCGCCCATATCAGAATATGGATGATTATCGTTACCAGCGTGCTTTTTGATTTTGGAATGATCATTTCATCATGTTTATTAATAGAACCAAGAGTCAAGAAGCAAGAGCCAGGACGGCTTTCACCGATCAATTCTTTTCTTCTGGTCTTGACTCCTGGCTCTTGAATCTTGGCTCTTTAGCCTAATTTATTCGTTCTCAACAACTTAAATTCCCACAATATTACATACGAATTTAACATTAAGCCAATCAAAATCTATGAACGGCTACACTTTACCGACAGGCAGCCAATAGCTACCGCCAAAACCCTGTTTTTACCCATATGGCAAAATAACGGCCCTTTAACGGGCGAAAACCTGCTTTTGTCTATTTATTTATAGCCTTTGTCTATTCCGTTTTCTGGTGATGGTGGTTTTATATTGTTTTGCGCTATCCAACAAGGAACTCATTATGAAATTACGATACTTTCTTATTGCCGCGGCACTCCTGATCAGCCTGCATGGCTTTGCCCAAACCGGCCGCGACGTGCATGGCACCATCCAGGACACTACCAAACAACCCCTGCCCGGATCAACCGTTAAGTTGCTGACCGGCAAGGACAGCATGTCAACCACTACCGATTTAAAGGGAGCTTTTCTTTTTCACTCGGTAACCGTTGGCCAGTTCAGTTTGGTTATACAATCAATAGGATACGAGCCCGTAAAACGTCATTTTGTTTTGGATAACACCAACAACCCGGTTTTTTTACGGCCGATATTATTAAAGCCCTCTACCACCATGTTGGGCGTTGTAACCATCAGCGATGTGCTGCCGGTTAAAATAAAGGAAGACACGGTTGAGTTTAACGCCGCGGCCTATAAAGTACGCGACGGCGCACCCATTGAAGACGTCATCAAAAAAGTACCGGGCGCCGATGTGGATAAGGACGGTAACATTACTTTCCAGGGTAAAAATGTTACCAAAGTAAGGGTTAACGGTAAGGATTTTTTTGGTGGCGATATAAAAACAGCCACGCAGAACCTGCCCGCCAACGCCGTTCAAAATGTACAGTTTTTAAATGACTACGGCGACCAGGCCAACCTTACGGGGATAAAAACCGGCGATCCGCAAACCGTATTGAACATTAACATATTACCCAGCCGCAACCACGGCACATTTGGCCAGGTAAGCGCCGGCGGCGGCCACGATGCCATACCCGAAACACCGCTGGTAAAAGGCGACACCCGGTATATTTTGCAGGGCAACATGTTTAACTTTAACGGCAACCAGCAAATAGCCGTACTGGGCAACCTGAACAATACCAATACCAACCTCTTTAACTTCGGCGGCCCGGGCGGCGGTGGTGGCGGCGGACGGGGGCCCGGCGGCGGCGGCCCTCCCGGCGGAAATAATGCAACCAATGGTATTACAACAACCCGGTCGTTAGGCTTAAACTACCGCGACTCGTGGGGTAAAAAGATAACCGTATATGGCAGCTATAGCCTGACGAATAATACCGTTAACACCGTAAGTTCTGTCATTCAAAACAACATTTCGTTAACTAATCCCAGCACCAATACACAAAGCAGCACGCAGCAGGATAAAAGGCTCAACCACCGTTTCACTTTTAACCTGGAGTATAAGCCGGATACCATAAACTACCTGAAAATCAGCCCATCCTTCTCCTATGCCGGGCTAAACACCACGCAAACCGGTGCAGACAAGCTGGCTAGTGATACGTCGCTGATTTCACAATATAATTTCAATTCGATGAGCCATTCGTCAGCGCCGAATTATGGTATAAACGTGCTGTTTAACCATAGGCTTAACGGGCATGGCCGTAATTTCAGTATGAATTTGGGCGCGGGCAATTCGTCAAGCAACCAGTTTCAAAACCCGGTATACCAATATATAGCCGGCGCGGCCAACGCCCCGCTCGACCAGTTCATTAATACTAACAGCCGTACCGATACCCTGGGCGCCTACGTATCGTATATCGAACCTATTGCTAAACATTCGTACCTGGAGGTAAACTATAATTACAAGCACTCTTATACTACCGCCGATAAAATGACAGATACGTTGACCGGCGCCAACCAGTTAAATTACTATCCGCTGTTAAGCAACAATTATAATTTTACCTTCATCACAAACCGGTTCGGGTTAAATTACCGGTTTATTGAAAAGAAATACAATTTTGTGTTGGGCGCAACCGCACAGCCTTCGCTTTTGGAAGGAAGCTCGCCAAACAGCGCGCCGACACGTGTGAGCGATTTCAACATTTCGCCGAACGCGCGTTTTATCTATAATTTTTCGCGCACACAATCATTCAGCGCTAACTATAGCGGCAGCAGCAGTCAGCCCACTTATTCGGAACTACAGCCGGTAACCGACTTTTCAAATGCATCATATCCTATAACCGGTAACCCAAATTTGAAACAGGAATACAATAACGTTTTCTCGCTTAGGTATAACAACTTTATGTTTGAAACGGGAAATGTGTTTTTCAGCAACTTCAATTTCATTCAAACCGATAACAAAATCGTTTCAAACACCATCACCTACCCGCGCAACTACACGCCTAATAAGCGGCTGGCCGGTTCCATTGAAACACAATATCTGAATGCGCCGGGTTACTATTCGGCATCAGCTTTTTATGTGTTTGCCAAGCCCTGGGAAAAACGGAAGTATAACTTATTTTTTATAGGCAATTTGTCTTACAACAATAACATTTCATACATCACCAGTGTTGATCCAACCACGTTTGATTTCACAACCGAAAAAAATATCGCCAAAACACTTGTGGCCTCACAGGGCCTGCGTTTCAGAGTCGACATTACCGATGTGATCGATGCCGAGTTTAATACAAATTATAGCGTTAACTCATCACAAAACTCTATCACACAGCCAGGCATACAAAACAATTTCAGGATGTGGGTAGTAGGTCTTAACGGCAAAAACTATGTGTGGAAAGACTGGACCTATAGCTACGATTATTCAAAAACCACCTATTACGGCTATAAAGGCGCAACCAATCCCAATATATTTAATACCTACGTGGAACGCAGGTTTTTAAAGGGCAACATGGCCACGCTGCGGGCTTCGGTAATGGATGTGTTTAATCAAAATGCAGGTTATACCTCAACCCAAAACGGCAATTTTATTACGCAAACCAATGCCAACAGGCTTGGGCGTTATTACCTGCTGACCTTTACGTACCGGTTTCAAAAGCTTGCAGGGAAAGCGCCGCAGGGGCCTGGCATGAGGGGTTTTGGCGGCCCGGGTCCGGGCGGCGGTCGTCCGGGTGGCGATGGTCCGGGTGGCCCCGGTTCGTTTTAACGCCGGGATAGAAGACCTTACTGTTCTTCACAGAACATGAGAACGGGTCAAAACCGGGATTGACCCGGATTTAGTTGGTTGGATTGTTTGATCCTAACGGGCGTTCCGCAGTGAGAGGCGGAGCGTCTTTTTTATTTATATAATAGCCTGAGCTGTAACGAAACGCGTTGTAATTACGTAAAACATTTAATACGTGGATACAGATTTCAATTTGTTCACGTTACCAATGTCGTTTAAGGCTTCGGTTGGGGTTGATAAGCGATTTTATAAATAAAGGTTAATAAATGGCTGATAATTGATCGCCTATGAAACTGCCTAAATATTTGCTCACAATAGTTGCTGTCCTAGCTTGTTTTCAAAGCTTTTCGCAAAGCTCGTTGAATACCGCCGGAGAGGAAATATCGCTTAACAATGGGCAGGTACAGCGTATTGATTCGGTAAGGCAGCGGGATATTACTGATCTTCTTCCATGGAACCCGGACAGAAAAGCACCCAACAGGCAAAAGATGCCCGGCAATACCTTTTATTCCCTTGTCCCCTATGCAGGATATACGCTTTCAACAGGATTTGCTGTTGATGTAAGCAGCAATATCAGCTTTTACACCAGCCCGTTCCGCAATCAAAATCTTTCGGTAATTGCTACAGATATTGGTTATGACTCAAAAAACCAGGAAGTTTTTCTTATGCGTTCCGAAATCTGGGCTAAAGAGAACAGCTATAAGATAGTCGGCGATTTACGCTGGGAGAAATTTCCGATTAGTACATACGGTTTAGGTACGTTTACCACTTTTGCAACGAATAATAACCTCGATTTTAATTACGTGCGGGTATACGAAACGGTGCTTAAAAAAATCGCAACCGATTATTACGCCGGCATAGGGTACGACCTGGATTACCATTATAATATTGATGCATCCGGCAATTCGGATAATTCTGTTTCGGATTTCGCAAAATATGGCCAAACAGCTAACTCGGCTTCTTCGGGATTAAATGTTAATTTTTTGTACGACAATCGGAAAAACCCGTTAAACCCGCTTACAGGCGGTTATGCCAGTGTAATTTACCGTCAAAATTTAACCGCCTTGGGCAGCGATGCTAATTGGCGGTCGTTACAGCTTGATTTAAGGAAATACGTTAAATTATCGCCACGGTCAAATAACGTACTCGCTTTTTGGGGTATGGCTACCTTCACTTCAGGCGCTGTCCCGTATCTTGATTTGCCCACAACCGGGGGCGACATGTACAACAACAGCGGGCGCGGCTACGCCATTGGCCGGTACAGGGGCGCCAATATGCTGTACCTGGAAGCTGAATACCGTTTTGGTATAACCCGCGACGGCTTGCTTGGGGCAGTTGTTTTTGCCAATGGCCAAAGCTTCTCCGAATATCATAGCAACAGTTTTGAGATGATCGCCCCTGCCGCAGGCACAGGTATACGGATAAAACTAAATAAACATTCAAACACCAATATTGGTATTGATTACGGTGTTGGCATTATGGGTTCACGGGGCTTTTTTGTAAACCTGGGCGAAGTATTTTAACCACGGATAATTTTGGTCTTTAATCGCCGTTTCTAAAAGGCGGCATCATCTGAATTTCATGTGATTGCATTTATATTTGCGCATACACCGTATAAATCCATCTGATTGAAATCCATTAAATATATATTCCTGGTTAGTGCTTTTTTTTGCTTGTTCAAGAGTTGGGCCCAACAGGATACTGCAAAATCGCATAAAAACATATCCCGCGACGCAGAAGCGCCGGTCGATTCTTCCAAACAGCGGGACATTGTCGATATCATTAAAAGAGTGTTCAACAGGAACACGCCCGCTGAAGGCCGAAAATCGCGCAAGCTGAATTTTTCAATTGTGCCCGCTGTTGGTTATTCGCTTTCCTCGGGTTTTGCGGTGGATGTAAGCGGCAACGTGGCATTCTATACCGGCGACCCGCACCTCGACAATTTATCGGAAATTGACGCCGAAACGGTGTATGACACCAGAAGCCAGAAAATTTTGATTGTGCGCTCAACCATATGGGGCGATGCCAACAGGTTTAAACTGGTTACCGATCTGCGCTGGGAGAAATACCCTATTGATACATATGGTTTAGGTTCGGCGGCGCCTAACGCCGCGATCGATCATTTCAGTTATATGTACATCCGTACATATGCCACTATTTTCAAAAAGGTGGTTCCCAATTTTTATGCGGGCTTTGGTTATAACCTCGATGATCATTATAATATTTCGGAATCGGGCACTGCTAATAATACACTTTCCGATTACCAGCGATTGGGCGGCGGCACGCAGTCCAAATCATCGGGCGTCAATGTCGACTTGCTTTATGATAACCGCCGCAATCCCATAAACCCGCTTAACGGCGGCTATGCCTCCGTTTTTTACCGGCGAAATTATCAATTTTTAGGGAGCGACAATAACTGGCAGGAACTGCAGCTGGACCTGAGAAGATATATCCGGGTATCGCCAAATAATAACAATATTCTTGGTTTCTGGAGCATTTCACGGTTTACCACCGGCAATGTGCCCTACTTCGACCTGCCATCCACCGGCTCCGATATGTATAATAATGGCGGCCGGGGATATACCGAAGGAAGGTTCAGGGGCAAAGACATGCTTTACCTTGAGAGCGAATACCGGTTCGGCATTACCAAAAATGGACTGCTGGGTGGCGTGCTTTTCGCGAACGGCGAAACTTTCACCGGCATACAGGGCAATAAGTTCCAAAGAATAGCTCCCGCTGCCGGCACCGGCTTGCGTGTGAAGATCAATAAACATTCAGATACCAACGTCTGCATCGACTATGCCTTTGGGCTGCACGGCTCGAACGGCTTTTTTGTAAACCTGGGGGAAGTGTTTTAGGGGATAGAGTCAAGAGCCAAGAATAAAGAGCCAGGAATAGAAAAGGTCAGGCAGATAGATTTGCGAAGTTTTAAAAACTTCGCAAATCTGTTTATTCTTAAAACAGGTTGCCAATCTCTAATCTCCAGTCTTAACCTCTATCTACAAATACGATTGCAGCAAATTGGCTTTCGAATTGTGGCGCAGGCGCATCAGGGCTTTGTCCTTTATCTGGCGGACACGCTCGCGGGTAAGGCTGAATTTCTCGCCGATCTCCTCGAGTGAATGCGCAGCATGGCTGCCCAGTCCGAAAAACAGCACAATAACCTGCCTGTCGCGTTCAGCTAAGATGCTGAGCGAGCGTTTGATCTCCTGCGAAAGCGAATCGATCATCAGGTCGTTATCTGTTGCATTATCGGTGCTCTGCAGCACATCAAGCAGGGTATTTTCTTCACCTGCAATAAACGGCGCGTCAACAGACACCTGGCGACCGGCGTTCGATAACGAATCGGAGATGCGTTCAACGGTGGTTTCCATATCTTCAGCCAATTCTTCTGGGGTTGGCTGACGTTCGAGGTGCTGCTCCAGCTTGGAGGCAGATTTATGTATTTTGCTGAGCGATCCTATCTGGTTCAAAGGCAGGCGCACAATACGGCTTTGTTCGGCTACAGCCGATAGGATCGACTGGCGGATCCACCATACGGCGTACGATATAAATTTAAATCCCTTTGTTTCGTCAAAACGTTTGGCGGCTTTTATCAAACCAAGGTTGCCCTCGTTGATCAGGTCGCCCAGGGTAAGTCCCTGGCTTTGGTATTGCTTGGCAACCGACACTACGAAACGGAGGTTGGTTTTGGTTAAGCGTTCTAAAGCGGCCTGGTCGCCTTCGCGGATCTTTTGGGCTAATATAACCTCTTCCTGCGCGGTGATCAGGTCAACCTTTCCTATTTCATGTAAATATTTTTCGAGCGACTGCGATTCGCGGTTGGTAATGGATTGTGTTATTTTCAGTTGTCTCATCTCGTAATAAATGATCAGCCCGGTAATAGCCAATACAATTGGATCCTATCACCGGGTGGGGAATAAGTAAAAAAGTTAAGGACGCATTACCTTGCTGATAATCCGGCCGCTGGAAATCGACGCTATCAATATTGAAATTTGACTGTTATAACACAGTATTTCAGGGGAAAGGGTAGTCGGGCTTGTTTTTTTGATGTGCAAAGATATGGATTTAATTGTTGTTTGGATGTAAAAAAAAGAAAAGGTAGATTAAATTTGATCCGTACTATCGCTGCAAAGAAACTTTTTCAATTCCACTACAAAATCGATTCGCCTTTTAAACTCACTTTCTTGTGCTTTATTGCGCCGTTTTTGTAATATGAAAGATAGAAATCCTTTTTTACCCAATTTATACAAAAAAAAAATAGCGATGGGTTTGAAACCCATCGCTATTTAATTAATTGGCTTTGCTTATAAATTCGCCTTCAACCCATATTTGCCGCTGAATTTTTTGTAAAGCTGCTTATGCTGATTATCTAAATTAATGTTTCTGCCCTGTATAAAGGCGGCATCCACATCAATGGTGATCATATCCAGCGCATCGCCTTTTGATATAAACAGGTTGGCGTCCTTGCCTGTCTCCAGTGTCCCGGTGGTTTTGTCGATACCTAAAATTTTAGCGTTATTTTGTGTGATCATCGACACGGCCTGTTCCTTAGTAAGCCCGTAACCCACTGCTTCACCAGCCTCAAAGGGCAGGTTGCGCTGGCGCCAGAAGCCTATCCCGGTTAAACCGTACAAAACACCTGCGTCCTGCAGTATTTTCGGCAGCTTGTAGGGCAGGTAAACATCATCCTCTTCCCGGTCGGGCAATCTTTGTGTTTCCTTCAATATAACCGGCACGTTGTTCTCCCGTAATACATCCGTAACCAGGTAGGATTCATTTCCACCCACGATCACGGCCGAAATACCCATTCTTTTCGCGAACGCTATCGATTGAAGTATTTCCTTCGCGCCATCGGCATTTACAAACAATTTTTTTGAACCGTTAAACAGTCCCTTCATCGCATCAAGGCGAACGTTGGTTACTGAAGGATGGCCTACCTCGGCATACGCTTTGGCTTCGGTAAATAAATTTTCGATGGAGGCAATTGCTTTTTGCGCCCTTTCGGCCGGTGTTTCCTGGGTTGTTCCGGGCGTTGGCATGCCCCGTCTTCTTGTCGCCGCCCTGGCAACCGGCCAGGTTAAATGCAAACCGATATCGGTTTTATAAGCCGCGTCTTCCCAGTTCCAGGCATCCAGCTGCACCACGGACGATTGGCCCGAAAGCGTCCCGCCGGTTGGCGTGGGCTGTGCAAGCAAAATACCGTTTGTCCGTATAGTTGGTATAACCTTCGAATCGGTATTATAAGCTACCAGCGAGTGTATATTAGGATTCAATTCACCCGTTTCGGCATCGTCAACGGTACCACGCGCACCTTCTTCAATCTCAACTAAACCAAGCGTGGTTATAGGGCAAATAAAGCCCGGGTACACCTGTTTGCCGGCGGCATCGACCACCTCGGCGCCCGCAGTATTGGGGGCGGCGCCTTCGCCTATGGCTGTTATTTTGCCGTGGTCAAAAGCGATGTAGCCATTATTGATCACCTGCCCGTTGCCCACGTGAATGGTAGCTCCGGTTATCACTATAGCTTTTGTTTGCGGCTTAGCCGGCGAAATATTTGCCTGGCCATATGTAAGGATCGTGCTTAGCAGTAATCCTCCAAAAATTAAAAATATCCTGTTCATTTTTTAAATCGTTTAAAGGTTACTGGTGACTTCCGTTTGATGTGTTTTGCATATTGCTGCCATCGTTTGAACCGTCGTCATCATCATCCGATTCTTCGTCCGATCTCGGCCTGCGGGCGGCCGGTCTTTGGGTTACCGCGCCTTTATTTTTAGCAGCGATCATTTTTTGGATGATCCTTGCCTCATCGGCCTTCATCGCTTTTTGATTGGCGGCGTCTTTATCAATATCCCAATAAGGTATGCCGTCAACAAATGTTTTTTCGGCAACCGCGTATATCGAAAGCGGGTTGGCCGACCATAATACCAGGTCGGCGTCTTTTCCGGTTTTGATACTCCCCAAGCGGTTATCCACATGCAGCATTTTTGCCGGGTTAAGTGTAACCATTTTTAACGCTTCTTCTTCGCTTACGTGCCCGTATGCAACGGTTTTGCCAGCTTCCTGGTTCAGGCGGCGGGCCATTTCTGCATCATCCGAGTTAATTGCCACAACCACGCCCACGTCGTGCATCAGTGCGGCATTGAACGGAATGGCGTCGGAAACTTCCATCTTATAAGCCCACCAGTCCGAGAATGTTGATCCGGCAATATTATGCGCCTTCATTTTATCCGCCATTTTGTACCCCTCAAGAATGTGGGTAAATGTATTGATGCGGAAACCCAACGAATCGGCCACATGCATCAGCATATTGATCTCAGATTGCACATACGAGTGGCAGGTGATAAAGCGCTTGTTGTCCAATATTTCAACGATCGCATCCAGCTCAAGGTCGCGGCGCACATTGTTGCCTTTAATTGCGCGGGCTGCTTTATATTCTTTTGCGCGGGTAAACTCGTCTACGTAAACCTGTTCAACGCCCATCCTGGTTTGCGGGTAGCGTAAAACAGCGCCCGCTGCCGGCGTGCTGTTGCTCTGCTTCACATTTTCGCCCAGCGCGAATTTGATAAAGCCGTCGGCCCCTTCAAATTTCATTTCATCGGGCAATACACCCCAGCGGTGTTTGATGAGCTGTGTCTGGCCGCCTATCGGGTTAGCCGAGCCGTGCAGGATATGCGAAGTGGTAACCCCGCCGGCTAACTGGCGGTACAACTCTATATCGTCTGAATTTAACACGTCAGCGATCCTTACTTCCGAGGTGACAGCCTGAGTGCCTTCGTTAATGCCGCCTATGCCCGCAATGTGCGAGTGCTCGTCCACTATACCCGGCGATAAATGTTTGCCTGTGGCATCGATTATACGGGCATTCCCGGCAGGCAGGTTTTTACCTATCGCTTTAATTTTCCCGTTCTCGATCAGTACGTCAGTGTTCTTTAAAATACCGTCCTTTTCGTTGGTCCAGACGGTGGCATTTTTAAACAGTACGCTTTCGGGTTTTGGCAGTACGGTATAGCCGTAGGCAGTGAAAGGATATACTAAAGGGCCGGTAGAAATAGCTTGTTTAGGTTGTTCACGCGGGGTGGTCAGCGAAGCCGGACCTGTATAGGTTCCGGTCCATTTTATTTCCGAGCCATCGGGCAAAACACCGTTGCCGCGGAAAGCAAGCGGCGATACTTTGGTGATATAGCCCGTTAACCGGATATTACCTGCCGGTTTGTTTTTAAGATCAAAATAAATGCTTACCATATCGCCGCTGCGGGTAATTGTTCCCCTCACCTTTGTACTGTCGGCATCGTTGCGCTCAATATTTACATCGTAAGCGCCCGGGGTGCCGCCAATTTTCAGGGTGAGGTTTCCTAAACCGTCGCTGGCTAAATTATAGTTGCCGCGCAGGTCGGTTACATCTTTCCGGCTTACTACGTATTGGCGGCCTTCGATCCAGTTCTCATAAATAACATTGTCCTTTTTAAACAGGTTATCCGAGGTAATAATAAAGTTGGCCATTTTGCCTTTCGACAGCGTGCCTACCTTATCGGCTACACCCAGCATTTCTGCCGGAATAACCGTTAACGCGTTTAAGGCCTGGTGTTCGCTCAGGCCATTATCCATGGCGATGCGCAGGTTGGTCCAGAAATCAGTCGGCTTCGACAGTCCGTATGAGGTAAGCGCGAACCGGATACCGGCCTTTTCCATAACTGCCGGGTTGGTTGGCGCCAGTTCCCAGTTTTTTAGCTGTGCATACGTTACGTTTCGCGCATCAAGCGGGTCTTCTACATCAAACGGCTCAGGAAAGGCCAGCGGGATAATAAAGCTGCCGCCGGTCGCCTTCATGGCGTCAATACGGCGGTATTCATCGCCGTCTGTTTTAAAGATATATTGTTTGCCAAACTCGCGGGCAATTTTATTGGCGCGTAAAACGCTCATCTCGTCGGTCGCTTCAAAAATTTGCGGGACTGACTGTGTGCGGTTGAACTCATCCAATGAAATATTGTATTCCCCTTTCTGGGTTTTGTACCATTGGGCGTCATAATAGGTTTGGCGTATCAAAGCGATCACACCCATTAATGATCCCGGGTAGCTGGTAGCAGCCGTTCCTTTGCTGAACGAATAATGCGCTGCCGCTTCGTCATTCAGCATCACCTGGTTATCGCGCTCGTCGCCGAGGGTAACCACTACGGATGTGCCGCGCGAAATGCCGTCGTGTATGAGCGACTGCACCGCGCCGAAACCGTTTTTCTTAAAGTCTTCGGCTTTGGCGGCATCCGCATGAAAAATTAATTTGGCTTTCATTTCGGGCCTGATGGCTTCATTCCACCCGTAAGCGCCCGGCTTGGTGGAGGTGTAAACCAGCGAGCGGCCAAACCCGCCCTGCCCAAATGCTTGTCGCGGCGCCTCGGGCATACCGTAAGTGCTGTAGGCATCTATCAGCCCCGGGTAAATGTATTTTCCCTTCAGGTCGACGGTTACATAACCTTTCGGGATCTTAATATCCGGGCCAACCGCCTCGATCTGGCGGTCTTTCACCAATAAGGTACCGTTGGTAATGGTTTGGTCGGCGCTTACAACGATAGTGGCGTTGGTAAAAGCGTACTGTCCCGGGCGGATATCCCAGGCCCCGTTAACCGGGAATGTTTCCTGGGCCATGCATAGCCGGACAAGAAACAGCGCGAAGCAAAAGAGTAAAAGTTTCTTCATATCAGTCAATAGTTTGCCCTAATATATTAAACATTCCTATAAGCTTCACTTTTGACTGGTTTTCATCATGGATTTGTTACAAATGGGTTGACTCACCCCGACTGCATGGTCGGCGGTCAACTCACCCCGACGTGGCTTCGCCCGCCGACCCTCTCTCCGTGCCGGAAAGAGGGTAGCTTCAAAGAATGAACTAATTTTCTCTTCCTTCCCCTCTTTCCGGCTTGCCGGAGAGAGGGTGGTCGAGCGTAGCGATGACCGGGTGAGTCAACTCTGCGCCATGCACGGCCGGCAGTCAACTCACCCCGACTGCGCTGCGCTGGTCGACCCTCTCTACCTGCGGTAAAGAGGGTGTTTCAAAAAAAATAATTACTCCTCTTCCTTTCCCTCTTTCCGGCCTGCCGGAGAGAGGGTGGTCGAGCGTAGCGATGACCGGGTGAGTCAACTCTGCGCGCGATCATCAAACGCCAATTACTTCGTTTTTAAATAAATCCCTTATATTCACTTTCTGAATATTCCTAATTATCACATAATGAAAAAAATATTTACCTCAGCCTCCCTCTTCTCCGCCTTAATGCTGCTTTTATCGCCCGCATTTGCCATTGACACCAAAGACACGCGCATGCTCTCGCAGCCGGCGATAAGCGCCAACCATATCGCGTTCATTTACGCGCAGGACCTATGGGTGGCAAACCTTGACGGCTCACAGCCGAAAAGACTCACCATCGACGAAGGTGTGGAATCGAACCCCATGTTTTCGCCCGATGGCAGCCTTATCGCTTTCAGCGCGCAGTATGATGGCAATACGGATGTGTATGTTATCCCGGTAGAAGGCGGTATCCCCAAACGCCTTACCTGGCATCCGGCCAACGATATTGTAAAAGGTTTTACACCCGATGGGCGTGCCGTTTTGTTCACCTCAAACCGGGTGGCGTTCAATAACCGTTATTCGCAATTGTTTACGGTACCAGTTACCGGCGGACAGGAAACCCAGCTGGAAATACCGAACGCTTTTCACGCCACATACTCGCCCGATGGCAAATGGATGGCTTATACGCCCATTGCGGACGCTTTCAGGCAATGGAAAAATTACCGCGGCGGCTCGTCGGCTACTATCTGGCTGTTCTCATTTGCCGATAAAAGCATTGTTAAAATACCGCAGCCGGCCGGCGGATGCAATGATACCGGCCCCATGTGGATGGGAAATACCGTTTACTTTAGGAGCGACAGGAATGGTGAATTTAACGTGTACAGCTATGATGTGGACACCAAAGCCATTAAACAACTCACTTCGTTCACCGATTTCCCGGTGCTGAATGCTTCCAGCGGAAACGGCAAAGTTATATTTGAACAGGCCGGTTATCTTCACCTGCTTGACCCTTCGGTTTCAGGCTCAAAAAAGCTCACGATAGGTATAGCCGCCGACCTGCTTGAGTTGCGCCCGCGGTTTGCCACCGGCAGCAAATACATCCGCAGCGCGGATATTTCACCGTCAGGGTCACGTGCTGTTGTGGATTTTCGGGGTGATATTATTACTGTTCCCGCGCAAAAAGGTGATTATCATAACCTGACCTTAACTACCGGAGTGCACGAAAAATATCCGTCGTGGTCGGCTGACGGTAAATGGATCGCCTATTTTTCGGATGCCTCGGGCGAGTACAAATTACATATCAAATCGCAGGACGGCAAAGGCGAGGCCAAAACCTTTAAGCTGAATGGCACCGGGTTTTATGCCTTTCCAAAATGGTCGCCAAACGGCAAGTTTATTGAGTACACCGACAACGGGCGCAATATGTACGTGCTGACAGTGGCCGACGGCAGCATTAAAAAAATCGCGTCGGACGACCTGTATATTCCCGGCCCTTTCCGGGATATGTTTAACGACTGGTCGCCCGATTCAAAATGGATCGCTTATACGGTGATAACTGATACCTATTTCAAAAAGATCTATTTCTATTCAACCGAACAGGAAAAATCATTCGCGGTAACAGACGGTTTATCTGATGCCGACGAACCCCGGTTTAGCCGGGATGGAAAATATTTATATTTCCTTGCCTCGACCGACGCCGGCCCTGTTTTGAACTGGTTCGACCAATCGAGCGAAGATATGCGCCGTACAAACGGCATATACCTGCTTACCTTACAACGGGAAACCCCGTCGCCGCTGTTCAAAGAAAATGATGAGGAGTATGTGAAAACCGATTCCGCCGCAAAACCGGCGGCATCAACAGAGAAAAAAACACCGTCTCCCGTAGTAACAGGTTTTCATATCGATTGGGACGGCATCCAGAACCGCATCGTCGACCTGCCATTAAAACCCGCCAACTATTCGCAACTGGGTGTAACCGCCGACGGCGACCTGTTGTATGTTGAAACGGATGCAGCCGGAACGGGCAAAATGCATAAATATAGCTTTAAAAAACGCGCCGATAACGAGGTGGTTGATATGACCGGTTACAACCTTTCGGCCAACGGCAAAAAGATGCTGTACGTTGCCAGCCAGAAATATTACATCAGCAATGCCGGCGAAAAACCCGAGCCGGGAAAAGGCGTGCTCAATACCGACGTGCTGCAGGTGAAAATTGAGCCCGCTGCCGAATGGCCCGAAATTTTTGACGAGGCCTGGCGCATCAACCGCGATTACTTTTACGACCCCGGCATGCATGGCGCCAACTGGAATGCCATGAAAAAGAAATACGCGGTTTTCCTGCCCGACCTGGCTTGCCGCGATGACCTGAACACCCTTATACAATGGATGTGCAGCGAGCTTTCCGTTGGCCACCACCGCATTACCGATCCCGGCGACCACCTGCACCAGGCCGACAGGGTGAACGGCGGTTTGCTTGGCGCGGATTACGTGATAGCCAATAACCGTTACCGCATCAAAAAGATATACGGCGGTTTAAACTGGAACCCTAACCTGCGCTCGCCGCTTACCGAGCCTGGAGTGGTGGTTCACACCAATGACTACCTGCTGGCCGTGAACGGCGCTGACCTTCCGGCTTCCAAAAACTTATATGAGTTATTTGAAAACACCTCCGGTAAGATCACCGAAATTACCGTAGGGCCAAACCCGGGATACGACGGTTCGCGCGTGGTAAAAGTAGTACCGGTACCGAGTGAAGCCGCCCTGCGCAACCGCGACTGGGTTGAAAACAACCTGCGGAAAGTAACCGAAGCGACAAACGGACAGGTAGCTTATGTTTACGTACCCAATACCGCAGGCGAAGGGCACGATTATTTTAAGCGGTATTTTTACCCGCAGGCAAACCGCAAGGCGATCATCGTTGACGAACGTTTCAACGCGGGCGGTCAGCTGGCCGATTATTATATCAACCTGCTAAACAGCCCTTACCAGGCTTACTGGAACATGCGCTACGGCCACGACCTGAAAACACCGCACGGCTCGATACAGGGGCCAAAGGTGATGATAACCGACGAAACCGCCGGCTCGGGCGGCGATATGCTGCCCTGGATGTTTAAGAAGTTTAAAATGGGCACGCTGGTGGGCAAACGCACCTGGGGCGGCCTGGTGGGTATATTGGGTTTCCCCGAATTTTTAGACGGCGGCGGCGTAACGGCACCAAACGTAGGCATCTGGACCAAGGAAGGTTTCGTTGTTGAAAACGTAGGTGTGGCCCCCGACATCGAGGTTGAACAAACCCCGGCTGATGTGATCAATGGTAAAGACCCGCAACTGGAAAAAGCAATCGCCGTAGCATTAAGCGAGCTGGATAAAAACCCGCAGGTAGCGCCGGTACGGCCGGCTTACCCGGTGAGGGTGAGGCAGTAGGTGAGATCGTTTTTACGGCTACATTGTAAACTTGCTGACTAAGCAGGGCAGGTATACCATGAGCGGGTCGCTCGCGGCAGCGTGGGGGAAGACGAAAAATATAATAGATTTGACAAGCCATTCACGACTTGATTATGTCAATTGATTTAGATAAACTTGGGGTTTTTCGTATAATACATATTGATAATCTAAAACATGATTTATCTAAGGGACTATATTGCAAAAACGCCAATAAAATTTTCCGGGATTATGTCTCAATAGGCAGCAATGAGGTAATTGGAAAAAGGGATACCAAGGTGGTTAAGTGCCATCCTAATTATGTAGTCAACGATTACGTGCCATTTTACTTTTCTGTGCGAACCCCCATGCTATTTAATATTAAAACCGGGCATGGTGTAAAAACTTTTCCACAAAAAGACATCGTTTATTTGTGTTGCAAATTTACAGATTTAGCCTGTGAAAAATTTAATTGGTGCTACACAAATGGAAATGCTGCCGCTGCAATTACTAAATTTTTTAGTACGTTTGAAAAAATTAACGAAGATATTGACTGGCATTCAGTCAATACCACTGACTTTAGAGATGAAAATGCTGACGGTGACGAAGACAGGATAAGAAAAAAACATGCTGAATTTTTAGTCAGGGAACACGTGCCGGCAAAATACATTAAGAAAATCGTAGTTCTTAATAATGATGTAAAGAGTAAGGTGGAAAAAATCCTATTAGAATTAGAGACAAATATTGATATACTTGTTAATCCTAATTTTTACTTCTGATGGAATATAAGATCGGTAATTTATTGGAAGCTGACACGGAAGCACTTGTCAACACGGTTAACACTGTCGGGATAATGGGTAAGGGTATTGCGTTGCAATTTAAAGAACGGTTCCCGCATAATTTCAAGGTTTATTCAGACTTCTGTAAAAAGGGATCAATGAAAACCGGCAAATTATTGGTAGTGAAAGAACATACATTTAGTGGTGATAAACTGATTATAAACTTTCCGACAAAAACTGAATGGTTTAAAAAATCTCAGTACAATTATATCGAAGAAGGGCTGAAGGAACTAGCTATTGTAATACAGGAGCATAAAATTAAAAGTATCGCGATTCCGCCATTGGGCTGTGGAAATGGGGGGCTTAAATGGGATAAGGTGAAACCCCTAATGGATAAATATTTAGGTCACTTGAATAATGTTAATATAATTGTTTTTGAACCGAATGACGCAGTGAAGGAAATTCTCCAAAAAGAAGCAATTAAAAAAGATGTCCCTTTGACTCCCGCAAGGGCGATGTTGTTATATGCTTTATTCAAGTATGAAAGTTTAGGTGAAGTTGCCAGTGTATTTGCAGCAAACAAACTCGCATACTTTTTGCAGCAAAGCGGCGAAAACTTGAAATTACAATTTATTCCGTATACATATGGCCCTTACTCACAAGCGGTAGAGAAAGTCTTGTATGCTTTAAATGGCAAGTACTTAAGCGGACTCGAACAAATGAAGGCAAGGCCTTTCGAGTCGCTTAAGTTAAATTGGGGGAAATATGATGAAATTAAACATTATGTAAAAACTTCGCTGTCGGCAGATCAAGCTCAACGCCTGGAGGATCTATTTAAGATAATTGACGGGTTTGAATCTACGCTATCCCTGGAAATTTTAGCATCCATCCATTATCTTTTATCTATAGATCCGAAACTTACACAAGCCGAGTTATTAACTAAAATCCGATCCTGGAATGAGCGGAAAAAAAATATTATTAAAGAGGAATATATAGGTATAGCGCTGGACCATTTAAAACACTATGGCAGATCTCTGAATTTTGCTTAATTGTCGAAACCATGAGAAGGACGATTACAGCCAATTCCAGCTTGTAAATGAATTATTCGCCAATTATATTTTCACTTTGCGGCGTTTGTTAATTAATAATGTAATTCGAGTTCACGCAAAACATAAGATCAATCGATTATACCAGTAAAGCAAGATTAATCCCTTAATCATCAAAAAATTCAGATTGATGAAAGAGCGGGTGGCCGGCTACATTGCTGTGTTGAAAAGCTGGTGACTAAGCAGCCGTTCCACGAGCGGGACGCTCGCGGTAGCAGGGCAGAGTGAGAATAAATATTGCAACTTTTATACGTTCCGGAAATTAAATTTCAATAAATGCAAGTCCCCTATTTGTCCAATCAGCCTTAAACTGTTCCCAATATTCATAGTTAGGCTCGACCTTCACTACTCTTGCAAGTTCTTCGCCAACTCGTGTAAACGGTATTGCTGGAAAACCGTTCATGCCATATTTTTTTAGTACCGATGTTACATCCGGCAAAAATTGTACTTTTCCACCAAACCTGAACTGCCATCCTGAAACTTCATTGCCGTTTTGTTCCAAAGTAACGGTATTGCCATAAGTATCTAGATTGAAGTCTGAATAAATTAAACCGGCATTATCTAAGTTGAGAAGGTCATCAAATGATAAACCAAATTCTTTTAAATCGTTTTTTAATGTTTTCAGTACTGATATATCATTTCCATTTTCGAATTTAATCGAAAGCAATATTTTAAAATGTTCAGCCTCGTTTTTTGATAAGTTACTTAAGACATCAATTGCTCTAACACTGAATTGTCCTGGGTTATTTATTTCATTTGCTAATATTTTTGCCCAAATTTCGGATACTTCCTCGTTCTTTATATCTTGAACCTTAATGAAGAACCGAGTAAACCAATCTTCGTCTACTGGTTGATCTGGAGCTGTTGGATGTAAATATTTTATTGAGTTTTCTACTACATTGTCAATGTTAACTTGCCGCTGCATCTCCTGATGATACAAGCGTTGTCTTGCGCGGTCGGCTATTTCGTTTTCAGCCTCAGACTTAATAATTGATGATTTAGCTGTTGCGTTTGCGATTGTCTCTATTTTATACGCTTGGGCGTCGGCTTCATTTCTTATTGAACGTGGTTTATATATTGTTCCAACAGCTTTGCTAACTGAGTCAATGAGTTTTTCAATAGGTTTGCCCAATGAGATCAATGAAAAATTAGTGCCGCCTTCTTGTGACATTGGTTACCTTTTTGTTCAAACAAATATAACAAGATAACATAAACATCTATCCTCGAGAATCTGGCTAGCGTCAAGATTGGTAATTTTCCATACATTTCACGCCTAAATATATAAACAGTAAAACGACTTATAACCGTTTATGATTCTGTAGGGGAAGCGGGTGAAGGAACCGGCGCTGGGTTATTTATCTGATATATAAAAACAGCATCATCCTTTATCATAAAGATCATTGCTTTAATTTCACTCGCATAAAAAAGTATTATCTGTAACAAGCAAAAAGCACTTAGTAAATTACAGCCTATAATTTGCCACGTTAAAGAGAACTTCGTGAATGAAATATAGAGAGTATAGGCAATAAAAATAGGGATGCCAATAAACATCGAGACTATCAAAACAAGCAATAACCAGGCGTTTATTTTGTTTTTAAATTCAACGTTAAATATTTCAATTAGAAACGAAAATGGCATAATATTTCTACTATGCAATCCAAAATACGGGAACGGATAATTATTAAAAATATCGTCAATTTTAAATAACTTTATTCCAATATGCTTTGCAGCTTTCATTAATTCTCTTCGCCTCCTTGCTATTAAACACCATTCTAAAATAAAAAATGAAAGCAACAACGGAGCTGTTATTAAGATGATTTTCTGTTCGATTTCAAACCCGATAATTTCGATTTTCTTAACCGAAGTACTAAAAAAATAGAAACCAAAAATGATTATGATAAGCAAACTTAAAAAGTTACTTCGCTTGTTTAGTTCTTTCAAATTGTCGTAGCATTTGTCGTAATAATTCTTAAGCGTTTCATTATCATTTTGACCGATAAACGTAAAAATATCTCTTAACGTAAACATACTCATTGATCAAAGGTATAACTTTAATTATTATGTAGTTAATTGGTGCCGATCCAGGTGCAAGAATGGTGTGCAGGTAACCGCGCAAAGGCTTCTTGTGGCTTTGCTCGACTTTTTAGGGGATTAGTTTATAGAGGTAATGTAAAGTGTGACGGTTTGTATCTTGACAGCATATTAAGTACAGTTGAATTAAGTAAATTTACAAATTATTAAAAAGGCAATGGATTTGACACCAGAGTACGTTTTCTTTAAAATGCCATTATATTCTCCAATAATAATCACAGATGAGAATTTTGCCGATTTTAGGTACATATTGACCTTTTCCAATTCCGGGCATCATTCAAGGAGAGCTATTGAGGGTAATAATCCTCATCGCGGTAATAAACCTACAACCTTCGTTGGACATGGCCATCCTGGAGGAAGTGATTTTGATTTTTTATTCAAATATGGCGGACTTAGAGGAACATCCATAATATGTGTGAGGGATAGCGACATTTTAACATATTACTTTCATTTTGACACCGAAACACGAAAGTTCATGAAAGTGGGGCAATACCCTTCCGTTGCTGATTTTCAAATTCAAGATATCAAAAAATATAGACCATTACTATCAAAAGAAAAATTGAGAGAGTATTCCAAAGCAATTGGCTTAGCTGCAAATGGTGTAGGTATTGGTTCATTTGTATACCTTAGACGTATTTTCGAAGACCTAATTTTGGATGCCTTTTCCATTGCGGAAAAAACGGGCGAAATAGATGTTGAAAAATTTAAAAGGGCGCGGATGGATGAAAAAATTGATATGCTCAAAAATCACCTTCCTAAATTTCTTGTTGATAACAAATCATTATATTCTATTTTAAGTGTTGGGATTCATTCGCTATCTGAAGAAGAATGTTTAATGTATTTTGACTCTATTAAGGTTGGAATCGAATTAATATTGGACGAAAAATTAGAGAACATCCAACGTGAGGCAAAGCTCATTGAAGCCAACAAAAAAATTGAGGCCATTAACCAAACCGTAAGGGCTAAATTGAAGGACAACAACGATGTTGAATAGTTATTGACTTTATTTACTCAATTTATACTTATCCTAGCGCGAATTACGTGCAGGGAACCGCGCAAAGCCCTAACCCAGGCCCTCCTTCATTTTATTCAACACCCTATTTACGGTAGTTGTGCCGACTTTTAAATGCGCGGCTACCTGGCGGATGGAGAGGCCCTGGGCGCGGAGCTCGTGAACCTGCTGCCGGGTTTCGTCGCTGAGGCCGGTGCCGGCTTTTTGCAGGTGGGCGGCTTCGGCATCGTAGCCAACAAATTCAAAATTTAAAAAGCTTTGCTGTTTTACAATGCGAAAGAGGCATATATGAGCTGTGCCATAATCGCTGCCACTGTTGCGCTGCTTGATCTGTTTGATGTAACGCAGACGGGGGTTTTGGTGGCTCTGGCCGATGGCGAAAGCGCTGTCGGCAAAGTTGATAAGCATTTTGCTGCCCTGCAGGTCGTTTACGGTGATGGGGTTGTACAGGCTGCGTTTGGGCGTGTGCGCCAGCACCAACACGCTGAGGCGGTGCTTTGTTTTGAGTGCCTTGAGCGTTTTGATGAGTGGCAGCGCCGCTGTGGCCTGGGTGGCGACGCCGCCAACGCAGGTGATGTTGTCGATAATGAGCACTTCGGCATTGGTTTGGCGGATAGCGCCCTCGATCATTTTCTGAACGTAATTTTCGTATTTGTCGTACAGGAGGGGATCGTCGCCGGCGGGGTTGAATTCGGCGCGGATAAAGTTTTCGCCAAAGTGGTGCGAGCCATGCAGCTGATCGCAATACCGGGCCTTGAACTGGGAGGTGCTTAGCTCGAAATCGATATACAATACTTTTAGCGCTTCGTTCACCTCGCTGCCGAAGGGCTCCATGCACCCGGCCTTGCCCAGGTGGTAGCCAATTTGCACGGCGAGGATGGATTTACCGAGATTGGTATCGGCAAACAGGATGCAAAGCTCGTGCTCGTGCCAGAGGGTACCAAGCAGCCGGCGCGCTTCGGGCTTGCTGTATTCTTCTTTGAGCCACTGGTCGGCCGGCTTAATGCGGAACAGGTCCTTCGCGGGGTCGCGGGCGAGTATGGCGCGTGCGGCGTAGGTGTCGCGCTGCTTTTGTGTAGTGTTTTGGACCTCGCGGCGGAGGTCTTCGATGAATTGCGGGCGTTGAAATTCCATAGTAGTAGCCTCACCCCAAACCCCTCTCCAAGAGAGAGGGGCTTAGCGCAGTTTTTGATTAAGTTAAATGTGGATAGTTAAATGTTGGGATACAATAATAAAGAATATTCTTTAAAAATACAAATTTATTAAAGAGATTAAAGGTTGAATGTTAGAGATTAGGGTAATATTGGCATCGTGGAAGTGCATTTATGCGTAACCAGGTGTGTTCAGGTGTAACCACGTGTGCCGGGTGGTACAGTGGTATTAACGCAAATGGACAGCGCAGAGTTAACTCACCCCGACTGCGCTGCGCTGGTCGACCCTCTCTACCTGCGGTAAAGAGGGTGTTTCAAAAGAAAACTATATTCCTTTACTTCCCCTCTTTCCGGCTTGCCGGAGGGTGGTCGAGCGAAGCGATGTCCCGATAGCTATCGGGAGGGTGAGTTACCTCGCAGCCATGCATTTGCGTTAACGCGGTTAAACCCTATTTTTGCCTCTTAACAATTTTAAGTGGGAAAAGATAAATTAAGACGTTTTGCCGAGGTCGACACTTTCAGCAACGTTTTGCAGCTGGACGAAGGAAAGGCCTTTCAGGGTCAATGGAGCAAAGGCTTTTTTAAGAACGATAACCCGCTGGTGCTTGAGCTGGCCTGCGGCAAAGGCGAATATGCGGTTAACCTGGCCCGGCTGTTCCCGAATAAAAACTTTATCGGGATCGATTATAAAGGCAACCGGATATGGCGCGGCGCAAAAACGGCATTAGAAGAGGGTGTGAACAACGTCGCGTTCCTGCGGATACAGATTGAAACCATACTGGATCATTTTGCGCCGGGAGAGGTGGACGAAATATGGATCACCTTCCCCGACCCGCAGCCCCAGCTGAGCCGCGAGAAAAAGCGCCTCACTTCGCCGCGGTTTTTGGATAAATATAAAGTGCTGTTAAAACCCGGCGGGTCGGTCAATTTAAAAACCGATAATGATGACCTGCACGCCTATACGTCGGAAAAGATCAATGAGCTTGGCTTAAACCTGCACATAAAGACGGAAGACCTCTATCATTCGGAATTTGCGGATGATGTGCTGTCGATCAAAACCTACTACGAAAAAAAATATCTCAAAGACAATAAAAATATTAACTACCTTAAGTTCTCATTTGATAAGCCATAATGGACGACAACTTTTTCGACAGGGTATACGAAGTGGCCCGGCTGATACCACCCGGCAGGGTAACATCGTACGGCGCCATTGCATCGTACCTGGGCACCAAGGGCTCGTCGCGGATGGTGGGTTATGCCATGCAGGCCTGTGGCAGGGTGCAGCCGCCTGTCCCGGCCCACCGGGTAGTTAACCGGCAGGGATTGCTGACCGCCAAATTTCATTTCGGCGGCAACCTGATGGAGCAGCTATTGGAAAGCGAAGGCATTAAAGTGATCGACGACCAGGTGCAGGATTTCAAAACACTTTTCTGGGACCCGGCTGTTGAGCTGGCACTGTAAACGTAAGCTTAAACCTGGTTGCCGGTGTTTACACCTTTATAATCGGTGATCAAAAACACCACCAGTATCGCCGCGCCAAAAACAGTGTAAAAATGCTTAACATCCGGATGATTATTCAAAAGCGTGAACGCCATGATGATCAAAAGCAGGCCGACAATAAATTCAATTAACCCGTGAACCGGCAAAGGAATAATTTTCACTATCCCGGCGCTGTAATTGGTTAAAATCGTCAATAGCAAATGTACGCCGGCTAAAGCATACGTAAACAGGGCAACATGGCCCATAAAGCCAAAAATGGAAGGCGATGCCAGCAGGAATGCAACTACCAGGTAATCGATGATGCCATGGAGTTTAGGAGAAATAATTTTCATGTTTAGGGTTTAATTGGTTATTAAAATCTAATCTACGTTAAATTTTAATAAAAAGCCCTAAATATCAATCATTTGCAGAAGCTCCATGCGGTTGCCAAATGGATCGAGAAATGAAAACCGCTCCCGGCCCGGGATAACAGGTTCCTCAGATATTTCGATGCCGTGCTTTTGCAGTTGTCTTCTCGCCGCGGCAATATCGGCCACCTCGAACGCCGAATGCCTGATGGTTTTTATTTGACCCGCTTCCACGCCAATATGCAGCTCAATATTGCCAATGGCAAACCAGTGGCCGGGCGCGGGGAAAACTTCGGGCCGGTGAATTTCTTTTAGTCCGATCACGTTTGTATAAAAAACTCTTGCTTCCTCCAGCTTTTCGGGCGGGGCGCAAATATGGATATGGTTAATGCGGGTAAATTCGATCATTATTCGTCTTCGGCAAAAGTCAAAACATAGTTGTTATTGTCGAGGATGGAGAATTCGGTCGCACCGTAAAAGGTTTTCTCGATCCCCTTCAAAACAGTAACCTTGCCGTGGATCAACTCAAAAAACTCCCTGATCTTTTTAAGCTTGATATAAAACAGCAGCGAACCGCCATTTTGCCGGCTTATGGCGGGCAACTCGTCGCCCAGGCTGGCAAAGGTTTGAAACATGACGGTAACATCGCCAGTCATTAGCATGGCCCAGTCAAAATCAGCACCCGCCTCGGGCACAGTCATGACCAGTTGAAACCCTATTGACTTATAAAAATCAATGGTTTCATTCATATTGTTCACAAAAATATTGGGTGATAAACTATCCATGGGTTTATGATTATGGTGTGATAAAAATAAGATTTTTTATTTCGACTTTCGGAATGCGGAAATCGGAATGTCGATTGCGGAATTGCCCTACGTAAATCACTAATTCAATAATTCACTAAATCACTAACTAATATGTCTCTAGTACAAGATTTCGAATCCTATCGCACCAAAATGAACGACAGGATAATGGAAACAGCCAACACCAATATCAAACGTTTTTTCGCGCTCGATACAACCACCTATGCCGATGGCGCCCTTGATGTAAAAACCAAGGAAATGCTGGGGCTGGTAGCCTCGATGGTGCTGCGATGCGATGATTGCATCAAATACCACCTCGGTAAATGCCACGAGGCTGGCGTTAATCATGATGAAATGAACGAGGTGTTTATGATCGCTAATTTAGTAGGAGGGTCGATTGTTATCCCGCATTATAGACGTGCGGTTGAATACTGGGATGAACTTTGCTCAGTTGGCGGTTAATAGTTGGCAGTTTGCTAAATAATAGCTTAATTAGAATCTTATCCCAATAAAATGCAAACTGCCAACCCCAAACTGCCAACTGATGGCCTAAAGCGCTGCTCATGGCCCGGAACAGATCCGCTATATATCAAATACCACGACGAAGAATGGGGCAAAGAGGTCCACGACGATAAAAAGCTATTCGAGTTCCTGGTGCTTGAATCGGCGCAGGCGGGTTTAAGCTGGATCACTATTTTGCGCCGCAGGGAAGGTTATAAAAAAGCTTTCGCCGATTTTGATGTGGAGAAGGTTGCGGCCTTCGGCCCGGATGATGTGGAACGTTTGCTGAATGACACCGGCATTATCCGTAACCAGTTGAAAATTCACGCGGCCATAAGCAACGCTAAATTATTTTTGGAAGTACAAAAGGAGTTTGGCTCGTTCGATAAGTACCTGTACAGCTTTATGCCGGGCGGAAAATCAATTAACAATTTCAGCGGGCAAACACCTGCCAGCACCGAAATATCCGACGCTATCAGCAAAGACATGAAAAAACGCGGGTTCAAGTTTTTCGGCACCACAATTTGTTACGCCCACATGCAGGCCACCGGCATGGTGAACGACCACTTGCCGAATTGTGCATTTAAATAGGATTTCACCGATGGGGGATGATTACACCGATTGATTTTGCGATTTCCACGAGATTACGAATGACAAGAGACCAACATAAATCGTATTTTTGAAACGCGTTATTAAACGGTTGCGCCCCTAATCGGTGCAATCAGAAATCAAATCGGTGAAATCACAGTAATGAAAAAACTATTTCTTTTGGACGGCATGGCCCTGATATACCGGGCGCATTTTGCTTTGAGTAAAAGCCCTCGGTTCACCTCGGGCGGGTTAAATACATCGGCGGTGATGGGCTTTACCAATACCCTGCTGGAGGTATTGCGCAAAGAAAAGCCTACCCACATGGCCGTTGTGTTTGATACCGAAGCGCCCACCGAACGCCATACTGATTTTGCCGCCTACAAGGCCCACCGCGAAACGATGCCCGAGGACCTCTCAAAAGCGCTGCCTTATATCTATAAGCTGATACTTGGTTTTAATATCCCGGTCATTACTTCGGATGGGTATGAGGCTGATGATATCATCGGCACCCTGGCCAAAAAAGCCGAGGCCAAAGGCTACCAGGTGTATTGCATGACGCCGGATAAAGATTTCGCGCAATTGGTTTCCGAAAATATCCGCATTTATAAACCCGCGCGCATGGGCAACGATATGGAGATTTTAGGTGTGAAGGAAGTGCTTGATAAATGGGAAGTAGACCGGGTAGAGCAGGTGATCGATATTTTAGGCCTTTGGGGCGATGCGGTAGATAATATTCCCGGTATACCGGGAGTTGGCGAAAAAACCGCCAAGCTGCTCATCAAACAATACGGTTCCGTTGAAGAAATCATTGCCCATAGCCACGAGTTAAAAGGGAAGCTGCGTGAAAACGTGGAACAATACGCTGAGCAGGGTTTGCTGTCAAAAAAACTGGCTACTATCCTGTTAAATGTGCCTGTTGAATTAGATGAAGGTGGCTTGGAAATATGCGCGCCGAGCAAGGACCTGCTGGAACCGCTGTTTGCGGAACTGGAATTCCGGACATTGGGCAAACGGGTTTTTGGCGATGATTTCAGCATTACGGAAATGAAATCGGTCGGCATACAAACCGACCTGTTCGGCAACGAGGTAGCTACCGGCCGCACCACCATGACCATAGATGTTGCGGACATAGCCGAGCCGGAATTTAATGTTGTTTCAAAAAATATAAATAACGTTCCGCACCAGTATCACCTGGCGGATACATTTGAAAAACGCGCTGAGCTCATCGCGCAGCTCCTAAAGGAAAAAAGCATTTGTTTTGATACCGAAACCACCGGAACCGATGCCAATCATTGCGAGCTGGTAGGCCTCTCCTTCGCCATAAAACCCGGCGAAGCCTGGTATGTGCCTGTCCCCGACAACGAGCAGGAAGCTACTAAAATAGCAAGTGAATTTAAGCCGGTACTGGAAAATACCGCGATCAAAAAAATCGGCCAGAACCTGAAGTTTGATATTTTGATGCTCAAATGGTATGGTGTTGAAGTAAAAGGCGACCTGTTTGATACCATGATGGCGCATTATGTGATCGACCCGGATACACGTCATAATATGGATGTGCTGTCGGAAAACTACCTGGGTTATAAACCGGTTTCAATTACCGAACTGATTGGCGCCAAAGGCAAAAACCAGGGCAGCATGCGCGATGTAGAGATCGAAAAAATAAAGGAATACGCGGCAGAAGATGCCGACATCACCCTTCAATTAAAAAATATATTTGAACCCCGGTTAAAGGAGGTTGAGAGCGAAAAGCTTATCCACGAAATTGAACATCCCTTAATTTACGTGCTGGCTGATATCGAGTATGAAGGCGTACGAATCGACCATGATACGCTGAAAGAGTTTTCCAAAGAGTTGGAGACAGACATAGCCCGCCTCGAAAAAACCGTTTTTGAAAAAGCCGGGGTACGATTTAATGTTTCGTCGCCAAAACAGCTGGGCGAGGTGTTGTTTGAAAAGCTGCAGCTCGATCCGAAGGCAAAAAAAACAAAAACAGGGCAATACCAAACCGGCGAGGACGTTTTGCTGGCGCTTGCCGCGAAAAGTGATATTGTAAGGGATATTTTAGATTTCCGCCAGCTGCAAAAACTGAAGTCGACTTACGTGGATGCGTTGCCGCAAATGGTGAACCCGAAGACCGGCAGGGTGCATACCTCCTACAACCAGGCAGTGGCAGCAACCGGGCGATTAAGCTCAAATAATCCCAACCTGCAAAACATCCCTATCCGTACCGAACGCGGCAGGGAAGTAAGGAAAGCTTTTATCCCGCGCGACAGCGGCCACACCATTGTTTCGGCGGATTATTCGCAGATAGAATTGCGCATCATTGCCGAGATCAGCAAGGACGAGAATATGATGGAAGCCTTCGTTAAAAACCTCGACATCCACACCGCTACAGCGGCCAACGTATATGGCCTCTCGCTCGAAGAAGTAACCAGCACGCAGCGCCGCAATGCTAAGGCGGTGAACTTTGGGATTATTTACGGGCAGTCGGCATTTGGCTTGTCGCAGAGTTTAGGCATTCCCCGTAAGGAAGCTGCTGATATTATCGAAAACTATTTCGCGCAGTACCCCGGCATTAAAAATTACATGAGCGACACAATGAACTTTGCGCGGGAGAACGGCTACGTGTGCACCCTGATGGGCAGGCGGAGATACCTGCGCGACATCAACTCGGCTAACCAAACCGTGCGCGGCTTTGCCGAGCGAAATGCCATTAACGCGCCGATACAGGGCTCGGCGGCTGATATGATAAAAATTGCCATGATCAATATCCACCGCGAATTCAAAGCCCGGAACCTGGATGCCCGCATGACCATGCAGGTACATGATGAGTTGGTTTTTGACGTGCCGCACCACGAGGTGGAAATTGTTAAGCCGATCATTATGGAAAATATGAAGAACGCCATAAAAACCAAAGTGCCTATTATGGTTGAGATCGGCACGGGATCAAACTGGTTGGAAGCGCATTAATAAGTGAGTTGTTGATTGGGTTGGATCAGTTGATTAAGTTGTTACTAACTCTATGCTGTTTTTACAAATTATTTTAGTCAAAAACCCTAATTTCGCCTGAATGGGAAGCACTGCAGAAGAATTTCTGGTTGACTCGGAGAACAAGGCCTTTGATCTGGACCACCGCCGTATTATCAACTATAATATCGGCAAGTACGACGCTGCGGTCGACCGTGGCCTTTCAAAGATCATTAACCTCGAGCATGCCAAGCGCAAGGGCCACGTCATCAAGTGGAAGGTGATGGAAAACCTGGATAAGTATTTGCCCGAGTTCGAGGCAAATTTCCAAAAGCGCGGCGGTAAAGTGATATGGGCAAATGATGCCGAAGAGGCCAACCGCGAAATTCTCAACATCCTGCAAAAGGCCGGTGTAAAAACCGTAGTGAAATCGAAGTCGATGGTGACCGAGGAAATTGAGTTGAACGAGTTTTTGGAGCACAACCATATCGAATCATTAGAAACCGACCTGGGCGAATACATTGTACAATTGCTGGGGCAAAAGCCTTATCATATTGTAACCCCGGCGATGCATCTTTCAAAGGAAGATATCGCCAAATTATTTAACGAACGTTTCGGCACGCCTATCGATGCCACGCCCGAACAGCTTACCCAAAAGGCCCGCGAGTTGCTGCGTGAAAAGTATGTACAGGCCGACGCCGGCATCACCGGTGCGAATTTTATCATTGCTGACACAGGCAGCATCGCGATAAGCGAAAATGAGGGCAACGCGCGTTTAAGCACAACCTTTCCTAAAATACAGATCACCGTAGTGGGCATCGAGAAGGTCATCCCGTCGATAGCCGACCTCGATTTGTTCTGGCCTATGCTGGCCACCCATGGCACCGGGCAGAACCTGACGGTTTATAACACCATTTTAAGCGGTCCGCGCAAAGCGAAAGAAACCGACGGCCCCGAAGAAATGTATGTGGTGTTGCTGGATAATGGACGTACCAACCTGCTGGCCCAAAAAGAACAGCGCCAGGCGTTATATTGTATACGCTGCGGCGCATGTTTAAATGCCTGCCCGGTTTATAAAAACATTGGCGGCCACACTTACGAAACCACCTATAGCGGCCCGATCGGGTCTATTATTACCCCGCACATGGCCGGCATGGAAGAATATAAGCATCTGAGCTACGCCTCAAGTTTATGCGGCAAATGCACCGAAGTTTGCCCCGTAAAGATCGATATTCATAAAATGCTGCTGCTCAACCGCCGCGATGCAGTTAAGGAGCACCTGGTCACAACAAAGGAAAAATGGGGTTGGGCCATGTGGAAAAAAGGTATGCTGAGCCGCAAGATGATGGATTTTTTTAGTGGCAAAACCAAAAACTTCATGATGCGCCGGTTCTTCAAAAAATCATGGGGTCATTTCAGGGAAATGCCAAAAGTGGCAGCAAAATCTTTCAGCCAGGCCTGGAAAGAGCAAAACGGGATTAAGAATTAATATTATCCCTTTTTTTGTTATTGCGAGCGATAGCGCGGCAATCTCCTCAACATACATGACCGCCGTGCATAGCTACGAGATTGCCGCGCTACGCTCGCAATGACAATCGCTTATTTTATATTATGAAAAAACATGAATATTGTGTCTACATTTTAACAAACAAAGTAAATACGGTATTATATGTAGGCGTCACCAGCGACTTGGAAGGCCGGGTTTATGAGCATAAGCATAAAATATATAAAGGATTTTCAGCAAAATACGACTGTAATAAATTGGTTTACTACGAAGAGTATCAATGGATACAGGACGCAATAGTGAGAGAAAAACAAATAAAAGCCGGTTCGCGACAAAAGAAAATTGATTTAATAATTGCTGATAATCCTTCCTGGCTGGATTTGAGCGAAGGGTGGTATGATAGCCCGGATCAAATAGTTATGTAGAGATAGCGAGACGGCTGCGATACCGCGGCAATGACAAATTAAACAAATCCGAAACGGCGATAGCCCTCTTGAGCACCGTTGAAAATAAACAACAGCGAAAAATCGTAAATCCGAATTTTGAAATCCTTAATGTATATTCCCGAACCCAAACTCCTTATAGCTATTTGGTAACTCATCCGAGCTGCTAAAAGGGAACGTGTAAGATGCCCACCAGCCCACAAAATCGGCGTCTTTATCGTTCGTTGGCTCTATGCGTACACTGCGCAGCAGGTAAATGCCCTCCCGTGTGGTCGTAAACGAAACTATGCCGTCGGCGTCAGCCACCAGTTTTTGCGGATAAACATTTCCGCTGATGGTTTTTATAAACAACATGACAATTGCGCCTTTGGCCGGTTTGCCTTGAAATTTTATCGCGGCGGTCATGTCCTCACCATAATTTCTCTTGTAGGGATTGCTCTTCAGGATGATCTCGTAATCTTCATTTAACACTTTGCCGTAGGCGCTCCCGTCATGATTTTCAACCGAAACCAGTGTCTTCAAATAACGGGTGTACTTCTCCTTTATCCTGAATTGGTTGCCGCCCTTAACCTTCTCGGCCAGCTTATCCAGCCCCTCCCCGGTTAAAAACTCGGCATAACTGTCGCGCGAAGCATCGCCATGCTCTAAACTCCGGGTCATCTCCACCAAAACCTGGCCCGAATAGCTGAGTGGATAGCTGATCAACGGCGTGGCGCCTTCTTTTGCAACTTTCGTCAGATCGGTTTTTTTGGAGCCTTCATACAGCATAAACCTGTCGGTTTTTGCTTGCTGGTATTTGATCTCATTATCCTTAACAAACGCATCGCCCGTTAACAGGTGCAGGTCAAGCTTGTCGCCTTTATGCAAAAAGAAAGCTTCAGGCACCAGGAAAAAGTCATGGGTGGTGGCAGCCAATCCAACCGCGGCAGCAAGTATCAAAATTATAAGCGGGGTACGTTTCATATGTAGTTCATTAGTTCTCTGGTTCATTGGTTAGCTGGTATCAACGCGGGGTAGTTTCTCGACTAGTCGGTTAAATCATCGTAACAAAAGGCACCAATGAACTAATCGACCAGTGAACTAATGAACCACATCCCAAACATACCAAAGTTTTAAAAACTTCTGTAGTTTTACGGGATGATTTTCGACAGAAAAGGCCTAAATAATAACCAGTTGATAGATTTTTACAAGAAACTGTTATGGCCGAGGCTGGTTGAGGAGAAAATGCTGATCCTGTTACGGCAGGGACGCATTGGCAAATGGTTTTCGGGGATCGGGCAGGAGGCCATTGCTGTTGGCAGCACCCTGGCTATGAATAACGATGAATATATTTTGCCGATGCACCGCAACCTGGGTGTTTTTACCACCCGTGATATCCCGCTTTCGCAACTGATGGCGCAGTGGCAGGGCAAAGCATCGGGCTTTACAAAGGGGCGCGACCGCTCATTCCATTTCGGCACCCAGGAATATAAGATCATCGGTATGATATCGCACCTCGGTCCGCAGCTGGCTTTAGCCGATGGTATTGCGCTGGCTGATGTGCTGGCCGGGCGAAATAGGGCAACATTGGTATTTACAGGCGAAGGCGCCACCAGCGAGGGTGACTTCCACGAAGCGCTGAACATTGCCGCTGTTTGGAACCTGCCGGTTATTTTTTTGATCGAGAACAACGGCTACGGATTATCCACCCCTGTAAATGAGCAGTACCGCTGCAAAAACCTGGTGGATAAAGCCATTGGCTATGGTATGGAAGGCCAGCAGATCGACGGCAATAATTTGCTGGAGGTTTATCATACCGTCAGCGAGCTGGCAAACAGTATGCGCCAAAACCCACGCCCGGTTTTACTGGAGTGCATGACCTTCAGGATGCGCGGGCACGAGGAAGCCTCGGGCACCAAATATGTTCCGCCGGAATTATTTGACGAGTGGAAGAAAAAGGACCCGCTTACCAATTTTGAGAATTTTTTACTCGACGAGCAGATACTGCGCCCGGACTGGATCCCGCAAATGAAAAGCGAGTTTAACGCGCTAATAGAATCTGAAATTGAAAAAGTATTCATAGAGCCTGAGATTGTTTCTGACGCGGAAACTGAGTTGGGGGATATGTATAAGCCCCATAACCTTCCAACGTTTCAACCTTCCAACATTACAACAACGCAACGCTACATCGATTCCATCAGCGATGCTATGCGCCTGGCCATGCGCAAACACCCCAACCTTGTGATCATGGGCCAGGATATTGCAGAATATGGCGGAGCATTTAAGATCACCCAGGGGTTTGCAGAAGAATTTGGCCGGGAACGGGTACGCAATACACCCATTTGCGAATCGGGTATTGTGGGCGCGGCTATGGGGCTGGCGCTAAATGGCTGCAAAGCTATTATGGAAATGCAGTTTGCCGACTTTGTTAGTTGCGGTTTTAACCAGATCGTGAATAACCTGGCCAAAACCTATTACCGCTGGGGCCAGCCGGTTGATGTGGTGATCCGCATGCCCGCAGGAGCGGGTACCGGCGCGGGGCCGTTCCACTCGCAAAGCAACGAGGCTTGGTTTACCAAAACACCAGGACTTAAAGTAGTTTACCCCGCTTTCCCGGATGATGCCAAAGGACTGTTGATGGCTGCAATTGACGACCCTAACCCGGTGATCTATTTTGAACATAAATACCTGTACCGCAGCACAAGCGGCGAAGTGCCCGAAGGGGATTACTATGTTGAGATCGGCAAAGCAAAAACGATCCGTAAGGGAGATGGTGCAAGCATTATTACCTACGGCCTGGGCGTTCACTGGGCCCTGGAATATGCCGATAAACATCCGGAAGTATCCGTTGAGATCATCGACCTGCGCAGCCTGCAACCCTGGGATAAAGAGGCGGTTGAAAACACCGTCAAAAAAACGGGCAGGGTATTGATACTGCATGAAGATACGCTTACTTGCGGTTTTGGCGGTGAACTCGCAGCTCATATAGCCGAGCACTGTTTTAAGCACCTTGACGCACCCATTATGCGCTGCGCCAGTTTGGACCTCGCAATCCCGATGAATAAAGGGCTTGAAGATCAATTTCTGGCCAAGGCAAGGCTGGACGAAATGATGCAAAAACTGCTTGATTATTAAGCAAGATACTAATGAGAACTAACCGGATGTTGCGCCCGGATATCTGCCAGCATTTGATCGAGTTCTTTTAAACGCTCCTTTTTCTTCCTGATCTCGACAGTCGTCTTTTTTATCTTCTCGTTCAATTTATCTACCTGGCTGTTTGCCGACTTGGAGTCTTTTGCTTTAGTATACGCCTCATCCGCTTTCTTTTTGGCAGTTTTCACATCGCCGATATTACCATTTGTAGCACGGGAGGCCTTTCCCCGGCTGTCGGATGCGGCAGACTGGGCAGCTTCCTGCGCCGCCGAAGCTTTGGACTGGTAATCCGGCAAATTGTTTTGTGCTGCAGTAAGCTGCGAACTGAGGCTGGCAATGTCATTGTTTAATTTGATATACTCCTGGTTCAATTTTACGGTATCGGCCGGTGTTTTATATTTTTGGGCATAAGTGCTCAAACTGGTTGCCATAAGCAATAATGCCCCGGCCAGGTATGTAATATGTTTCATATGCGTTACTGGTTAGTTAACTGGTTGTAAATCTAATACTTGTTAACATGGCAACATTTGTAAGTGGATAAAGGTTTTAACTAATACGAAAAACACAATCTCATAACCGCCGGTTAAGTGTCTTGCGTCCGTCAGCCACTTTTTTTGAGGGGTAACCAATAAAAAAAACCCGGATCAGCTGACCCGGGCCATTTCTAAATACAGTGCCTGGCGCTAACCAGAACTGGGGGGTTATTATTTGATCCAGGCGGCACCGTCAGTGGTAATTCTTTTGATCATCAGGTAAATTATGGACAGGCCAATAACAATATGGTAATATCCGAATTGAGCGGGAACCGCTTTGGTTAAACAAAGAATAAATAAAGCACCCCCGATATTAAAAATAAGAATGGCCAGCGCGATTTTGGTAGACAATTTAGTGGCGGCTACATTGTCTTGCCCGTAAACAATGTTGTTTGGGAAAGCCAGCACAAACTGGGCAAGAAATATAAAAATAACTATTATATGTATGGGAGCTTTGTCGGCATTGTAAGCCATGCTTTCGCCAATTATGGGAAGAATACTGAAGAAGCAAACTCCCGACAGAAAAAGCTTTCTGTCTAATTTTAGCGCACCGTAAACCGCCAGCAGCGTTAAAGCAGCGCCTGCCACGGTGAAAATTAATTCAACTGTTGAGTTCATGATAATTGGGTTTAAAGGTTTGATAATTAATTGGTTATTAAAGGTAAAAAATCAAATCCAATAAAACTAATTTATATTACAGGCAGGGCAATTGGGGTTATTTAGAAGAGTTTTTGAACAGATTTCGATATATAAGTAAAATAAAGTTAGCCTAATCAATCGGTAACGAAATTTTAAATGCTGTGCCTTCGTTGGGGTGGCTTTTAACTGTTATTTCACCTTTCATAGTTTCAATTTGAGTTTTGACCATGAAAAGCCCCAGGCCTTTTCCTTCAACATGGGAATGAAACCGCTTATATAAGCCGAACAGATCTTTTCCTTTGTTTGTCAGGTCAATCCCTAAACCGTTATCCTTAAAAATGAGATAAAAATTGTTCCCGCTTTGGGAGGTTGTAATTTCGATAACAGGCGATGTGTTTTTCTTTCGATACTTGATACTATTGGAGATCAAATTTAAAAATATGCTATAGATAAAGGACTTGACAGAATCAATTTCCATTACTTTGAAATTAATATTTATAACCGCGTTCGACTGTTTTATCAAATTACCTAAACTGCCCTTAACGTCCTCCAATATATTCGTAAGGTTAACCGTTTCCTTATTTTCGCCAATATCATTTTTTAACCGCAGAATGGTGTGCATGTCTTTTATTACCCCGTCCAGTTTATTTATCGACGTAGACAAGCCCCTTAATGCAAATTCCTTTTCATCCTGGTCAAGTTCATCCTCCTTCAGCATTTCGGTACAGCCCATAATATTCGCTACGGGCGACCTCAGGTTATGCGATATCATATAAGTGAACTGTTCAAGATTTTTGTTTTGCTGTAACAAGTCATCGATCAATTTGGTTCGCTCGGTTTCATATTGCTTCCGTTGTGTAATATCCTGCATGGCGCCCACCATCCGGACAGGGTTATTCTGATTATCATAAATGACGTAACCACGGTCATACACATAAGCTATGCTTCCATCACTTTTGAAATAGCGGTACTCCCCTTCCCAAATGTGTGACCCTTTGTTCGCAATTAAAACTTCCAAACTATCTAAAATCCTTTGCAGATCATCCGGATGGATCTTACTTTTCCAATCGCCAAAAACTCTTTCATTGTTTTTCAATTGATAGCCAAACAGTTTTTCGTAACCTTCGCCCCATTGCACCTGCTGCGTCTTTAGATCCATATCCCAAATAGCATCGTTCGTTGCTTTCACTACATATTTAAACCGCTCGTCACTCACAAGCAGTGAGTTCATCACGTTCGTTAGCTCTTCATTTGCCTTTTTTAAATTTTCCTGGTAAACAAATTGGTTCGTAATATCCCGGTCGACAACCAGGCTTCCAATGATGACCCCGGTTTGATCTTTAATTGGCGAGGCCGAGATCGACAGGTAAACATTGCCTTTTTTTGGATTTTTAACTAAATAAATTTCGTCCTTTACCTTTTCACCATTCAGCGCTCTCACTATAGGCAGTTCGTTTGTAGGGATCAATACGTCCTTGTACCGGTGGTACATTTGAAATTTTTCAGCCCAGTCGTACGTTGTTGAATCTATCGGTTTGGTCCCCAATAAATCAACCATAACCTCGTTAAATATTAAAAAATGGCCGTTCCTATCCGTCACCGCAATACCTTCGTTTGAATTGTTAACTACGGCATTAAGTAGTTCCTGCCTTGCAAACAGATCGTTTTCAATTGCCTTTCTTTCAGATAGATCAACCAGGCTAACGATGGTTCGGTTTTGTCCATTTTCATCAACAAAAAGAGCAGATGATATTTCGCAGGGGAAATGCTGACCATTTTTCCTTATTCCGGTAAGTTCCCCTTTAGCAAAGCCGTGATTTTGCCGCATTTTTACTAATGACATAACCAGGGGGTCCGAATGGTCGAATAGCAAAGCCCGCCCGCCCTTTTTCATTTCCTCAACGGTATACCCAAAAATCTCAACGGCAGCACGATTTGCATCCACGATCGTACCATCAGGGATCGTGGAGAAAAGGGCGCTAAGCGAATTATCAAAAATTGCTTTATAATAATTGATGTTCTTATCAGCATTATAATCACTCAACATACGTCTTCTTTTTGGTAGTTAAAGGTTATTTTGCTCCACATAATTTAATCCAACATATAGGTAAAGGGCAAACCAATCGTCAGCGCAACAACAATACACTTGGGTAAACAAATATAATTACTATAACAATGCACTATTGATTATTCAAAAATTAATAATAAGCAATACAAAATATAAAGTATAAGATTATAAAAGCGAAATTTGATAGGTGCAAAATCCCTCTTCAAAAAGCATCCAGGTCGTTCCCGTATTTTACTTCGCCACTGTACAGGCTTGTTATCTCGTGTAAAAGCTCGTCTTTGGTTGAACCGAATAATAGCTGGTGGGTTAAGACCAACAATTTAGGGTGCACTTTATTGGCTATAGTTGCAAGCTGTGCTGACGATGTATGGAATACCGAATGATACGCCTGTTCTGCCGGCAGAAGCTTTGAAAAACCGGCAGCCGAATATACCTCGTGGATCAATATATCGCAATTCATAGCATGTTTGATTAAATTTTCGTCATACGTACAGTCGCCCGATACCACAATGATTTTATCTTTAGTTTCAAACCGGTAGCCAAATGCCTGCGGCCACGAGCCATGGTGTACGTTAAATGCAGTGACAACGATATTTGAATCCCGGTATATTACGCCCTGCGTTATTTCATGCACGTTAACCTTATAGCCACCGGGCTTACCGTGTTCAAGCCCGTTAAGCCGGATATTAATATCCTCCTGGTAGGCTTTTAACAGGTAGTTGGTCATATCCTGCAAGCCCTTCGGGCCGTATACTTCAAGCGGGCCATTTCTGCGGAGCACTGCCGGGGTTAAAATAAAGTCGGGATAACCAATGGTATGGTCGGAGTGCAGGTGCGTAATAAACAAATGTTTTAACCCGGCAGGCCTTAACGAAGGGATATTATATTTAGCAGCTGCGGCGCCAGCCCGCCTTACAACGCCCGGCCCGCAATCAACCACGTAAGAGGTATTATTTACGACTATTGCCAGTGATGGCCCTGAGCGTTCCGGATCGGCGGTAGGTGTACCGGTGCCCAATAGAATAACCTGCGTGGGTTTGCTGGTTTTTTGGGGTCGACCGGAAGCGCTGTGAGTAGCGATAACCATTACCAAAAGCAAGAACAACTTATACATGCTAACAATTTGTAATATGAGCCTTAAAGTTAGGAATATCTACCGACGATTTTTATAGCTGTAAGTGTCCATTTCCACACCAAATCAAAAAACCCCTCTTAAATAAATCCAGAAGTGGTCAATGTAGCGGTAGGATTTTTCCTGCCCTTTGGTGATGTTATCAACGACAAGGACTGGCAGGAGCAAAACGTTAGGGTTGGATTAAAAGCAGGTCGTAAAATGCACACTGGTAAAAACGCCTGCCCCATAGCCGATTTGAAGGAATTTGGTTCTAATTAAATATAATAGAAGCATTAATGTTTTATTAATACTTTGTTATCTCGCAAAGTGTTAATTGCACCTGGTTCCACAAGCTATAAGCTTTATAGCTTTGTTGTAAAACTAATTTTTAAGATAAACTATATATATGCGAAACGTTTTGTTGAAAATAACCACTATGCTTTTAGTTGCCGGCACAATTGTATTTTCGAATTGTAAGTCACAAAAATTAATTTCAATTTCTAAACCGGCCGAAAATCCATTTATCAGGCATATGTATACCGCGGATCCCTCTGCAAGAGTATTTAAAGATGGCCGCTTATATGTTTACGCTTCACATGATGTGGATCCACCGCGTGGATGTGATTTGATGGACCAATATCATGTTTTTTCAACTGATGACATGGTGAACTGGAAAGATCACGGTGAAATATTACGTGCCAGCCAGGTTCCATGGGGCCGCAAGGAAGGCGGCTTTATGTGGGCCCCGGATTGTGTTTATAAAAATGGAATATATTACTTTTATTTCCCTCATCCCAGCGGAACAGAATGGAATAAAACATGGAAAATTGGAATTGCCACAAGTAAAAAGCCGGCAAGTGATTTTGTTGCACAAGGATATCTTGAATTAGGTAATGACAATTATGCGATGATTGACCCATGTATTTTTATTGATGATGGACAAGCTTATTTTTATTATGGCGGCGGTAACAGGTGCGCCGGGGCCAAATTAAAAAACAACATGTCTGAGTTGGCCCAACCTTTAGTATTTATGGAGGGGTTAAAGGATTTTCATGAAGCTACATGGGTATTTAAAAGAAATGGAATATATTATCTTACTTATGCCGATAACCATAAAGTGAATGGAAAAGGCGCCAACAGGTTGAATTATGCAACCAGTAAAAGCCCTTTAGGCCCCTGGATTTACGGAGGTGTTTATTTGGATACAACCGGTTGCGATACAAGCCATGGTTCGGTGGTAGAATATAAGGGGCAATGGTATGCATTTTATCACAACGATGTACTTTCCGGACGTGGAAACCTCCGGTCTGTCTGTGTGGATAAACTATATTTTAATGCTGACGGGACGATCAAAATGGTTGTTCAAACCGGAAAAACGAGTAAATAATAAAGGCTGCTCCAAAAAGAGCAGCCTTTAAATGGATGGTCGATTTGGTTATATAGTAGTTATATATATTCCGTTTTTGCCGCTATTGTGTTAGCTGTAATAAAAGTTCATCCAGTTTAGCCAGCGTTAAGGTTATGCCCATTTCCATACCCATTTCGACTACTTTTTCGAGGTCAGCAAGCGATTTATAGGTGACAACGGTTTCTACCAGTGAGTTTTCGCCTTTGTCAAGGAAAGTCACCAGCCATTCGGCGCGGGGCAAATCCTGATTAATATCACCGTTCTCGTTGCTAAAAGCATCGGTAGATGTATAATAATCGATAGGCCTGATTTTCAAATATTCGGTATAGCCCCAATATTCTGTGCCATTAGGTTCCACCATCGCATAGTGCCAATGCCCGCCCTCACTAAAATCCATTGATTTTGTTTTGGTGGTCAACGGTGCGGGGGCAAACCAGCGGTCGAGTAACTCACTTTGGGTATAGCAGTCCCATACCAATTGTCGTTCTGCCATAAACTCACGGCGAATGGTCAATGTGTTTTTTACTTTGTCAGGAACAAAATCGAATTGTAGGTTGTTTTTCATTATTTCTTCTTTTTAATGGTTGATAAAAGTTGATCCAGTTGATTAAAGCGGCTTTCCCAAATCTTCCGGAATTGTTCGAGCCACTTGTCGATTTCTTTTATTTTGTCTATTTCAAGTTGGTAGTATATTTCTCTTCCTTTGTGATCAGCCTTTACCAATTCACACTCCGTTAAAATTCGCATGTGTTTTGATATGGCCTGACGAGTCATGTCAAAATGACCTGCAATAGCGGCTGGGGTCATTGCCTGTAAGGCAATCAGCGCGATGATTGCCCGGCGTGTCGGATCGGCTATTGCCTGAAAAACGTCTCGTCTCATGGAGTAATTGATTTGCTTTTTAGGTTAGGTTTGATTATTCGCTAATCATTGGGAGATACTTGCTCCAATTTTCAACGACTACCCATCCAATAATGACGATTAATATCGCAACGACTGGCAAGCCTTGCGGAGCCATGCTGATATTAGCAAGTAAAATACCTGCCAGGATTGGTACGAGAATAACCGCGCCGAGCGCCCTGGTCTTTTTGAAAACAAGAAGCAACCCGCCAACCAGTTCAAAAGCGCCAACGAGTGGCAATATCCAATCAATGGTCATAAAGGCCGCTCCCGCCTTTATCGCTTTTTCAGGCATATCCTTCGGGACAGGCATGTAGTGAAAAAATTTGTCAAGGCCTGAATTAATGAACAACAGGCCGACAAGTAAGCAAAGCACAAATAAGATTTTCGTCTTCATAATGATAATTTTTAAATAGTAAACCAATTGGTTGCAAATATATAATAAACCAAACGGTTGCGCAAATGCTTTTTAAAAAAATCGTGTGGGGTTAGTTTAAAGATCATGCTGTGGCTTGATGGGCTATAGAATCGCTGCTCAAAATGAACAATACCGCTGAAAATATGAGATATTCAGATGCGTTCCTCACCGCTGTTCGAAGTTTGCAACTTCGAACGACTATAGCGGTAGTTTGCGACTATAATAAACAACAAAACCCGCTAACGGCGGGTTTTGTTGTTTAATGTGGAGGTGATGAAAATCTATTAGAACACTTATCGAGTATTTTAGAGGTTTTGGATGGTATGATAAAGAATAAATTGGATAGGTAAAAATAGTGATGAATAAGGGAAATTTATTGGTTGTTTAATTCTATTTCAGTTAATCAACAAAGCTTTGAAAAGTTAAAATTTCACCTTGCTGTTAAATGATTTTTTAGAAATTTTGTTTATGATGAAAAAGTTATACAATAGTTGGGAATAGATATTGTTAAATAATCATTTATAAATCCTTTTAATGAGTGCATATAGAAATTCAAAAACCACAATACCTGATATTATTAAATATTGGGAAGTAAATATTTATGAGGGGGATTTAAGTATTGATTTTAGTGAAGCACATGAACGTTGCTGGCGATGCGGATATAAATCTAAACTTGAAAAGTGCCATATTATTCCCCATTCATTAGGAGGTCCGGATTCGCCGGATAATTATGTTCTTTTATGCAGTATATGTCATTCAGAAGGGCCTAATATAGATGACAGAGATTTCTTTTGGGATTGGCTTAAAGCACATAAAGCTATTTTTTATAATACTTATTGGATAACCAGAGGCATGCAGGAATATGAATTGGTTTATAAAAAATCGATAGTAAAAGAATTGTTGGAATTGAATATATCCCCAGATAACATCAAACCGTTATTGCAAGAACAAATAAATAAATGTTCCTGGCATTTTGGCCAACCCCGTATGAACCCTGCAACTATAGCCGGATTGTTTTATATGATTGTAAAAGGATTAAAAGCATAACGGCTAACTTATTATTATTGCTTTATTTCAAAGATCACAATGACAAAAATTCACTTACCGATAATATCAAGTAATGAAACTTTTGAAGATTTCATATATGATTTATATAATTTTGAGTATCCTAATGATAATTTCCAATTTTTTGGTAAGAGAGGTGATAAACAGCACGGTATTGATTTAATATCATTAAAAAAGCGAGTTGCTATACAATGTAAGAAAAAAGAAATTAACAGAGATAACAAACAATTATTATCTGAATTAAAAGTAGAGCTTGAAAAAAGTGCTATACAGGCATTAGCATTAAAAAATGATATTGATCAGCTCATTTTCACATCAACATTTAATGATAATTCGGCTCTAATAAAGTATTTACTGGAGATAAAAAGCAAGCACCGTATACCTTATGATTTAATCTATCTGGGTTGGCAGAGTATTGAACAGAAGGCACAAAAACATAATCCTCTTTTAAAAAAATATTATTCTGAGATTTTTGGAATACAGCATTTTAGAACACCGATCCCTTTTTTTGACATTCATTTATTAGAAGGACGCAAAGATTTATTAAATCAAATAGATGAATATGCCAGCAAATACAGTGCATTTGTACTTCATGGTTTACCAGGTATAGGTAAGACAGTTTTATTATCGTCTTACATTATCTCAAACCGGGAAAGATATCATAGTTTGTTGTGGATTGAATGCCAGCTCGATTCTTTAAAAAATAGCATCTTAGCTAAGTTATCGAGTATTTTTAATCAAAATTTTGATTGGAATACCCTATTGCAGACTTTAAATAGCCATTCTCATAAAAATCTAATTGTTCTGGATGGATTTGAAATTATGGATGAAAATTCACTGCCAGTAATTGATGACATCTGTTCTACTGGTTGGAAAGTTATAATTACGTCAAGAGTTAAAATTTCAGATTATCCTGTTATAAACGTTGAAGGACTTCCACTTGATAGTGCTAAATTATTATTTAATAAATCTTTTGACAGAGAAACGGATGAAGAATCTATTGAGAAAATAATCGTCCAAGTTGGATGTCATCCGTTGTTGATAGAATTAATAGCCAAATCCATCCAAGTTAATCAGGCTATTTCCTTACGACAATCGCTTGAAATATTAAAAGATGGGGACTTGCATAGTAAAGCTTTTGAACAGCCAATTTCCGTTGGTAGGCATGCGAGGAAATATTCCGATAAGCAAGAATATCAAATATTCAAATATTTGATGCTATGCTTAAATATAAACCACCTATCAACTGCTGAAATTAAACAACTAACTTATTTTTCCATACTACCTCAATCCGAAGCCATAACCTATAATTTCTATTTATCAATAACCGGCCAAAAAACATCACAAAAATTAATTAAATCATTAAATGGCTTGGTTTACAAGGGCTTGATAACAAAAAGGGGCGAGGACTATTATATTCATCCAATTGTTCAAATAGTCATTAAAGAAAAGATCGGAATCAAAGTCTCAAAGATTAAAACCATAATATATAATTGTACAAAAAAATTAAAAGATATTCGTGAAGCACCGGCATCAAAATTACAGACCTACATCGTAATAGCAAGAAACATACTTAATGCTACCTCAGTTGAATTGGATACAGTTTTCCTAAGCCAGTTTTTTGCTATTGCAATGACTAGAATGGGTGATTATACTCGATCTGTAAAATATTTTGAAGAAGGTCTTGAGTTTTTACTCTTGAATGGGATCGACGATATTAATACTATAAATTCCTTTACGAATAATTTAGCAAGTGCATATGGTTATACAGGTGAATATGATAAAGCTATAGGTTATTTTATGAATTGCTTAAAATATGCCAGTGAATTGGATGAAGATGACGCTATTTCGTTGGCACGAACACTAGATAATTTTGCTACAGTTCTGGAAAAAATTGGAATGTATAAGGATGCCCAGACTCTTACTATTGAAGCAGTAAATATATTTGAAAGATATAAGTCAAAATCTAATTTGGGGATTGCATATACAAATCTCGCCAATTCGTTTACTTTTTCCCGTCAGATAAAAAAAGCCCTTAAATATTGGGAAAAAGGATTCAAGTTATTAAGAAAATACTTTGATACTGATTCACTTCGATTTGCAGACTCGTATAATACAAAAGGATTAATATTATTAAAGATTAATGATCCATTTAAAGCAAAAGCATATTTTAATAGCGCTTTATTGATTTATCAAAAAGAAAAAAATCCTGACATTATTGCGATGGGGTATTCTCACATAGGTTTGTGCGAAGTATTGACCAATGATCTTGAACAAGCTAAGATTCACTTTAATCAATCTTTGAACTTGCATAAAAAGATAATTAATGGAAACCAACATAATATGGCAAATATATTGTTGAATTTTGCCACGTATTATATAGCTAAAGAAGAGCCAAAAAAAGCATTGGATTTTTTTCGCCAGGCAGAGGAAATTTATAAGGAAATTTCTTTAGAGGATCATCCTGATGCTCAATATGTGAAAGAAAGTATTGAAAAGCTGTCAACCCATAAAGGGCTACATTATTGCATACAAATTAAGTTGAAGAATTTATTGGCTGTACTAAAACAAATTCTAAAAATAAACCTAAAAAAGCAGCAAGAGGTAATAGATGAATACGGTGAAACCCGCTATTTAAAAAGTAACAATCAAAAAGATATCCCTTTTGATTACATCTTCTTTTGCTTTACAAAGTTTACGAAAACAATAAATGCAATATTAATCCTTATTGATAAGGGTTTGCCAGAAGATGCAATGGCACTTCTTTATTCAGTTTATCGTAATTATTTAACTATTAATTTTGTTGTTAAAAATCCAGACTTGGTGCAATTATTTATATTATACCCATCATATGATAGAATGGTTGATGAAAATAATATTTTAAATTCACTAGCTTATTTAGATCCTAAAACAAAAGAAGAAAGACGTGTTTATCCCTTACTTAATAAACTGATTGTGCATACAGCTCGTAAAGAAGATGCCATTGTTCATTCATATTTAGATATGCATTTAAGCGATCATGCATATTCAAGTTTTATGGCTGCTGGAAATTTTAGAAATGCTAAAGAAAATCACTATAACTATAAAAGCGACGGCATGGTTTTACAAGCTGCCTATTTATGTTCTTACTTACAATATATAACTTTTGATGCTACACTAAAATTTCTAAATTCTCAGAATATAGAAGTAAATAAATTTAGGGAGTGTTTTAGAAACGGGATAGACCTAACCATTAAAATATCGAATACAATGGAATTTGATGATCACCTTGTGAAAAATGCCATGATTTGTAGGTTAGAAAATATATTAATTGAGTAAAAGGTTCAAGCTTAATCGATCATCTATATTAGTCAAGGCATTGTATTACTCCTTAAATTTCTCCTGAAATTCTTGTGTAATAAAATAACCACCTGTTTTAGTGGAGCCTTGGAACTTAATTAAGGCCATATCCTGTAACCTTTGGATATCTTTTCTTATCGTTTGTTCATTGGTATTAAGTTCATGTGCGATAACGTTAGATCTTAAACCGGGGTTTTTATTGATAATTTTAACAATGCCTATTAGTCGTTCCTTGACAATGTTGCCGGTTTGATCCCCTAATAACTTATTTACTGTGGCGTTTACTGTGGCGTTTACTGTGGCGTTTACTGTGGCGTCGGCCTTAACTAAGTCATCGCTTAACGGAATAATAGTTTTAAATACATCCGCTTCAATAAATTGAGGTTTGTTCCCTGAAGAATAAGCTGAAAGGTATTTATTTACATTTAAAATCCCCGAGCCTAATTCTTCAACTCGCCCAAGCTGGATAAAGAATTTCGCAATAGCCGGATTTTTAGGAAACGGAGCAAATTTATCTGGCGAAATTGGTCCTACACCGTTAGGGACATTGGCATTAACTGTTTCAACCCGGTCTGCAAAAATAGTCAACGAAGCCGGAAAAGCATTTGTAAACTCACGGTGTACCAAAAGATTGGCGATAATTTCACGAAATATTTTTGTCCGCAAGCTTATTCTTTGATCTCCTTCCATGAAGAATTTATCAGGTAAGTGATGTCCAACAAAGTCCATCAAACGTTCGTAAGCATTAATCAAATTACACTGAATATAATCACGATCGTCATACCGGTCAATATTATTAATCCTTACCAATGCATCCGTTTTATAATGAGGCAGGATATTAATAATTGTTTCTTCTTTTCCAAATAACAAAGCTGCCCCGAGTGTATAACCTTCCTGTCCGGTTTGTAAATCTTTGCGCCATAGTCCCGCTGTTTGAAGTAATTGATGGTTATCTAAATTAAGCCACGGATGATTCGAGTTGTTATTCCTGATAAGCGTGCGGGCCTTTTGGAACAGGTCAGCATCCATATCCGCTAACTGAAGAAACTGGTAAATTGTACCTTCTGTATAATGTGTCTTTTTTCGATTGTATATTTCTGCAATACGGTTAGGCTGGGCAATTCTAAAGTCACCGTCATTGCTACGGTCAAAAACATGATTACCCGATTTATGTACTTGTGAACTTACCGGTACTTGTATATGCATTAGGTACTTGCCACTAATTTTATAAATTATCGGAAATAGTATAAAAGGAGGATCAAGCTTTTGCGGATTGTTGGAAAGGTTTACGAGGTCGGTCTTAATCAAGTTCACATTAGCCGGTTCAATCCCTGTAATACTTCCGCTATCGTTTACACCTAATAAAATATCGCCACCTTCGCGGTTAAGCATAGCACATATCGTTTCAAAAAGATTGGATGGTAAGGCCGTCCGTGCCTCTTTGAATTCCAAACGAATGCTTTCTTTTTGATTTAATAACCGGGTTACAAATACAATGCTCATTATTTTACAAGGATACGAAAAGAGTAAATAGCGATAAGCTAATAATTTTTGAATTCATGTTAATCAATTAACAGACTTATCTCACAAAATAGAAAATTTCTATAAAATCCCCAATCTACTTTTCATAACACAAGGCCCTTGTGGGCGTTTATTTTTAAGTTAATGGTAACTATATGGAAGATAAAAAGAGAAAGGCTAAAAGAATTAAAGACCGCATGACACAAACCAAGTCAAAGGAGCAGGCCGATCTTTCGGATGATGAAAAAGATTTTTTAAAATTTATTGCGGGGATGATCGTAGAGATAATTATTGAAAAAACTAATGATCAATAAGTTATAAATTTTACAATTTGTAAAAATGAGCCGAGGGGATTCGAACACTTTATTTTATTAATACATTAAAAATAAGCAAGTTAAAAAAAAAATAACATTACTTACATTTTTTAGCAGGAAATTTTACGGGTAATAAACGGAAATTTTGAACACATAATAATCAGATTATTATGTGTTCAAAATTTCCGTTTTGTGGAGCCGGAGGGATTCGAACCCTCGTCCAAACATGGTATAAGGTAAGCTTTCTACGTGCTTAGCATCTGTTAAATTGTCGGGAAGGGGAAGGCCAGCTGCTTGCCTGTACCGTCTTCCTTAGGTGCTTTATCTCGTCTCGACAGCGCACCGCAGTCGGGACCAGTTTCATCTTTCGATGCCCCGGTTGCCGGCCCGATGAAACGGAAAACCGGCGGGACAAAAGCTAGCTAAATTCTAAATTAAGCAGCTAAGGCGTAGTTATTTTCGCCATTTGTAAGTTTGAGCGTTCAGATTTAAGCGCTAATTCACCCAACGCGCTGCATGCTTACTTACTTATCTCCATCCTGTCAATTCCGGTCGACCCCATTTTTGAGTTTGCAGTTACCGGTGGGCAGTCTGCAGTTGAACTTTGATAAGAATACAAATATACGGTTTTTAGTTTGCAGCTTATCGATTTTTAATCCGTCCATGCAAACTGATCTACCTGCCCACTGCCAACTGCTCACTGCCCGCTTTCCTCCCTGGGTACACCTTCAGCGCTTCATCCAGGCAGATCATGGCCTTCTGCATATCATCGTTATTCAAAACGTATGCCATTCGCACTTCGTTAAGTCCGGCGCCTTTGGTGCTGTAAAAGCCCGTTGCCGGGGCCATCATTACCGTTTGGTTGTTATAGCTAAAGGTTTCGAGTATCCACTGGCAAAACTTGTCGGCATTATCGATAGGCAGTTGCGCTACCACATAGAATGCGCCGCCGGGGTTCGGACAGAAAACGCCATCCATATGGTTCAGTGCATTTACCAGGGTATCGCGGCGGGTGGTATATTCTTTGTTTACGGCTTCAAAATAACTGTCGGGTGTATCCACCGCCGCTTCGCCGGCTATCTGCTCCACCATGCCGGGGCTCAGCCGGGCCTGGGCAAACTTTAGGCCTGCTGCCAATACCGCTTTATTTTTGGTGATGAGGCAGCCGAGGCGCGCCCCGCAGGCGCTGTAACGCTTGCTTACTGTATCCATCACAATTACGTTTTCTTCAAGCCCGTCCAGGTGCATGGGCGAAATAAAACTGCGGCCATCATAACAAAATTCGCGGTAAGCCTCATCCGAAAACAGGTACAGGTCATATTTCAGTGCCAGTTCCTTTAGCGCGTCTAATTCTTCCTTTGAATACAAGTAGCCTGTCGGGTTGTTGGGGTTGCAAATAATGATGGCCTTGGTTTTTGGCGTTATGAGCTTTTCAAACTCCGCTATCGGCGGCAGCGCGAACCCATTTTCGATATAGGATAATATCGGTTTTACCACAATATCGCTCTGGCAGGCAAAGCCGTTGTAGTTGGCATAAAATGGCTCGGGAATGATCACTTCATCGCCCGGGTCGAGGCAGGCCATCATCGATATGGTTATCGCTTCGGAACCGCCGGTGGTTACGATAATATTTTCAGGACTGATATTGTAGCCTAACTTGTTATAATATTCGGTCAGCTTTTTACGGTACGTCAATGTTCCTTCCGAGGCGGTATAGGCCCAAACTTTAAAGTCGATATTCTTAATGGCATTCAACATGCCTTCCGGCGTTTCAATATCCGGCTGGCCAATATTTAGGTGGTAAACCTTTTTACCGGCAAGCTTTGCCTTGTCGGCGAAAGGCGTTAATTTACGAATAGGCGATGCGGGCATTTGCTGCCCTTTGTGCGAAATTTTTGGCATGCCGCAAAATTAATGAAATAAGTCCGAAAGACGGAAAGCGAAGTCGGATGTCTGAGATCAGAAAAGTTCAGAATTGCCTAAAAACAAAAAAGACACGTTTACCGTGCCTTTCTAAGTTTTTTTAAAATTGGATTGCCTATCGGCTGCTCGTAGCCGGCTTGGCTATTACCTCGCCAACGATATTTAAATATTTCTGAGGCGTTTTAGCGTTTGATGTTACCACTATCGTTTTATTAAACGGTGCAGCAACAGCAGCATTGTAGGTTATCTTGATCAAACCTTTTTCGCCGCTTTTTACCGGGGTTTTGGTATAATCGGCTATGGTACAACCGCAGGTTGGCCTTACTTCGGTCAATATAAGCGGCTCTTTACCAATGTTGGTAAACTCAAACACGGTTGTAACCGGTGTACCCTGGGGTATCTTACCGAAATCGTGCTTTTCTTCGTTGAATTTAAAATCGGCCTTTTCACTATCTTGTGCCGATGCGGTGAAGGCAAAGCCTAAAACCACCGCGCAAATCATTAATATCTTTTTCATATATAGTCTTTTAACGAATACAAATATAAAAGGTTTAACGTAATTATAAAACTATTCGTGCTGCGGCTATGTTTTAACGTTATAATTGCAAATAACAGAATAGAATTTTATAATTTTACCCGCTAATCAAAATTTTATATGCCCGAAACTGCAATACACGCTACGGTTAACTTTAATACAGCCGAGCTCAGTTTTGAAGATTTTAAGAAAATAGTGCTCAACGATTACCGCATCGGTTTTGAAAGCCGGCAGGCGAGTTTGATCGGGCGCAGGGAGGTGCTGACCGGTAAGGCAAAATTCGGCATATTTGGCGATGGCAAGGAAGTTGCCCAACTCGCTATGGCCAAGGCGTTCCGCAAGGGCGACTGGCGGGCAGGTTATTACCGCGACCAAACCTTTATGTTCGCTACCGGCATGAGCAACCTGCCGGAATTCTTCGCGCAGCTATATGCTTACCCCGATGTGGAGAAGGACCCCGCATCCGCCGGAAGGCAAATGAACTGCCACTATGCTACCAGGTTTGTAAATGAGGACGGCAGCTGGGTAAACCAGGCCGAAACCATGAATTGCTCTGCAGATATTTCGCCTACTGGCGGCCATATGCCCCGCTTGCTGGGCCTGGCCTATGCCTCTAAATTATACCGCCAAAATAAAGAGCTTGAATATCTCAATACTTTTTCAGTAAACGGCAACGAGGTTGCTTTTGGTACGATCGGCAACGGCTCAACATCCGAAGGGCTGTTTTTTGAGACATTGAATGCAGCCGGCGTATTGCAGGTGCCTATGGCCATTTCTGTTTGGGACGATGCGTATGCGATTTCTGTTCCGGCTAAACTGCAAACCACCAAAGAAGATATTTCGGAAATACTGAAAGGCTTCCAGCGCGAAAAAGGAACAAACGGTTACGAAATATTTAAAGTGAGGGGCTGGGATTACGTGGCGCTTTGCGAAACTTATGAACGCGCCATAACCGTTTGCCGCGAAGAGCATGTGCCGGTTTTGATCCATGTAAATGAAATGACGCAGCCCCAGGGGCACTCCAGTTCGGGGTCGCATGAGCGGTATAAATCAAAGGACAGGCTGGCCTGGGAAGAGGAGCACGACTGCCTGCTGCAGATGCGCAAATGGATGATCGCGTCGGCCATAGCTACCGAGGGCGAAATGGACGAGCTGGAAACAACCGCTAAAAAGTATGTGCGCGAATGCCAGCGATCGGTATGGAACCAGCTTGGCGAAGAAATTAAAACCGAACTAAATGAAGCGGCACAACTGATCGAACAATTGGCGAAAGATGTGCCGGCGAAAGATAAACTGTTAACAGTAGTAAGCGAGTTGCGCGAATGCGCCGACCCCGGCCGCAAGGACGTATTTGCTGCTGTCAGGAAAGCGCTGCGCCTGACGGTGAAAGATAACTCGTCAGCCAGGCAGGTGCTTATCAATTGGCTAAATGATGAGCAGGTGAAAAACACCGCGCGTTTTAATTCAAACCTGTTTACCGAAACACCGCAATCGCCATTAAGGTGCAGCAGGTTCCGGTACAATATGATGACGACGCTAAGATGCTGGACGGCCGCGAATTATTAAACGCCTGTTTCGACGCCAACTTTGAGCGCGACAAAACCATTGTTGCCTTTGGTGAAGATGTTGGTGCTATAGGCGACGTAAACCAGGGATTTGCCGGGCTGCAGCTTAAGTACGGCGATCTTCGTTTAACCGACACCGGGATACGCGAAGCTACGATAATAGGACAAGGCCTTGGCCTGGCCATGCGCGGCTTGAAACCAATAGCCGAGATCCAGTATCTCGATTATATTTTATATTCACTAAACGTATTAAGCGATGACCTGGCCACGCTAAGCTACCGCACCCGTGGCGGGCAGAAAGCGCCGCTGATCGTCCGCACCCGCGGGCACCGCCTCGAGGGCGTATGGCATTCAGGCTCGCCGCTGGGGTTAATATTAAGTTCGATGCGCGGGCTGCATATCTGCGTACCCAGGGATATGACACAGGCCGCCGGCATGTACAACACCCTGCTCAGGAGCGACGAACCGGCACTTGTTATAGAATGCTTAAACGGATACCGCCTGAAAGAACGATTGCCCGCCAACGTAGGCGAATTTACCATACCGTTGGGAAAAGCGGAGCTATTGCGGGAAGGCGCGGATGTTACCGTGGTATCTTATGGTTCAACGTTGCGCATCGTAATAGACGCCGCCGCAGAACTGGAAAAAATGGGCATCCAGGTTGAAGTAATTGACCCGCAAACCTTGTACCCGTTCGACCTGGAAAACATCAGCGGAAAATCGTTAAAGAAAACCAGCAAATTACTGATTGTTGACGAGGATGTGCCAGGCGGTGCATCGGCTTATATTTTGCAAAATATACTCGAGGTACAGAAAGGCTATTATTCGCTTGACGCGCAGCCAAAAACGCTTTGCGCGAAAGAACACCGTCCGCCTTACGGGTCCGATGGCGATTATTTCAGCAAACCATCGGAAGATGATATTATTGAAGCGGTATACAGTTTAATGAGCGACGCCGACCCCAAAAAGTTTCCGCCGATATACTAAACGGCTCTATGTTCGGTTTATTAAATATCCCTGTGTGATTAAACCATTACAGCAATATAAAGTCTAATATGTTCATTTTTAACTTTTATTAAAACCATTTTTAAGTTTTAGTGTATAATTATATTGTTGTGACAATTAATTGAGTTAAAATAGATAATTTTGTACTACCAAAAAAATTCGGAACCAAATACTGCTACTCAACGTATAAAGGTTGACGATGATAAACTATTGAATTAAACTTAACGAAGAAATATGAAAAAACATTTGATGTGGTTTTTGGGTGCCCTGCTCATATTTTCGGCTACTATGATAAGCTGGAGATCTGTCGGTACAGCGAAACCCAACACAAGTATAACCAACATAAAAATAGCTGAAGTTTCTGCCAAAGCATTGCTGGAGCAATACGTTACTAATGTGTATCGTACCGCGCATTTACAGGAAAGCGGTTTAGACCTTGGTGTATTTCAAAAAGCTTTTACCGGTTTTTTAAATTTAAAGATAGCGAACAAGCTGCCGCAAAACAGTTCAATTTTAACTGTTGTTGACTTGAGCAAACCCAGCCACGAAAAACGGATGTGGATCGTTGACGTTGCAACTAAAGCTTTATTGTTAAATACATGGGTTGCGCACGGACAGGGCAGTGGCGATGATATGGCCAGCCATTTTTCGAATAACAACGAATCGCACCAAAGCAGCTTAGGTTTCTACTTAACCGACGATATTTATTTCGGCAAGCACGGCCGTTCACTACGGTTGGATGGTATGGACGAAGGATTTAACAGCGGTGCGCGTTCACGTGATATTGTGGTACATGCAGCACCATATGTAAGCCAGCAAAACATAAATGTACAGGGCCGCATTGGCCGCAGCTTTGGCTGCCCGGCCGTGTCGCCTGAGGTTTCTGACCTGGTTATTAATACTATAAAAGGCAAAACCGTTCTTTTTATCAACGGTAACGATAGCAGCTATACATCAAAATACTTGAATGATGAGAACCTGCCTAAAACGTTATTTATGCCTGATTCGTCTGCAACAATGGCAAATGCCGGTATAGCTGCGAATGATACCATCGGAAAATAAACGCTTAAAATTTTATATGCAAAAAGGCCCCGATCAAATTATTGATCGGGGCCTTTTATTTGCAGCTGTTTATATACCGGCCTTCAGCAAATTCGCATACAACACAATATCCAATCCGTAAACGTCCTGGCGGAATTGTAATGCCCCGTTTTCATCGGCCCAACAGGTAACATAGGTTATGTAAACCGGCACCTTTTTCGGTAGGTAAATGGTTGTCGGATCCGGCTTATCGGCAGCCATGTCCTTTACAATAAGATCGTACTTGGGCCCGGGGCCAAATAAATTTAAAGCAAGCTGCTGAGGTTCGCCCAGGCGCACACAACCGTGGCTCACGTCGCGGGCGGGGAGTTCAAACGCCGACTTTGCGGGCGTATCGTGTAAATACACGTTGCTTTTGTTTTTGAACAGGAACTTGATCTTACCCAATGAGTTATCATCCCCGGGCTTTTGCTTAAATTCGTACTCATCCTTTTTTGCGGTCGACCAATCGATATCGGCGTCGTCTACAAGCTTTCCGTTTTTATAAACCTGTATCCCTTTGTTGGCTAAATAATAACGATCCTTCGCCGCATCCACCATAATTTCCTTACTGGCAATGCTTTCAGGTATGTTCCATACCGGGTTGACGTCAACACTGTGTATCAGGCTGTTCAACTGCGGTGTCTCGCGCGGGAACGGCCTGTCGACTGCTGCTGTATCATCATATTTAACTATGGTATTTGAGTTGGTTTTATTCCGGCCTTCGCCATCACAAACCTTCATGCTTAAAACAGAACGGCCGTTTTCCATCACATTCAGCATATAATCGGGAATGTTAACAATAACGTACTTGTTTTCAGAAGGCTTGTTTTTCCACCTTAAACGCTCCAGGTTGACAATTAAAATGCGTTTGGTTTCTTCCTGTGAAAACCCGGGCGCCTGGTAATGGCTTATTAAAGCGTTCTGAAAAGCAACGTACTGCGGGTTTTTTGGCTGAATGCTGTCCAGGTAGTTTTTGATACTCCGGGCCTGCAACACCTGCAGCGTGGTCGCGGTATCGGGCAATTTGGTTTCGGTATAATATCGCACATATATTTTCTTCGGATTAACGATTCCATACTGCAGCGCGGTTGAATATTTAGTCAGCGAATTGGCAAATAACAACTCTAGCTCGGCCATATCATGGTACGCCTCATTAACAGTTTTTATACCGTTTTTATCGTCAAACTTTTTTAATAACGTCCGTATTTCATCAGTGCGGAACATTTTCGGGTTTAACCCATGCTCATCAGCCTTCATAAACCATGCTGCCGCGGTGTTTAGGTCGCTGTTGAACAAATGGTCCATCACCAGTTCGGCATCGTAGTCGTTTTGCTCGTAAAAACTTGTTATCGGCTCCGGATAGGCATGCGTGGCTTTTACGCTGTCGATCACTTGTTTAAACACTTCCGAAAAGCCTTCGGGCGTAACATTATTAAAAACCTTGTTATGGGTCTTTTTATAAAGGACAGTGGCCATTTCGGGGCGTTTCTTTTTGCAGCTTTGAAGGGCCAGGAAAATAAAAGTGAAGATTAAAAATGCAGAGAGAACTGATTTTTTTGAAGAAGGATATATCATCATAAGGTTAACGTTGTTAAATATACCGCATTATAAGCAATCGCTGTACCACAATAAAATTTTGCTTCGCATGAAAATAATAATGACACTAATTTAGTGGCTGGTGAAGACTTAAGGGCGTTTTTCTTTTTTGGAAAAAGTAGAACATGTATTAATCAATTTTTTTAAACTCGTTATATGGAGTAAAATAAGGACTTAATTTGCAGAAAAACAGGCCACTATATTTTTTTTAAGAAATACTACCCATAAAATAAAACTTATAATACTTGAAACGATATAAGGCAATAGAACTAAAGAAAAAAGATAGAATTTGCTGTGTAAATCCACAAACACAGACAGCAGGCTCTCATTATTGTCCTTTAAGAGGTAAACGGTTATTGGAATAACAAAATAAACAATTACCGAAGTAATTATGAGTATAAGACTAGTAGGTCCCTTATTAAGAAAACTCGATACTATCCATCCAACAGTCGGAAAAAGAACAAACAAGAAACTTAATCTAACAACTCCCGACGTAACTATTACTACTTCGGGGTTTTCCTGAATTAAATTGACTACAAGACTTGCAAATAAATCCGCAATTACCAATATTATTGTATAGCCCATATTCCTTTAACCATATTGAAATTTATTTTGAGTAAATGGCTAACCCGAGTGGTCGTGAAGTATTTTCCAGCCATGTTTGCTGTGAACCATTACAAGCGAGTAGCGCCCCGAGCGTTCGGGCAGTTCGTTCCCGTATAAAACAAACCCGCCGGTAAGCAGCGCGTAGTTGTCACCCAAAAAACGAACCTTCATATCGGTGTAGCGCAAACTTTGTTTGGGCATACTGCCTTTAAAGTACGATTTCTCATATAACGACCTGATAGCGTCCAATCCAACCGGCCCGGAGGGCATCATCATCGTAGCTGAAGGGTCGTACAGATTCATAAAGGCGTCAAGATTTCCCTTATTCCATTCGTTTGCCGAGTTGATCATTGCGGTAGTGATTTCTTTTGTCTGACGATCATCTCCCGACGGGCCTTGGGCGTGTGCCCTAAAGGCACAGCACAAAAAAACAACCAACAGGAATGCCGGTTGCAAATTCTTAACGTAACGAGTACCTATGCTCATAAATAACGGTTTATAACGATTGAAGATAACAAAATAAACACAACAGTTATAATCAGGCTATTTACGTTTTTTAGAAGCTTTAGCTAAGGGGTTAAAATCCAGGGCAAGCTTGATCCAATGGTCAAAGTCCTTCGGATTGCGAAAACCATCCTCGCTCACAAATATAAAATCCTTGCTGGGTTTGCTTCGTGCCATAACCATCTGCCTCACGCCATTTGCTTCAAGCGCGGCTTCCATTTGGTCCGCGCCAATACGGCACAGCATCTCATCGCCGCTTACGCAAACGCACATTTTGCCATTCACCATAAAACATATCCCGCGGAACATTTCCTTTTCCTCCACATCAGGTAAATGCATCAATGCTTCTCTTATTCTATCGGCAAGTTTTGTATTATATCCCATTGTTCATTTTTGATAATGATAATTCTATTAAAAAACGTGCGTTTGCTTAGCCCTGACCGGCCAGCCTGCCCTTCAGCTCTCTTCCAATTCCTATAAAACTTCGGTGGTTAAGCGGAAACTCGAGTATGACATGAACAAGGCTGAGTATTAACAGCCATTTAAATCCCAGGCGATAGTTATAAAAATACAGCGCCACCGAGGCCATCCATATGAATGCTATAATAACAGCCCGGGTTACCGGTATACGGTGCCAGTTAATAACCTCCGTTTTGCTAAACCAGTTGATATAATGGTAGGTATAGGCGAAGGCGATAAGCCTTGTTAAAATTATACTTGCCTGGCTGGTAAATACATTGACAGCCGGGTTGCGCAGCGTTGTGGCATTGATCTGGCCGAAATAATTATAGTTGCTGATTGCCCAGGCTGCCGGTGTATTATGGTAAGAGGTAAACAAAACACTCAATAATACCGGGCACAGTAAAAAAACAATAAATGCAATATAGCCTGAAACAATTTTGTCTTTTAACGCTCCAAATAATATAAACGCACCGGTAAATATATATACGTGAATAAGTGTTGGTATATATAAGCCGAATATTGTGCGCAGTATATTATGGGTAAGTAAAAAGTATCCGGCTATAATAAGCATACAAAAGGCCATCAACCGGCTAACATTCCCTTTTATAACCAATAATATGAACGACAGGCCGAAGCTGTAAAAAACAACGTTAGCAGTAGGGAGCCGAAGTAATATGGATATAATGACAACCGCGATGATCAAAAGATAATCATACTTTTTGAGTGTAAAAAACTGGCGGTTTTTAAGCCATGATAATTCTGTAAGGTAATGCGCAGGGCCAAGAATAGCATAAGACAATAGCACAAGCTCAAAAGGTATGACCAGGGCAAGGCACGATGCGGCAAGCATAGCCAGTATATTATAATAGTTGATGCGGTTAATGCCGGAACGATCCATTAGTTCATTAAGATATTGGTTGGCTCAACCGCCGCGTTTGGTCAAACAATACATTTAGCAATTAGTGTCAACGAAAGTTAAAGATAAAATCGTCCCAATGCAACCCTATCAACAAAAACAAAATAAATTAAAATGTTTTGATGCCGCAATCGTCTCTATCTTTAAATACGCCATACATTGACTTCAGCCGTAATGCCCGAACAACGAGAAACCTCTATCATAAAAGCTATAACGGCTTATGGTAAGAGCTTGCTTGGATTTATCCGGCGAAGGGTCAAAAACGATGCTGATGCCGAGGATATCCTGCAGGATGTGTGGTACCAGTTCAGTTCCGTAATAAATTCGGAGCCTATTGAGCAAACCGGAGCCTGGCTTTATCGCGTTGCCCGTAATAAAATACTGGACAAGCATAAAAAAAGGACGGAGATCCTACTGGACGATATGTTGCCCGAAAGCGACACGGATGAAGATGATCTTTTAGACTTCAGATCTTTATTGATGACAGAAGCCGCTACACCCGAGACGGAATACCTGCGCAGTTTGTTTTGGGACCAGCTGTTCCATGCGCTGGATGAATTGCCCGGCGAACAACGGCAGGTTTTTATCTGGCACGAACTGGATGATGTCTCTTATGGCGAAATGGCCGAACGGACCGGGGAAAATGTGCAAACCCTGGTATCGCGCAAACGCTATGCGGTTTTACACTTGCGCAAGCGGCTGAAACAATTGTATGATGAAATAACGGACTATTAAAAAAAAATAAAACGATGAAAAATTTACTTTATAGAAGGCGGTTTATATTAGCTCCCTTCGCAATTGCGGCCTTTCTCGCGCTTGTCGGGTTTTCGGTGATGCTTTTATGGAACGAGTTATTGCCGCCGATCCTGCACGTTGGCACGATCACTTTTTGGCAGGCACTGGGTATTTTTATTTTATGTAAACTATTGTTTGGTTTCGGCAAAGGCGGCCCCAGGGGAGGCGCTCCGTGGATGCGCCACAAAATGGCCGAACGCTTTAAAAATATGACACCCGAGGAGCAGGCCAGGTTTAGGGAGAAGATGGGTCAAAAATGCGGGTGGGGAAAATGGGATGCGGATACCTGGAATACTACAAGTGACCATACCCGCGAAGCGCCGAATACAACAGAATGACGACAATGTACAATTTCATGAGATCGCCATGGAAGTATTGGTATTTATAACAAACATTGACAGCCCTAAGCAGGTTAGCGCCGTTAAGCCGCTGTTAACCGGTATACCTGAAATAAATGATTGGAATTTTGACCTCGACGATTGTGATAATATTTTAAGGATTGAAGCCTGGAACATTTCCGCCCGTGACGTAGAGTCCATATTAAAAACAGCAGGTTACGAGTGCCGTGAATTGGAGTATTAACTAATTATCGGAAAGGTGTCGGCAACGGCTCGCATTTAATCAGCGGCTTGCGTGCTTTTTTGAGGACGCTTGTTTAGCAGTTCCTTTATCTTGTCAACCAGATCGTTAATATTAAAGGGCTTATTAATAAAGGCATCGAAGCCGAAATTGCCGAATGAAGTGGCAAGGGCCGGATAGGCCGAAATAAGCATAACAGGCAAGTGACAGGTATCCTTGTTGCTTTTTATAAGCTGGCAAATTTTACCACCGTTTAAACCTGATAAAAGGTAATCGGTAAGCACCAGGTCGGGCTTATATTTCTCAATGGTTTCAAATATATCGTCTGTCCGGTTAATTCCCTGTACCGAAAAATCATTATAAGTTAATACGGTTTCGAGCACTTGTAAAATATCTCCGTCATCCTCAATTATTAATATGTTTTTTTTTGTTGACATGGCGTCTGAATTAAAACTTTGATAATAACCTGCAAAAGCTAAAAATGTTTATCATACGATGTTTACACGCCCATTGTAATTATCTATTAATCGGCTATGTTATTTTTTAGAATGCTAACGTTTAAAAACGGCAAAAAGTTTTACCCTTTTTATGTAACCAATGTCAATTGATTAGTTTCATTGCGTTTAACGCGTGCTAACATTTGCTTAAATAATGTTTCTATCACCCTTGTATGGCATAAATTTCAGTTAGTTTGTCATTCCTGCTGTTACTGTTATTTTTAATTGCTTATTTGTTAATATTTCGTGAATACAGCTGTTAGCGTTAAAAACTTATCTTTATCCGCTACCTTATTTTTTGGCCGGCGAAAGCATATATGAGATATTATTTTTACATAAGCCTGTTACTGAATATGCTGCTGTTGCAGGCGTGTAAAAAGAAGCCTGTTTCTCTGCCAGAGCAAATAGCAACCTTAAAATCCGCGTCTTCCTTTCCTGTGGGAGCAGCAATCAATTCAACCGGCCTGCAAAACAATTACGTTTACCAGGGCACATTTATTACAGAGTATAATAGTCTTACGCCTGATTATGAATTTAAATTCGACCAGGTTGAACGACAGCAAGGACATATTGACTACACGGCTTGCGATTATATTATAAATTTTGCCGCGCAGTATCATATCAGGGTACATGCGCATAATTTGATCTGGCACCAGGCGTTGCCAAGCTGGGTAATCAATTTTTCCGGCGACTCCCTGGCGTGGGAAAATATTTTTAAAACTCACATTCAAACTGAGGCGGGCCATTTCAAAGGCAAAGTTTCCTCCTGGGATGTCGTGAACGAAGCGATAAGGGACGACGATGGCACCTTGCGCAACAAGGATATTTACCCGGGCGATGGCAGCATCTGGCGCAGGCACCTTGGCCCTGATTATATTGCCCGCGCCTTTCAATACGCGCATGAGGCCGACCCTAGCGCGCTTTTGTTCTACAACGATTACGGCCAGGAATGGAACGGGCGCAAACTTGATTCAATGATTTCGCTGGCAAACAAGCTGAAACAACACGGGATACCCATAAGCGGTATCGGGATGCAAATGCATACCGACATTAATGCTTCAAATAGCAACATAACATCGGCTTTACAAAAACTGGTTGCGACCGGGTTAAAGATCCACATATCGGAGCTGGATATTTCCGTTAACCCGAATAATAAAGCTAATATCGTTTTCACCGACACGCTTCAGCTGGCGCAGGCGGCTAAATACCAGTTTATCGCCGAAACATACCGGGCTGTCGTTCCGGCGGCACAGCAATATGGAATTACCACCTGGGAGTTCAGCGACCGCGACAGCTGGATACCCTCCTTTTTCAACCGCAAAGACTGGCCGCTGCCTTTTGATGCTGATTACAAAAAAAAGCCCGCCTGGTACGGCCTTTTGAAAGGGTTGAAAAACTAAACCCGTGGGGCAAACGGGCCAGTGAAATCGAACCACCCTGTCATGCCGAACTCGTTTCGGCACCCCATCAGAAGGTAAACGACAGCAATGCCTGCTACATGAATCGCACCTGCTAACCATGCATGAATGTCCTGTGAAGTGCCGAAATAAATCGGCATGGCGTCTGCTTTTTAACTTTTGCCCTTGAAAAAGCCGCTATAAATTTTGTTGAAGACATGCACAATTACTTAGCAAATTCCGCAGGCAGCCGGTCAATTGATCGTATTTTTATTCCCCGGTAATAAACTTCCGCGCCCTCCGATTGGATTTGAATTTTTCCTTTGATAAGTGGCAATTCCTGCCCGTTTTCCAGTTGCCTATTATGGTATAATACCATCATCACCTTGCCATTTACCACATGGACGCTGGTATCACCATGGCAATACAGGTCGAGCGTGTTCCATTGGCCGGTTGGGCTCTCTCCGTCGCCTTGTTTTATGCAATGTCTTCCCTGTTTGCTGCCCTGGCTAAAGGTTAAAAGTGCTCCTGCGGGATTGTAAACATAGTCTGTTTCAGATCTTTTAATAACCGGGATATCCGCTATTCCACCGGCAACGCCCCAATAATCGCCGCAATTGCCTTCTTCAACCTGGAATTCCTGCGAACGCATCCACGCGCCGTAATCAGCGCCATATTTTCCAACGGAATGATACAGCAGCCCGCTATCCTTCTTTTTACCCTTTTTTTGTCCCCATATAAGGTTACCCCACTTAAACTGCAATTGCAGGTGATAATTTTCATATTCCTTTTTGGTAGATATAGCCCCCCAGTTCTCTCCCGAAATGCGGATAATATTTTCACCGTTTTCCTTTACAATGGTAAAAACATGGCGGGGATCATTGTTTAACCCTATTGGCGCGCCGGTGATGGGTTTACCTGCGTCATCAAGATCGGGCCCTATATAGGTATCCCAGCCCGAAAGGTCTTTACCATTAAACAACGGCTGCCAGCGGTCTGCCTTTCCGGCGATTGTAAAACTAAGTGTAATAGCACAAAACAATAAGGGAAGAATAAATTTGACACGTTTCATAAGAAGGTGATTAAACTTAGTCGAATGTACAAAATATTAGAAATCCCAACCATCGCAATCGGTATTGTTACACAGTTTGCAAATGGTGCTCTTCGGTTATTAACAGCTCATGCTCCTTTTTCAGTTTTTCTTTTTGCAGGTACCGCCAATGCAATAATGCTATCAGCAGCGCCGCCACACCCTCACCCATTAAGGTATCGGTCGTGCCGATCCATTTTGATATGGACCCCACAAGCAACCCGCCAAGCGGCTGCATGCCAAAGAAGGCCAGCGCATAAAAACTAATAACCCGTCCCCGCATTTCCGGTGCCACCGTGGTTTGGATCAGCGTATTGCTGACCGTGATCTGCGACATCATCCCAAACCCGGCTATGGTCACAAAAAATAAAGCCAGCGGATAGCTATGCTCATGCGAAAATAAAATAAGCCCGGCGCCAAAAACCAGGGTATTGATGAATAATATTTTTTTGAGATCGGTTCCGGTTTTCAAAGAGGCCAGGAATATCGCTCCCGAAAATGCACCCAATCCAATAAAGCTATCTATTACACCAAAGGTAGACGCCGTTCCGTTAAATACATCTTTAGCATAATAGGGAATTAGCGTACTGAACGGCAAAACCATCAAACTCACCAACGCCAGCATGATCAGCACAAAGGAAATAGAAGGGGTGTGTTTAATATAGGTCCAGCCTTCTTTCAATTCGCCGAAAACATTTTTGGTATGCCCTTTTTTAACATACGCGGGCAATTTCATCAGCAGCAATGATACGATAACCGCTACGAAGCTTAAAGCGTTCAATAAAAAGCATGCACCATCGCCAACCTTTTCCAATACAATACCGGCTATGCCCGGCCCAATGATCCGCGACAGGTTTACCATCGACGAATTAAGCGCCAGCGCATTTGGCAGATCGTCTTTATCATCCACCATCTCGTAAACCAGCGACTGCCGCGCCGGCACATCAAAGGCATTGATTATACCTAATACTACACTCAGCCCAAGTATTTCCCATACCGCATAATGCTTAAACAGTATCAATATGGCCAGCAGCAAGGCCTGTATTAACGACGCTATTTGTGTAGTAAGCAAAACCTGGTAGCGGTTATACCGGTCGGATACCACGCCGCCGATCAGCGAAAACAAAAAAGAAGGGAAGAGGCTGGCGAACAGGGTTAAGCCCAGCATAAAGGTGGAATGCGTTAGGGTGTAAACAACCCAGCTCACAGCCGTTTTCTGCATCCAGGTGCCTATTAATGATATCGACTGCCCGGCAAAGTATAAACTGTAATTTCGGCTTTTGAATGCCCTGAAGGTTCTGAATTTTTTTATCGTTTCTGTAGTCATTTATCGTTCTTTCTCCCGCCTAGGGTCATTTAAAATCAACCAGTTTATTTAGGGGCGCCAGTGCCTGTTTGAGTATATTTTGCTCGGCGGGGGTGCATGTTTCGTTTATTGCCCTGGCCAGCCATTCGTCACGTTCGTTACGCACCCTGGTCAATGTCCGTTCACCCTCCGGTGTCAGGGATATAATCACTTTTCGCTTATCAGTGTCGGATGCGGTACGTGTGATAAACCCTAATTCAAAAAGATGATTAAGCACCTGCGACATGGATTGATTGGTGATCATTTCCATCGCGGCCAGTTCACTCGGGAGCAGTGATTTATGTTGATACAACGCAGCAAGTGTCGACCGTTCAGTAAAGGAAAGCTGTAGCCCCGTGGGTGATTCTTTTCTTAATTTTTTCACTAAGCGTGTGATTCCCGTACGCAGGGCCGAGGCAAGTTGGAGGTCTTGATTTACATTCATTTTATAGTAAGTTAAACTTATTAGTTTACCTTACAAATATAGAGCTAAAATCTTAAACTTAACCGCGTGGATTATCACTAAACGGTCAGGTTTTCTTTTTGCTGTACCCTTGTTTTAATTTATTAGCTGGCTCGGCCATTGTTTCTTTTGATAGCTGAAATACATTTGAATAACAAAATTCCGTTAAAGCATTATTTATGTTATAGTTTTGTGTATGGATTCCGCCGGAAACTATGAGCTTCTGATCGATAAGATCAACGTCTTTATCCGCAAATATTATTTCAATAATTTTTTGCGCGGGCTGATATTTTTAGGCGCAGGGTTGTTTTCGGCCTACGTCGTGATCGCTGTGGGAGAATATTTCGGAAATTTTAGCCCCATGCTCCGTACACTGCTATTTTACTTTTTTATAGCCCTCAACGCAGGCCTCATTTGCTGGCTGATAATCCCTTCTTTGCTCGCCTGGCTTAAGGTGGGCAAATCATTAACGCACGACCAGGCGGCCGAAATAATCGGCAGGCATTTTAATGATGTGAACGATAAGCTGCTCAATACCCTGCAGCTTAAAAAGCTGGCCGCCGAAGACCCGCAGCACCGTGCGCTGATCGAAGCCAGCATCGACCAAAAAATTATCAGCTTAAAGCCGGTTAGCTTTCCTTCGGCTATAAACATAAAAGAAAATGCCAAATACCTTAAATGGGCCATTTTCCCGGCGGGCATCATTTGCATCCTCGCTTTCGCGGCACCGTCGGTGTTAACCGAAAGCACCAGAAGGCTTATCAGGCATAATGAATATTTTGTGCCGGCCGCGCCTTTTAAGTTTATTGTTCAAAATCAAACCCTATCGGTTGTACAGGGCGAAGACCTTAAGCTCGACCTCAAACTCGAGGGCAACAAATTGCCGGCAGATGTATACATCGAAACGGCGAATAATACGTTCAAACTCGATAAGGATAACATCAGCCGGTTTCATTACCTGTTTACCAACCTGCAGCAAAACACATCTTTTAAGCTCACTGGAAATGGGTTTACATCGGCCCCTTACGAAATAAGGGTTAACCTGCGCCCGGCATTGCTGCATTTTGATGCGGAACTCACCTACCCTGCCTATCTGCACAAGAAAAGTGAAACGCTTTTAAACGCAGGAGATCTGACCGTACCGGCAGGCACCCAGGTTAACTGGACATTTCATACGCAACACGCAACCGGCTTGCAGTTCGATATGAACGGTAAAACGAATGTCGCCCGTTTAAGCACCGGGGATGTATTTGAATACCGAGAAAAAATATATAAAAACGCTGTTTATAAAATAACCCCGCGGAATGCCCTGGTAAACCATGGCGATTCGGCGAGTTACCGGGTTAACGTGATAGCGGATGAATCGCCTGCAATATTAGTGCATGAAAAGCAGGATTCAGTTAGTATGAGATCGCTTTATTTTGATGGGCGGATACAGGATGATCATGGATTTTCATCATTGGTTTTCCACTACCAGGTAAAGGACGGAAGCGATCAATCCCTCCAGCGTACATTTATCAAGCCGGTTAAAGCGGATCTGGGGCAGACGCAGGCTGATTTCTTTTATTTTTGGAACCTGAACGACCTCGGCATAAAGCCCGGCGACGAAATAACCTATTATTTTGAAGTGGCTGATAACGATGCCGTAACTGGCCCTAAAAAAGTCCGGTCACCCGAACGCACTTTAAAACTTCCTGATGCAAAAGAAATAAATGACGAATTAAATGCGGGCACGCAGGTTATTAAACAAAAAATGGAATCGGCGATGAAGATAGCCAGCCAAATTGAGCACGACTCACAAAAGCTCAACCAGCTTTTATTAAACAAGAATACGCTGTCGTTTGATGAGAAAAAGCAGATTGAGGACCTCTTACAAAAACGCAAGGAACTGGACGACCTGGTAAAAGAAATACAGGGCGATAACAAGAAAAACCTGTATAACCGCCAGGAAAACCAGCAGCAGGATAAGCAGCTGACTGAAAAGCAACAGCAGATGGACGACCTGCTGAATAAAGTACTTGATCCAAAAACACAGGAAATGCTGCAAAAGCTGCAGGATTTGCTGCAGCAGGAGCAAAAGGAAGGCGCCCGCGATGAATTGTCGAAAATGCAAATAGACAATAAATCATTAAAAAAGGAGCTTGACCGGATGCTGGAACTATATAAAAAGCTGGAGTTTGAACAAAAGTTAAGTCAAAACGTTACCCAACTTAACCAGCTGTCAAAAGAGCAGCAAAAACTGTCGGAACAGTCAAAACAGGCGGGTGCAAATTCGCAGGAGTTGAATAGGGAACAGCAAAAACTAAACAACGACTTCCAGGATATAAAAAAATCGCTTAATGACCTGCAAAAAACAAACGAGCAGGCCGAGCACAAACAAGATTTTGAGGATCCTAAGAAGGAGGAACAAAACATTGAGCAGCAGATGAATAAAAGCTCCGACGAATTGAAAAAAAATACTCCCGCAAAAGCGGCAAAGTCCCAGCAACAAGCAGCGGAGCAGATGCAACAGCTGGCAAGTAAAATGGAGCAAAAGGAGCAGGAAGGCGAGGAAGCTCAAAACACCGTTGATGCGCAGCAGTTACGGCAATTATTAAAAAACCTGATCAATAGTTCATTCAGCCAGGAAAAGACAATGCAAGCCTTTAAAAGCACCAGCCCAACTGATCCCAACTATATTGCGCTTGCTCAAACTCAGAAAAATATAAAAGACAACCTCAAAACAGCTGAAGATACTCTGTACGCGCTGAGCAGGCGCATCCCGCAGATTCAATCAACGGTAAACCAGGAAGTAGCAAGCATAAACAACCATATTGACCAGGCGCTTGAAAATTTAGGAGACAGGCGCACCGCGGAAGCAACCCGCAATCAGCAATATGCGATGACCTCAATGAACAATTTGGCATTAATGTTGAGTGAAGCTCTCGACCAGCTGCAAAACATGATGAAGAAAGGCAAAAGCGGCAAGGGCAAAGGTAAGCAGCAGTCGATCTCGCAATTGTCTAAAATGCAGCAGCAATTGAATCAAAACATGCAAAAAGCGCGTGGTCAGTTGCAGCAGCAAGGCAACCAGGGCAAAAGCCAAAGCGGGAATAGCGGGGGCATGAGCGAGCAAATGGCACGATTGGCCCGGCAGCAGGCGATGATACGGCAGGCGCTGGAACAAATAAACAAAGAAGAAAATAAAGACGGGAGAGGTGGGTTAGGTAACCTGGATAAAATTTCGAAGGAAATGGAACAAACTGAACACGATCTCGTAAACAAGCGCATTACGGAGGATGCCTTAAAAAGGCAGGAACAAATTCAAACCCGGTTATTGGAAGCCGAAAAGGCGGAACAGGAACGCGAACAGGACCAGCAACGCGAAAGTCATGCTGGTAAAGAAACCCCTCCGGGATACATTAAAGCCTTGCAGGAATACAAGCAATTAAAAGAAAAACAAACTGAACAGGTAAGGACTGTGCCGCCTGCAATAAATTTTTATTATAAATCAAAAATAAAGTCTTATTTTGAGCTACTCAATGCTAAATGACATGAACCCACTTTCGAATGTTCCGACAGGCGAACTATATACGTTACAGCTTCCGTCTAAGCCGGAGAGCTTAACGCTGGTGGAAAATTTGATTGAAGAGATCGCTGATAAGTACAACATCAGTGAAGATACCTTCGCCAATATGATGACGTGCCTCAGCGAGGCGGTTAATAATGCCATTGTTCACGGCAATAAACTTGATCCCAATAAAATAGTTATCGTAAATGCGGACGTGGAAGAAAAACGCACGATATGGACTATTACCGATGAAGGCGAAGGCTTTGACTATAATCACCTGGCGGATCCAACTGCTCCTGAGAACCTTGAAAACTTAACCGGCAGGGGCGTATTTATCATCAAACACCTGGCAGATCAATGCATTTTCAATGCAAAAGGAAATGAAGTTGAACTTCACTTTAAAATATAATGCCCCTGATCCGGTTTTTTGAAGAAGGCATCTCCTATAAGATAAAAAACAAACTTGCCGTACGGCAATGGATCACCGGAACCGTGCAGGCCGAGGGCAATAAGATAACAGAACTGTCATTCATTTTTTGCTCGGATGAATACTTATTGCAGATAAACCGGCAATATCTCGATCATGATACCTATACAGATATCATAACTTTCGATAACTCGACTCCCGGGAACGGCATTACCGGCGATATTTTTATTTCTATCGACCGCATCCGCGAAAACGCCTCAAAATTTAATATCCCTGAAGCGGATGAATTGCACCGTGTAATTATTCACGGCGTTTTGCACCTGCTTGGATATAAAGACAAAACGCCATCCGACAAGAAAAAAATGACATTCAAAGAAGATTTTTATTTGAATAAAAGGGTTTTTAATAGGTAATTTTGACTGTTCCCCGTTTAGAAACCAGCTTTTAAAAAAATGAAAATACTTGCTTTAATCTTCGCGCTGCTGTTTATCGCGCCCCCCTCTGTTTATGAATTTAAACTGAAAACCATTGACGGGCAAAAGTTTTCCCTGGCCAAATACAAAGGGAAGAAAGTCTTAGTCGTTAATACGGCATCAAAATGTGGGTTCACACCTCAATATGCCGAATTACAGAAACTGGCCGATCAATACAAAGACAAACTGGTTGTGGTTGGCTTTCCTGCCAATAATTTTGGCGAACAGGAACCCGGCACAAATGCCGTTATCAAAGAGTTTTGCACCAAAAATTTCGGTGTTACTTTCCCGCTAAGCGAAAAAGTGAGTGTAAAGGGAGATGATATTTGCCCGTTATTCAAATATCTTACCGAAGCGCCAAACCCCGATTTTACCGGCGAGATCAAATGGAACTTTGAAAAATTCCTGATCGATGAGAATGGCAACCTGGTACATCGCTTCCGCTCACAGGTTAAGCCGCTTTCTCCGGAACTTACAAAATATTTATAATCACATTTTTCAAAAGAAAAGGTCCCGGCGAGTAATCACCGGGACCTTTTCTATATATAACATCCAACACCGGAATCTCTATTGTTTTGTTCCGTTTGTTTTAGCCTTATTAACGGAGTCTTTTTGTTCCTGTTTTTTCTTTTTCTTAAAGAAGCCCTTTAACAGGAAGTTACTTTGCGCCGCCTTCAGGTCAGTGTTTAGTGTGGTGGTGGTGGTGTGCACATTTGCCATAGTGGTTTTTGCTTGCTTAACCGTGCCCTCCAGATCTTTTGACAGCTTATCACTGTTTAATAGCCGCCCGATACTGCCTTTCCCGTTATTTACTTTCGCAATAATTTGCGACAATCCGCCGGTAAGGGTTTCCGCATTATCAATTACCTTTGTTACTTTGACGATGATCTTATCAATGTCGACCGGGGCAATTGAAGTAAGCTGCCCGCCATTTTCAACTGCTTGCGTACTGGTAATGCCTCCGGCATGTATCACAACCAATTTGTCGCCCATTAAGCCATCACTGCCGATACTTAATGTGGCATCCTTTTTTATGAACTTTTTTACCTTATCGTCCAGGGTAAGATCAACGCGAACCGAGCTATCTGTTACAATATTTATGGCATGTACAACCCCTACGTTAATACCCGCAAAGCGCACATTGTTGCCCACCTGCAGGCCGCTTACGTTTTTAAATGTACCGTAAACATTGAAGGTTGAACTAAAAAGGTTCTTTTGGTTTCCGATAAAGAAAACGGCCAGCACTAATACCAATAAACCTATAAAGGTAAATACGCCGATTTTTATTTTTTGTCCTGAGGTTGTTTTCATGCTATATCTTTAAAAAAAGCTGCTACAGTTTTGTTATTTGATTTGTGAAGCTCTTCAAATGAGCCTTCAGCTATATATTCGCCTTCATTCATAATTAAAACCCTGTCGGAAGCAAGTCTTGCGCATTCCATATCGTGTGTAATAATGATTGATGATGTTTTATACTTCTTTTGAATACTTAATATCAGATCGCTGATCTCCCTTGACGTGATCGGGTCGAGCCCCGTTGTTGGTTCATCATAAAGGATGATCTCCGGATTCACGATTATCGTCCGCGCAAGCCCTGCCCTTTTTCGCATACCGCCCGACAAGTCCGACGGCATCTTGTCGATCGCATCAAGCAGGCCGACACTCTCCAGGGATTCCTCCACGCGCTTGTCAATTTCGGCCTGGTCTGTTAGCTTTAATATCCTTGTTAGCGGAAATTCCAGGTTCTCGCGAACGGTCATTGAATCATATAAGGCCCCGCTTTGAAACAAAAACCCAATTTTTATACGTAACTGTTTCAATTCTTTGTCGGACATCTCACTCACCTCGTTGCCGAATACCTTAAGCGAGCCGGCGTCCTGTCTCAGCAAACCCACAATACATTGTATCGTTACTGATTTTCCCGTTCCCGAACGGCCCAAAACCACTATGTTTTCGCTGCGCTTCAACTGCAGGTTGATGTTTCTTAAAACATCCTTTTCACCAAACGACTTTTTAAGCCCTTTTATGGAAATAACAACCTCTTCCCTGCTTTTGGGCTTATCCTGTATATCAACTTCTTTTGTGCGTTCCATCGGGATTAGTTATAAAACAGTAAACTGGTAACTTGCACGGCAATGGCGTCGATCACGAATATCCAAAGTGATGCAGTCACCACCGCGGAATTAGCCGCGATACCCACGCTTTCAGTGCCTTTATTCGAATTAAAGCCCTTATAGCATCCCACAAAGCCTATTGCGAAGCCGAAAAATATCGTTTTGATAAATGCCGGTATAAAATCGGTAAATGCCAGGGAGCCAATAACCTTGGTAAAATAGAGCTGAAAGCTCATGCTGTCTCGGAGGTTTAATGCCAGGAACCCGCCAAAAAGCCCTATTGCGTCGCCGATCACGGATAGTAACGGCACCATGAATGTGGCTGCCAGTATACGCGTAACAACAAGATATTGTGTGGGATTGGCGCCCGAAACCTCCATAGCGTCGAGTTGTTCGGTTACTTTCATGCTGCCGAGTTCGGCGCCTATGCTGGATGCTATTTTGCCCGCGCAAATGATGGCAATGATAACAGGCCCTATCTCGCGAATAAATGAAACGGACAGGGTTCGCGGCAACATGCTGGCTGCGCCAAACGCTACGAGGGTTGGCCGGAGCTGCACGATCAGCACCACGCCCATAATAAAGGACGTAATGCCAACCAGCATCATGGAGCGGTAACCGATCTCATAACACTGGCGAACAAACTCCGACCATTCAAAACCGCCGGTAAAAATATTTCTGAAGAATTTAAAGAAAAACCAAACCTGGTCGCCAATATTTTCAAACCATTTCTTCCAGCCGGGGATTACTACCTGTTCTGCCATAAGTATTTAATAAATTGCCGTACGACAATTGCTTTGCTAAAAAAGCCGGCTCACAAGTTTTACCCGTAAAATTCCTGCTGGTTTATAACATGGGGATATCCATGATAAGCAATCGCGATTCGGCTTCAGTGTCAATTGTAATTGAACTCATATCATAAACACCTAAAGCATCCCTTTTGTTTAAGTTTTGCCCATTTATTTTAACCGATCCTTCAATAACGAATACATAAACCCCATTTCCGGGTGTTTTAATATCATAATTTATTTGCTTCTTCGGCTCAAAATCACCCATCGAAAAGGTTGCATCCTGGTTTATCCACAAGGTTTCGCTGCTTTTAACAGGGGAAATGAGGGTGGTCAGCTGGTTAGGCTTCAAAGCGCCGGTAAAGCTTTTTTGATCGTACCGGGGTCTGATATCCCTTTCTTTCGGGAACAGCCATATCTGCAAGGTATTTGCCGGCTCAGTAAGTGAATGATTATACTCTGAGTGCTCGATGCCGGTACCTGCCGACATCACCTGGACCTCGCCCGCGGTAATAACACCCGTATTGCCCATGCTGTCCTTATGCTCAAGCGCGCCCGAAATAGGTATAGTGATAATTTCCATATTATCATGCGGGTGGCGGCCGAAACCCTGGCCCCCGGCTATAATATCGTCATTCAACACCCGTAAAGCGCCAAAGTGCACTTTTTCAGGATTGTAATAATGGCCAAAACTAAATGAGAATTTAGCCTTAAGCCACCTGATGTCGTTGGTTCCCCGCTCATTGGCAGGGTAAAAAATCTGTTTCATTGCGTTAATGTTTTAAATTACATGTTTAAACATACAATATTTATACCATAAGTTTATTATGCGTATTTTTGCTGAAATTTTATTAACCTGTGGCAAATAAAGCAGTTTTAGCGGGCGCGAGCGGACTAATTGGCAGTAAATTGCTTGACGTTCTTTTAGGCCACGATTATTATGACGAAGTGATCGTTCTTGTTCGTAACGAGTTTCCGCTAAAACATCCGAAATTAGTGCAAATCAGGGTGGATTTTGATGATTTGGAAAAACATGCATCTACCATAACAGGGCATGCGGTTTTTTGCTGCCTGGGTTCGACACGCAAAAAAACACCTAACCTTACAGATTACCGGAAAGTGGACCACGACTATCCATTGCAGCTGGCGCAAATCGCGTCGAAAAACAAGGTTGAACAATATCACCTGGTTTCGGCGCTTGGCGCGAATGCCAGATCGGCAAACTTTTATACCAAAATGAAAGGGGAAACAGAGGAGGATATTATTAACGCCGGTTTACCCTCCCTGCATATTTACCGGCCAGCCCTGTTAACCGGCGACCGGCAAGAGCGGCGCACGGGAGAGCGTATTTTTACCCTGATAATGAAAGTGATCGACCCGATATTGGTTGGGTCCTTAAAAAAATATCAAAGCATTCCGGCGGCAACGGTTGCCCGCGCTATGTTTAACCAATCCATGAAACAACTGGAAGGCGTATTCATTTACCCTTCCGACGAAATAAAAAATCTATCGTGAGTACATATATATCTGCCGAGAATCTTGGCCATTCCTTTCATGACCATTGGCTGTTCCGTAACGTTGCTATTGGCATTAACCGCGGGCGCCGGGTAGCCCTGGTCGGCGTTAACGGGGCTGGTAAAACTACATTATTAAAAATATTGGCCGGATCGTTAAAGCCTACCGAAGGCAAGGCCGTGCAAAGCAGAGACCTTAACCTGGGCTACCTGGAACAGGACCCGCATTTTAAAAATGCTAAAACCATCAGCGATTATATTTTTCATGCGGATGATGTTCAGCAGCAGCTCATCCGCAAATACGAGGAACTACTCGAAAATGAGCCGGATAACGCCAAAGCCATTGAAAAAGTAATGGAAGAGATGAGCGGCGTGGATGCCTGGGAGTATGAATATAAGATAAAAACGATCCTTGGCCGGCTGGATATTCACCATCTGAACCAAAACATAAATACCTTGTCGGGCGGACAAAAAAAGCGGCTTGCCCTGGCAAAGCTGCTGATAGAGGACCCGGATATTTATATCCTGGATGAGCCTACCAACCATTTGGACATTGACACGATTGAATGGCTGGAGAAATTGTTGACCGATGGCGCAAAAACCATCCTGATGGTTACCCACGACAGGTATTTCCTGGATAATGTTTGTAATGAGATCCTGGAGATCGATAAAGGAAAAATCATCCCGTACGTTGGCAATTACGAATATTATTTAGAGAAAAAGGCGGAGCGTGAAAGCGCGGACGAGGCGCAATTTCAAAAAAATTCAAACCTGCTGCGCAAGGAGCTGGAATGGATGCGCCGGCAGCCGCAGGCAAGGGGAACCAAATCAAAGGCACGCATCGATGCTTTTTACGATTTGGAAGACAAAACCAAAAACGGCGGCGCAAAGCAAAAGGTGGAGCTAAGCGTTAAAACGGCACGCCAGGGAAATAAGATCATGGAGATGAAGGGGCTTTATAAGTCTTTTCACAACCAAACCTTCATCAATAACTTCAGCTACGTGTTTAAAAAAGGCGACCGCATTGGCCTGGCCGGAAAAAACGGCAGCGGGAAATCAACGCTGTTAAATTTAATTACAGGAGCGCTCAACCCCGACAAAGGGGTTATTGAAAAAGGGGAGACCACCGTGATCGGATACTTCCACCAATCGGGAATTACCTTCAAAGAAGACGAGCGGGTTATCGACATCGTAAAAAACGTTGCTGAATTTATTACGATGGCCGACGGCAAAATGATCTCGGCCTCCGCACTGCTTACTTTGTTCCTGTTCCCACCGGCCAAACAGTATGGCTTTATATCCAAGCTAAGCGGCGGCGAGAAAAAAAGGCTGCAGTTAATGAGCATACTGATGAAGAACCCGAACTTCCTGATCCTGGATGAGCCGACAAATGATCTCGACATCGATACCTTAAATGTGCTGGAGGAATTTTTAACCAACTACTCCGGCGTTTTAATGATGGTGTCGCACGACAGGTACTTATTGGATAAATTAACCGACCAGCTTTTCATCATGGAAGAGAACGGCCACGTTAAAATATACAACGGCAACTATTCGTCCTACCGGCTTGAATTGGAGAATGCTCGGCAGCAAAGCAAAAAAGACACAAGTTCAGTACCGGAAAAGTCTGCCCCGTTAGCTAAAAATAAATTGAGCTTTAAAGAAGCTAAGGAGCTTGAAGCACTGGAAAGCGAGATCATAGACATCGAGAATGAAATAAAAGACAAAACCGACCAGTTGAATGTGGTAGGCATTGATCCCAATAAGTTAAATGGGCTGCTGGATCAGATTACCAAACTAAACAGCCGCCTTGATGAAAAAAGCATTCGATGGATAGAATTAACCGAATTAAAAGAAGCATAGATGAAACTATCGGACGTATTAGCATCCATCGGCGTTATTATTTTATTGGTGGCTTTTCTGCTAAATTTATATAAGAAACTTTCTGCCGAAAGCAGAATATATACCTTTTTGAATTTTTTTGGGGCGGCTATTTGCTGCTATGCTTCATTCCTGATTCGCTTCTATCCGTTTATTGTATTGGAAGGAATCTGGTCCTTTGTTGCCCTAACATCATTATTTAAAGTTCCACGTGGAACATCGGCTAATGATAAGTAATTTTGCAACGCCAGGAAAAACTCAGACTTACGAAGTTTTAAAAACTTCGTAAGTCTTTGCCAAATAGGAAAACGATGTTCCACGTGGAACATCCGCGAAGGAAAGGCTACTTTGGAATGGCAAATGAAAAAGTCAAACTTACGAAGTTTTAAAACGCCTTAAGCCTTTCAACTTTTATCAAACAGAAAAACAATGTTCCACGTGGAACAACAAATAAAATGTTTAAGAAATATAATGTAATTGTTGTGGGGGCCGGCCATGCCGGATGTGAGGCGGCAGCCGCAGCCGCCAACCTCGGCTCGTCCGTTTTGCTCATCACCATGAACATGGGCGTGATCGCGCAAATGAGTTGCAACCCTGCCATGGGCGGCGTAGCCAAGGGGCAGATAGTGCGCGAGATCGATGCCATGGGTGGCTATTCAGGTATTATCACAGATAAAACATCCCTGCAGTTTAGAATGCTAAACCGTTCGAAAGGCCCTGCCATGTGGAGTCCCCGGGCGCAAAGCGATCGCATGCGCTTTGCAGAAGAATGGCGCCTGGCGCTTGAGCGTACACCGAACGTGGATTTTTGGCAGGACACTGTAACGTCTCTCCTTGTTAAAAACAACACCATCGCCGGGGTACGGACATCGCTGGGCATAGAAATAGAGTCGGACGCTGTAGTGCTAACGAATGGAACGTTTTTGAACGGGCTTATCCATATAGGCGAAAAACGCTTCGGCGGAGGCCGTACCGGCGAGAAAGCGGCCACGGGCTTAACGGAACAATTGGTTGAACTTGGCTTTGACTCGGGCAGAATGAAGACAGGCACCCCTCCACGGGTAGATGGCCGCAGTTTGAATTATTCCCTTATGGAAGAACAATGGGGAGACGAAGAACGCGGACGGTTCTCGTATACCGATGTTGAACTTGCAAAAGAACAGCGCTGCTGCTGGATAACCTATACCAACCCGCAAGTGCACGAAACCCTGAAAGAAGGTTTTGAAAAATCACCCATGTTTACAGGGCGAATCAAAGGCCTTGGGCCCCGGTACTGCCCGTCTATAGAAGATAAGATTAATCGCTTCGCAGAGCGCGACAGGCACCAGATATTTGTGGAGCCGGAAGGATGGAACACAGTTGAAATTTATGTTAATGGATTCTCTACCTCCTTACCCGAAGATATACAATACAAGGCGCTCATACAGATACCGGGTTTTGAGAACGCTAAAATGTTCCGGCCGGGGTATGCCATCGAGTACGACTATTTCCCCCCTACCCAGCTGGGCTTAACGCTGGAAACAAAACTGATCAGCAATCTTTATTTTGCCGGTCAGATCAACGGTACCACCGGTTATGAAGAGGCAGCCTCGCAGGGCTTTATTGCCGGCATCAACGCCCATCAGAAAATAAACCAAAAACACGAGCTGATCATGAAAAGATCGGAGTCGTATATTGGTGTGTTAATCGACGACCTGGTGACCAAAGGAACCGAAGAACCATACCGGATGTTTACCTCCAGGGCCGAGCATCGTTTGCTGTTACGCCAGGATAACGCCGACATCCGGTTAAGCCCGATCGGCCACGAGTTGGGATTGATCAGCGATGAGCGGTTGGAGAAGGTGAATCAAAAAATAAAAAACTCCGACGACATTGTCGCCTTCACCCGGTCAAAATCGATCGACCCGGCAAGTGTCAATTCGTTACTTGAGGAATTGGAAACATCGGCGTTAAATCAAAATACAAAATTATTCAATTTGATCAGTCGGCCCCAGGTTGGTTTTGAAGACCTGAAACGCGCTGACGAGTCGCTCAACAATCTGCTGGCCGGCTACGATAAAGAAACCATTGAGCAAGCTGAAATAAAAATCAAATATGAGAGTTATTTTGAAAAGGAATTGGATATTGTAGGTCGGATGAAAAAAATGGAGGATAAAGAAATAAATCCCGAATTTGATTATCATCACCTGGTCTCACTTTCAAAAGAAGCCCGGGAAAAGTTAATGAAAATAAAACCGCGTACGTTGGGACAGGCATCGCGCATTTCGGGCGTTACACCGTCGGATATATCGGTTTTAATGGTTCACATATTCAGATAGTTTATAAATAGCTGATTTACAGCCAATTGCAAAATATTCGATTAAATCAATTATTTTAGACTTTTAATATCATCATTCATAAAAGCAAGAAAATCGTTTATATCGCCTAAAAACTATGTCAAATAAAATCCGGCCTTTTTTCTTAAATATTTTATCCGCGTTTTTTCTTGTTCTTATATTTTTTGGCTGCGCAAACCGCCAATTGCCCCAGGGAGGCCCGCGCGATCACGAGCCACCCAAATTGTTGAAGGCGACGCCGCCAAACATGACAAGAAATTTTAAGGCCAAAGAGATTCGCCTGGACTTTGATGAGTTTTTTAAATTATACAACCAGTACACTGAAATTACGATGAGCCCCGCGCCGGCCAAATTGCCGGAATATACCGTCAGCAAAAAAAGCATCGTCATCAAGCTGAAAGACACGCTCGAAAAAAACACCACCTACGTAATAAATTTTGGCAAAGCCATCCAGGATGTAAACGAAAGTAACATCTTAAAAAACTTCACATATGTTTTCTCGACCGGTAGCCACATTGATTCACTAAGCATTTCGGGCTCAGTGATCAATACGCTCACCCAGGAAAAAGAAAAGGAAGCAACGGTTATGCTCTTCACGCTGAAACAGGACTCGCTGCTATTTGGAAAAAAGAAACCGACTATCTATACCTCTACAGACACGGCCGGAAATTTTACGTTGAACAACCTGCATCCGGACAATTATCGCATTTACGCGTTAAAAGAAAACAGTCCCAATAGAATATATGATAATGATGCAGAACTGATCGCTTTTAATAAAAATGTCCTCCATCTCACAAAAGATACAGCCAATATTCAATTGAAACTGTTCAGGCAAACGCCTGAAAAATTCAGGCTGGTGGATAACCGGTTTGACGGCGATGGCAAGATGTTTTTCACTTTCAATAAAAAACTGCAAGACCCCTCAATCGTGGTTACTTATCCGCAAGGGTTCGACAGCCAGAAAATAGTTGACTTCAGTAAAACGAAGGATACCGCTATTGTATTTATGAGAAACATGGATTTTGATTCGATACGAATGGTACTGTACGACAACAATAAGCCAATCGATACTATTTATAAAAAGAAAGGCAGAAAGGAAAGTTTTTCAAGATATCTCAACTTCCAATACAATATTAACAGGGACGATAACCTAAAACCGGGAACTGACCTTACTATAAAAACAAATTTTCCAATTGAAACTTTTGACCAGTCGCTCATTTCATTAAAAGAAGACTCTGCCGAAGTAAGCAATTTTACAATATTAAAGGACCCTGCCGATGCCCGGTTGTTTACGTTAAAATATCGCTGGAAACAGAACGATAATTATACGCTAACGATAGACGAGGCGGCATTTACTGACATATATGGGGATAAAAATAAACGGCAACCGTTGAAAAGGTTCAAAGTTGATAAGCCGGAAAATTACAGCGTATTGAATTTGCTCGTCACCGTTCCGGACACCAGTAAATCCTACATCGTGGAACTACTTAACGAACAAAAAGTTCTTTTGCGAAGCGATGTCATCCGCAAATCCACAACATTAAGCTATAAAAACTATATCACCGGCAAATACCGCGTGCGTGTTGTTTATGACGATAATAAAAACGGCATCTGGGATAGCGGTAATGTGAAGCGGAGGATCCAACCGGAAAATATATGGGTGGATGAGACCGTAATTACCTTAAGGCCAAACTGGGAGCAGGATATACCGATTACCATTCCCAAAGAATCGGTTACGCCTTAAACCAGCCGGAATACATGATATAGTTATTCGGCAGCCGTTTCAGCATTTCTTTTTGCTCGTCGGTTAGCGGCTTTATCTTTTTTGCCGGTGTGCCGGCATAAAGAAAGCCGGACTCGCAAATGGTTTTTTCCAGAACCACCGACCCGGCGCCGATAATGACAAACTCTTCAACTACAGCATGATCCATCACGATAGCGCCCATGCCTATTAACACATGGTCGTGCAGTGTGCAGCCGTGAACTAAAGCATTATGGCCAATGGATACATTGTTGCCTATATTTGTAGGCGCGTATAAATAGGTGCAATGAATAACCGCGCCGTCCTGTATGTTGGTATTATTGCCGATCTTAATATAATGAACATCTCCCCGGATAACGGCATTGAACCAAACGGAACAGTTATCGCCCATTACCACGTCGCCTACAATAGTGGCGTTTTCGGCAATGAAGCAATCGGAGCCCCAGGAAGGGCTAACGTTTTTTACAGGGAGGATGACGGGCATATTTTAAGCTAAAAGGAGAAAGCATAAAGCTAAAAGCTTTTGTGTTTCTTTGTTCATTAAATTATTTTAATTTTTACCTTAGTGCTTTATAAGCGGAAATAGCTCAGTTGGTAGAGCATCAGTTTCCCAAACTGAAGGCCGCGGGTTCGAATCCCGTTTTCCGCTCTAAAACACCGTATCCTCAATCACATCTGCATGAAACGGGTAATCCGTTGTTGAATGCAGTCCACGGCTTTCTTTACGCATCATCGCCGATTTTACTACAATATACGAAACCTGTATTAAATTCCTCAGCTCACAAAGTTTTACGGATAGTTTGGTGCGTTTATAAAAGGCCTCTGTCTCTTCGTACAATAAACCCAGGCGGCGCATGGCCCGTTCAAGCCTGAAATCGGAGCGCACAATACCCACATAGTCATTCATTATCTTTTGCATTTCGCGTACGTTATGCGTCACCAAAATATCCTCATTTGATAATTGCACGCCTTTTTCATCCCAGTCGGGTATATTCTCGGGGATCGTTATGCTTTTAAATTGCGAAACGGCATCTTCATATATCCGGTGTGCGAATACCAGTGCCTCCAGCAATGAATTTGAAGCCAGGCGATTAGCGCCGTGCAAACCGGTAGAAGAGCATTCACCGCAGGCATACAGCCGCATCAGCGACGACCGGCCCACATGATCGACCATTACACCGCCGCACATATAATGACAGGCCGGGGCTACGGGGATCATATCCCTGGTCATGTCAATACCTATATCCAGGCATTTTGCATATATATTCGGAAAATGGTTTAATATATCCTTTTTGCTGCGGTGACGTACATCGAGGTAAACAAAATCCTCACCCGATTTTTTTATTTCAGCATCTATTGCTCTTGCCGTAATATCCCGTGGCGCCAGTGACTTGCGCTCGTCATATTCCTGCATAAACTCCTCGCCGTTGGTCCGCTTTAATATCCCGCCGAAACCCCGTACCGCTTCTGATATCAGGAACGAAGGATATTCTCCAGGGTTATACAAAGCAGTTGGATGAAACTGGATAAACTCCATATTCCTGACCTTGCCTTTTGCCCGGTAAACCATCGCCACACCGTCGCCGGTAGCTATGGTCGGGTTTGTAGTAATTGAATAAATATGCCCGGCACCACCTGAAGCCATCACCGTAACTTTCGATAGTATTTTCTCAACGTTCCTGGTCTCATTATTAAAGGCATAGATACCATAACACGTAATATCGGTGGTTGATTTATCCACAAATACGCCTAAATGATGCTGGGTGATAAGGTCCACAGCAAAATAATGGGTTAATATTTCAATATTGGGATTATTGTGTATCTCTTCCAATAACGCCCTTTCGATCTCAAAACCGGTAATATCCTTATAATGCAGCACGCGAAATTCCGAATGGCCGCCTTCTTTTGCCAGGTCGTAAAATCCTTCATTCGTCTTATCAAAGTTGGTTCCGTAATCGATAATTTCCCTGATACGCTCCGGGCCTTCTTTAACAACGGCTTCAACAACTTCAACATCACAAAGGCCATCGCCGGATATTAAAGTGTCTTTTATATGCTTTTCAAAGGAATCCTCTTTTTTATCCACAACCACCGCGACACCCCCCTGGGCATACTTAGTGTTTGATTCATCTTCGTTCGATTTTGTAACTATCAGAACTTTACCATGTTTTGCTGCCTTTAGTGCAAAACTCAACCCGGCTATACCAGATCCCACTACCAGGAAATCAACAGTTCTGGTCATAAATTATATAAGCTATGTGTAAAATTTGTAAAGGTGTTAATAAGCAGTATAAAAGATGTTAATTTTGTGTAAACAAAAACCTAACAAATAAATAGTTGGTGAACAACTCTGATAGATCGTGCTTTTCTTAATTAATTTTGAGCGACTTTTGAGTCGGCAAAGCGTCAAAGCTAACATTTTAGGAAGTAATAAAATATCCACAAAAAAAATTTTACATTAAAACTTGCCCACTATAATAATCTAAAAATCAATTTACTGAACTCAAAAAATGATAACATTTTTGTTAATAAATAATTAGAAAAAAGATTTTACTACAACTGCGAAAGTAGTTTTTCACATAACTAACACACCAATAACAATAGTTTTATTTATATATAAAAAGTAATTGTTATTAATTGAATTGTTGAAATGGATACCTTAGAGGAAATAAATGTGAAGGGTTTTGCGGAGGAAGATATTGATTCTTCGCTTGATCTCTTTGAAGAAATTGAGAAGTTAAAAAAAGAAAAAAATGCGGTTATCCTTGCTCATTATTACCAGGAACCTGATATACAGGATATTGCCGATTATATTGGCGATAGTTTGGGATTATCGCAGCAGGCCGCTAAAACAGGTGCCGATATTATTGTTTTTGCCGGCGTTCATTTTATGGCCGAAACAGCCAAAATTTTATCTCCTTCAAAAAAAGTTTTACTACCCGACTTAAAGGCAGGATGCTCATTGGCAGACAGTTGCCCGGCACATTTGTTCAAAAGGTTTAAAGAAGCGTATCCAGACCACCTGGTGATCACTTACGTGAACTGTACCGCCGAACTGAAAGCAATGAGCGATATTGTTTGTACATCAAGCAATGCTGTTCAAATTGTTGAAAGCTTACCAAAGGATCAAAAGATAATATTTGGGCCTGATAAAAATCTTGGGGCGTACGTGGTAAAGAAAACAGGACGTGATCTGGTTTTATGGAACGGCGCCTGTATGGTGCACGAGATTTTTTCGAGAGAGAAAATAACCAGGCTAAAAGAAAGGCATCCCGGTGCAAAACTACTGGCACATCCTGAATGTGAGGATGCTATATTAAAAATGGCCGATTATATCGGGTCGACAACCGGGATATTAAAATATGCTTCCAATCATCCGGATAAAGAATTTATAGTAGCTACCGAAGCAGGTATCATTCACCAGATGCAAAAGGAAAACCCGGGTAAAACATTTATACCGGCGCCGCCAAATAATAATTGCGCCTGTAACGACTGTCCGCATATGAAACGCAATACACTGGAAAAACTATACCTGTGTATAAAAAATGAAATGCCTGAAATTTATGTACCGCAGGATATTATAGAAAAAGCGGTAAAACCAATTGAAAGAATGTTATCTATTTCGGCCCGGTTGGGCCTGTGATTTTTGTCATTGCGAGCGATAGCGCGGCAATCTCTTCGCACGTTAAGTTTAACATGCGAAGAGATTGCTTCGTCGTTCCTCCTCGCAATGACATAGTTTTTTAGAATAAGTTAGGAATAATTATACCATGTTTGATAACAAAGAAAGAACCAATATTGAAGAATTAGGTGAGTTTGGTTTAATAGACTATCTCACAAAAAATATAAAAATTTCCCAAAAAAGCACCATAAAAGGCGTTGGGGATGATGCGGCTGTGCTTGATTTTAAAGGGAAAAAAGTATTGGTTTCAACAGATATGCTGCTGGAAGGCATTCATTTTGACCTGGCTTATACGCCATTAAAACACCTTGGATATAAAGCTGTGCAGGTAAATTTGAGTGATATTTATGCCATGAACGGTACTGCTTCACAGGTAACGGTTTCCATTGGTATTTCAAGCAAGTTTCCATTAGAAGCTGTTGAAGAATTGTATGAAGGCATCTATTTAGCCTGTGAAAAATATAATGTGGATTTGATAGGCGGTGATACTTCATCTTCAAAACAGGGATTAGTTATAAGCATAACGTCAATTGGTTATGCCGATGAAAAGAATGTAGTATACCGCAACGGAGCCGAGGAAGGGGATCTGATCTGTGTATCCGGCGACCTGGGCGGCGCATACACAGGTTTACAGTTATTGGAACGTGAAAAACTGATATACCTTGAAAATCCAAACATTCAACCCGATCTGGAAGGTAAGGATTATATCGTTGAGCGCCAGCTAAAGCCCGAAGCGCGAAGGGATATTGTTGATCTGTTAAAAGAAATACAGGTTAAACCAACTTCGATGATCGATGTATCGGATGGCCTGGCTTCCGAGCTTTTACACATCTGCAAACAAAGCAATAAAGGCTGTAATTTATACGAAGAGAAAATCCCTTTGGACCCTATGACTTTCGAAACAGCACGGGAATTTAACCTCGACCCTACTGTTTGCGCCCTAAGCGGCGGTGAAGACTACGAACTGCTGTTTACCGTTAAACAAGCCGATTACGATAAAATAAAGTTTAAAATGGATATTACCATTATCGGTTACGTAACTGAACCTTCTGCAGGCTGTAACCTCATTACAAAGAGCGGAAATGTACACCCATTAAAGGCGCAGGGATGGAATGCTTTTAAGAGTTAGCTTTTTTAATATTTTTTGTATTATTAAAAAAAATAACCAGTCATGAAAAAATTCCTTTACCTAGCACTTTTATTTATAGGATTTAATGCCGAAGCCCAGAAAGGCGTTGTTTTTAAAATGAAATTTTTACCCGACCACGACTATAACGGAACGGTAAACATCACCATAAACTGCAACGTAAATTTGAGCGGAGATAATGATGTACTTGATAAAATAAAGGCGCAGGGTATCACCATACCTGTTGTTGCTAATGTGGCAATGAAAGTGGCAGGCGATATAAAAACAGGCGCCCGCGGTTCAAACAATTTTCCGGTTACCATGGGCTATAAAATTGACCAGTTAGCCGTTAATTTTAATGGAAAAGATATTCCGGTACCTATTCCGGCAACCGTCAGTGCAATGAACATTTACGGACATGTGGGCGCAGATGGAAAGTTAATAGCGGACTCGTTGGGCGGAAACAAAATGAAAGAGATAGGCGCTCTTCATTGATAATATACGTGTCATTGCGAGCGATAGCGCGGCAATCTCGTAGCTATTGCATGACGGCTATGTATGTTGAGGAGATTGCCGCGCTATCGCTCGCAATGACAAAAAAAGTTTAATTGTTATCCTCTTCCCCAATATATTTCTGATCCAATTGCTTATTCGCCTTAGCGCCTAACCCTTTAATTTTTTCGGCGGTTTTGGTCAGATTGCCGTTGCCATCAACTAATTTATTGAAAGCGCTGTCATAAGCGGTTTGGCTAAGCTTGATATTTTTGCCGATACCTTCCATATCGCCTACAAAGCCAACAAATTTATCATACATGGCACCGCTTAACCGGGCAATTTCGAGCACGTTTCGGTTTTGTCGCTCTTGTTTCCAGATGCTGGCAATGGTGCGCAGGGTAGCCAGTAATGTTGACGGACTTACTATAACCACCCGTTTATCCCAGGCATCGCTGAAAAGTTCTGAATCTATTTGAACGGCAAAACTAAATGAAGACTCTATCGGCACAAAAAGCAGCACAAAATCGGGTGAATTGATCTGATAGAGGTCGTGGTAGTTTTTGGATGATAAATTGAGCACATGACCGCGGATCGATTCCACATGTGCCTTTGAATATATTTTGCGCTCATCTTCGGTTTCACAATTGACCAGGCGTTCATAAGCCACCAGGGAAACCTTTGAATCGATTATTAAATGTTTTTCATCCGGGAGGTCGATTATAGCATCCGGTTGTAAGCGCGAGCCGTCATGCCCGTTTAAACTGGCCTGCAGCCGGTATTCCCTGTCCTTAACCAGGCCCGAGCGCTCCAATACCTTTTCCAAAATAACCTCGCCCCAATTTCCTTGTTTCTTATTGTCGCCTTTTAAGGCCTTGGTCAAATTTTGTGCTTCGCTGCTGATCAGTTTATTCAGGTCCATCAACTGGGTGATCACGCCCTTCAGCGTATTGCGCTCGGCGGCTTCCATATTGTACACCTTATCCACTTTTTCCTCAAAAGCTTTAATATTTTCTTTCAGCGGATTTAATAAAATATCCAGGTTGGCACGATTGGTCTCAACAAATTTTTGTGATTTTTCATCCAGCAGCTTATTGGCCACATTTTGAAATTCAAGCTGAAACTTTTGCTGTATCTCGTGTATGGATTTTTCCTGGTCGGCAAGGCGAGCGCGCTGTGCAATAAATTGTTCTTCAGCTTTTGCCATCCTGCTTTTTTCGGCGAGTAATTCCTGGTTTAAATTAGTTACCAGGCCTTCGTAACGGATACGCTCATCCAATAGCTGCTTGTCGGCCTTGTCGCGTTCAATGCTCAGACGCGATATCCCCTCTTCCGCTTTGGCTAAAGCAATATGCAGTGAATTATTCTCGTTTTTTATCCGCTCCAGCTCTTCAGCAGAAACACCATTTGCATTAACCGGCTTTTTTAAATAAAGCAATACGGCAATAACAAGAATAACCAGCAAAACCACTAAAATCGCGACACTCATTTGATAAAAATATTAGCAATCTAAGGTAGGGATTTTTTAATAAGTCCGAAAGTCTGTAAAGTCCGAAAGTATTTTGTGCGGGAGGGTTAAAAAAATGCAGGGTCCTCGCGCGGTGGCGCACTGCGCCGGGTGCGACAAAAAGTGCGACAGAAAACCGCTTATTCCGCTTTTTCAACCCTCAACCCCACATCGCTAACCTCCCGCAAAGGGTTATCACGCATATTTTGCTCGATGGTAATTTGGTAAAGCCCTTTTGCAGGAAATTTGAAATTGGTTTTATATGGCACCTGGTAGCTGTATAAGTTTCCGGACCCCTGGCCCAGCCATTCGCCATCTTTGTTGGCAAGTTTTAACTCATACCGTTTGATAACGGGCTTTTTATCCGGCCCGGTTTGCGTTATCAGCACAAACAGGTTTGAATATTTATAATCGGCCGTAACCCGTAAGTTCATATACAGGTTATAGGGAGTTTTTTCGTCTTCTATTTTAACCGCATACCTGAACTTATTGGGATAAGTCCAGTTGTGCCCCGGCACTGGATTGTTCAGGTCAATAACAGCTTTAGAGTCGCTGCAGCCGGTGATCATAAAAGCAACAACCGATGTTAGGTATATAAGTATTACAGTCCGTTTCATTGCGGATTATCTTGCGGTTTATCCCGGTTCCTGTCCGGATTGTTATTCGGATTAGGCCTGTTTGGGTTGTTCCCGTTCGGGCGGGGTGGCCTGTTCCTGTTATTATTGTTGTTCCCCGCATTCGGCGGTCTGTTGCCCTGCGGATTGGCGGCTTGTATGCCCTGTGGGTTATTCGAACCTTGTCGTTGTCCGTCATTGCCGGCGAAACCATTTGGTTTGTTGTTTTTATTCCGGTTCTTGTTCTTCTTTTTATTGCGGCTGCGTTCATCAAGGCGGGTAAGGCTGTCCTGGCCTACAACATTCTCGTAATCCAGAATTTTTACCGGCTTGGTTTCTATTTCGATCACCTCGCCAAGGTCGGCCGGAATGTTGCCCGCACGGTTCATTTGCTGGATCTCTTTTACCCGTGTTAAAGGCAGCGGCACCCATGCTTCTTCGCCCGGGTAGCTAAACCACATCAGCTTTTTAAATATATCCGTTTTCTGTAAGCGGGCATCGCCTCTTTCGGTCTTTAACACATTCACATTTTCGGGAATATGTTTCAAAGCGTCCATATAGGTATCCAGTTCAAAGTTCAGGCAGCATTTAAGCTTGCCGCATTGGCCGGCCAGCTTTAATGTGTTTAATGAAAGATTCTGGTAACGTGCGGCCGAGGTAGATACTGTTTTAAAATCGGTTAACCAGGTTGAGCAGCAAAGCTCGCGGCCGCACGAGCCTATCCCGCCAAGGCGGCTGGCTTCCTGGCGCATACCTATCTGGCGCATCTCTATCCTGATCCGGAAGGTCTCCGCCATTTTTTTGATCAGTTCCCTAAAATCAACGCGGCCTTCAGCCGTATAATAAAAGGTTGCTTTGGTTTTGTCGCCCTGGTAATCCACATCGCTCAGCTTCATAGATAAGTTAAGCTCCAGTGCAAGCTTCCTGGATTTGTGCATGGTTTCCCACTCCAGTTCTTTGGCTATTTTCCATTTTTCCACATCGGCAACGGTAGCCTTGCGGTATATTTTTTTTATAACATCCTCTTCCTTTACACGGCGCTTTACCATTTGCATCCTAACCAGCTCGCCGGTTATGGAAACATGGCCCACATCGTAGCCGCCGGTTGTGGCTTCAACCACTACCAGTTCGCCGGCTTCGAGGTAAATATTCTCCTGGTTCAGGTAAAATTCCTTGCGCGAACCCTTAAACTTTACTTCAACAATGCCAAAAGGCTTATAATTTGTTGGCATATCCATGTGCGACAGCCAATCGTAAACATCTAATTTGCTGCAACCGTTTGTAAGGCACGAGCCATTACTTTTGCAGCCCGCGGGTGAGCATCCGCCCCCCGTTGAGCAACTTCCACATCCCATAATTAAGTTGGCGTATAAGGTGTCCGCCCATGGCGGATCGTTAAATTTAGTATTTTAATAATTTGTAAAGATACATCTAAAAACAAAATTTTCGGGTTCGCATTTCGTTCAACGTGATAATGCGCCGTTTCGAGCTCGGTGATGATGCCCTGTGCCATAGAAATATCCATTACATTGGTCATTTTTTGAGCCGTTTCAAGCTCCTGCGCCGGTAAATGCACCAGGCTGCCGGCGCCCGACAACAGCAGGCAGCATTCCCGGATGAAATTAATGCCGTACCGCAGAAAGTTCTTTTGGTTTTCGCGGCCCATTTTTGAAGCCTGCTCAACAAATGCCATAACCTCCAGCCCTTTGTTGGCGAAGCATAACCGCAGCCAGTTCACAAAAAGGCCGTGATAGCCGTTGTTGTCCTCCTGCAGCATGGTCAGGGCTTCCGATAAATTGCCATTGCATAAATAAGCGATCTCGGCAGCCGCCTCTTCCGTTTGGTTATGCTGAGTAACCAGATGGGTTTTAATATCGTTATAGCTTAACGGCGGTATTTTTATCAGCTGCGTTCGCGAAAGTATGGTGTTCAATATCTGGTCCTGGTTTTGGGCCACCAATAAAAATAAAGTATTTGGCTGTGGCTCTTCTATGATCTTGAGCAGCGCGTTGCCTTCCTTGTCCAGGTACTCCGGCAGCCATAAGATCAATATCTTGTAAGCGGATTCGAACGGTTTAAAGCTGAGTTTTTTTATGATCTGGTGGCATTCGGCAATATTGATGTTGGCCTGTTTATTTTCGGCATCCAGATATTCGCGCCAGGTGTCCAGGCTTAAGTAAGGATTGGTTAAAAAAGCTTCGCGCCATTGCTCGATGAAGGTTATGGCCGTATCGTCTTTATGCTTGGCAAAAAATGGGTACGAAAAATGCAGGTCGGGGTGCATCAGCTTCTGGTATTTGCGGCATGATGAGCAAACCCCGCAGGAATCATCCGGCTGCTTGTCCTCACACGACAAGTATTGTGCATAAGCAACAGCAAGCGGCAAACCTCCCGAACCACCCGGCCCCAAAAATAGCTGGGCGTGGCTCACCCGGTTTTCGTTCACCGAATTAATTAATCGCTCTTTTATAGCATCTTGTCCTACTATTTCCTTAAACTGCATTGGTGCAAAATAAGTAATTTTTAGAGATTAGAGACTGGAGGTTAGAGATTAGTCTAAAATAAGGGTCTTATGTTTCGGTAAAAATAACTCATTCATAGACGAATGCAAGGCTGATATTTAACCACTGCGGGCGCTAAGAAAGCACAAAGAACACAGAGAAATAAGATGAGGGGAATTAAGAATTATTACCATTTTGTGTACTCCGCGTCTTCTTCCGGCAGGCAGGTCTCTGTTACCCCATGGTAAAACTTTTAAAGCGTTAGTTATATGGAAGTCTAAAATTGGCATTGTGGAAGTGCGTTTATGCGTAACCAGGTGTGTTCAGGTGTAACCACGTGTGCCGGGTGGTACACCTGTATCTCTTTCACAAAATGATACAGTCGCGATTTATCTTATGCACACTCCATACAATTAAAACAATTAAGTTACACAGAAGTTTGTTTCAGCTGAAGTATGTTAATCATGATTTATAAATGCAACAAATACGACTATCTTTGTTCGATGCGCCGCCTAATCTCTGATCTCCAACCTCTAATCTCTCCCCTCAAATGAGGATCATGGCTTTCGATTACGGCACCAAGCGCATCGGCATCGCGGTGACCGACCCGCTGCAGATCATTGCAACAGGGCTCGATAACATTCACCCGCTAAAGATCATCGATTTCCTAAAAAAATACCTGCAAACTGAATCCGTAGAACGCTTCATAGTAGGCGAGCCCAAGCAAATGGATAATACGCCCTCTCAATCGGCTATCCACGTAAAGGGCTTTGTAAACCTGCTCAAAAAAACATTTCCTGAAATTCCGGTTGAAATGCTTGACGAACGTTTTACCTCGAAAATGGCGTCGGCCACCATCGCGCAAAGCGGTATGAACAAAAAGAACCGGCAGAATAAGGCGCTGGTGGATACTATTTCGGCAGTGATTTTATTGCAGTCGTGGATGGAAGGCCGGAACCGTTGATTTTAATGATTTGAGGATTTCGTTGATGTTGTATAAGCTGATTTTTTATGGGTTTTAATTTTTAATTTCGATTAAATGAAAGAATTTGTAAACAATTCATACAAATACTCCGATCTGACCGGCTTGATTATTGGCTGCGCCATGAAGGTGCACAGCACACTTGGCAATGGGTTCCAGGAAGTAATTTATCAACGGAGCTTGGCTGTCGCAATGGAAAAACAAGGGTTAAGGTTTTCCAGGGAATTAGAAATGGAGATTTATTATGAGGGGGTTAATGTCGGCGCGAGACGTGTTGATTTTCTTGTTGAAAACAAAATAATGGTAGAATTAAAAGCCATATCCAGCTTAGACGATATTCATCTTGCCCAAGCCCTTAATTATTTGGAAGCATACAAATTGGAAACCGGGTTATTGTTAAATTTAGGCTCGAAAAGCCTTGAGATTAAAAGGATAACCAATGAATATAAGTTAAAAAACCAGAAAAACGCGTAGCCCTAAAAGCCATCGCGTTTTTCAAAAGAATCAATCAGTGCTCGCCAAAATCACGCGCGTTACGCCAACAATCACTATTGCATTTTTCTAAAAATCAACGAAATCCTCAAATCATTAAAATCAACGGTGTATCTTTGCGCCCATGGACATTCTACCCCGTGACCTTCAGGACTACCTTGACGGGCATTGTGAGCCGGAGCCATTGGCGCTGCAAGCTATCAACAGGGAAACCTATTTAAAGGTGCTTAAGCCCCACATGCTGTCGGGGCATTACCAGGGCAGGCTGCTTAGTTTTCTAAGTAAAATGATGCAGCCCAAACGAATACTGGAGGTTGGAACTTTTACAGGATATGCCACTATTTGCCTTGCTGAAGGGCTTACTGAAGACGGAATAATCCACACCATTGAGGTGAACCGCGAGCTGGAGGAGATGCTTTATTCACATTTTAAATCAACAAATGTGGAGAACAAAATTAAGCTGCATTTTGGTGAAGCAGAGGCCATTATCCCCCAAATACAGGAGGATAGTTTCGATTTGGTGTTTATAGATGCGGATAAAAAGAATAATTATACCTATTTTCAAATTGTATTTAATAAAGTAAGGCAGGGCGGATTAATAATAATTGATAATGTTTTGTGGAAGGGCAAAGTATATGGTGCTGACAATGACACCGATACAACGGTCATCCGCGAACTCAATGACCAGATAGCGGCGGACACCAGGGTGGAAAAAATAATTCTCCCGGTTCGCGACGGTTTGCTGGTCATCAGGAAAAAATAATTATGAAGAAACACGTACTGATTACTCTGTTGCTGATATCGTCCCTGATGGCATCGGCGCAAAAAAACACCCCGCAAACTTATATTGAAAAGTTTAAACCCGATGCTATCCGCATTATGCACGAAACCGGGGTTCCCGCAAGTATTGTCCTGGGTGTTGCCATGCACGAATCTGGCTGCGGCAACAGCGCGCTGGCACAACACCTTAACAATCAGTTTGGCGTAAAAGGCGGTGGCCACATTGTTTACTACAGGCACAACAAAAAAGTCCGGACGGCATATAAACGCTACGATTCCGTATTTGATTCCTTCCAGGATTTTGCCCGCATTATGACGGAGCGCCGGGAATTCAGCGGCCTGTCATCATCCTTAACGCATTTTGATTACGCCGGCTGGGCACATGGCATACAAAAACATGGTTATGCCAGCAGCCACAAATGGGCCGCACAGGTGCTGGGGCTGATAAAAAAATATCACCTCTATTCGTTTGATGAGAACCCTGCCGATAAGGAAAGCCTTGCGCAAAACAATTAACAGACAGAAATTACGGTCAGACGCCACCCTCTTAACTTACAACATTTATCTTTACAAGATATTTGAACTATTTTAATGAGAAAGACCCTTTATCTGTTTATCGCATCCGTTTTTTTGCTATCGTGCAGTCCCCGCAAACAAACCATTTCAAACAGCCAGGCCCGGCATAATAACCAAAGTGTTCAAAAGGCTAATAGTGCCGCTATTGCCGGCTATATCCCGCAAACGTCGCTTCAGTATATCGAGCGGTTTAAAACCATTGCCATCCAGGAAATGAATTTATATGGCATACCGGCCAGTATTACGCTTGCGCAGGGGCTTTTTGAATCCGGAAGCGGCAACGGCGAGCTGGCGCGGGTGGCCAACAACCACTTCGGCATCAAATGCTCGTCTGATTGGAAAGGCAAAAGTTATTATAAAGATGATGACAATAAAAACGACTGCTTCAGGGTTTACGACAGGCCCGAGGATTCGTTCAGGGATCATTCAAACTTCCTGAAAAAGAAAAACTATGCCCGGTTATTTGAACTGGACAAAAACGACTACAGGGGCTGGGCCACCGGCTTAAAACAAGCTGGCTACGCAACCAATCCTAAATACGCCGATTTGCTGATCAACGTGATTGAAAAGTATCACCTGGATAAATATGATCAGCCGGAAGGCGGCGTTCAAAAAATAAAACGCGAAGACAGGGTGTTTACCCAGATAGACCAGAACATAGGCAAGGCTATAAAGGATTCGCTGATCGCGGCCACCCCCGCCGATAAACTTTACACGGTTAAGCAGGGGGATACACTATATAATATATCAAAACGTTTTGGACTTACTTTAGATGAGCTAAAAGGGCTGAATAACATGGCGGATAACACCATTAAAATTGGCCAAAAACTTGTGGTGACGAAGTAAGGATGTTAATGATTGTTAAATTAGATGAATAAGATTAGCCGGGCGATTAGTTTTGGCGATATGATGAAATGGCGATTTTTCTTTTGTTTATTCGTCCTCTCGGTAAACGGATATGCGCAGGAGAGAACGATATCCGGAATCGTGTTTGATAAAAACACGAAGGACCGGTTAGCCAGTGTTAGTATACGCAATCTGACTAACGGCCAGGCGGTATACAATAATTTAAAAGGCGAATTCAAAATTAGCGCCAGGCCGGGAGATCAGCTTGTTTTCAGCAAGCAGGAGTTTCGCCCGGATACCCTAAAGGTTTTAAGCAATACAGCCATTGCCATTTATTTAATGCCGTCAACCATACGCTTGAAGCAGGTGACCATTCATGATACACTGCTTAGTCCCGAAAAACGGCTTGCCGCCACGAAAGCAGATTACAGCAAGATATACGGATCATTATCATACAGTGATTTTTTGACATCGCCATCAAGCGGGGGAGCCGGACTGAGCATCGACGCATTGTATAATTCATTTAGCAAAAGTGGCCGCAATGCAGAGCATTTACGCGAGATAATTGAAAAGGACTATCAGCAAAATGTAATCGACTACCGGTTTAACCGCACAACTGTTGCCAGTATTACCGGGCTAAAGGATGAGAAACTGACCCAATTCATGCTCAGGTACAGGCCGGGTTACTATCTTACCAAAACAGCCACCGATTACGAATTTATTGCGTCAATTAAAGCCAATTACAAAAGGTTTATGCGAAACCCCAGGCGGTATTCATTGCCAAATTTAAAAGCTAAATGAGCGGATGTGTTTAATTCTAAAGAAAATCTCCCTCTCTGGCATATTATAACTGTAGATTATAATAAATTTGCCTGCGGTCTTTTAAAACCGGATCGCCGGTTTAACGTTGTGCTTTTAATCCTTCGCTTAAACAATTATTGCCTGCTATGCTAAAACTCAGACTAGTATACCTTTTCTTATTATCCTTTGTATTTGTTTTATCCGCAACAGCGCAAAAGAAGGATAGTCTTAAAATTGATACCAACCTGCTCAATAATTACAGGATAGAACCGCATAAAAACGCGCTTCCGTTTCGCCTGCGCCCTCTGCAGGTTCGGGAGGAATTGATCCCGGTGACGCTGCTCGATTATAAAGTGAGTTACTGGCATAAATCGATCGTTTTCGGCCTCAATTTCAGCCAGTCGGCATTTAGCTCAAATTATAGCGCCGGTGGAGTAAACGCCGTTGCCCTGGGAAGCAATTTTGAATATAAAGCCGAATATAATAAGGCGCCCTTTAGCTACGCCACCGACCTTAACCTGCTTTACGGCATATCCAAAAATAAGGGCCAGGGATCGCGAAAGACCAACGACAGGATATTTTTTGACAACAAAGTTGCGTCCCAACTATCCAAACACTGGTTCTTTTTCGGTTCGCTAACATTCGAATCGCAGTTCGACAAAGGCTTTAACTATGTGGCTGTAGATGACGGCCCGCCAACAACGCCGGTCCTTATCTCAAACTTTATGTCGCCGGGATACCTTACAGAATCTGTCGGCTTTGAATTTAAGCCGGTAAAGTATTTTGATCTGCGTTTTGGTACAGGTACAGCCCGGCAAACCTTTGTGCTGGATACAACGATCTATCATAATCAGCCATCAAACTATGGTGTTGCCATACACCACACGTTTAAAAACGACCTCGCCCTGCAAGTTGTAGCAGCTATTGATAAAGACTTGATGACAAACATTCATATCAACGCCAGGTATTCGCTGTTTATCCCGTACCAGCAGTCGCTTGCATACATAAGCCACCGGGTTGACGCTGTTTTAGCCGCCAAAGTGAACCGTATGATAGCGGTAACTGTAAACGGCACATTCCTGTATGATAAAAACACTTCGTCGCGTGTGCAGGGAACCGAGGGGTTAGCGCTGGGCGTGTTGTATAAATTTCCTTAATAGAATGGACTATTAAGTGTGATCCCGGACCGGCACACTATTTATTGTTTATCGGTAAACATCCTTCTATTAAAAGCGTTGTAAGTTAGTACATTAGAACTATTACAACCTGAAGCTGGTACACCAAGATGATCAATATCTTCAAAAGATTATCACTCCCCTACAAACTGATTTTGATCGGGCTTGTGCCCTCGCTTTTCCTGGTTTATTTATCGGTACAGTTTTATCTTTTTGAAAAACAAAAGTACAACCTGAGCAAGGAAAATATAGAGATTGTCGACCGGTCGACAATGGTCAGCCGTTTGATAGACCAGCTACAGGCAGAGCGGCGGTTTGCTTATGAATATGCCTTAAAAAAAGATAAATACCCGGAATTACTGGTCCAGCAAAATGCCACCGATAAAGTAATAGCTCACCTTGAAAGTGACCCCGACCTGCGTGGCTTTGAGCATTATACGATGCTGGATAGCCTGGCGGCCACCCGGAAAAGAAGCGACGCGCATAAAATGAGCGCCGGCGAAGTGATGAACTATTACACCACGGCGATATTCAGGATAAGCATGCTCGAAGTAACCCCCCTGCTTCAAATAGCGAATGCGCGCCTTTTGACACAGGAACTGCATAGTGCCCGGGCAATGTCACAGATCATAACCTACCTGGGCATTCTGCGTTCGAATATTTATAATGTGCTGTACACCCGTCAGTTTAAATATGGCAACGGAACGCTGCAAGGGCTTTTGGGGGTTTATATGGTTTTTTCCACCTATCAGACCGAGTTCAAAGCGAAATCATCGCCGCAGGCGGTGGCCGATTACGATTTTATTATGCAGCACCAGGCAAAGCCATTGATGGATTATCTTCATAAAAGCTTTAAGACAATGCAATTTGACAGCACCACCTATACAGACGTGCAGTGGTGGAAATTATCCGGTAATGCGGTTGAAAAATTACGCGGGCAGCAAATAAAAATATGGAACATTATACACCAGCAGTTAAATGCGATAAAAGATAATGTGCACCGCAACCAAACCATATTACTGGTATTACTGGTACTTGCCCTGGTATTAAGCATCTTCATGATAGCCACAACCATCATTTCAATTACCGGCGTATTGACGGAACTGAGGGTTGCGGCTGAAAAAATAGCAGTTGGCGAAACGGGATTGCATTTAAGTATTGACTCAAACGACGTTATTGGCCGATTAGCCAGTTCTGTTGCGTTTATTGATGCTAACAACCGCTTACTCGCAGAGACCGCCGGCGAGATCAGGAAAGGAAATTTTGATGTAGATGTGACCCCTCGGGGCGAATCCGATATTCTTGGCAATTCGCTTTTACAGATGAAAAATGAGCTGCGGCGAAACACCGAAGAAAAAGCGGAGCAGGCCGCTGAACTGAAGCGTCTGCTGGTCGCCGTAAAGGCAAGCGAGAACCATTTCAGGCAAATTGCGGATCAGACGCCGTTTATGATATGGCAGTTTAATAACCGCGGAAGGGCTATATATGTAAACCAGCAATGGATAGATTTTACCGGGCTAAGCCGCGAGGAAAGCCTCGGCGCGGGTTGGACAAAGGCCCTCCACCCCGATGGAATGAAGGAAGGAGGGTTTGTAAAGTTATTTGCCGGTCTGCAGGCTTTCCGCACCAAAGCACGGTTTAAAAATGTTAACAACGGGTACAGATGGGTACTGGTGCAAGCTAACCCTATATTTAATAACGGCACATTTGAGGGTTTTATAGGGAGCTTGACCGATATCAGCGACCAGATTGCTGCGCAACAAGCTTTAATGGACCTGATGGACAAAAAGGATGAGTTTTTAACCATTGCCAGTCATGAATTAAAAACGCCGCTGACCAGTATTAAAGCCTATACCCAATTGCTGAAAAAGAATTTCAATTCAGACGATAAATCGCACCCGCTGGCTTCCAAAACACTTTACCATGTCGCGAGGCTTGAAAAACTGGTTAACGACCTGCTGGATGTTTCACGGATAAATTCCGGGCAGATGGTTTACAAAGACGAAACGTTTGACATGAAGGAAATGCTGGAGCAAAATGTTGAGCACTTTATGGATGTCTCATCAAAGCATAAAGTAGTTATTGAAAACACCGTATCCGTTCAAATTACCGGCGATCGGGTGCGCATTGAACAGGTGTTTAACAATCTTTTAAACAACGCGGCCAAGTACTCGCCTGACGCTGATAAAATAATAATCAACAGCTATAGCGAGAATGGCTACGTTGTTGTATCAGTTCAGGATTTTGGCATTGGAATAGAAGACAAGGATAAAGACATGCTGTTTCAAAAATTTTACCGCACACAAAAAGATTTTTATAAATTCCAGGGTCTTGGCCTGGGCTTATTTATTTCTGGCGAGATCATTGCCAGGCACAAGGGCACTTTATGGGTTGACAGCCAACCCGGTAAAGGCTCAACGTTTTATTTTAAATTACCGCTCGATAATTCATAGATAGCCTTACGGTATTTCGCAGTAAAGGCGCCTGCTGCAAAAACGCTTCGCAAACATTCAAGCCGCTTGTTTGTCTTTTACCAGTTAACCAATATAGCGTAACCCATCAGTTACCGTAAGCCTTATAAATAGTACTATAGCCAAATGCGGTCTTTTTCGTTCTTAGTTTTGTTGTTTTTCCTGTGTGCAAACGTGTCTGCTCAAACGACCGATGTTTACGGCAGGGTTGCCGACGACCTGGGGAAGCCCGTTGGTTTTGCTTCGGTTTGGGTAAGCGAACTTAATGCCGGTACCTTAACCAACGCTCAGGGGTTTTACAAATTGAGTGTAAAACCGGGTGTATACCAGATCAGTTTTCGGTCGCCGGGCTATGTCGCATTCACACAAACAGCTACGCTGGGAAGTAATAAGGTAATAATCGATGCCAGGTTATCGCGACTGACCGGCCCCGATATTGTTCCCAACACAGCCGATTCCATTGTTCATAACGTGATCGCAAGGGCTAATTCCCACGAAAAAATCCTGCATTATACCGGCACGCTCTACAATAAAGTACTACAGCGGCTTGATCGCACATCATCCAATTTCCTCAAGCGGGATGCCGCGCATGAATTACACTTTAACCCCGAACGAACAGGGATACTTAACTTCACTGAATATATTGCCAACTTTCGCACACGCTCAAAAGATTTTAATATTGAGGAAGTAATTGCAGCACAAAACTTCGTATACAGCAAGGATGTATTTAATTTTAACGGCCCGCCTGAGCAGCACATCGATTTGTGCCAGAATATCCAGCAGTTGAACGGGTTTAACGAGCACAGCTTTGTTTCGCCGCTGGCCGACGATGCCCATATTTATTACCGGTACCAGCTGGCCGGCCAGTTTACTGACCAGGAAAAATGCATTTACGCCATACGTATCCTGCCAAAGATGCATGATGAACACCTGTTCTACGGCATGATCTATATTGTTGAGAAGGACTGGCTTTTATATGGCGCTGACCTGCATTTATCCCCTGCCGCCAACATGGAGCTCATCGATTCGATTCACATCAGGCAGCAATATGTGCCTATGCCGGACGGTCGCTGGATAGCGCAGGCATCGGACTTAAACTATAAAGGTAAATTTTGGGGGTTTAGATACTCCGGTTCATTTCTCCGGGTTTACGAGAGCGCGGCGCCCGATACCGCAACCCTTTCACGTCCGTACCACGAGGTATATCACAGCACAAAGCCTGATTACCAGCACACGAAACAATACTGGGATCAAAACCGCCCGGTGTTGACTACACCTGAGGAAAGACAGTTTTTCCAGCTGACCGAGTTGGAAGCCGCGCACAGAAAGAACGCCGCTATAAAGGATTCGCTCGAACGAAAAAGCAGCTTTCGGTTTTTCCCGTTTTTGTTGAGGGGCTATACACTTCACAATTACAATAAAAACACGTCATGGACATTCCAGTCGCCGTATAATGTGGTTTTTTATAATACCGTAGACGGCTGGGGTTATGATTTGCATATCAAGTACAACAAGGTGTACGACAGCCTGCGCAGCCTTACTGTGGTCCCCGATGCCAGGTATGGATTTACCGACAAGATTTTCAATGCAAATATCTTTGCCAATTTCATCTATAACCCATTTAAGCAAGCTTCGGTTTACGCGCGGGTCGGATCAGATTTTCTTGACCTGAACAACAAGGGCACCACGAGCGTGTTTTTGAACTCTATCAACACGTTGTTGTTAGGAGGGAATTACCTAAAGCTTTATCAGTCTCAGTTTATTATGGCCGGCACCGACGGCGAAGTGGCTAATGGCATTTTTTTAAACGGCACGATAGAATACGCCAACCGACGATCGTTGTTTAATACCACCACGCATACCTTTAACCGCGACAGCGTTTTGCTCACTTCCAATAATCCGCTCGATCCCAACGCAAAGGTGCCCCTGTTTCCGCGATACCGTGCCTTTACCATACGCGGTTCGGCGACATTTACCTTCGACCAGGAATATATGGTAACGCCGCAGGGTAAATTTATTTTGCCGAGCAAATATCCCCGATTAAGGGTCAATTACCGCGAAGGGTTGCCCTGGCTGGGTTCGAACGTAAAATATAACACCGTATCGGTGGATGTTTTCCAGGACCGGCTCAATTTGGGCATCGTCGGCAATATGGGCTATTTTGTTTCGGGCGGTTTTTTCCCGAATACCACCCGGCTGTATTACCCCGACTATAACCAGTTCCGCGGCGGACAGGGTTTCTTCTTCGATTCGGCGCAGGGCAGCTTCCACTTCCTGAATTTTTATACCTACAGTACTTTTAAACCTTATTTCGAGGCGCATGTTGAGCACAACTTTGCCGGGCTTTTTTTAAGCAAGGTGCCGTTGTTCAGTAAGCTGAAGATACAGGAGATCGTAGGCGGCTCGTACCTTACCCAGGGCATGCTGCCCGATTATAAAGAAGTGTATTTCGGCCTCAAACGCACTGTGATACGGCTTGATTATGGCCTGGCCTATGGTCGTTTCACCAAAGTGGTTCAGGGTTTCAGGTTTGTTTATCATCTGTAGGTGAGATTGATCACCAGCCTCTAATCACTATAAACAAGTGTTCCAAATTTGAGAGTTGAACACCTGAACAGTTGGAACGCTTGGAACACTGGCAAAACAATGTCACTACTTTTCTGATTCTGATGTTCCCGCGGGAGATATCGAAGACAATGCGCTATACCGCCCCTCAAAAACCACGCTTCCCAAATCGACTCAAAATTGTAACTTTGTCTCCTCAAAATTTGGATACGTACAATGTTTGAAAATCTATCGGATAAACTCGAGAGGGCCTTTAAAGTACTTAAGGGACAGGGAACCATTACTGAAATAAACGTGGCCGAAACCATGAAGGAAATTCGCAAAGCCCTTCTGGATGCCGACGTAAACTATAAAACCGCCAAAGCGTTTACCGACGACGTGCGTCAAAAAGCGATAGGCCAAAATGTATTGACCGCCATTTCGCCCGGCCAGCTGCTCACCAAGATCATGAATGATGAGCTGACGGAGCTGATGGGCGGCAGCACTGCCGAACTTAACTTCGCGGCCACGCCAACCATTATCCTGATAGCGGGTTTGAATGGCGCCGGTAAAACCACCTTCACGGGCAAACTGGCCAATTACTTAAAAACGCAAAAGAACAAAAAACCCCTTTTGGTGGCCGATGATATTTACCGCCCTGCGGCTATAGAGCAGCTGCAGGTTTTGGGCAGCCAGATCGATTTGCCGGTTTATGCAAACCTGGAGTCGAAAGACCCGGTTGCCATTGCCCGGGAAGGTATAGCGCTGGCAAAGCAAAACGGCAATAACGTGGTCATCATCGATACCGCGGGCCGATTGTCGATCGACGAAGCGATGATGCGCGAGATCGAGCAGGTAAAAGATGCTGTTAAACCACACGAGATATTATTCGTTGTGGATGCCATGACCGGGCAAGATGCTGTGAATACCGCGAAGGTGTTTAACGACCGCCTCGATTTTACCGGTGTGGTGCTTACTAAGCTGGACGGCGATACCCGCGGCGGCGCGGCGTTGTCGATCAAATCGGTGGTGAATAAGCCGATCAAGTTTATCGGTACCGGCGAGAAAATGGAAGCGCTGGATGTTTTCCATCCGGATAGGATGGCCTCGCGGATTTTGGGAATGGGTGATGTGATCTCCTTGGTTGAGCGTGCCCAGCAGCAGTTTGATGAAAAGGAAGCTGCCGAAATGCAGCGGAAAATACGCAAGAATAAGTTTGATTTTAACGACTTTTTCAGCCAGATACAGCAGATCAAAAAAATGGGTAACGTGAAGGACCTGATGGGCATGATACCCGGCGTTGGCAAAATGATGAAGGATATCGAGGTGGATGATAACGCATTCAAGGCGATCGAAGCCATTATTCAATCCATGACGCCGTACGAAAAAGGCAACCCCGACAGCATCAACCAAAGTCGCCGCAACCGTATTGCCAAAGGGTCGGGCACTAATCTTACCGAAGTGAACCGACTGATCAAGCAGTTTGAGGATATGCGCAAAGTGATGAAACAAATGAGCAACCCCGCGGCCATGGCCAATATGATGCGCAGAATGCCAAAGTGATTTTAGATTTAAGTCCCGATAGCTATCGGGATACGACTGTGGATTTGGCCTCTAAATGACAGGAGAGCATTATAGTAAGATTAGTTCAATATCTGGAATTGCTTTAAACCCTTTATCCGAGGTGATCAAGGGCATTTGAAGGTATTTGGATGTTGCAGCTATTATTGCATCCGGCGTTTTAATTTTTATCTGCTGTTTTAATTCAATAGCTATTTTGCGGATGTCCGCAGTAAGCTCGAAAATAATACAATCGTCCAGTAACGAACGGAGTTTTAGTTGGTCGGCCGGACTTAGTTTATGCCACCCAAGAAGTTCAATTTCTGAAATGACGGACACAATAACGACTCCGTCTAAAAATGGCTCGACATAATCTTTTCCTTCGTGTACAGCAATTAAGAAATTAGTATCGGCAACAAAACTAAATCCATTCATCCCTCACCTGCTTTTGATAGTCAAGGCCGTCAAGATTCCTTTTAAGTTTCCCGAAATGTTTTCTCAAGCTTTTCTTACCCGTTTCTTTAGCTAGTTGTTCAATAGCTTGCTGAACTTTTTCTTTGGTAACAGGAGTTTTTATTTCGATAGTCATAATCAAATATATTAATTAATTTTCTGGGAAGGAAATCCATCTGTTGCCGCAGCCCTAAACAAAACCCAATCCGGCAAAGTTTTTATTCAATACCTGGCTATTGTTCACATCCAGCCATTTATCCAGCAGGGTGGCATATACGTCCCTGAAATCGACTTGGTATTTTAAGTCGCCGTTTTCCAGTTGGGTAAGGTCGGGAGCGTCATTGTAAATGCCTGCTTTTTTAAGTTTCCCGCCGTAGATCAAAATATTGTTTGCTGTACCGTGGTCTGTTCCGTTACTGGCGTTTTGCTCAACCCGGCGGCCGAATTCCGAGAAGGTCATCACCAACGTATCGGCTAATTTGCCGGTTTGTTTCAGGTCTTTTATAAAGGCCGCCACGGCATCGCCATATATCTTTAACTGGCGCCCCTGCTGGTTTTGCTGGCCAACGTGGGTGTCAAATCCGCTTAACGAAACATAGTATATACGGGTTTGCAGGCCGGAGTTAATAAATTTTGATATGGTTTTCAATTGATTGCCTAACCCGGTTGCAGGATATTCAGCGGTAACGTTATAGGTTTTAGCGGTTTTCTGGATATAATCTGCAGATGAGTAAGTCTCGATCATTGTCTTATACAGGTAGCCCAGGTTGTCCTCGTTTAAATTGGCCGCGGTATGGTCGTGCACTAAGCCCTTAAAAAATGGCTCGCGGGTTGTTTGGTATAGCTTATTCGGGTCCTGCACCGCAATGCCTTTCATTTTCGCACCTTTCATGGCCAGCGAAAGGGTGTCATCAACCTCTATAGCAGTATACGGATTTTTACAGGTCTGGCAGTTTGAATCAAGATAACGGCCGATCCACCCGGTAGTTAAAAATTGGTTCGAGTCGCTGGCGGTTTGCCATATATCCATCGACCGGAAGTGCGATCGGTCAGGATTGGGATAGCCAACGGAGTTAATGATGCTCATATACCCCTGGTCGTAAATATCTTTTAGCGCCGATAAGTTCGGGTTTAAACCCTGCATATCATTCAGCTTAATAATATCCGATTGATTTACAGCAATGGTTTTACGTTTTTGATAGTAGATATCATTACCAAACGGGATGATCGTATTCAACCCGTCGTTACCGCCCGAAAGCTGTATGATCACCAGGTTTTTGTAATCGGTCAGCTCACTCTTGGCCAGTGCCTCAAGCGGTTTCAGAAATGCCGGCACCAAAAGTGCGCCCGATGCGAGTGCCGTATTCTTTAAAAAATCTCTGCGCCTCATATAAATATTGATTTAGCGAATTATTGATTTAGTGAATTGGTGATTGTTTCGATTTATCTTCATGTTAAAATCTCTAATTCAATAATTCAAAATTAACAAAGTTGATATTCCGGCGTTGACACCAGTTCGATTACTGCTGCCTTGGTATTGGCCGACAGATCAACACTGTTTAACAACCCATTATTCGGTTTTGGCTCGAGTAAAAATTCAGCGAGCGCGGCTTTTGTCATGTTTTTTGGAACGCCTTGTAAAAACTTATCCCAATCAGGCTGTGCCTGTACCCGCGTGTTTACGATCGGCTGCATATTACGCACTGTGGCAATATAAGCCTCATCTTCCGGATCGGCTTTGCCGGTAAAATCTATCAGTCCGCTGTTCAAAAGCGTCGAAGGAATTTTCAGGCGGTACATCAGTGATGAGCTGTCGATCCAGTTTTTCCCTCCCGGCCAGCCGGCCACATTGGGCGGGTAAAATAACACCTGCCCCAGCACCCGTTGAAATTGCAGCAACACCTCTGGCTTTTGGTAAGTAAGATAAAACTGCCTGTTCAGCCCAACCAAAAACTCAACGGGCGACTTAACCAGGTTGCCCATATTTTTTTCATCATAAAACCAGGCCGAAGTAAAAATATATTCAAGCAATGGACGTATCTCGTACCCCGAATGATAAAAAACATCCGCCATGGTGTTTACATGCGCCGGATCGGATACTTCATTTACCAGGTATTTATATAGCTTATTGCAGATAAACCAGGCTGTTTCCCGTTTTTCGAGCAGCATGCTCATAATGTCTTCGCCGTTGAAGTTACCCGTTTTGCCCATGAAGGTTTTTTCCCCATCGTCATGCACAAACTTCCGGGTTACAAACTCGCCATCTTTGTTAAATCCGTACCCGGTAAAAGCCCGGGCCGACTGTTTTATATCATCCTCGGTATAGTTGCCCCGGCCGATTGTGAAAAGTTCCATCACTTCGCGGGCAAAATTTTCGTTCGGGTGATTTTTTTGGTTTTGCTGGTTATTTAAAAATTGCAGCATAGCCGGCGATTCGGCGACTTTAAATAACAGGGTTTTGAAATTCCCCAGGGCGTTTTCGCGGTGAATATTATTTAGCTGCTGCGCGAAGAAAGAATTATTTGAACGGCAGGCGAAGTGATTATGCCAAAACAGGGTCATCTTCTCCTGCAAAATCGCATCGGTTGTGCTCATTTGGTTGAACCAGGCAATGTTCAGGTCCTTCTCTTCCTGGCGCTGCTGCTGCAGGAACATTTTTTTTGCCGTCGCATCACCCTTTGTCAGCACGGCATAGTCAGTCATAACCTTAACCACCTCAATAGGCTGGGCGCTCCCGGTGCCGAACAGTTTTTTTACAGCATGTTTTACAGAAGCATGTTCCAGCTCCTTTAAATCTTCAAAGCGCATTCCAAAGCCCGCCCGGGACCATAAATGCTTTACCTGCCTGATATTGTTCATGGTGGTGTTTTGACAATGCAAGTTACTAAGGGTTTAATTTTTATTTTCATTATGTAAATAATATTTTAGACATATAATTGAACCAACAATGGATCACGGGATACCGACGGGAAAGTTTGCTAAAATGGATATTACCCAATGATATTCAGGCTCGACGACCGTTTACTGTTCCCCGACCCGGAGCTGGCCGAACCGGACGGTTTATTAGCCGTGGGCGGCGACCTATCAACCGAACGCCTGTTGCTGGCCTATCAAAACGGGATATTTCCCTGGTATAGTGACGATACGCCTATCCTTTGGTATTCGCCGCACGAACGGTTTGTGCTTTTTCCGGCAGAACTAAAAATATCCAAATCCATGCGGCAGCTTTTGCGCTCGGATAAATTCAGGATCACCGTCGATACTTCCTTTGAAAAAGTGATAACAGCCTGCGCATCCGTTATGCGAAACGGACAGGACGGCACCTGGATAACCGGCGAAATGAAGGCCGCCTATATCAAACTTCATCAGGAAGGTTTCGCCCACTCTGTCGAAGTATGGGAGCAAAATAACCTGGTCGGCGGCCTGTACGGTATAAAAACGGGAGCTGTATTTTGCGGCGAAAGCATGTTCAGCCTGGTAAGCAATGCCTCTAAAGCCGCGCTAATACATCTTTGTCAAAGCGGTTTATATCAATTGATTGATTGCCAGGTACACACCGGCCATTTAGCCTCGATGGGCGCCAGACTTATCAGCCGGAAAGAATATATGGACGTTTTGCGAAGAGAGATTTGAGGTTAGAGATTAGTCATTGGGATCGTCCTTTTTGTTATTATCTTGCATGTTTTAAACTAATCTCTATTCTCCAATCTCTAATCACTACAGTGGATACAACAAACCAAAAAGAAAGGATCATCCTCGGCATTGACCCGGGTACTGCGGTTATGGGTTATGGCCTGGTAAAGGAGATTGGCTCAAAGATCGAGTTGATCAGCCTGGGCGTAGTAAAAATGGGGGCCATTGACGATCACATGCTGAAGCTGCAGCGCATCTTTGAAAAAACCGTCGCGCTAATCGATAATTATAAACCCGACTGCCTGGCCATCGAAGCGCCGTTTTATGGGAAAAACATACAGGTGATGCTGAAGCTCGGGCGTGCCCAGGGCGTGTGCATGGCCGCAGCATTATCGCGCAATGTGGTGATCACCGAATACGCGCCGCGAAAAATAAAGCAATCCATAACAGGAAACGGGAATGCCACCAAGGAGCAGGTGGCAGCCATGCTGCAAAGCTTATTAAATTTTAAAGAAACACCCGATTTCCTGGATGCCACCGATGGGCTGGCCGTTGCCGTTTGTCACTCCTTCCAGCGAATGCCCGCAGGCAAAAGCGGGAGTAAAAAATCATATTCAGGCTGGGATACCTTTGTTAAGGATAACAGTAAACGGGTTATTTGATGTGCGAAACGATGTGCAGATGTGCAAATTTCAGATGTGCAGATGAATTAATGCACATTCAAGATTCATCCCCGTATCAAAAAGCATCTGCACATTCGCACATCTGAAACTTGCACATTTACAAAGCCTTCCTTATCTTATTCATAGTAGCCTCAAGCTCTTCAGCTGTAAAGCTCAATTTTGGCCGGGAAAAATTCAAGTCGCTTACGTTGTTCATCGGTATTAAATGAATATGTGCATGAGGCACTTCAAGCCCGATAACAGCAACGCCAACCCGCTTGCACGGGATGGACTTTTTTATAGCCGTGGCCACTATTTTAGCAAAAACCTGCAGGCCAACGTAGGTTTCGTCATCCAGGTCGAAAATATAATCAACTTCCTTTTTCGGGATCACCAAAACATGCCCTTCAGCCAATGGATTAATATCCAGGAAGGCCAAAAAATCATTACTTTCAGCCACCTTGTAAGCCGGTATTTCGCCCGCTACTATTTTTGAAAAAATGGTCATTGTTTAGTTGATTAAGTTGTAGTAACGATTTTGCTGACTGGTCGGTTGATTACTCACTTAATCAACCTAATCAACCATGCACTACCTCGACACTTCCATTATCTCAAACTCCATTGTGCCCGCAGGTACCGTGATCTCTGTTTTATCGCCGACCTTTTTGCCCAACAGCCCTTTGGCAATTGGCGAGGCTACCGATATTTTACCCGCCTTCAGGTCGGCTTCGCTTTCTGACACCAGCTGGTAGGTCATAACAGCGCCGTTTTTAATATTCTTTATTTTAACGATCGATAAAGCCAGCACTTTTGAAGTATCCAGTTTTGATTCGTCAAGCAAACGTGCATTGGCCAGCATCTCGCCCAATTTGGCAATTTTAGCCTCATGTAACCCCTGGGCTTCCTTCGCGGCATCATATTCAGCATTTTCCGACAGGTCACCTTTATCACGCGCTTCAGCAATTGCTTTGCTGATGTTGTACCGTTCTGTAGTTTTTAGCTGATGTAACTCTTCCTTTAATTTTTCTAAACCCTCTTTGGTATAGTATCCTACCTCTGCCATAATGCAAAATTTTATTAATAATTCAGTTCTGTTGGTGTCAAAAAAAAACCGCCCTCCCGTTCAAAGAAGGACGCAATGTTATTAAAAACAAACAAGACTATATCGGCAGGGCCTACATAGTCTTGTCTGTTGTAAAACGAAGATAAGGGTTTTAAGTTTTATTATCCAAATTTTTTATAAGTTCAGCAGTTTACCGGCGTAGCGGCACAAACCCGCCTGGTCATCTCTTTACCTCCGGATGAATAAATATTGGCTGAAAAACCGTATTTTTGTGCGTTTTTTGAACGACGCCGCAATATCTTACCGATAATAGCCGCTTGTTGAAAACGACCCTCAATAAATAGTAATGTTAGAAAAATTAGAAGCGATATTCCAGCGCTGGAAAAATGTTGAAACCGAGTTGAGCAGCCCCGATGCCATGGCAGATATGAAGCGCTTTGCCCAGCTCAATAAGGAATATAAAGATTTGGCCAAGGTTGTTGACCAATACAACATCTACCGCAATATAATGAGCAATATTGACAGCAATAAGGAAATATTGGCTACTGAAAAAGACGAAGAGTTCCGCGAAATGGCGAAGGCCGAACTGGATGAGCTTTTGGTTAAGCAGGAAGAAATGGAAGAGGCGATCAGGGTGATGCTGATCCCTAAAGATCCTGAAGACACCAAAAACGCCATCGTTGAAATTCGCGGCGGCACGGGGGGCGACGAAGCGGCCCTTTTTGCCGGCGACCTTTACCGGATGTACATGCGCTACTGCGAAAAGCGCGGCTGGAAAACCGAACTGGTTGATTATACCGAAGGCACGTCAGGCGGGTATAAGGAAATTGTGTTTAATGTAATGGCCGAGGATGCCTACGGCAATTTAAAATATGAGTCAGGCGTGCACCGTGTACAGCGCGTGCCCGATACCGAAACCCAGGGGCGCGTGCATACATCGGCCGCTACGGTTGTGGTACTGCCCGAGGTGGATGAATTTGACATCGACCTGCAGGTTAGCGATATCCGTAAGGATCTGTTTTGCGCATCCGGCCCGGGTGGTCAATCGGTAAATACAACCTATTCCGCGGTGAGGTTAACACACATACCAACAGGCATTGTAGCCCAGTGCCAAGACCAAAAATCCCAGTTAAAAAATTACGATAAGGCTTTGCAGGTATTGCGCTCAAGGGTGTACGAAATGGAACTGCAAAAGCACCTCGAAATAACATCCAAAAAACGCAAAACGATGGTTTCCACCGGCGACCGTTCGGCCAAGGTGCGCACCTATAATTATCCGCAGGGACGTTTAACCGAGCATCGCATAGGTCTTACCATATATAACCTGCCCGGCGTAATGAACGGCGATCTGCAGGAGATAATGGAAGCCTTGCAGTTTGCCGAAAACGCCGAGAAACTGAAGGAAGGTACCGTAGCGTAACCGTAGAGACGCAACACTTTGCGTCTCTATACATCTTTGTTTTGCGTCTCTATATGTCTCACCAGTTGCACCTTATCCATTATTGATTTTTTCGCGCGCATTTCATTTTTAATAACGAAAGATGCAAAATATTGCGTTCCTGCATTATTAACTCCGGTTTTTCATCTTATTTTCATAATAGGCAACTATTTTCGTTATATAAACATTAGCAATATTCCGCATTCTCCCCTGCATAGTGAGGTTTTGGAGCGAAGGTTTTGATTAGATCATTGTTTTTGTATTGCATTTAAATTGATCTGCTTTATGCTGGCGATAAAAACCCTTTTCCCTAAATCAATAATTTTCAGGCGTTCTGTCCGTCTTATGGGTATCCACTTCGAAATTAGCGTTGTTGGAAATAATCCGCATTGGGCAGATGAACGGATAGACGAGGCGATCGCAGAGATCGGCCGCGTCGAAAAACTGTTCAGCACATTCAGCGACAGCGCTGTTAACAAGATCAACCGTCACGCCGGTGTACAGCCGGTGAAAACCCACCCCGAGATTTTTAGACTGATCGACCGCTCATTGCAGGTGTCTGAACTTACCCATGGTGCGTTTGATATCACTTACTTTAACGCTGAAAGAGATGCTGATAATATTGAGGCCAACTCCGGCAAAAAACCGGGCTTCAAGATCGCGGCAGCCAATATAAACTACCAAAGCGTAACACTGGATGCAAAGGAGCAAACGGTTTTTTTGAAAGAAAAGGGCATGCGTTTGGGCTTTGGGGCCATTGTTAACGGCTATGCAGCCGACCGGGCTAAATATATACTGCAAATGCAGGGGGTCGATAGTGGCGTTATAAACGCAGGCGGCGATCTGCTCACCTGGGGCTCCGCCCCCGAAAATGAATCGTGGACAATCGCAAATGCCGACCCGGCACAGAAAACACAGCCTTTTGCAAATATCGTGATCAGCAATATGGCTATCGCGACCTCCATAAATGCCGAAAAATATACCCCTATTATAAATAACAAGCGCTTACCGGCTATAAACCCAAAAAACGGGTTTCCGGTAAGCGAAATTAAAAGTGTAAGTATTATTAGCCCAAGCGCAGAGCTGGCCGACGCCATGGCCACGCCGGTAATGTCAATAGGCGTAAATGCCGGGCTTTACCTGATCAATCAGCTTAACCAGATGGCATGTATCATAGTAGATGATCACGACCGGATTTATACTTCAAAGGATGTTAGCATAGCCAATTAACACCATGTAAATTTTGACATTTCCCGCCCCTGCCGGACGTGCCATTTTGTATGTTTATTGATGGCTTATTCATTCAGGGCGTAACGCCAATACTATAGCGGGGCCGCCAAAACCGGGTTTCGCTATTCCAATTATATATTTTCCGGTTAATTTACAGCGGTGCTCCGTTTTGTTGGCATCCAATTAACCGGCGACCTTAAAAGAAGAAAAATTGAAAATAATTTTACCGTTTTCTCCCGCTCAATGATAAAGTGGTTTGCGTATATTGTCATGTTATTGATATTTGCACCAGGTTTATCATCTGCCCGAATAAAAAATAACTATTTTGATGCGGCCGCCCGTACAATAGGGATTGTTTTGCCCGTTAATGAAACCCCGGTTGATACAGTAAACGCCAAAAAAAGCAAAAAGCAGGACCAGGACGATAAAAAGAAAGTTAAGGAAGTAGCAAAAGCCAAACGACAGCCAAAACCCGAAAAAATTGAATCAGGGGACGATGCCGAAGCCTTAAAAACGAAGATCAGGCCTAAACGGCAGCGACGGCCTGAAGGTTTAGTGAGGCCACCTGAGATCCCCAGGAGAAATGGCAATTAATTATTTAACAGACAGTCACCGAAATTAATGAAGCATTGTTTCTTTTTTCTTTTCCTTGTAACCTGCAGCACAGTATCGGCAGTGGCAGCCCGGCGAAATACGCATATAGGCGAACCTGTCCATGTCGTTGCAGATTCTGATACGGTGTTCAGGAAACGATCGGTTTCAGTTGGTGTAAATTACGGCAGCGATGTTTTGTTCTTTGGCCGCACAGGGCCTATTAAATATCCTTACGTAAGCGGAGATGTGATCTATAATTCCAAATCGGGCATGTTTATTTATGGCTCAGGGGTGAAGGTGCTTGGCTATAACGCCCCCCTTGATGAGGTTGACCTGGGTGCGGGCTATTTATACAAATATTCAAAAGACTTTTCCGGGTCAATAAGTTATACCCGGTTTATATTTGATAAGAATGCAGCGAAGGTGATAAAATCGGCATCTTCGAACGATATAAATTTTAAAAACTCGTACGATTGGAAATTTGCCAAATCGAGCGTAGTGTTTGATTATTTGTTTGGCGATGCCAACGATTATTTTATCACGCTGAACACATCCAAATACATTGAGCCCAGCTGGGGCATTTTTGATGACCAGGACTACCTGTCGTTTAATCCCACCATCAGCGCAATTTTAGGTACGCAAAACTTCGTAGGCAAATATTCATACCAGCACCCCGAGAAGCTAAAGTTTGATGAAGCTCCCGAAGTTCACGCTTATAACAACGGCAGGTTTAACGCGCTTAATTATAGCATTAAAATACCTATTGCCTATAACAGGCCGCATTATACACTTGAAGCTTCGTGGAAGTACTCAATACCCGTAAATGTTGAAGGCCAGTTAAAAAACAGGCGGGAAGTTTTCTTTAACCTTACATTTTACTACATCTTTTTTTAAGCCGGCGATGAATGTTTTGATAATAGAGGATGAAAGAGCGCTTGCAGATGAGCTGAAAATATTCCTGACAAATTATAACTACGTCTGCGATGTATGTTTCAACGGCCGGTCGGCGTCCGAGAAAATTAATGTGAATCTTTATGATTTTATTTTGATCGACCTGGGTTTACCCGATTATGATGGTTTGACTTTACTTAAAGAAGCCAAATTGAACAACCCTGATGCAGTGTGTATGATATTAACAGCCAGGGCCGAAGTGAATGACCGGGTTAAAGGCCTCGACCTTGGCGCCGACGATTATTTGCCAAAACCGTTCTCCCTGCTCGAATTGCAAAGCCGGATGCAGGCTATTATACGCCGCAAATACGGTTTAAAGCAAAATGTCGTTAACCTTGAGGGCTTTGCCATAAATCTGACAGACCGTACCATCGCCTGGCAAAACACCGAGATCAGCACGATAACCAAAAAGGAATTTGACCTAGTGGCTTACCTGCTTTTGCATAAAAACCGCACGTTAACGCGGTCGCAGCTAAGCGAGCACATTTGGGGAAGCGTGGTAAATGATGATTACGACTCAAATTATATCGATGCGCATATCAAAAACATCCGCAAAAAATTAAATGTTTACGGGCCGCCCGATTGGCTGGAAACAGTGCGGGGCCTGGGGTATAAAATAAAGATCAACGCTTAAGTATTTGAAACTTAAAACCAAACTTACCTTATTCAATACCATTTCAAAACTGGTAATAGTAACCATTTTTGTGCTGCTTTTGCCCGGTCTGATAAAAAACATCAACCAAAACTACACCGATAGCCGGCTGCGGAAACAACGGGCCAAGTTGCTTCAGATCATTAAAACTCAGGGAATAAAAAACTATGTGTATGCCAGTTACTCGCCGCTAAAAGAGGAATATTATAGCCTGGATGAAGATTCGCTCGACGAACACCTGGATACAATAAAAAACGAACAGCGTAAAATCGAAGGGGATACGATAGAATACCGGATACTCAGCTATAATTTTATAGTTAACAAAACAAACTATTTACTTGAAACGGGCAAAAGTGCAGCCAGTATAGGTGAAACCACCACCCCGCTTCAAAATATAGCGTTCGCCGTTTTGGTAGGCATGGTGCTGTTAACCATCCTGGCCGATCTGCTTTATACGAACTATGTACTAAGACCTTTGGGGCTTATTATTAAAACAAAGCTTATCGCGCAGAAATTCCCCAATTTCGGTTCTTATCAAAAAGTTAAAACAACAACTTCCGACTTTGAGCACCTGGATATAAGCATTCACCAGATGATCCAGGCGATTGAGGATGCCTTTCAAAAGGAACGCGAGTTTATTTCTAACGCGTCGCACGAACTGATGACACCAATATCCATCCTGCAATCGAAAATCGAAAACATGTTTGCACGCGAGGATATTGATGATGATTTTAAAGGCAGGCTGTTGGAAATGCAAAAAATATTGAATCGGTTAAAAAGCATAACCAAAACCCTTTTACTGATCTCGCAAATTGAGAACGAGCAGTTTTTAAAAGAGGATAGCATGCCGCTCGGCACCTTGCTTGGCGAGGTTTATGATGAGATTTCGATAAGGATGCAGGACAAGAATATCGGCTATGATGTATCTATCCCAGGTAACTGGACATTGGTTAAAGTAAACAAATTCCTGCTGTTCAACTTGTTTTTCAACCTGATAAACAATGCGATAAAATACAACCGTGAGGGTGGGTGGATAAGGATTACCGCAGAGTGTCAAAATGAGCTGTTTTCAATAAGCATAGTGGACAGCGGCGTAGGTATTGGCGAAGAATACCTGCCGCATATTTTTAACCGGTTTAAAAAATTACAGCAGTCGCTTCAGCAGGAGAGCTTCGGGCTCGGTCTGCCTATTGTAAAATCAATTGCTGATTTTCACGGCATACATATCGAGGTGATGTCTGAAAAAGACAACGGGAGCACATTTAAGCTTATTTTCCCGCCCGGATCGATAGAAGTTGAGTAATAAATTTAAATGTTTAAACGTTAAATGTGCATTGCTATCAATTCGAATTATGCGGAAATAAATGCTAACAAAATTGTTGCAAATCGTGGGCTGATAATTGTAGTAAATTTGAAAACAGATTAAACCTTTTACAGCGGTTTTAGTCTAATGAATACTTGACACACAAAAATTCTGTTTAAAATCATTATGAAAAGATTTTTTAAATATGCATTCGGTTTAGTATTAACCGGATTGCTTTCGGCATCAATGTTCACAGCCAATGCGCAACGCGGTGCTACCGGCGGCGGCGGGGGGGTGCGCATAAGTGGTGGTGGTGGCGGCTTCGGCGGCGGTTTTCATGGCAGCACTAGTTTTGGCATTCGCGGCGGAACAAACTTTGCGCCGCGCACCGGCGCGACTTACAGGGGTGCCACAGGTTCAGGCTATTTTGCCGGTAGTGGTTATCATGGCGGCGCATTTTACCGCCCTGGCTTTGGGTATTACGGATACCCGCACATCGGGTTTTATTTAGGCGTATTGCCTTTCGGTTACTATCCTTTTTACTGGGATTCGGCCTGGTATTATTATTATGGCGGCGTGTTTTATAGCCCGTATGCCGGCGGAGGTTACCAGGTAACTGCGCCACCGGTTGGTGCGGGTGTACCCAGTCTTCCGAAAAATGCCAGCGCCATTCGTATAGATGGTGTGCAATATTACGAAGCGGACGGTGTGTATTACAAAGAAAGCGTTGACGATAAAGGCAAAAAAATATATGTTGTTGCAGGCAGGGATGGCGTTTTAAATACCGACGACAGCGTAACCGATCCGAACGCATCAATTGCCGCTCCCCGAGTTGGTGATATTATAAACCAACTGCCCGATGGCTGCCGTAAAGTTAACTTAAACGGCAAAAAATATTTTGTATCGCCAAACGGCATCTATTACGAAAAGGTAAAGGATCCCAATGGTAACACAGCCTACAGGATAGCAAGCTTGCCTGATGATGAAAAAGGCGCTTAAGCAGATTATATAAGTATCTTACTAACAACCCCGGCAATAATGTACGGGGTTGTTACTTTATGAAAACAAACACAGTTTGTAAATCAGCGGGTTAAAACGTATTTTTGTATATGATTAAAAGATCGGCGGCCATTTTATTAACATTCCTGTACATCAGTACAGCAATGGGCTTTGCTTTTAATCTGCATTATTGCTGCAGCAGGCTGGTTTCTGTAAAAATTGATGCTCCCGCTAAAAGCTGCAGTATGGGTGCGATGCCCGAAAACAAGTGCTGCAAAAACACACATGTCGAAATAAAGGTTAAAGATGCGCATCAGGGCGCTGCGCTGTCAATCGTCTCAAAGGTGGTTGGCTTTAAATTGCCGGCACTTGCATTCGCTGCTCTTTCTCCGTTTGCCAACCAGGTATTATTAAAGAATGGTTTTGATGCCAAACCGCCCGGTTTGCCACTCAGTTGCCGGGTCACATTTCTTAAAAACAGAGTTTTCCGTATCTGATTATAGTCGTCAACTGCCTTTTCGCGCAGTAAAATTCAACTGTTTATTTGTTAATTTTTACGACTAATTTTTGATCACAATGAAAACGATAAAAATATTTATGATCCTGCTGGTGCTTACAACAGGCATCGCTAAAGCTCAAATTACTAAAGCCGAATTACAGGTTAGCGGCCTCACCTGTGCGCTGTGTGCCAAAGCCACAGAAAAATCATTAAAAACGCTTCCTTTTATTACCGATATAAAACCCGACCTTGTGCGCAATATTTTTGTGCTCACGTTCAAGACCGGTGCCGCTGTAAACTTCGACCAGATCAGCAAAAAAGTGCAGGATGCGGGCTTTTTTGTGAACAGCCTTAAAGCCACCTTTAATTTCAACGACATCAAACTTACCGGCGATAAGTTCAGTTACGGCGGTGATACTTACCAGGTGATGAACGGTTCCGACAGGTCGTTAAACGGGCCGGTTGCTGTTATTCTTGTCGATAAAGGTTTCGCACCAAAATCTGTTACCAAAAAGTACCTGGGTGCAAATACAGACGCTGCCGGCGGTTCGGGCAGGGTTTATCACGTGGCCATATAAACTTCAAAAACCATGAAGCATTTATTATGGACAGCATGCCTGTTAGTACTTGCGTGCCCTGTGTTTTCACAAGAACTATACGTGAGCACCGAACCTGCCAGTAATATGGCCACCCATTCGCTGGGTATCAGGCTCGAAAATCAAGGCTTTTTTAGCCCCGGTTATAAAAACCGGACCAGCTTGGAGGTAATGTATGGAGCCAGTAAGTCCCTGATGGTGCATGGCTCGTTGTACGGTTCAGATTTTTACCAACCCGGGCAGCATTTTGAAGGCGGAAGCGTGTATGCCAAATACCGTTTCTTATCGGTTGATTCTGTTCAGAAGCATTTTCGGGGTGCTTTTTTTACTAAGCTATCCAGCATTAACAATCCTGTAGTTAACCAGGAAATTACCCTGGAGGGCGATAACTCCGGTTTGCAAAGCGGCGTTGTGTTCACCCAACTTTTGCATAAACTGGCTTTATCGGGTTCGGTGAGTTATTTGCATGCCTGGGATAATGCGGGCGGTTTTAACCTGCCGGCCGCAAATGCTGCAAACGCAGTTGCTTATACGTTTTCAACCGGCTACCTGCTATTGCCCAAAGCATATAAAAACTATAACCAGGTTAACCTGAACGTATATATGGAGTTTTTAGGAAAAACCAACCCCGGCTATGCGCAAAGCTACCTGGATGCAGCACCGGCAGTACAGCTTATTTTCAACAGCCTGATCAGGGTTGATTTTTCGTACCGGGTTCCCTTATATAGTTCGATGGTCCGCAATACGGCACACATGTACCTGGTGAGGCTGGAGTATAACTTGTTTAATTTGTAGGATATCAGACTTACGAAGATTCTAAATCTTCGTAAGTCTTTTTCTTTTCAACTTAAAAATTCTTAACCGTTTCCGTGATATGTGCCAGGTGATGTTTGCTATGCCAGGCATATAACGCAAGCGCCTTTTTTAGCTGCATGGTGTCTCCCGATTGCGGGTGTAGAAATGTACGGCTCCATTCTTTATCGGTAAAACCCTCCATTAGCGCCACCCAGTGCTGGTGCAGCCCTTCCAGTATTTTTATCGACGGTTCAACGGGCAGGCGGTAATCCGGAAGCAGCGCCCAGTCGGCTTCTTCGTAGGGCTTAATGGTGGGATTTTCTTCAGTGAGCGCCCATTTAAACCGCATTAACGAGTTCATGTGGCTATCTGCCACGTGGTGTACCACCTGCCTTAACGTCCAGCCTCCGGTGCGGTAGGGTGTATCCAGTTGTTGTTCGGTCAGGCCGATAATGGCCTGGCGGATCCGGCCTGGAAATTCTCTTATCGTATTGATCATTTTTCGGGTATCTTCGCTGGTGTAGGATACCGGCGCCTTAAATTTCCCGATAGGATATTGCAGTTGTTCGTCTGTCATAAGCTTAAAAAAAAATTAAATTAGGTATTATTTTTGATTGGCAACAAGGTTTTCACCTATTTTAGCATTTTGCCCTTATTATTTAACTCATGATCAAAAGGTTACTTATCTTACTGCTTGCCTCCAATTTTTCTCTGGCGTATGCCCAAACCATTAAAACCGATGTGCTGGTAATTGGCAGCAGTGCAAGTGGTATCGCTGCTGCGGTGCAGTGCGCAAGGAGTAAGGTGAAAACCGTTTTGGTCGAAGTCCAATCAACACTTGGCGGGAGTGTACCTGCCGGCGAGTCATTTATAATTAACACCAACAAAAACATCCCATCGGGGATATGGGGCGAGTTCCGCATGCGGATACATGAGTTTTACAAAGGCCGGTTAGGATACGATTCGGCTTATAATGCCCCGCTAAAGTTTGACAGGCCGGCAGCGCTGTTGATCTTCAAAAAAATCACGGATACCGTAAAAAACCTCACCGTTTATTTAAACAGCCCCGTTACGGCGATAAAAAAAGACGGCGACCGTTGGGATGTGAAGGCCACCCAAAACGGGAAAACCATTACTTTTAAAGTAAGGGTTGTGGTTGACGCCACGGATAACGGCGGGATCGCTGCAAAAGCAAGCTCCAAACTAAATGCGGATTTTAATAAGGAAAGCACCGGGCCAAACCGCTATCGTACCGCCATTGCTACAGGGGATAACTTTCCGGGACAAGTTAATTTGCCCAATACTTATCCCCCGTCGCCTGCCTGGTACATCCCGGTGAGCAGTGTTGTATTAAAAGATGCTGAAAACATACTACTTACCGAAAAAATATTGCCCGGCGAAAAAACCATTGAATATTTGCCCGCGCAGCTGGAACTTGGCCAGGGCGTTGGCACTGTAGCTGCTTATTGTGCATTTTTTAAAACCACCACAAAAAATTTAAAGGTGCATATCATCCAGGGCGAACTGCTGGATTTTAAGGGTTATTTGGTGCCATTTACCGATATATCACCCCGCGACCGCAACTGGCGGGCTGTTCAGCAGGTTTGTGCTACAGGCCTGCTTAAAGGCATTCAGCAGGGCAACAGCCGGCAATTTGTTTTCAATCCGGATGCTTCAGTAACCACGGCCGAAATTAAACCTTTGCTTAACGAAATATATACCCGCGCTTTTTTGTGGTTTGGCAAGGAGAAGCCGGGCGAAACATTTACGGTCGCCAACCTCTTGTCGCTCATCAGCGATTGTACACTTACCGAGCCGCAAACTTTACGCATCAGCATGCAAAAAGCCTGGAAAACCCAGTATAAATTCAGGCTTGATTTCGACCTTTTGCGACCGGTAACCCGCCTGGAGTTTGCCGTTTTAGCCAACAAATTCTTAAACCCATTTGGCAGGATGGTTGATTTGGAAGGAAGGCTGGTTAATTAACCAATATGGAGAACCATTTGTCTTGGTTCTTGACTCTTGCTTCCTGGCTCTCTCAGCGTATTAATTTATTATCTCCATCCGGGAAAACCAAAATCGGCTGATAATTACGCGCCTCATCCACTTCCATATACGCGTATGACATAATAATGATGATATCGCCTACCTGCGCAAGCCGGGCGGCTGCGCCATTTAAACACACCGTACCGGTGCCACGCTCGCCCTTTATCACGTAAGTTTCAAAACGCGCGCCGTTATTATTATTTACGATCTGTACCTTTTCGTTGGCTATAATATTTGCCGCATCCATCAGGTCCTCGTCTATGGTTATGCTGCCTACATAATTCAATTCGGCCTGGGTTACCTTAACCCGATGAAGTTTCGATTTTAATACCTCAATAATCATGGGGCAAAGTTATGAATAATTGGTTTAGAGCTTTCATTGCATTGTCATATCCGCCGTTTGTTAAATTTTGTTAAACTACATTCGATTTGTTTGCCTGCGATAAATAAATACAAGATAATCTTTTACCTTTAGGCTTGGTTTCTTACTTTCGCAAACCAGGCAGATGATAGAGATTGAAGCTGGCGGGATTCAAAAGGTCTCGAATCTTATATCTCACATCTGAAATCTATTCGTATGGAAGAATTTGAAGCAAGCGCATCGGCAAAAAAGACCAAAACGATCTACATCTCTACCGTATTCGGTATTGCCATGGTATTGTTGATGATCGGTCTTTTGGGGCTGATATTGGTTAACGCAAATAACCTGTCGCGGTATGTTAAGGAAAACATTGTTTTAAATGTGTTTGTTGACGACGCTGCGCATGAAACGGATGTGCTGCAGTTGCAAAAGCAGCTTGAGGCAAACCCGATGGTTAAGCAAACACAATATGTAAGCAAAGAATTAGCCGCGCGTAACCTGCAAAAAGACCTTGGTGAAGACTTTGTAAAATTCCTGGGTTATAACCCGCTGTCGCAATCGCTTGATGTTTATTTGAAGGCTGAGTATGCTAACAATGCTGACATCGACCGTTTTAAAAACACCCTGCTTAAAAACCCGTTGGTAAAAGAAGTTAAATACCAGCAATCGCTGGTTGACCAGATGAATAAAAATCTGACCAACATCAGTTTAGTAATTCTTGCGTTTGCCGCGATCTTCGTAGTGCTTTCGGTGGCCCTGATAAACAATACCATACGCCTGGCCATTTACTCCCAGCGCTTCCTGATCAAATCAATGCAGCTGGTGGGTGCCACAAAAGGATTTATACGCAAACCGTTTTTATTATACGGGATATGGCACGGCCTGCTGGGTGGATTAATAGCCATTCTGATATTGATAGGCACCCTGTCGCTGGCCTACAAGGAAGTTCCCGACCTGATCATATTGCGTAATTACGCCGAGTTTGGCGTGGTGTTTATCGTGGTGATAGGCGCGGGGATCTTTATTTCGGGTTTCAGCACCTTCCTGGCGGTAAATAAATTTTTACGGTTAAAAGTATATGACTTGTATAGGTAGATAGATTTCGGAAAAAACAAATCCGAAATAAAAAATCACTAATTCAATAAATCAGTAATTAAAGATATGACACAAAAATATACCAAACCGGCCGAGCCGGTTAAAACTACAAGCTCTGTAAAGCCGGCTATAAGATCAGAAAGCAGCCAAATTCATTTTATTTTTGACAGGGGCAATTACCGTTTACTCATTATCAGCATTGCGGTAGTTGTATTTGGCTTTATATTAATGGCCGGCAAAACGGATATTTACAGCACTACCAAAATTGTTATTGCCCCGCTGGTGATATTGGCCGGTTTCGCATTAGGTTTTTTTTCAATATTTAAAAAACCGGAGTCAAATTAGTGAATAGTTGATTGATTGATTGATTGAGCGGTTGGAATATAACTACAACCCAATTGCCATGCAATAAACCTAATCAACCTAATCCAACTCAATTAACTAACATTTTCAACCTACCACCACATGAACATCATCCAGGTTATCGTCCTTGCCATCATTGAAGGGCTGACTGAATTTTTACCGGTTTCTTCAACCGGGCACATGGTTGTCACCAGCTCGTTAATGGGCATCAGCAAAGATGAATTTGTTAAGCTCTTCGAGATCGTTATACAGCTTGGGGCGATCATGGCGGTCGTGGTGCTTTACTTTAAACGCTTTTTTAAGTCGGTCGACTTTTATGTTAAATTGGTTATTGGCGTTATTCCGGCAGTGATACTGGGCTTGCTGCTCAAAAAGCACATTGATAAATTACTGGAAAGCCCCTTGGTAGTGGCGATAGCATTTGTAATAGGCGGTGTAATCCTGCTTTTTGTTGACGATTGGTTTAATAAGCCGAAGATCAGGGAGGAAAAGGATATCAATCACACAACAGCGCTGAAAATTGGTTTTTTCCAATGCCTGGCCATGATTCCCGGCGTATCACGATCAGCGGCTTCAATCGTAGGTGGTATGTCGCAAAAGCTGAGCCGCACGGCCGCCGCCGAATTCTCTTTCTTCCTGGCGGTGCCAACCATGTTTGGCGCAACGGTGAAAGACCTTTGGGATTTTCATAAACACAATACCCTTACCTCCGTGCAAATGCATGAGGATGTCAAATTACTGATCATTGGAAGTATTATCGCCTTTATCGTAGCCATGCTGGCTATCAAAAGTTTTATCACCTTCCTGGAAAAGAGGGGTTTCAGGTTGTTCGGCGTTTACAGGATAATAGCGGGAATTGTTATCATCGTCCTGTATTTTACAACGAACGCATTGCATAACGGGTAACCTGGTAGAGACGCAATGCATTGCATCTCTACGGAATAACGTCAATACAGCAGCTTATCGTACGGGTACCTTTCCACGTGCATTGCTTTTACTTCTTCGTATAGCAGTTCCCTGAATTCATCAAGGTTTTCCTTTTTCGTTGCCGAGATAAAAATAGCGGGGCTGTTGTTTTTCGCCATCCAGCTATGCTGAAAATCGCTTAAGGTCAATGGTTCAGCCTGCTGGTCGATCTGGTGTTGCGTAGGTTGAAAGGTATCTATCTTATTGAATACCGTTATTACCCTTTTATTGATTGCGCCCAGGTCCTTTAGCGTTTCGTTTACGGTGTTTATCTGGTCCTCAAAATTGGGGTGCGAAATATCAACTACGTGGATCAATATATCGGCTTCCCGCACTTCATCCAACGTCGATTTAAAGCATTCCACCAAATGGTGAGGCAGCTTGCGGATAAAACCAACTGTATCCGATAGCAAAAACGGCACGTTTTCAAGAACTACTTTTCTGACGGTAGTATCCAGCGTTGCGAATAGTTTATTTTCGGCAAATACCTCCGATTTGGAGATCATATTCATAATGGTCGACTTGCCCACGTTGGTATAACCGACCAATGCCACCCGGATAAGCTGGCTCCTGTTTTTTCGCTGCGTTTCGTTTTGCCTGTCAATATGTTTCAGCTTTTCTTTTAGCAGGGATATTTTGTTCAATATCAATCGCCTGTCAGTCTCAATTTGCGACTCACCCGGGCCGCGCATACCAATACCACCCTTTTGCCGCTCAAGGTGTGTCCATAAACGGGTAAGGCGGGGCAATAAATATTGCAGCTGGGCCAGCTCAACCTGCGATCGAGCCTGTGCTGTTTGTGCCCGACCAGCGAAAATATCAAGTATCAGGTTGTTACGGTCAAGAATCTTTACCTGCAGTTCATTCTCAATATTGCGCAGCTGGGATGGGGTAAGCTCGTCGTCAAAAACCACCATATCAATTTCTTCTTCTACAACGTAGGCCTTTATATCCTCCAGCCTGCCTGAGCCCACAAATGTGGCCCTGTCAGGGCGCTGAAGTTTTTGCGTGAATGTTTTAACGGTTTCAGCGCCGGCGGTTGCAACCAAAAACTCTAGCTCCTCCAAATACTCTTTTGCCTGCTCATCGGTTTCCCCCTGGGTAATTACCCCAACCAGCACCGCCCGTTCCTGCTTCACAGCAGTATCATAAAATTTTTGTTTCATTAATAATTGATTGAACAATCGCGATGCCAATTTAGGAAAATGGCAGGGATTAAGACTTTTTTGCCGAATAAAAACCGTTTTACCCTCTTTACGCCGCAGGCGGAAAGAGGGTAAAGAAAGAAAAAAAATATTTCTATCCTTCCCCAACCCTCTTTCCGGCTTGCCGGAGAGAGGGTGGTCCAGCGTAGCGCAGACCGGGTGAGTTAACTCCGCGAGCGTCATTGCCGCCAATGTAAAACGCGTTACTTGCTATGCGCCCCCATATAATCCAGCGTCAGGTTACACAGCGCTTTCACACCCAATGTAAAACCGCTTTCGTCAATATAAAAATCGGGTGTATGATGCGCCGGTGCGGTTAACGGATCGCCGCCTTTCGGCATGCCGCCTAAATGAATAAATATACCGGGTACCTTTTGCTCGTAAAAGCTAAAATCCTCTGCACCGGTTTCTGCCTGCCGCAGCGAAACGTTTTCCGCTCCTGCGGTAGCCTGTAACGAGGGCAGCATTTGTGCTACCAACGCCGGGTCGTTATAGGTGATGGGATAATGGTGCTCATAGGGAATGATCACTTCGGCCGTGGCGCCCAGGGCTTCGGCGGTTTTGGTAGCTATTTGCTTAACGCGATCAATAACCATTTTTTCATCGTCGTTATTTAAAGTCCGTATCGTGCCGATCATCGTTACGGTTTCGGGGATAATATTCGTGCGGTTGCCGCCGTTGATGGCACCGATGGATACAACAGCGCCGTTTTGCGTGATATGTAAATTACGGCTCACAATGGTTTGCAGGCTGTTAATGATCTCGGCCGAAACAACAATGGGGTCCACTGACGACCAGGGATAAGCGCCGTGCGCCGATTTGCCGTGCACAATTATCTTCATTGGGTTAACCGCCGCCATATCCGCACCGGGGCGGTAGGTAATGGTGCCGACAGGCTGGTACGATTGAATATGCAGGCCAAACACGGCATCAACTTTAGGGTTTTCCAGCACGCCTTCCTTCACCATTTCTTCGGCCCCGCCTTTTTCACCCAAGGGCAGCCCCTCTTCTGCGGGTTGAAAAATAAATTTCACCGTCCCGTGCAGTTCGTTTTTCATCGACGATAAAACTTCGGCCACAGCCATAAGGATCGACATGTGCGAATCGTGGCCGCAGGCGTGCATTACGCCAACTTCCTGCCCGTTATACATGGTCTTCACTTTTGATGCAAAAGGAACCGGTGTGCGTTCAACAACCGGCAAGGCGTCCATATCGGCGCGCAGTGCCACAACAGGGCCGGGCTTACCGCCCCTTAATATGCCCACTACGCCTGTGGTGGCCAGGCCTGTTTGTACCTCGAGCCCAAGCGATTTTAAATGTTTAGCAATAATTGCCGAGGTGCGGAACTCGTGATTGCCAAGCTCCGGGTGCTCATGAAAATCCCGCCGCCAGGCTATAATTTGACTTTGAAGGGAATCGGCTTTTTTAATGACCGCGCTTTTCATCCGGCTGCTTTGCGCGAATACTGGGAGCGAGAAAGCGCAAAGAATAAAGAAGTATAGTTTTTTCATCTAAAGGATTTTTTTCTAATATAAAAGAAAAAGGATGGTTGCTGAACCATCCTTTTAAAAAATATATTTAAGGCCACTTTTGATATATATCCTTTCTATGCAGAAATCTTATAAGAGTTAATTCATGATCACTTGTATATCTTATGCCAATTCTATAATTGCCTAATCTAAGCCTATAAAAGTCTTTGTAGCCGGCCAGTTTTTTTAGATTTGTTATCGAAGAAAGGTTCGCGGATTCCTGTATATGTTCTATAGTTTCTGCCACTGAACGTCTAACTTTTGCATCACTGACTTTACTGATATCTTTTTGAAAGCTTTTATCGATCCTAACGATCATTTTAATGATTTCAAAAATTCGTTAGTATCAACAAATTCGCCAGTTTCTCCTTCTTTAATGGCATTAGCTAACGCGAAATCCTCAATATCATCTTTTGTGAGAAATTTGGCTTTTATTCCCATTTTTTCAGCCAGAGTAACGAGAAGCTGAATGTCTTTTTTTGAATTTCCAGATATTATCGCAGATTCCATATACAAATATAATAAATGCCTATCGACAATAGTAATAAAACCGATATTCCATTTTTTGTTATAAAACTGTCCTTATTTTCAGCTCATTCATCTGCGCTTCGGCAATAGTCGAAGGCGTGTCGATCATCACATCCCTGCCCGAGTTGTTTTTAGGAAAGGCGATCACATCGCGGATGGAATCCAGTCCGGCAAATATGGAGCAAAGCCGGTCGAACCCAAAAGCGATCCCACCGTGCGGTGGAGCGCCATATTCAAAAGCGTCCATCAGGAAGCCGAATTGCTTCTGCGCTTCCTCGGGCGAAAAACCAAGATGTTTGAACATCAGTGATTGCAAAGCCCGGTCGTGGATACGGATAGAACCGCCGCCGATCTCTGTGCCGTTGATCACCAGGTCGTACGCGTTTGCCCGCACTTCACCCGGCGCGGTATCCAGCATAGCGATATCTTCCGGCTTTGGCGAGGTGAAGGGGTGGTGCATAGCATGGTAGCGGCCTGTTTCTTCATCCCATTCAAGCAGCGGAAAATCAAGCACCCATAACGGCGCGAAGGTGTTTTTATCGCGCAAACCTAAACGGGTTCCCATTTCCAGGCGCAACTCGTTTAACTGTTTACGTACCTTATCAGCTGGTCCGGCTAAAACCAGCATCAAGTCGCCGGGCTGGGCTTCAAAAGCCGCGGCCCAGTTGGTCAGGTCGTCTTCGGTATAAAATTTATCTACTGATGATTTCAGCGTGCCGTCGGTATTGTAACGGCAGTAGATCATCCCGGTAACGCCGATCTGCGGGCGTTTCAGCCATTCGGTTAGCTCATCAATTTGCTTGCGCGTGTATTCGGCGCAGCCTTTGGCGTTGATGCCGACCACCAGTTCGGCATTATCAAAAATACTGAAGCCTTTGCCCTTTACAACATCATTCAGCTCAACAAACTCCATCCCGAAGCGGATATCCGGCTTATCAGACCCATACAAGCGCATGGCATCGGCGTACTGCATCCGCGGGAAACTTTGCAGGTCGATGCCTTTCACTGTTTTGAATAAGTGGCGGGTCATACCTTCGAAAATATTTAATATATCCTCCTGGGTAATAAAGGCCATCTCGCAGTCTATCTGTGTAAACTCAGGCTGCCGGTCGGCCCGCAGGTCTTCGTCCCTGAAACATTTTACGATTTGGAAATAACGGTCGAAACCGCTTACCATCAGTAATTGTTTGAAGGTTTGCGGCGATTGCGGCAGGGCATAAAACTCACCGGGGTTCATCCGGCTGGGCACCACGAAATCGCGTGCGCCCTCAGGTGTTGATTTGATCAGCACCGGCGTTTCCACCTCGATAAAATCACGGCCGTCTAAATATTTACGGACTTCTTGTGCCATTTTATGGCGCAGCATCAGGTTATTGCGGATGGGGTTACGGCGCAGGTCAAGGTAGCGGTATTTGGCGCGTAGTTCTTCGCCGCCATCCGTTTCATCCTCAATCATGAACGGAGGGATCTTCGCCGCGTTCAGTACTTCTATTTCCGAAACGCCGATCTCAATTTCGCCGGTCGGCATTTTGGCATTCTTGTTCGAGCGCTCCAAAACCCTGCCGGTAACTTTTATCACAAACTCGCGCCCCAGGCTGCGGCCGGTTTCGCGCAAAGCGGCATCAGTATCTGTATTAAAAACCAGCTGGGTTAAACCATAGCGGTCGCGCACATCAATAAAGGTTGTGCCGCCCAGGTCACGTGATTTTTGCACCCACCCGCATAAAGTTACCGTTTCGCCTAAATGACTGATATTTAATTCGCCGCAAGTATGTGTCCGTAGCATAGTACCGTTTTGTAAAGTCTGCAAAAGTACGTTTTTGAGGTGAAAGGGAAAAGATTTTCAACTATAGCGATGGGTTTAAAACCCATCGCTATGTATAAATCAACAATTATACATCCGAAATCCGAAATCAAACATTACCTTTGCCCCATAATTCTCAAGGGGTGCCTTGCTTTGGTCGCAAAATAATCTGCAGGTTATTTTACCAAACTGAAAGACAGGCTGAGATCAAACCCGTTGTGCTAAGTCCGGAGTCTTAGTCCAAAGTCCTTAGTCTGTAATTACAGGCAATGACCAATGGCTAATGACCAATGACCAAACCACATACACCTGATCCGGGTAATGCCGGCGTAGGGAGAGGTAACAAGTTAAGTGTACTGCGTATTCGCCCTGATGCGGAGATGGTTTAACTAATTTAATTAATTATCATTTTGAAAAATTTAATTACGGCGTTCACCGCCTTGCTGCTGCCTGTCCTGGCTGCGGCCCAGTTTTCCATTTCGGGAAAAATCACAAACCAGCAAACCGGCGAAGCACTGCCCGGAGCTACGATCAGCCTGGCAAACCACACCATCAGTGTAGTTGCCGATGGCAGCGGCAAATACCAGGTCGGTGATCTTAAAAATGGTACTTATACGCTAAAGGTATCCTATATCGGCTATCAAACCATTTCAAAAAACGTAACGCTGAACGCCGATGCAGTGGTTGACTTCTCACTCACTAACAGTACGCTTTTAACGGAAGAAGTAACCGTTAGCAGCACCCGTGCGGCGACGAACTCGCCTACCGCATTTACCAATCTGAGCAAAAAGGACATTGAAAAAAACAATTCGGGCCGCGGCTTCGAATACTTGCTGGAGCAAACCCCCTCTACGGTAGTTACATCAAACGCAGGTGCCGGTGTGGGTTATACGAGCATCCGCATACGCGGATCAGACGCTACCCGTACCAACGTAACGCTTAACGGCATCCCGCTGAATGACGCGGAAGACCAGGGCGTATATTTTGTCGACCTGCCCGACCTGGCTTCGTCTGTCGACAATATACAGGTACAACGTGGTGTTGGTACATCTACCAACGGTGCGGGCGCATTTGGCGCAAGCATCAATATACAAACCACCACCCGCCGGGATACCGCCTACGCGGAATTGAATAATTCAGTGGGTTCGTATGGGACGGTTAAAAATACGGTAGCTTTGGGAACAGGCCTGCTTGGCGGACATTTTTCCGTAGACGGCCGCTTATCGCGGATCAACTCCGACGGTTATATCGACCGTGCGTTTTCGCACCTCAAATCATACTTTTTAACCGGCGCATACTACGGTAAAAACAGCGTGCTGCGCCTGAATGTGTTTTCGGGTTACGAACAAACCTACCAGGCCTGGGATGGTGTGCCTGAAGACAGCGTTAAACACGGTAATCGCCGGTATAACGAACTAGGATATATCAATTCAAGTAATTCTTTTTATAAAAACCAAACCGACAACTATACCCAAAACTACTACCAGTTATTGTATGATCAGCAGCTCGGCAGTAAGCTGTCGTTTAGTGGTGCCTTACATTATACCAAAGGCTTTGGCTACTATGAAGAGTACCGGAACGCTGACTCGCTGAAAAACTATGGCGTTACCCCGGTTACCGTAGGCGGAACAACGATTGCCGCGACAGACCTTGTGCGCCGGTTATGGCTCAATAATGATTTTTACGGCCTTACCTATAATTTACACTACAAGCCCAATAATAACCTGGGCCTGGTACTTGGCGGTGCTTATAATGAGTATAAAGGCGCACACTACAATAATATCGAATGGACGCAGCAAAGCACCAACATTCCGCCAGATTATCAATATTCGCGCAACGACGCCAAAAAAACCGACTTCAATATTTTTACCCGCGCCGAATACCATATAGGTAAAGTGCTGCTGTATGGCGATTTGCAATACCGCCATATTTATTATTCGTTCTTAGGTTTCGATCAAAACCTAAACAACGTACAGCAGCAGGTAACGCTCGATTTTTTTAATCCGAAAGCGGGTATTACCTATCAATTTAACGCGAGCAGCAATGTTTACGCTTCCGTAGCCGTCGGAAACCACGAGCCAAACCGGAACGATTTTATCAATTCGTCGCCGCAAAGCCGCCCTTTACCCGAAAACCTGAAAGATATTGAGCTGGGCTATCGCATCAACAGCGAATCCTTTAGCGGAAGCATCAACGGGTTTTATATGCTTTATAAAAACCAACTCGTGTTAACCGGCGCGCTTGATTATGTTGGTGAAGCCATACGAACCAATATAAAAGACAGCTACCGCGCCGGCGTTGAAGCCAGCGCACGTGTAAAGATCGCACAGCAACTAAGCTGGTCGGTAAACGCGACGGTAAGTACCAATAAGGTAAAAAACTTTCCGCAGTATCTGCAGAATTATGACACCGGCACCCTGGATGTAACGCAATACCAAACAACCAACATAGCTTATTCTCCTGATTTTACGGGGTCGAGTGTGATTAGCTATCATCCGATTGGAAAGGCGGAATTTGCCTTTATCACTAAATACGTAAGCCGCCAGTACCTTGATAATACATCAACTTTGAGCCGGTCGCTGGACGGATATACGGTAAATGATGTGCGGCTTAGCTACAATTTCACCATAATGGGCATTAAAAATGTTGGTGTTGGCTTGCTGGTAAACAATATATTCAGCAAAAAGTACCAGTCGGACGGTGCCACTTATCCCGACATCGAAGGCGGCAAGGTGGTGAACTACAACTACTTTTTCCCGCAGGCGCCTATAAACTTTTTGGCGTCGCTAAACCTGAGGTTTTAAACAGGATACCCGGTGTCGCACTATTTCGACGCCGGGTGTCCTTTTACAATACTTAACAATGAACCTGCATCCCTGGATACAGCTTTTTTTAGCACAGCTGCACGAAACCACCCCCTGGGAGTGGGCCGCAGTGCTGTTAGGTGTCGCGGAGGTATTGCTGGCCAAAGTCAACAACATCTGGCTTTACCCCACAGGTATCGCGGGTACGTTTATCGGGATATATATTTTATTGGTAGCGGGTTTGTATGCCGAGTCGGCACTGAATGTATATTACCTGGTAATGAGTATATACGGCTGGGCTTATTGGATAAAAAAACGGAATGAACCGCCGGTAAAAATCACCCGGGCCACACGCGACGAGTGGATCGTCACTTTAATCATTGTTTTTGCCGGGTGGGCTATACTGTACATACTGCTTAAGCGCTTCACCACATCCAATGTCCCGTTATGGGATGCCTGGGTATCATCAACGGCGTGGGCAGGCATGTGGCTGCTGGCACGGCGCAAACTCGAGAACTGGATTTTACTGAATATCTCAAACCTGTTTGCTATACCGCTGCTGTGTTATAAAAAGCTCATCTTATTTTCGGCGCTCACCCTGTTTTTATTTATCGTGGCATTTTTTGGTTTTTTTGAATGGCGTGCTATCTGGAAAAGAGAAAATGCTGCAGAAGATGCATTATTAGTTACCTAAAATGGAAAAAACAATTCTTCATCCCTCTGCTTTTATAAACGTCAAAGATGTAAATATTATTCGGAGCACAGCGCCGCTGGCCGAGCAAATGGGTGTACTGCATCCCGACCAATTAGAGGTAATTTACAGCAGAAAATGGTTTAAACTATTGGTGCCGGAAATCTATTCCGGTTTACAAATATCTCTACCCGAATTGGTGCGATTACAGGAGGCCATTAGCTGGGCCGACGGAAGTACCGGCTGGGTTGTTACGCTGTGCAGCGGGGCAGGCTGGTTTGGCGGTTTTATATCGCCAGAGATGTCACGGACAGTTTTTAATAACGATAAAGTTTGCCTTGCCGGGAGCGGCGCCATCGGCGGAACAGCAGAGATTACAGCGAACGGATATATCATAAACGGCACCTGGAAGTATGCAACCGGCGCACATCATGCCACACATATTACCGCTAACTGCATCATTAAAAAGGGAAACCAGACAGTGTCAGACACGGAGGGTGAACCGCTGGTATTACCTTTTATTTTCGACAAGAAGGATGTGAATGTTCTGCCAGCATGGAAATATATTGGCATGATAGCCACGGGCAGCGATTCATTCGAAGTTAAAAACCTGGAGGTAGCTGGTAACCGGCAATTTAAAATAGAACCTTCAGCAGCAGTTGTTAATGAGCCGTTATATAAGTATCCTTTTTTGCAACTGGCGGAGGCCACGCTTGCTGTCAATTTATCAGGCTTAGCCATCCACTTTATGGACCTGTCTGAAGACGTATTTAATGAAAAAATAAGACAGCCACGCCTTACCGATGTGCAAAACGCGCTTTTAACAGACGTGCTGGAAAGCTCAAAAACGGCTATTGACTTGGTGAGAAAAGATTTTTTTGAAACTGTTGACCAATCCTGGCGCACGATTATGGATCATGGAGCTGTTTTGGATGATCAACTAACACAGGTAAGCATTACCAGCCGAAAGCTCGCACACGCGGCCCGTGAAAACGTAGACAGGCTTTACCCTTTGTGCGGGTTAATGGCTGCAAAGAGAGATACGGAAATGAACAGGGTTTGGCGTGATCTTCATACGGCCAGCCAGCATTCACTGCTAACGTTCGCCTGATCGATATAAATCCACTGTTTTAGTAATAATAATATCACATTAATTTTTAATTAGATTGCGGATATTTGCGAAATCAAACAACTTGAGATGAAGATCAAAACCCTCCTCCTTATCCTGTTCGCTTTTTTTGCTATTACCGTATCAGCCCAAACCAAAAAGAAGAAAATCACAGCTGTTGCTGCGCCAGTTCCCGCTTCAACCGAATTGCCCCGCCCCAGGCTGGTAGTTGGCCTTGTGGTTGATCAAATGCGTTGGGATTACCTGTACCGGTATTACGATCGCTACCAATACAACGGCTTTAAACGGTTATTAAATGAAGGGTTTACCTGTGAAAATACGCAGGTCGATTATATACCAACAGTAACAGCGGCCGGCCATACATGTATCTATACCGGGTCGGTACCCGCCCTGCATGGCATAGCAGGCAATGATTTTATCGTCCAGGCTACCGGAAGGTCAATGTATTGCACCGAAGATACCAGCGTGCAAACGGTTGGCAGTACGTCAAAGGCCGGCCAAATGTCGCCGCGTAACCTGTTAACAACTACGGTTACGGATGAATTGAAACTGGCAACCAATTTTCGTTCAAAAGTTATCGGTATCGCGCTGAAAGACCGTGGCGGAATTTTACCGGCCGGACACACGGCTGATGCTGCATATTGGTTTGACGATAAAACAGGGAACTGGATCACCAGCACCTATTATATGAAGGACCTGCCGCAATGGGTAAAGGATTTTAATGATCAAAAACTGGCCGAAAATTATTTAAAGCTCGATTGGAACACGCTTTATCCCATTGATACCTACTTGCAGAGTACAGCGGATAATAGTAAATATGAAGGTAAGTTTAAAGGAACGGATGCACCTACCCTGCCTGTGAAAACATCCGGTTTGTACAAGGGAAATTTAGGATTGATCCGTTCAACGCCCTATGGGAATACCATTACGCTTGACCTCGCAGTGGCGGCGATAAACAGTGAACAATTGGGGCAACACAGTGTGACAGACTTTTTAGCAATAAGCCTATCCTCGCCCGATTATATCGGGCACCAGTTTGGCATTAACGCTGTTGAGATAGAAGACACCTATTTGCGGTTGGACCGCGAGATCGCAACATTTTTAACTTACCTGGACGCCAAAGTAGGCAAAGGAAACTATACCGTGTTTTTAACCGCCGACCATGGCGCCGCACATAACACAGCATTCCTGAATGATCATAATATCCCTGCCGGTGTTTGGGATGACGGAATAACTTTAAAAGACCTCAATAAATATTTGTCGGACAAATATAAAACTGATGAGTTGGTATTGAGCCTGGCCAATTACCAGGTGAATTTCAATTACCGTGTTGTTAATTATCTGCACCTGGATGAAGGAACACTGAAACAGGATTGTATTAAATACCTGGAAAAGCAGCCTGCAATTGCTTTTGCGGTGGATATGAAAAAAGCTGAAACTGCAGCTATACCTACTGACCTGCGTACCCGGATCGTAAACGGGTATAACGCCGAACGCAGCGGCGGGATACAAATCATATTAAAACCGGGCTGGTTTACCGGCCATGGTTCGGGCGATGGCGGCCCTACGGGTACCACCCATGGTACCTGGAACCCCTATGATAACCATATCCCGCTCGTGTTTATGGGCTGGGGGATACAGCGTGGCCATTTGACCCGCGAAACGCACATGACGGATATCGCCGCAACAGTAGCCGCTTTATTGCATATACAGGCGCCAAACGGCAGCATCGGCAAACCGATCAGCGAGGTGTTGAAGTAGCCTGAACTATGATTCTTTGGATTAAAGGATTGTAAGATTTAGTTAATAAGCATCGTGGTAATCCATTCATCCTAAAAATCGTGTTCAGACAAGCACCATGAAAAAATACATCTCCAGATTTCACTACCTCACGCAGGACCTGCCAAACCGCAGCCACATTGAACAGGCGCGTATAGCCTGCGAAGCGGGTGCAAATTGGATACAATACCGCTGTTTAACCAAGTCTGATGACGAACTCATTGACGAGATCAGCCAGGTGGCAGCCATTTGCGACGACTGGGGAACTACGCTTATCCTGGCCAATCACTATCACCTGTTAGACAAAGTTGACGCACAGGGCGTGCATATTGAAGATTTTGATGCCGATTTCGCAGCCATTCGCGCCCATATCGGCGACGATAAAACCCTGGGCGCATCGGCAACCGATATCCCGCTTTTATTGGCGGTTCAACATTCAGGCGTGGTGGATTACTGCGGGTATGGCCCTTTCGCACACACCGACACCAAACCAAACGATAAACCGCTGCTTGGTTTTGGCGGTTATCGCGATCTGCAAAAACACCCGGAAATTGATATACCGGTAATTGCCGTGGGCGGGATACAGCTCACCGACGTTGAATACCTTTTGAAAACCGGGATACATGGCATTGCCGTCTCGGCCGCGGTTAACCTTGCTGTCGACCCTGCGCAGGCCTTAAAGGCGTTCTACAAGAAGATTTATTGAATAACTTTGCCGGATGTCATCCCATCACGTTGTACGCGAAAAACAGGAACCTGCATTGCTGGTGCTCAGCCTCGATGACTTTCCTGACGAACTGCTCGGCCAATTACTGGAATGGAGCCCAACGGTAATCGCCACCCCGCAGACGGCCGAGGCGCTGAACGCGTACGGCACTAAAATAGACTGGATAATTGGCGACGATGATAATAACGACCTGCAATCCGATGTGAGGTTTATGCCCGCGGGCGACGATTCGCTAACCAAAGCCGCATTAAATTACCTGGCAGACAATAGCTATCCATCGGTTAATATCATTACAACCGATTTAAATCTAAAGGATTATGAACACTTTGCAGATAAAATAAACCTGGTCGTTTTCAATAACAATAAAAAAATATACGCGGTTAACCCCGGTTTTAGCAAGTGGAAGCCTGCGGGCGAAATCATCGAACTAATAAGTTCGCCGGTTGAGATGCTGTTTACAGGGCTCGAAAATCTTCGATCCGGGAGGTATAAAACCAGTGCAGATGGTTTTTTTAGCCTTGATTTTAAAGAACCTTATATTTTTATTGCCGAAGAATTATAGAGAATCCTCAACATACATAAAATTATTACAAGGCGATGGCGGCGCTTATTAGGTAATATTGCCGCAATTCGTTAATTTTACGTTAGTAACCAATTTGTGACTGGCTGTATTGAAAATCCGGCTAACTTTTTGATTATAAATAAATAATTTACAGGCGATTAAACCGTTTGGGATATCGGCAGTCAAAAGAGATGTCTTACCAGCCAATTAACCTGTTATCATTTAAATTCTCATCATGAAAACGTTTTATAAAAAATTTATCTATGCTGGATCAGGCACGGTGTTATGCTTATTTTTAGCTTTATCCGCCAGTGCTCAGCGCGGCGCTACCGGTGGCGGTGGGGGTGTTCGTTCATCGGGCGGCGGTGGAGGCGGTTCGGCTTCTTCCGGCGGTGGAGGTGGTGTAAGCTACACTCCGCCACCAAGCAGTTCAAGCCGTCCTGCCAGCGGTGGGTCAGGTTACACCCCGTCAAATGGCGGTGTTAGTACGCCTAATTATAACAGGTCTTCCAGCGGCAATGTTGGCATTTCAAGGCCCGGGTTTGGTGTTGCCCCGCAACGGACCACCACCCAGCAGCAAGGCTACATCAACCGCCAGGGCGTTGTTGCGCGCGGCAATTATGGTTACGCGCCACGCCAGGCTGTTTCCCCGGGCGGAAGTTATGGCTTCGCGCCACGCCGGGGTGTTAATGCAAATACACTTGCCGGCGGCTTAGCGGTTACACCGCGGGGCGCAACTTCGGGCGGAATAAATTACCGCACCGCACCGCAAATTGGCTATGGCGGCTACTGGGGAAACCACGGTTATTATCATTACTATCATGGTTATTACAATACTTACTATTATCCCCAGCTTGGTTTTACATGTGGTTATTTGCCTTATGGGTATTACCCATTTTATTTTGGCGATGAAGAGTTTTTCTATAGCGGCGGGCTGTTCTATCAATACAACAACAGCGTTTATACTGTAGTTGAGCCGCCGATAGGCGCTGAATTGGCTACACTGCCCGAAAAGGCCCAATCGATCGTGATAAACGGCCAGCAGTATTACGAATTAAATGGCGTTTATTACCAGCCTTATACCAAAGACGATGGTACAATTGTTTACCAGGTTGTTGGCAAGGATGGCGAGTTAAATACCAATTCTTCGGTACAGGATGTGCAGCCGCGAGCCCCGCAAATGGGCGATATTGTTTTGGAGTTGCCGCTTGATTGCAGAAAGATAAAAGTTAACGGCCAAAAGCTGTGGGTATCGCCCGAAGGCGTTTACTACCAGGAATTGGTTGATGCCAATAATAACAAGAGCTATAAAATTGTGGGACTGCCCTCAGATGAGCAGGATCAAAACTAAGGAGATTTTATAAATCCGGTAAAAGGGGCAGCTGATCCATTCAGCCGCCCCTTTTTACTTATGTTGATCTAACAATGAATTCTCCAATCTCTTACTTCCACTTTAGGCTCTTTATCATCATGTCCACATCCTTTTTTACAAACGTGAGCACGGGCTGTATCGAGTCGAGTCGGGGTTCAGTGTTGAAATAGAGTGCCCCCCTGATATAGTTGCGTGTACTGTCGGTCAGGTAAAACTGAACTGACGATGCGGCGTTGCCCTCGATGGTGTAATAAATACCATAGATCTTGCGGTCGGGATAACGGATGCTGCCCTGATCGATCGATGATGCCTTTACCGTATGTTTAAAGCTTAATTTATGTGCGTCTTCGATCAGTTCATTAAATTCCTTTTTCGAAAGGATATGCTCATAGCTTAAATGCAGCGTTCCGTTAAATTGCGGAAACTGCATGTTGAGCCAGCAGGGCTTGGCTTTTGGCGCTTTATCCGGTTCAATAATGGCATATTTGGGATACTCAAAAGTAAAGGGACACCCGCCCTCGTAGGTTTGATACTCCTTTTTCGGGAAATCGATCCGGAAATACCCCCGGGGCTTAGGAGAATAATCATGATTGCCTGAGCATGATGCAAAAAGCAGCAATGCCGGGATCTGTATCAGGAGTTTTTTCAAGGATGTTTTTGTTTGGAGGTCCATATTTCCCACGATTTTTCCGCCTGCAAAACTAACATTTCATACCCGTTTTTTATGGTGGCGCCACGCTCTTCACCTTTTTCAAGGAATTTTGTTTTTTCCGGGTTATAGATCATGTCATAAAGCAAATGTCTGTCGGTTATCGCTTCGTAGGGTATCGGTGGGTACTCGTTGATGTTGGGGTGCATGCCCAGCGGTGTCGTATTAATGATGAGGGGGTGCTGTTTGATATGATGCGCCTTTAGGTCTTTAAATAGCAAGTTATCTTTGATCGGCTTGCGGGTTACCAGCCTGAAATTAATGCCCAGGTTTTCCAAAACGCACTTAACCGCTTTTGCCGCCCCGCCGTCGCCCAATATCAGCGCCTGGTCGTGGTAATCTTTAAGCAATGGCCGCAGCGACATTTCAAAGCCGTACAAATCTGTATTAAAACCTTCAAGCCTGAAATCGTGCCCCTTTACGCCCAGCTCGCCCGAAAAGGCCGCCTCAACCGGGCTTTCGGCACTTATGCGGATACAGTTTACAGCCCCCGCTCCTTTGGCGTCCGGCTCTATCCAGTCGAGGTATTTGAGCACACTTATTTTATATGGCACCGTCACATTCAACCCGCAAAGGTCGGGGTTCGACTTTAACAGCTTTGGCAATTCGGTAATGTGCTCGATCGGAAAAAAATCGTACTTCGTATCTTCAATATGTTCCGTTTCAAACTTCTCGGTGAAATAGGCCTTTGAAAAAGAATGCGTAAGCGGATAACCAATGAGCCCGTAGTGTTTCATTTTTTAAGATATGAGATTTGTGTATGGGGATGTGAAACCGATAATTTTGGCATCCCAAACTTCAACCTGTAATATTAATAAGAAAAGCACGTAAATTGTTGCGGATAATTTTATTCATTGGAAAAGAGAAGGCTTCCCGCCCAGTTGAATGGCGTTTCCCTACAAAAAATGGTCAAACGTATCGCTTCTAATGCCCAGGCGAAGTGTCTCCAGCGGGATAACATCCGCCGGGGCGATGTTGCCTAAACTCACATTGGCGCCAACCAGTTTTATGAACCAAACCTGCTGTGGTTTTTGCGGGGCCTCCCAGATAATGGTTTCTTCGGGTATCTGCGTCAGTATCTCGTCAACAAGCCCCTGCCTTACTTCGCCCGAATCGCGGTATATACCCACGTTACCGCTTTCGCGGGCCTCGGCTATTACCTTCCACGAACCGGCCTCAATTTCGGCCTGCATTAATTTTATCCATTTGTAGGGTGCAAATATTTTTTGCACATCCTTTGAGCCTACTTCGGATATTACCGTCACCATTTTGCTCAGTTTGCGGATATATTCACATTTTTCCTCGTGTTCAATTTCAATCGAACCATCGGATACTTCGGCGTATTCCAGTTTGTATTTGTCCAGTATCCGGCAATATTCGTCAAACTGGTTGCGCACAATAAGCGCTTCGAACAAGGTGCCGCCAAAATACACCGGGATGCCGGCGTCATGATAGATTTTTAGTTTTTCGTCCAGGTTTGGCGTTACAAACGATGTGGCCCAGCCCAGCTTTATCATGTCGGTATGCATGCCGGCAACCTCCACAAAATCTTCCGCCTGCCTTAAGCTTAGTCCCTTGTCCATCACCATGGTTATACCGTGATTACGTGGTTTCGCTGTGCGTTCAGGAAGATTATTGATCTGGTAATTCATAATATGCCAAAATGTTATAAACTATAACTAAAAGTACTAATGCCGTAAAGGTCATAAAAAAAACCCAAAATTTGAAGCAAATTCCGGGCTTTAGGTTTATTATTGGTTAGATTTAGTAGGGCAACTTTGTATTGAGTGAAACGGCTGGCCATTAACTCAATTAACTACTCATTCTACTTGGTATACCTGTTGATAATATCGACGATCACCTTATTTTTCTGTAATTGCGGCAAGTAGTCAAACAGGATATAATGTTTTTCAGGGTCTGATGTCAGCGCCAGCTCCAAAAAATTCAGAGCTTCGTTATAATCTCCCTTGGCAAACAAATAAGCTACCATGCGGTAATACAGTTCAGCCGCTTCCGGGTTGTTTTTTATCGCCTGCGAAATAACTTCTATCGCGTCAACCAGGCGCTGCTGCTCATATAAAATTGATGAGTAATCCAGCCAGGCATCTACATCGATCGGGTTGAGCTCAACCACTTTTTCGTAGGCATGTTCAGCCTCCAGGAGGTGGCCCAGTTTATATTCTGCATCAGCAATAGCAAACCAGTAATCGGCATTGGCTATGTCAAGGTCGAGCGCTTTTTTATAGAAATGCAGCGCCTCAAAATAACGCTCTTCAAAATCAAGTGTTACCCCTATCCCAAACCAGGCATCGGCGAGCTTGGGGTCCATTTTAACCGATTTTTTGTAGAACGCACGCGCATCATCCATCTGCTCCAGCTTCTCGTAGCATTCGCCTATGGCGCAATAAGTGTCGGCATTAGGCTGCTCGTATTCGAAGGTCTGGCGGTAAACCTCAATGGCCTCCGCATATTTTTCAAGGTTAACCAGCGCATTTCCTTTATTGAAATAAGCCGAGGCAAAGCTGTCTTTTATTAAGATCGCATAATCGTATGCATCAATCGCTTTTTCAAATAAACTAAGCTTAGTGAACGCGTTGCCCAGGTTATACCATGCGGCATAGCTGTAGGGCTCGTTATCAATATATTGCTGGTAAAACTGAACGCTTTCCTGCTGATTGTCCATTACATCGTAACAAAATGCCAGTTCGTAAAGGGCGTCCTGGTTCTCCATGTTTTGTTTCAGGCACAGTTTCAGGTAAGTAATGGCCGTATCGTAATCGCCCATGTTTTGGTACACGTAAGCGATATGCAATAGTACTTCATCGGTTTCTTCGGCCAGGTCGAGCGCTTTCTCGTAGTTTTCAAGTGCCTCGGGATAGCGTTCCATGCTCTCGTACAAATTACCCCTGATGAGGTATATGTCGGGGTCAGAAGCTTCAAGCATAGCAGCTTTCTCCAAAGCGGCAAATGCCTCCGGAACCTGGTTTGATACAACTAAAAGCTGGGCTTGTTTAATAAGGAACACTGCAGCAAACGGATGCTGGTTCCGCGCATATTCTGCTACCTGCAGCGCTTTCGACGGGTCATTCTTCTCGATGTAGTAGTCGATTATGTTCTCAAACGCCTGGGCATCAAAAAAGTACTGATCATGATTGCGAATCATCTCTTCGTACCGCTCCACCGAAAACTTTGGATCTTCGGTAAAACCAAATTCAAATTCTTCTTCCATTCAATTTTGTTTCAGAACATATAGTCTGCTAAGGCCTGTAAACTCGCTTTACTCAACTTTAACTGTGGTTCAAATTACAAGTAATATACATCCATAACACAAATAAGTTATCAACATTCAAACATTCTTTAACAGGATAGTTTGCAAAGCCCTGATAGTTAATACAATCGTTTAACGGCCAAGGGCGGGTTGATAATAAATTGCCTTAAAGATTTTTACCTTTGGCAAAAGTAACTATTATGGGCCTTAATATTCCGGATATTCTCAATCGTTTACATATAAACGACATAAATGACGCATTTAGTACTGGCAATTTGTGGGCAAGCAGCGCCGGTTCAGTTATAAAAGACATTCTTTCGCCGGTTGACGGTAAAAAGATAGCGGCGGTAAAAATGGCTTCGGCCGACGATTATGACCGCGCGGTTAAACAAGCAGTAAAAGCTTTCCCGGCCTGGCGGCAGATCCCTTCACCCAAACGGGGCGAGATCGTCCGTGAAATTGGCGACGCACTGCGCGCGAAGAAGGATGACCTCGGCAGGCTGGTATCATACGAAATGGGTAAAAGCCTTCAGGAAGGTTTAGGCGAAGTGCAGGAGATGATAGACATTGCCGATTTTGCCGTGGGCTTAAGCCGGCAGCTGTATGGTTTAACCATGCAGTCCGAACGGCCGCAGCACCGCATGTATGAGCAATATCACCCGTTGGGCGTTGTTGGGATTATATCTGCGTTTAACTTTCCGGTAGCCGTCTGGAGCTGGAACGCCATGCTGGCTTGGGTTTGCGGCGACGTTTGCGTATGGAAGCCATCCGAAAAAACGCCTTTAACCGCCATTGCCTGTCAGCACATTGCGCAGGCGGTTTTTAAGAAGCACAATATTGATGAAGGGGTTTCATGCCTTGTTATCGGTGGCCGGGATATCGGCGAGCTGATGGCCAACGACGTACGCGTTCCGTTGGTATCGGCAACCGGCTCTACGCGGATGGGTAAAGCGCTCGGTACGGCCGTAGCAGCCCGGTTGGGTAAAAGCCTGCTTGAGCTTGGCGGTAACAATGCTATTATAATTACCGAAAACGCCGATCTGGATATGGCATTAGTCGGCGCCTTGTTTGGCGCGGTTGGTACGGCCGGGCAGCGCTGTACTAGCACCCGCAGGCTTATCATCCACGAAAGTGTTTATGAAAAGTTCAAACAAAAGCTGGTGAATGCCTACAGTCAGGTCAGGATTGGCGACCCGCTCGACGAAAATAACCACATGGGTCCGCTCATTGATCATGATGCCGTAAACTTATATCTGGATACAATAGAAAAATGCAAGGCCGAAGGCGGCAGGTTTGTGGTAGAGGGCGGCAAGCTCGAAGGTGAAAAATATATCTCGGAGTGCTATGTAAAACCCTGTGTAGCCGAGGTTGAAAACCACTATAAAATTGTGCAGAACGAAACATTCGCGCCCATATTGTACCTCATTAAATATAAAACTTTGGATGAGGCTATTACGTTACAAAACGGCGTGCCGCAAGGTTTATCATCGAGCATCATGACCGGAAATTTGCGCCAGGCAGAACAATTTCTATCTTCTGCAGGTTCTGATTGCGGAATAGCCAATGTTAATATCGGCACGTCGGGTGCAGAAATAGGCGGAGCGTTTGGGGGTGAGAAAGATACGGGCGGCGGCCGCGAATCTGGTTCAGACGCATGGAAGGTATATATGCGGCGGCAAACCAATACCATTAATTATTCAAAAACACTGCCGCTGGCACAAGGGATAAAATTTGATCTGTAAAATTTTAGTGAATAGTTGATTGTGTTGGAATAGGTTGATTAAGTTTGAGCGACAGAAATTGTAAATCGCGAATCATTAAACAATCACTCACTCAATGAACAAACCACCTAATCAACTAACATAAATGCACAAATTCCGTAATTACGTTATAACTTCCTTCATATCTCTGGCGATGCTGCTCGGCACGCATGTTTCGGGCCAGGAAGTGTCTAAAACAGTGCCCGATCCGCCCAAAAACTGGCACGAGATGGATCTGAAAACCGATGGTTTTTATGGTATCAGCCTTAAACAGGCCTATCAATTTTTGAAGGGGAAAAAAAGTAAGACGGTTGTTGTGACTACCATTGACAGCGGCATCGACACCCTGCAAAAAGACTTGGTAAGCGTGTTATGGGTAAACAAGAAAGAGATCCCCGGCAACGGTATCGACGACGACCACAATGGATATGTTGACGATGTGCACGGCTGGGATTTTTTAGGCGGCAAGGGCCGAAAAGTGGATTATACCGAAACCACGGAGGAAGTAAGACAATACTTTAAGCTGAAAAGTAAATATACCGGCGTTAGCACCGCACCGGCCGGGCTGGAAAAAGAATACGCTTACTGGCGGCAGGTTAAAGCCACGTATGATTCAACGATAACCAAAGCACAGAATGAAATAAAGGACCTTACACTGGAAATGAACGTGCTTACGGCCACCAACTATTATATAAAGCGGGAACTAAAGCTGCAGTCGGACCAAACATTTACAGCCGCAGATCTTGACCGGCTTAAAACAGATAACGATACGATAAGCCAGAGCAAAACAATCTGGCAGTCGGTTTTTACGCAAATCGGTGAAAAAACCACCAACGCCAAAGTACTGAAAGACCTGGGAGAATATTATGCCAAACAAAACAATACCGTGAACCCCGACCTGGAAGCGCGGGCAAGGATAGTTGGCGATGATCCCGATATCAGGGACACCAAACCCTACGGCAATAACGTATTGAAAGCCCCGGACGCCTCGCACGGTACGGGTGTTGCCGGACTCATCGGCGCAGTGCGTAACAATGGCTACGGTATTGACGGTGTGGCAGACAATGTAAGGATCATGTCGATCAAAGCTGTGCCAAATGGCGATGAATATGATAAAGATGTTGCCAATGCGATCCACTACGCGGTTGATAACGGCGCGAAGATCGTGAATATGAGCTTCGGCAAAAAGATATCTCCTCATAAAGAATGGGTTGATGAAGCTTTTAAATATGCCGCTGCACACGATGTGTTGCTGGTAACGGCTTCGGGTAATGAAAACCAGGATGTGGATTTGAAACCGGAGTTTCCGAACAGTACCTATCTGGACGGCACAACCACCGATAACGTGATCAATGTCGGCTCTTCCGGCCCCAGGCAGGATTTGACCCTTGCCGCCAGCTTTACTAACTATGGGAAAGTAAACGTGGATATTTTCGCACCCGGCGTTAAGGTAACATCCATTGACACGGATGCTGAGTTCAATACCGAGGACGGCACCAGCTTTTCGGCGCCAATAGTTGCCGGCATAGCCGCACTCTGCCTTGAATATTATCCCGAACTGAGCGCACGCCAGTTAAAACAGGCTATTTTAGAATCGGCCGTGCCGCTAACCGGTATCATGGTTATAAAACCGGGCAGCAAAACCGAAAAAGTTGATTTTACCACGCTCTCAAAAACCGGCGGTATCGTAAATGCCTATAGGGCGTTGCTGATCGCTTCGAAGATGAAGGGTGAGAGGAAGAAGTAGGCGGTTTGCAGTGCGCAGTTTGCACCGTGCGGAAATTCAGATCATGTAAATAAAATCAGCGAAATCTCATAATCAGTCAAATCAGCGGCATGGATTGTAAATCACACATTAGTGATTATATTTGCGTCGCTAAAAAACATCATACACAAATAACGATGAGAGAAATACAGTTCAGGGAAGCACTTCGGGAAGCAATGCAGGAAGAAATGCGCAAGGACGGGAATATATACCTGATGGGTGAAGAAGTTGCCGAATACAATGGCGCCTACAAAGTGAGCCAGGGTATGCTGGATGAATTTGGTGCAAAACGTGTGATTGACACACCCATATCCGAAGAAGGTTTTGCCGGTATCGGTATTGGGTCGGCTATGAACGGCTTGCGCCCGATCATTGAATTCATGACCTTTAATTTCTCCCTCGTTGCTATCGACCAGATCATCAATGGCGCGGCCAAGATTATGTCAATGAGCGGCGGCCAGTTCTCAGTTCCCATTGTTTTCCGCGGCCCCACAGGTAATGCGGGGATGTTAAGCTCACAGCACAGTCAATGTTTCGAAAGCTGGTATGCCAACTGCCCCGGCTTAAAGGTTGTCGTGCCTTCAAATCCGTATGATGCAAAAGGGTTGTTAAAATCAGCCATAATTGACCCGGATCCGGTTATTTTTATGGAATCGGAGCTGATGTATGGCGATAAAGGCGAAGTGCCCGAAGAAACATATTATATTGAACTGGGCAAAGCCAGCGTAACCAAACAGGGAACCGATGTTACCCTTGTTGGTTTCGGTAAGATCATGAAAGTGGTAAATGCGGCTGCCGCCGAGCTTGAAAAAGAAGGCATCCATGCCGAAGTGATCGACCTGCGCACCGTGCGCCCTATCGATTACGAAACCGTGATCAATTCTGTTAAAAAAACAAACCGCCTGGTGATCATCGAAGAAAGCTGGCCATTAGGCTCTATAGCAACCGAGGTTGCTTTCAAAGTACAAAAGGATGCATTTGACTATTTAGATGCCCCGGTACTGCGTATAATGGGTGGTGATGTGCCTCTGCCTTATGCCCCAACGCTGATACAGGAATATCTTCCAAACCCCGAAAGAGTGATCAAAGCGGTTAAGGAAGTGATGTACGTGGCAAAATAAAGCTGGTATAAAAGTCTCCCGACTTCATAACGGGACTCTTCTGTTATATTTTTTTAAGAAAAAAACTTGTCAAGGGGAGCAATTTGTTCCCCTTGATTTTTATAGGACACTTATCTTTTCTGTATAAAACTCAAATATTCCTGTCGGAATCATATTTGCACATACATGCTATTAAGCCACCGCTTTATAGTTGGTTAATATTTTTTATATTTTTTCTTTTTGTAAAAGATGTTTACATTTAAATACCAATTAAATAGCCAGTAATATTCCCGGTTTCGTCAATATAGTTAATAAACGTTTTATTAAACCCTGATATTAACGCCCACCATTATGAAAAGGATCTTTTATGCGACAGCAATCCTTGTAATGTCATTACAATCCATTGCTTTTTGCCAAACCGACAGCGCTATAATAAAAAACGCGGTTTCAAAGTTACGGACATTATTAGTTGATCATGTTACGGAGAAGGCATACCTTCATTTTGACAGGCCGTATGCGTATTATGTGGCTGGCGACGTGGTTTATTTTAAGGCATATGTTACTATGGGCGAGCGGCATGAACCTACCAATATCAGCGGGATACTGCATGTAGACCTGATCAACAAAAATGACGTTTTGATGCAGTCGATCGCTCTTAAGTTAAGCGGCGGTATAGGCTGGGGTGACTTCGCTCTTCCCGATACACTGCAAAAGGGCAACTATCGCATCAGGGCTTACACCGAGTGGATGCGGAATACCGAACATCCATACTTTTTCGATCAGTATATTTCAGTCAGCGCAATAAATGATGTGGACCGTGCAGCTCAATTTTCGAAGCAGGGTACCAAACCCAGCCTGCAATTTTTTCCGGAAGGAGGAAACCTTGTAACCGATATCCGGTCAAAGGTAGCGTTTAAAGCGATGGGGCCTGACGGCCTGGGTACTGATATTAAAGGGATTGTTTTAGATAACGAGAATAAGGAAGTAGCAAGGATAACGTCGGCGCATCTTGGTATGGGGGTATTTGATTTTATTCCGGAAGCCGACCGGACTTATAAGGCCAGGGTAACCTTCGCGGATGGATCGCAAAGCGTTGTTGACCTGCCCCCGGCACAAATCAAGGGAATCGTCCTGTCAGTTAATACCGGTGATCCGGCCAAAGTATCTATCGAGATTAATGCGAACCGGGCTTATTATAAAGAAAATCTGAATAAGAATTTAAACATCCTGGTTTATTGGGCCGGTACTGTTCGTACAGTTACAACCAAGCTGGATAATGCGGTCCTCGGCCTCGATTTGCCGGCACGTAATTTCCGGACCGGCATCTTACAGGTAACATTGTTATCGCAAACCGGCGAGCCATTGAGTGAGCGTATGGTTTTTATTCAAAACCCCGACCTGCTGAACCTGTCTCTTAGCACCAATAAAGCCGCCTATGGCAAACGCGAAAATGTACAGCTAAACCTTAATGCTAAAAGTCCGGACGGAAACGGGGTAAATGGTTCGTTCTCGGTGTCGGTAGTGGATGAAAGTAAGATACTGGTGGATGAGGATACGGAAAACTCTATACTCTCCTACCTTTTGCTAACCTCGGATATAAAAGGATATGTAGAAAAGCCTAATTATTATTTTACCAACATTACTAAAGAAACGCGGGCGAACCTGGATGTGCTGATGCTGACACAGGGTTATCGCCGTTTTGTATGGAAACAATTATTAAATGACAACCCCAGCACTACGGCCGCATATAAGCCCGAACAATACATGGATATCTCCGGCACCCTTACTACAAAAGGCGGCCAACCAATCGTTGATGCTAAGGTTGTCTTACTCCCCTTAGGTCAAACAGAGACAACTGACGCGCAGGGCAGGTTTCGTTTTGCCAAAATAGATTTTCAGACCGGTACCTCGTTTATTTTAAAAGCACCTTCGTCAGTTGGTAGAAACGCTGTTCTTACCTTGAATAAACCAGCTGCCGGGCCGCTAATAAGTGCAGGAAATATTGTCGATGCAAAATATAATGCCAATGCAGATATATTGGCATCTCTCCAAAATAATCAAAGGCAGGGTGTTTTTGTTGCAAGCAATGAGCCGTTGATGTTAAAAGACGATAAATCTATAGCCTCTAAACAAACCGCTAATTATCGGTCGTCCAATATAGGGGGGCCGGGGCACGCCGACCAGGTGATCAGCGGCGATCAAATTAAAAATGCATCGACGCTTTCAACCGGGCTGAACGGACTGCTTCGCGGTGTCCTGTTTAATTCGGGAGTTCCTGCTTTAAATACCGGATTTACCGTTTCAAACGGTAGTCAAACGCTAAATCCAATGCTGATCGTAGTCAATGGCTCACAAATCGGTCAAGGTGTAAATATCGACCAATATAACCCGGTCGACGTTGAAACGGTTGAAATTTTAAAAGGGGCTACCGCGTCAATTTATGGCGTTGCCGGCGGGCAGGGCGTAATGGTAATCACTACGAGGGAGGGCCGTGAGCGTCAGCAATTAACAAGTAAAGAAATGTCACCAGGCATTTTTTCAATTACACCATTAGGATTATATAAAGCACGTGAATTTTATTCGCCTGCTTATGATGCGGCGCAAACTGCAGGTAAATTGCGTGATACGCGCACTACCATTTTTTGGAAACCGGAAGTGATAACCGACTCATCCGGAAACGCCTCATTGAATTTTTTTAACGCTGACGGCGTAGGGACGTACCGGGTGGAAGTGCAGGGCATTGATAGTAAGGGAAATCTGGGTCGGCAAGTGTTCAGATATAGGGTACAATAATTAATTCTCTTTTAATGCTGAACTCATGAAGAAAACCCTGTTAGCTTTGTTTTATACATGCACAGTTGCGTCACAAGCATATTGCCAGAACGGTAGCGGAAAATACGCCTCTTTATGGCTGAGAAGGTACCTTATTGACCATCCCGCCGAGCAGGCCTATCTGCATTTCGACAAGCCATACTATGCCGCCGGCGACACGATATACTTTAAGGCCTACCTGACGCTAGGTGAAAAACATGAGTTGTCTAACTTAAGCAGCCTATTGCATGTTGACCTGATCAACACCAAAAGCAAGATCGACCAGTCAATAAAACTGCAGTTACAGGAAGGTGTAGCCTGGGGCGACTTTACCCTGCCCGATTCGCTGCCACCCGGTAACTACCGGGTAAGGGCCTATACGCAATGGATGCGAAATGAGGGCGATGGCGCATTCTTTTATCAAACGATCCCGGTCGCTTCCATAGCGAATAACAGGATACCCGAAAGCATAGCGAGGCACCCGGCGCAGATACCGGTTAACAAAGCCGATGCACAGTTCTTTCCCGAAGGCGGAAATTTAACCGCAGGCATCCGCTCAAAAGTAGCCTTTAAAGCCATCGGGAGTAACAGCCTTGGCATCGATGTAAAAGGCGTGATAACAGATAATGAGAACAAAGAAATAACGTCATTTACATCCGTACACCTCGGCATGGGTTATTTTTACCTAACCCCGCAGGAAGGAAAAACCTATAAGGCAAAGCTGACCTTTGCCGACGGCTCACAAACCGCAATCGATTTACCAAAACCGGAAGCAAAAGGAATAGCCTTAACAATAAATAATGATTCCATACCTAAAGCATCGGTAAGGATAACGGCAAATCAGGCGTATTATCTTGAAAATAAAAACACAGACTATATGCTGCTTATTTACTCGGGGGGCATAAGCACGACAGTACTCTGCCAACTGGACAGCGCAGTTATCACGATGGATATTTTAAAACGGCGGCTTCATACCGGGATGGCAACGGTAACCCTGTTTTCGCCAACCGGCGAGCCCTTGTGTGAACGGCTTTTGTTCATTCAAAATTATGACCAGTTAAATCTTGATATAGAGAGCGATAAATCAGTCTACTTCAGACGCGAAAAAGTAAACCTAAAACTACATGTAAAAAACAGGGCCGACAGCGCAGCCATTGGGCATTTCTCGGTATCGGTAACGGATGAAAGCAAAGTGCCGGTTGATGAAAATAACGAAAATACTATACTCACCAGCTTGCTGCTCACGGCCGACCTGAAAGGCTATGTCGAACAGCCCAATTACTACTTTACGGATACAAGTGCAGCAGCAAGAAGAAATCTCGACCTGGTGATGCTGACACATGGCTACCGCAGGTTTGAATGGAAAAAGGTACTGAACAACGAATATCCGCCAATGGCCTGGCAGCCTGAAAGTGGGCTTGACATCAGCGGGCAGGTAAAAAACCTGTTTGGCAAGCCCATAGCAAAAGGAACGATAACCCTGCTGCCATCGAAGGGCGGCCCGCTGTTAAGTAGCATAACTGATGATAAAGGCATGTTCCATTTTTCGAACCTGGTTTTTTATGATACCACCCGTTTTGTTTTAAGCGCGGTAAATGCAAGAGGCAAAAACTCAACCAAGCTCGCCTGGTTTAGCGATAAGCCGGAACCATTTATCACTCCAGGCCAACAATATTTACAAAATATCCAGCCTGCTGCCCTGGTGGCTTATATTGACAATGCCAAAAAGGAAAGAAACGAATGGATCAATTATGGCCGGGGCAAAGGGATAATGCTCAAAGAGGTAAGGATACGAGATGTAAAACTGGATGATAAATACCGAACCCTAAGCCTCGCGGGTGCGGGCCATGCCGACCAGGTGATGCACGCGGATGAAATTGAAAAAATAGGGGGCATGCTTACCACAAGTTTAAATGGAAGGCTACGTGGCATCGTCTTTTTGGGGCAACCAGGTAATCAAATCCCCGTTTTAACCATTGGTGGTATGAGTGGGTTGGGAGACAATGGGATACCAAGTATGCTTCTGATCGTCGATGGAGTTCGAATGCCTATTGAGAACGTAAATTATTTTAGCTCTAACGATGTTGAAACAGTAGAACTACTAAAATATGCCAGTGCAAGTATATATGGGATGGATGGCGGAGGCGGAGTATTAATTATTACCACAAAACAAGGCAGCGGAAGGGACATAAAAGACATTGCATCCATTGGGATTTTACCTATTGCGCCCGTAGGTTTTTACAAGGCAAGGGAGTTTTATTCGCCAAAGTATGAGAATCCGAAATTGTATGCCAGGCGAGCAGACTTGCGCTCCACAATTTACTGGCAGCCGGAAATCCAAACGGATAAAAATGGCAGTGCATTGTTTGATTATTATAATTCCGATGGGACCGGTACTTATAAAGTTGTGATCGAAGGCATAGATAACAAAGGCAATTTAGGCAGGTGGGTGTACCGGTATAAGGTGGAGTAAGGATCAGCACAAACCCAACTAACAATTAACGCTTATTAAAAGCGTCTTCCCAAAATGATCTTAAAAATGTTTTTGTCTGTTCCTGTGGTAAAGCCGTGCCCGTAACCTGCATTGAACTCCCAATTAGGATCGAAATTAAGATCGGTTGCAATAAACAACTGGTGTTGCTGTTCCTGGTAAGGATCATAGTGAAAGAAAGGCCCCGTACTGCCATAGTATTCCAGCCCGAGGGCGACGACTTTGGTAACATCATAACTCCCTTTTACATTAGGTGAGAAAATGAGCCCCCGCCCGGCATCCGGCCCGGCGAAACTCTGATCGAGCGTCGGGTTTAAAGCGATATAGGTTTTGCCCCATTTTTTATCAATGATCGGCCTGATCTCCAGCGTTGAGGTGTTTGCAGAATAAGCTGCCTTTTGAAATCCGAATTCGACGGACAAGCTCACTCCCACCGGCCATTTCCAGCTTTCGGGAGCTGCCACCCGCGGGCGGATGTGCGAGCCCACATAAGCCGTACGCCCGTCATCGCCGACGGTATTGAAAAGATAAAAACCAGTTTCAAACCAGGGCGTCCAGCCGTGGGTGATCTCAATCGTTTCGTGAAATACGTGGTTGGTGGGTAAAACACCACCAACGGTTGTTTTACTGCCGTCGAACGTAAAATTGCTATGCAGCTCAAGCATGGTATGTCCTTTTTCCACGGTTTCGGACCCGTAAACCTGTATCTCGTAATTGTCCTGCGCTTTAAGGTTTGTAAAGATTATTAAAAAACTTGCCGTGGCTAATAAATACTTAAGCATAATTACAATTTTCAAATACAGCATAAAAGTATTGTCTTAAGTTGAGAAAAATCACGAGAAAGCCGCGGCAACAGATATGTTACAAAAAAAATTCATTTTATAATGACATCGCAACGATTAAAAACAATTTTTGGGAATAATTATTTTATAAAAACTATCTTGACCGTTATTAACAAAAAAATAACTCACCAGGCATGGCAGCAATAGAGCCCGTACGCAAGGACATCAACAGACAGAATAAGATCAAAGAATATTCACCCTCCCTGCGTTTATGGCACTGGGCAAATACTATTGTGGTCAGCGGCTCGCTGATCACCGTTTTGATCAATTCAACCGTACTGGATGAGCATGCCAATGCTGGGTTCATAAAAGACGAGTTGCAAAAGTCGGGCGGATCTGTTACCGCTGAACAAACACGAAATTTAGCCGGCACCCTAAGTGATAAGGTTTGGGCCGTGCATATCTATTTTGGTTATTGTCTTGCGGCCTTATTGCTGTTCCGGCTCATCCTGGAGTTGTTTCAGCTAACCGATCAGAAGTTGATCCGTAAAATGAAAACTGCTTACAAGGATTGTTTCATTATAAAAAAGAAAGTTAAACTTGCCAGGCACGAATTTGTTGTGAAACTCACGTACGTGCTATTTTATTTGGTGCTGGTAATTATGGCCGTAACAGGGCTCACGTTAGCTTTTAGGGATCAATTGCATTTTTCAAGATCGTTTATGGGGGCTGTTAGAAATATACACGGTTTTTGCATGTACCTGGTAATCGCCTTTATTATAGTGCATATAGCCGGCGTTTTTATGGCCGAACAGGATGACAGCCCGGGCATTGTCTCGGATATGATCAATGGCGGAGGGGATGTGGGTCGTAAGTCTTAATCCCGGAGTCTTTGGCTTCGGGGTTAAGATACATTTCTGTGCGGTGCGCCGGATTAATAATGCAAATAAAGGACTCAGGACTACTTAGTGATCAAATAAACATGGTCCAGCACTTTATACCGGGTGGCTTTGTTGATAAAAGCGGGGAGTATGTTTTCCTGGGGATAGTTGATAAAGACTTTTACGACCTTAAAATTTGCATGGCTTTGCCTTAAATGATCAAGCGATTGTTGATTGGCATAAAAAACCGGAACGCCTGTTGATCTGAAAGAATTAAAATCATCAATAGGCGCCAGATCCACGGGCCGTTTACAATAAAACTGGTAGGCATTGTTGCCAGCTGTTAGCGTATATAAGTGGAACTTGCCGAACGGTTCCTGGTTAATATATTCGGCGGCAGCAATCTGGCCGGTGTACGGTGTTATTTCGTTATAGAAAACAGTATTCAGATAAAAACCGGCAAATAAAGCAGCAGTACAATTTAAAAAAAAGACCCGCAGGTGCGCTATTTTGATTCTAGAGCGGATTAGCAAAGCGATCACACCAAATAACACGCAATCAACAGCGAAAAATATGCTGTTTACCGGTTTCAGGAAGAAATTTATGGTGATGATGGTAACAGGCAGCAGGATCACAAATAACCATTGCGCGACCAATCTGAACTGACTTCCGAATTTGCTTAACTCTTTATAGCATATTGGCGCCGTAATGATAGCGAACAATGGAAAAACGGCATTGGTGTAAAAAGGCAGCTGGAAACGGGATAAAGAGAAAAGCAGCAGCAATATCAATCCCCCGCAAAGGGAATAATATTCGGCTCGTTTTTGCTGGTTGAACAAACTTCTGATATCGCTAAAAACTGCATAATAAAACAGCAGGCACCAGGGTGCAAACGCCCAGAGCAGCGTATGCAGGTAAAAAAATATGCTGCCGGACGCCTTACGGCTTATGGGCCCGTTATTGACGAACCGGCCAAACTGGCTGTCCCACAAAAACCATCTTATGCCCGATACCTGCTGCCTTCCAAAAACTGTCTTTTCGGGATGCAGGTCAAATTGCAGGTATAGGGCATAAAACTCGGGCAAAGTGAATATAAAAGTTAACAGCAGCAACCATAGCCACCTTAATTGAAAAATATGGCTGAGTTTTTTCCGGAATACCAGTTCGCCCAGCAACGCACCATAAATGGGGATAATAACAAATATCCCTTTCGTCATTACAGCGCAAGCGGTAAGTACAGCCGCCAGTAATAATTGTGTAAACGAAAAACGCTCTCTAAGCCTTGAAATATGGTATATGCTGCCAACCAGCAACGCCATTAAATACGGTTCGGCCCTTACGTCTGTATTTGACAGCAGGATATGCTGCGCTGTCATCAGGATCAAAACGGCGATCGCTGCTATCTCCTGGTTATAATATTTCCTGGTGAATAAAAAGGTGTAACCCACGCTGGCCAAAAAGAATAATAACGCCGGCAAACGGTAGGCCCAAACGCTGATGCCAAAGAGTTTAAAGCTTAGCGCGATGATCCAGAAAGGGAAATGCGGTTTGTCGAGCCAGTCGAGGTTGTAAGTAACCAGTTGAAAAAAGTCCTTTTTATATACAATGTTTTTGGCAACTGAAGCATACAAACCGGGGTCGTCGGTAAAAAACCGGACATTCAGGCCCGAAAAGTTGACGATAAGCGCCAATACAAACAGAACAACGTAAAATAGCTTATTTGTATCTTTCATCAAACTTTTGCTGCGATCATAAACACATCAAATATATAGTTTATGGTGCTAATTATCTCGTGGGTAAAACCTGGCATCGGCAGGGATGTCCTTTAGTTCAAAGGCACAAAAAAACCCCACGCCTTAAGACATGGGGCCAAAATCACAACAATTGTTTAACCTTTCGGTCAATTCCTAACTGCAATGTGATAGTCATACCTTAACGCTAAAAACCCAAAATTGTTTTATAATTAACCTTAAAAGCATACAGTTTAGTTATATACACCGCTATATAATATTATGCGTAACTATATAAAATATCCGAATTTGAATATATCTTTATGCCAGTAATTAATTATTAAACCACTAGAACATTTATGAAACGATTATTTAAAATAAAAGCAATATGTTTTTTGGCATGTGCTTTTTTAGTGTCGGCAGCAGCCATGGCGCAAACCGAAAAAAAGCCGATCCCAAGCCCACGTGATAGTGTTAGCGGCGTAGTTGCTGGTTCTCATATCAAGATATGGTATGGAAGCCCGTCGGTAAAGGGCCGCAAAATATTTGGCGGACTTGAGCCTTACGGCAAAGTGTACAGGGCAGGCGCAAACGAAGCCACCATTTTTACCACCAGCAAGGCCATTACTGTTGAAGGAAAACCACTGCCAGCGGGCAGCTATGCCTTCTTTGTAATACCTGTCGAAAAAGGTGCATGGACCGTTATATTTAACAAAACTGCAAAGCAATGGGGTGCATATAAATACGACGAAAGCAAGGACCAGCTGCGTGTAATGGTAACGCCAAAACACACCAGCCTGCACGAAAGAATGGTTTACCTCATCGATAAAAATGGCTTCAGCATGAACTGGGATACCATAAGCATTCCTGTTTCTGTAAAATAATCTCAACTGCTACACCTTATCAATTTTGGTTTAAGCCCTGCGGTAATTCGCGGGGCTTTTTGCATAACCGGCTATTGTTGCTAAATGCAACAATAGCTAACCTTTAATGTCGTTAAAACGTATTATTACGCTTTGCGCAATAGTTTATATTTATCCTGCCCATGTCAGACAAACGCAGTAAAAAAATATTACAGGTACGAATTATTACCATCGTTGCGCTTGCCGTTATTCTTTTTTTACTGATATTGTTCGCAGGCCGTCCCCAAACGATCGAACGGTATTACTCAAAGGGCGTGTATGTGATCATTTGCCGGATACTGCACCCGGTGTTCAATCTTTTTCCCTTTAGCGTCGGCGATATATTATATATCGCTGCTATTGGCTTCCTCGTTTATGCGCTGGTACAACTCGTCAGGCTGGCTTTTAAAAGGGAATTTAAACGCGCCGGATTTTTTTTGTTGCGGATAATTATCTGTGTTGAGGCCGCCATGCTGGTTTTTTACCTGTTGTGGGGCCTGAATTACTTCAGGCCGCCGGCAGCTGAGTTGCTTCACCTTCGCGACAGCAACTATACCACTGCAGATTTAAAAGCGGTTACCACAATGCTTATTGACAGCGCCAATGCCAGCCGCTCACGCGTGACGCCCGCCGATCTGTCGCAGGGCAACAGCGCGATATACAAAACCGCTGTGCTCGCCGTACAAAAACTATCCACTGACTCCGTTAACTTCCGTACTTACAGCCCGGGTATTAAGCCGTCATTGTTAACGCCTTTGCTGAATTACCTGGGTACGTCGGGTTACTATAACCCTTTTACAAGCGAGGCGCAGATGAACTACCAGATGCCGGTATTTGAAAGGCCGGTAGTGGCTTGCCACGAAATGTCGCACCAGATGGGTTATGGTACCGAGGACGAAGCCAATTTTGCCGGGTTTATTGCCGGCATTGGCTCGCGCGACCGTTTGCTGCGTTATTCGGCTTATCACCTGGCGGTTGACGAGTTTATGCATGCCCTGCGCTACCGCGATACGACAGCGAATAATGAATTAAAACCACGCATATCAACCGCCGTCCGGAATGATTTTAAAGCCGAACGTGTATACTGGCTGCACTACCAGGGCGAGGCAGATATTATAAGCAGCCTATTTTACGACAGGTTCCTCAAGGCAAATAATCAACCCCATGGCCTTGGCACGTACAACCGCATGGTGCTGTTAGTTATGGCGCTTTATAAGCGGTAAGTTTACGCGGCGGAAAACCCTACCTTGAACTTATGGCGTGTCCGGATTCCCCGTAGGGGATACCCCTTTGTAGAAGAATATATAATAAAACAAATTGCCCTGGTAGGGGCTACCCTCAAAGCGTGCCGACCACTCATTTATACAATTATCACGGATAAGGGCCTCTAAACAAAAACACTATCCGCAATTGTAAATCAGCCGGCAAACCGCTTATCTTTATAAAACAAAACGCCAAAAAATATGAAAGCAACATGGAACAACCAGGTCATCGCGGAAAGCAATGATACTGTAGTGGTTGAGAACAATCATTATTTCCCCAGGGAAAGCGTAAAGGCCGGATACCTCAAACCTTCACCAACCCATACAACCTGCCCGTGGAAGGGCCTGGCAAGCTACTATACCCTCGATGTTGACGGCATGCAAAACCCCGACGCGGCCTGGTATTATCCTGATCCAAAGCCTGCTGCTGAAAATATTAAGAATTACATCGCATTCTGGAAGGGTGTTAAGATAACCGATTAACATGAAGCAGTATGATGCGATTGTAATAGGCGCGGGCCAGGCTGGCGGCCCGCTGGCGAAAAAGCTGGCGCTTTCCGGCATGAAGACCTTGCTCGTGGAGAAAAGGTGGATCGGCGGCACCTGCGTAAACGATGGTTGTACGCCAACCAAAACCATGATCGCTTCGGCAAAAATGGCCTACCTGGCTGCCAATAGCAGCCTGCTGGGGGTTGAGGTAAAAAGCTTTTCGGTGAATATGCCGGTGATCAAAAAGCGCAAGGATGATATTGTGCACCTGTTTAGGGACGGCAGCCAAAGCGGGCTGGAAGCAACCAAAAACCTCGACCTGCTTTTTGGCGAGGCTGAGTTTATTGGCGATAAAACCATCTCCGTAAAGCCGAATGCAGGCAAGAAAAGAGAGTTCAAAGCCGATCTGATCTTCATTAATACCGGCGTCAAAACGGTTATACCCGAAATTGAAGGGTTAAGCGACATTGACTATTTAACCTCCACCACCATTTTGGATTTGGGCCATATCCCCAAACACCTGCTGGTACTCGGCGGAAATTATATCGGACTGGAATTTGGGCAGATGTTCCGCCGTTTTGGGAGCAAAGTGACGGTTTTGGAACGGTCGGGCCGGATCGTATCGCGCGAGGATGAGGATATCTCGGAGGAACTCACTCAAATACTGCAAGACGAGGATATTAAGATCCACACCAACACAATAGTCACCCAGTTTAAAAAAAAGGCAAACGGAAAGATAGTAGCGACGATATATGGCAATGGCAAAGAGGAAAAAATAAAATGCTCGCATGTTTTAATAGCTGTTGGCCGTACGCCGCAAAGCGGGTCGCTTAATCTGGCTAAAACGGGGGTGAAAACCGATGAGCGCGGGAGTATTAAAGTAAATGATAAGCTGGAAACCAACATAAAGGGCGTCTATGCTTTAGGCGATGTAAAGGGCGGCCCCGCGTTTACGCATGTTTCATACAATGATTATGCGATCGTGTACCGCAACCTGGTGCACAAGGAAAATCTGTCGATAAAGGACAGGCCGGTGCCCTACTGTATGTTCACCGACCCACAGCTTGGGCGTATAGGTTTGAGCGAGGCGGATGCGGCAAAGCAAAAATTAAATTATAAGGTAGCCAAACTGCCAATGAACCATGTGGCCCGCGCTATTGAAACCGGCGATACGCGGGGGTTTATGAAGGCTATTGTTGATGCCGACACCAAACAAATACTGGGTGCGGCCATTCTTGGACAAGAGGGCGGCGAGATCATGACCGTGCTGCAAATGGCCATGATGGGCGGCATTACTTACGAGCAGATACGCTGGTGCATTTTTGCCCACCCGCTCTACGCCGAATCATTGAATAACTTATTTATGGCCATTACAGTGTAGCCGCTTATGATAAAAGTTGAACAGCTGAGCAAACATTTTGGCAAAACCAAAGCCGTAGATAATATTTCATTTGAGGTTAAGGAGCACGAAAACCTCATTTTGCTGGGCACCAGCGGCTGTGGCAAAACGACCACGCTCAAAATGATCAATCGGCTCATTGAGCCAACCGACGGTAAAATTTTTATTGGTGATAAGAATATACTGGAACAACCGCCCGAGCTATTGCGCCGTGGAATAGGCTATGTGCTGCAAAACAACGGCCTCTTTCCGCATTATACCGTCGCCGAAAATATTGCCATTGTTCCGCAATTGTTAAAGTGGGATAAGAAGAGAATTGAAAAGCGCATTTCAGAGTTATTGGAAAAGCTGCACCTTTCGCGCCATTATTTGCATGTGTACCCGGCCGAACTGAGCGGCGGCCAGCAGCAACGTGTGGGGCTGGCAAGGGCCCTGGTTGCCGATCCTGCGGTTTTGTTGATGGATGAGCCGTTCGGCGCATTGGATAATGTCACCCGCTCAAAAATTCACGCTGAATTTAAAGCGCTTGATGAACTGAAGCGGAAAACCATTATTATGGTGACTCATGACGTACAGGAAGCCTTTGAATTGGGCGACCATATTTGCCTGATGGATAAAGGAAAGATCGTACAGGATGGCACGCCCGCTGAATTGCTGTTTAACCCGGCCAGTCATTTCGTGCGCGATTTCTTAAACGAACAGCGCCTGCAGCTTGAATTTAAAACAATCAGGTTAAATGATATCTGGCAATGGCTGCCTATCCTGCAAAAGGAAAACAAAGCCCTGGCATTACCGGCCGAAACGGACCTATGGACCAGCCTCGAACAGTTTAAATTCGCTGCGTCAGAAAGCATAGCCATTCATCATGATAACAGTGAAACAAGATCGGCGAGTTTTGAACAACTGATGGCGGCATTTTATCAATACAAAAAGCAGCAGGCGCATGAATGAGCAGCAAACCTTGTTTGATTTTATGCGGCAGCAATCGGATAAACTGGCAGCGCAAACCCTGCAGCACATCGGGCTTACATTTATTTCGCTTTTTATAGCCGTGCTGATTGGATTGCCGTTGGGTATATTAATAACCCGGCAAAAAAAACTTTCCGGCCCGGTGCTGGGTGTCGCAGGTGTTTTACAAACCATACCCAGCATAGCTTTATTGGGTTTTATGATCCCGGTACTGGGTATCGGCGCAAAGCCGGCAATTGTAGCCCTGTTGTTGTATGCCCTGCTGCCGATCATCCGCAATACGTTTACCGGTATCACCGGGGTTGACCCTGCCGTTAAAGAAGCCGCCGTTGCCATGGGCATGAGCAAATGGCAGGTGTTGTTTAAGGTGGAACTCCCGCTGGCCATGCCGGTGATATTTGCCGGTATCCGTACGGCTACGGTAATAACTGTTGGCGTGGCTACGCTTGCATCCTATATTGCTGCAGGTGGCCTGGGCGAGTTTATTTTCGGCGGCATTTCGCTTAACAATACCAATATGATATTGGCCGGGGCTATTCCCGCTGCGTTGCTGGCTATATTATTTGATTTTTTGCTTTCGCGATTACAAAGGCTCAACATCCGGAAGTTAAAAACTGCTACTGCAACTCTGCCACTGCTACTGCTTTTACTTTCTTCTTTTTATTTTATTCCTTCGGCTTATGGCGGCAAGCTAACCGCGGGCTTCACGCCCGAGTTTATGGGACGGCAGGACGGCAACCTGGGGCTGCAAAACAAGTACAAATTAAAAATTCATATCATCGTCATTAGCGATGCGGTAATGTATAAGGCTGCATACGAAAACCAACTGGACGTGATCAGCGGGTATTCAACCGACGGCCGGCTGGAGGCATATCACCTTGTGGTGCTGAAAGATGATAAGGGCATATTTCCCCCGTATTACGCTGCGCCGGTTGTGCGGCAGGGTGCACTTATCAAGTTTCCGCAACTGGAAAGCACGTTGAATTTGCTTTCGGGAAGGATAAATGACAGCATAATGACCGCACTTAATTATCGTACTGATTATCTTCACCAAAGCCCCGAAAAGGTGGCCAAAGATTTTTTAATAAAAAACGGCTTGTGGAAGCCGGCGCGCAACGGAAACATGGGAATAGTTCGTATCGGGTCGAAAATATTTGGCGAGCAATATATCCTGGCAAGTATGTACAGCATGCTCATAAAGGGGTATACCGATTATGATGTGGCAACAAAAACCGGCCTTGGCGGGACGAAAATATGCTTCGATGCGTTAACCAATAACCAGATCGACTTTTACCCCGAGTATACCGGTACGGGTTTACTGGCTATCCTGAAGCCTTCACTTAAAACTGTTGATTCCTTAACATTAAGTAAGGACAAAACATATAACTATGTGCAAAACGGGTTTCAAAAAAAATATAATATCAAATGGTTAAAACCGATCGGGTTCAATAATGCGTATGCTTTAATGATGCGCCGGAAACAAGCGGATGATTTAAATATTAAAACAATTTCGAACCTTAAACGATATTTGGAAAGCAAGTAAGCCCATGGACATAGCTGAACGGTATAGAAAAGTACGCCAATACACCAACCAAATTTGCGCCCCATTGCAAACCGAAGACTATGTGGTGCAGCCGGTTGCGGATGTTAGTCCGCCCAAATGGCACATCGGGCATACCACATGGTTTTTTGAGACTTTCATCCTGAAACCGTATTTTATGGGTTACCAGGAATATAACCCCGAATACAATTACGTTTTTAACAGCTATTATGAAACCGTCGGCAACCGGGTCATCCGCACCGACAGGGGTAACTTAAGCCGGCCTACCGTTATTGAAATTTACCGGTACCGGGAGTATGTTGACGAGGCCATGGATAAGTTTCTTTGTGAGCAGCCCTCCGACGAAGTTATGGAATTGATCATTCTCGGCCTTAACCACGAAGAGCAGCACCAGGAGCTGTTGTATACCGACATCAAATATATTTTGGGGCATAACCCGTTATTCCCGTCCTATTCAAAAGATCATGTTTCGCCAAAACCGGCAACACCAGCCGATGGTGCTTTTATTAATTTAAACGAGGGTGTTTACGAAATTGGCTTTGAGGGCGATGGCTTTTGTTTCGATAATGAACTAAACAGGCATAAAGTTTACCTGAACGCTTTTGAAATCAGCCCGGCACTGGTTACGAATGCCGAATACCTGGAATTTATAAATAGCGGAGGCTATAACGATTTCAGGTATTGGCATGCTGAGGGCTGGGATTGGGTGCGAAATAATAAAATTGAAGCCCCGTTATACTGGAATTTGATCGATGGCGAATGGCATCATTATACGTTTAACGGGCTTCGTCCGCTCAGCGGGAAGGAACCGGTTTGCCATATCAGCTATTTTGAGGCTTATGCTTACGCGACGTGGAAAGGCTTACGCTTGCCAACTGAATTTGAGTGGGAAGCTGCCGCTTCGCAATTTAGCTGGGGCAAACGCTGGGAATGGACTGAAAGTTCATACCTGCCATACCCCGGTTTCGTCAAAGCGGCCGGCGCTATAGGCGAATACAACGGTAAGTTTATGGTGAACCAGAAAGTATTACGGGGCGCTTCGGAAGTGACGCCGCCGGGGCACAGCCGTATTACTTATCGCAATTTTTTTCAAACACATTTACGGTGGCAATTTACCGGTATCAGGTTGGCTAAATAAAAAACTAATCCCGCATGAAAAACAACGACGCAACAGCACAAACACATATAATAACAGCATCAAATTCGGGCATCGACCGCTTTTTGGACGACGTGTTAACCGGTTTACAATCGACGCCCAAACGGCTGAACTCAAAATATTTTTATGATGCAAATGGCGATAAGCTTTTCCAGGAGCTGATGAATTGCGAGGAATATTACCCAACGCGGTGTGAACTGGAGATATTCTCGGGAAAAACCGCCGAGATATGCAATGCCATTATGGGCGACGGCGATGCTTTCGACCTGATCGAGCTGGGGGCCGGTGATGCCACAAAATCAACCTATTTGCTGCAATGCCTTTTAGATCAGCGTGCCGATTTTACTTATTTGCCGATCGATATTTCGGAAAATGTGATATCGTACCTGAATGTTACCCTGCCTGTAACCTTGCCCGGCCTACAGATAACCGGCCTTAATGGCGAGTATTTCGATATGCTGGAGAAGGCGGCGTCGATCTCAAATAAACGCAAGGTAGTGCTGTTTCTGGGTTCAAATATTGGCAATATGCCCGCAGCCGAGGCGGAAGCTTTTTGCAGAAACCTTAATAACCACCTGTCTGCCGGTGACATGCTGCTCATTGGGTTCGACCTTAAAAAAAATCCAAAAACCGTACTGGCCGCTTATAATGATAAAGGCGGGATAACCAAAAGGTTTAACTTTAACCTATTGGAGCGGATAAACAGGGAGCTGGATGGCGACTTCAATCTCAACCAATTTGAACACTATCCAATCTACGACCCGGAAACAGGGTCATGTAAAAGCTACCTCGTTAGCCTTGCGGATCAGGAGGTAAAAATAAACGGTTCCGAACCTATCCATTTTGTAAAGGACGAATGCATATTTATGGAGATATCGCAAAAGTTTACCGTTTCGCAAACCGATCAACTGGCCAAAAACAACGGGTTTAAACCTGTTCATCACTTCTTTGATAGTAAGAAGTGGTTTATAGATGTAATTTGGGTGGCGGAATAGGCCCAAACAAACTTACGAAGTTTTTAAAACTTCGTAAGTTTGGCATATTCACCGCGCATCATTCTTCGTATAATTTTCCGATTCAGGCGGCATAAATTCAAGCTGTTTTTTGAAATATGCGTCCCAGCTTTGCTGCTGTGCGCGGTTTAGCATGTGATTGGTGTCGTCATCATAGCTTTGGTTCAATTGCTTGTATTTGGCATCAATATGATGAAGGATGCTTTTGGCCTGCACCAGGTAATCATCGTGAAAAACCGTCCGGCCAACCGTCCGCAATAACTCCTGCTGTTCCATGTAAGCTATATTGTAGTGCCCTTGCTCGTGCTTAAGTATTTCGGCGAGCATCTCGGGCGAAGTTATCTTGCGCCTGTCGAGCCACGACTCGTTCTTGTTTACGATCAGCCTGATGGTAAAATCGAGCCGGTAATAGCCGTTGTGCCACGAGGGCACGTACCGGTAGTCGATCATGGTGTTGGTAAATGCTATCGTACCGTCGCCATTACCGCGCGGAGCGCCTTTAAAATCACTGACAGTTAACTTATGGTAAAATTGGGCCGAAGCGGCCGATACAAGGAAAAAGCAAAAGGTTGCTATGCAGATCAACCGCACGAATCTTAATGTCATAAACTATTGAGTAAAAATTTTACTTTTTGACTGCGTCAGTATGTAAAAGGTTTAAACTCATCATTTGTTTCATGGTTTGCTGCATTGCATCGGTAGATCCGTCAAGGAAAATAACGTTCCCCTGCGAGTTTTCGGCGAAGTGTTTGATCGACTCGGTCCACATGGTGAACAGAATTACCGAGGTGTCCATCTTTGCTTCCTTCATTTCTTTAGCTGCTACCGACATGCCTTTGGCCACTTCCTCGCGAAACAACGCCACGCCCTGGCCCCGCAGCTGCGATGCCTGTCGCTCGGCCTCTGCAGATATTTTGATAGCATTACCTTCCGCTTCGGCAGCCTTTGTTTTTGTGATCAGCAATGCCTGACCTTCATTTTCGGCAGCGGCCTTCAGGTTGTTTGATGCAACCACCTGGCTCATCGATTTCATGATGATCTCGTCGAACGTTATATCATTTAGCTGCAGGTCCTGCAGGTGATAGCCCCAGCCTTCCAGTATTACGTCAAGCTGCTCTTTAACGTGCTCAACAATATCGCGCCGTAATATTAATACTTCCGACTGCCGCTTGGTGGCGACAAAAGCCCGGATAGAGCCTTCGACCGTGCGGATAAGCGCCTGCATCAGGTTCCTGTCGTCAACAAACTTAAACGCTACGTTTTTAATGGTTTCTTCCTGCTGGTCTAATACCGAGTAAAGCAGCATGGCCTTAAAATATACGTTAGCCTGGTCGAAGGTAACAGCTTGAAATTCCAGCTCGACCGAGCGGTTTTGAATAGAAATTTTCGAATAAATATTCTCGATAAAGGGAAGTTTAAAATTAAGCCCGGGCGTCATTATTCGCCGGTACTTGCCAAAAACGGTAATAACCACGATAGTGCCTTGTTTTACAGACACAAATGATGAGAATAAAATGATCAGTAAAATAAAAACAACAACGAGGGATGTTATTTCAGGTGTCATGCGTGTTTAAATTAGTTAGTATAAATATAACTTAAATATTGGTGTGCTATTTGTTTTAAAATAAATGCTTTATAAAAACAGCACTTAACCTTATGAACTTAAAAAGAGTTTTTGGAGCCATACTTACCATACTGGGTATTATAGGCTTAATTTACACCGGATTTGGTGTTATCAATCATAGTGGCGATATTACCGTCCTTGTTGTGGTTGGTATTTTGTCAATTATATTTTTCTTTACCGGGATAAGCCTGGTGCGAACAACCAAAGACGAAGCAGAATAGATCTAACAAATAAAAACTAAAAAAATGCTGATAGCTCTACTTATCATTACGATATTCAAAAGAAAATCCCTTCGCGCACGAAAGGATCTGTCTATAGTTTAAGCTTTTTTTAGTTTTTATTGCTGCTCTCTTTTTCAAGCTCTGCTTTAAAAGATTCAAGCATACGGCCGCCCCTGTAAAAATAGCGCTTATAATAAGCATCGTCGAGGCTGCTGATAGCTACTCCCCTTGATGAGGCGTGGGCAAAACGGTTATTGCCCAAATATATTCCTACATGTGATATGCGGCGGCTGTGTATTTTAAAGAATACAAGGTCTCCCTCCTGCAGTTCATCCTTTTTAACCGGGCTAACCATGCTGAAAATATCGCGCGAGCTGCGCTGGATATCCATATTGAACACCTGGCTGTAAAGTTCTTTTGTAAATGCTGAACAATCGATCCCGCGTTTAGAGCTTCCGCCAAAACGGTATGGTGTACCGATCCAGTCGTAAACAAAGTGGAATAATTTCATATTGGATGTAGCCGACATGGCAACGCCCATAATTTGTGAAAGATAATCTTTAGCTAAACTTTCTTGTTCGTCAGGAGCCTTCTCGTCCGTGGCCTTTTGAGTAGTTTTTGTTTGAGCCTGGGCGGCTAAAACACTGGAAAATAACGCAATAGCGAATATAAATTTCTTCATTTAATCTCTAGTTTGTTGTATTAGGTCAACAAATTTGTGTATTAAACAGGACGCTTTGTCTATTGTTGGCCACAAAACTATCCATATTTTTCAAAACCACAAGGATGTAACGGCTTTTTTTCAACAAAAGTTCGTTATTCCGCATTTATTTTAAAAATTTCTCAAATATTTCCCGTTTCCTGCGGGACGATTATATTTTTATTAAATAATTGCCCGCCTTTTATTTTTTACGGGCTGCGCCTTATTATTGTTGCGCCAGGGTCAAAAAACCTTCAAATTGTTTAAAACGAAAATAATCTCATCAACAAACTTGCGGCAGTTTCGATAATTTCAAGGATATAATTAGATTTGCGCTTTACTCAGAAAAATTGATCGTTTAATACAAGCATGAGTTCAATCGAAATAAACAAAGACACATACCTGATGTGGTACGAGTCAATGCTTTTAATGCGCAGATTCGAAGAAAAAGCAGGACAGTTATACGGACAGCAAAAAATACGGGGATTTTGCCACTTATATATAGGGCAGGAAGCTGTGTTAGCCGGCGCGATGTCGGTAATCAAACAGGAAGATAGTATGATCACCGCTTATCGCGATCATGCCCATGCACTGGCAAAAGGCGTTACTGCCAAAGCGGTAATGGCCGAGCTGTATGGAAAAGCAACCGGCTGCTCAAAAGGCAAAGGCGGCTCGATGCACATGTTTGATAAAGAAAAGCATTTCTACGGCGGCCACGGTATTGTTGGCGGCCAGGTTCCGTTGGGTGCAGGTATTGCATTTGCCGAAAAATTTAAAGGGACCCAATTTGTAAACATTACCTACATGGGCGACGGCGCGGTTCGCCAAGGTTCGCTTACCGAAACTTTTAATATGGCGGCGCTGTGGAAATTGCCGGTTATATTTATTTGCGAAAACAATGGTTACGCCATGGGTACCTCGGTTGAACGAACCACCGTGCAAACCGATATTTATAAATTAGGAGAGCCTTACGGCATTCCTTCATCAGCAGTTGATGGGATGGACCCTGCCGCGGTGCACAAAGCGATGGACGAAGCCGTTCAGCGTGCGCGCAATGGCGAAGGGCCCACTTTCCTGGAGATGCGCACCTACCGTTACAAGGGGCACTCCATGTCTGATCCGCAAAAATACCGCACAAAAGAGGAACTGGAAAGCTATAAAGCTAAAGACCCTATCGAACTGGTGAAACATGTTATTACCAGTGAAGGTTATGCCGATGAAAAATGGTTTGAAGAGATCGAGGCTAAAATAAAGGCCGAAGTTGAAGAATCGGTGCAATTCTCCGAAGAGTCGCCATGGCCCGAAGCATCAGAGTTATATACTGATGTGTACGTGGAAAAAGATTACCCTTTTATTAAGGACTAATCGCAAATAATAATTTAACAGAACTATTGATCAGATAGGATATGGCCGAAGTAATTAAAATGCCAAAAATGAGCGATACCATGACCGAAGGGGTATTGGCTAAATGGCATAAAAAAGTTGGGGATAAAATAAAATCGGGTGACGTGCTAGCGGAAATAGAGACCGACAAAGCGACGATGGATTTTGAATCGTACCAGGATGGTACGCTGCTTTATATAGGTGTTGAAGAAGGCAAAGCTGTTCCCGTTGACGCCCTGATCGCCGTTATCGGCGCTGAAGGCGAGGATTATAAGGCTGCTTTAGAAGGCAGTAAGGCGCCGGCAGCCACTCCTGCCAAAGAAGAGAAACAGGAACCAAAAGCTACCGAAGATAAAAAACCGCAGGCAGCAACTCCGGCTAAACCGAAAGTGGATACCTCAAGCATCCCTGCAACGGTTATCCGCATGCCGGCCCTGAGTGATACCATGACCGAGGGTGTGATCAACAAATGGAACTTTAAAGTTGGCGACACGGTAAAATCTGACGATTCGCTTGCCGATGTTGAAACGGACAAAGCTACCATGGAAGTGGTGGGATATGAGAACGGCACATTATTATACATAGGCCCCAAAGAAGGCGAAGCTGCCAAAGTAAACGGCATTATTGCCATTGTTGGAAAGGCGGGCACGGATATCACACCATTATTACAGGATGATGCCGGAGATGAAGCCCCTGCTGCAAGTAGTGGCAGCGCTGCGGATGCAACGCCTGCTACAGAAGCTGCACCTGCTACAGCAACGTCAGCAGCATCAAATGCAGATGACAGCCGCGTAAAAGCCTCGCCACTGGCGCGTAAGATCGCCAAAGACAAAGGCATAAACCTGAACGACGTAAAAGGATCTGCCGAAGGTGGCCGCATCATTAAAAAAGATGTAGATAATTATGTACCGTCTGCGAAAGCGGCAGTCGAAAGTAGCAGTAGCACCAAAGAACCCGCTGCTGCCCCTGCTACTGCAACTTCTTCTAAACCAGCCGTTACAATCCAGCCCTATACAGGCGAAGAAAAATATACCGAGAAACCGGTTAGCCAGATGCGCAAGGCGATCAGCCGCCGTTTATCGGAAAGCTTGTTTACCGCGCCGCATTTTTATGTGACCATGAGCATTGATATGGACGAAGCCATTAAAGCCCGTACCCGCATCAACGAAGTGGCCCCGGTTAAAATATCATTTAACGATTTTGTAGTAAAAGCCATCGCGGTGGCAATAAAACAACACCCGGCTATAAACTCGTCTTTCCAGGGTGATACCATACGATTTAACGAGCATGTGCATATTGGCGTTGCGGTTGCGGTTGACGAAGGCCTGCTGGTACCGGTTGTGCGTTTTGCCGATGGCAAATCATTAAGCCAGATATCAGCCGAGGTAAAAGACTCCGCGCAAAAAGCAAAATCGAAAAAACTGCAGCCTGCCGAAATGGAGGGTTCAACATTTACCATATCCAACCTGGGCATGTTCGGCGTTGATGAATTTACCGCTATCATTAACACACCAAATGCCTGTATACTCGCCGTTAGCGGCATACAGCAGGTGCCGGTAGTTAAAAATGGAGCGGTTGTTCCCGGCAATGTAATGAAGGTTACCCTAAGCTGCGACCACCGCGTGGTTGACGGCGCAACAGGCGCGGCCTTCCTGCAAACCCTTAAATCCATGCTGGAGGAACCGGTAAGGTTGTTGATTTAAGATTTTTGAGTTACGATTTACGATTGTTGTAGTGAAATTTAAGCGATGGTTTTAGGGCCGTCGCTTTTTTCTTGTATACCCAAAGTAGCGACATAAACAAGCTGCTCAACTGCATTGAACGACGATCCTTTTACCGTTGCCTGCCCGCTGCCACGCATGGACAATATCAGATAGCGGCACCACTTCGGTATCAATGGCCAGTTTACCTTCGGTCGCAAGGCGGAATATCTCAGGGACTACCTCAGTAATAAGCGAAGACATGGCTTCTTTGCTCATGCTTCCGCCACCTGATCCATAAAGCTCCAGGCCTGTGCTCCGCAAAACAGCGCCCGGCAGTTGTATCGTTGATCCGGCCATTTCCCCGATATGAATATACCGGGTCACTTTTCCTTCCGCGCGCAAATCGTGCCCCGTCAGTGCCTCCAGCAGGACCTCGGCAGGCCTTCCCCAGAGATAGTCCAGCACAATATCGAAAGGCGTCTCGCTGACCATCTTTTTGTAAGCTGCTTTCAAATCTTCTTCCGGCTGCGACAATGAGATTATCTGGTCGGCGCCTAACCCTTTCAGGTGCTCAAAAACGCTTTCGTTCCGGCCGGCGGCAACGATCTTGCCGGCGCCCAAATGCCTGGCGATCTGTATGGCCATTTTGCCAGTGACGCCGCTTGCACCCATGATCAATACATTATCGCCCTGTTTGAGCTGTCCCCGCCAGGTCAGCGTCATCCAGGCTGAAGCTGCCGGGTTAGGCAGGGCGGCGGCCGTAATATCATCCAGTCCGTCAGGCACGGGAACGCTATAGCCCCGGATTATTGCTGTCTTTTCGGCCATCATGCCGTAAGGAGGTACTGAACCTGTATAAACACGTGTCCCGTCTTCGAGCACGGCTACGCCGTCAACACCTGCCGTTACGGGAAATTGCCGGTTAGTTTTGTCATAATGAGTGCCCTTAGCCAGTGATTTGTCCACATTTTTGATAGAGGCTGCTTTAACAAACCCCAGTTCCTGCCCCTCTTTAATTATAGGGTCGTCGATTTCTTCGTATTGGGGAATCCCGCCGGTTTGGTGTATAACTGCTGCTTTCATGTTAAATTGTTTCAACAAAATTGCATAGCAGGCCATCATTCGGACGATAACAAATGTTATCGTTTTTCCCTTAGCATTTTATTTTTTATACGGCTGAGATGTACCGTGGTGATACCCAGGTAGGAGGCAATATAATGCTGCGGCACCCGCTTTACCACCTGTGGTTTTTCTTTCAGCAGGTTAGCGTAACGTTCCTGCGGCGTATCGCGGATAAATGAAAGGAATTCTTTCATGTAATGGAGCTGCCGCTCAAAAGCAATGTCCAGCATACCGGCAAGCAGCGTCGGCTGGGTTTTTAAATCATCCATAATGATATCATAATCCTTCCTCGCAAGAACAAACAGCACGCAGGGCTCTACTGTCTCGATCGTCAGCATGCTTGGAATATTCTTCCCGAAACTTTCCGCAGACGATATCGCCTCGTTCTCAAAAAAGAACTGGAACGTAATATCTTTCCCGTTATGATTAAATCCGGCCCTCAGGCAGCCTTTTTCAATAAAAAAAGATTTTTTGGACACCTCGCCTTCCAGAAGCAAGATAGTTCTGGCCGGAACTTCCTGCCGCTGGTATAACCCGGCATATTTCTCCCAGTGATCGGTTAGCTGCGGGAATTTATTTTTTAAATGATCAAACACCAGAGTATGCTGTTAATGAAAGTAAATTAATGATTCCCACCAATTATCGTAAAGATACGAGCATTTCGCCTTTAAATTTACTTAACGACTTAAATTTGGTGTACCCTTTAACAACGTTTTAGTAGTGATATTTAAAATTAAGCAATGGGTTTATAACTCATCGCTTTTTTGTTTCGTATAAATCCTTGCATCCATCAATCCTGCAAATCAAGGTTCAGACAAAAAAGTTACCTTAGCCGAACAACCAGCAATCGCAATGAAAAAATTCACCATTTTACCCGCAGCTGTGTTACTTTGCAGCATTGCCTGTGCACAACAAATGAATTCAAAAAAAATAACGTACGCGGTAACCAAGAAAGTTGATACGGTTAACACCTATTTCGGCACCGTAGTGCCCGACCCTTACCGCTGGCTCGAAGACGACCGCGCCGCGGATACAAAGGCCTGGGTGAAAGCCGAGAATAAGGTGACCCAGGATTATCTTTCACAGATCCCCTATCGCGATGCCATGCACAAGCGCCTGCAGCAATTGTGGAACTACGAAAAATACAGCGCCCCGTTCAAGGAAGGCAAATACACCTACTTCTATAAAAACGACGGCTTGCAAAGCCAGTCGGTTTTGTGGCGGCAGGTTGGTGACGGCGCTCCGGAAATTTTCCTCGACCCCAACAAGTTTTCGGCCGATGGAACTACGTCATTGCAGGGCATCGATTTTACAAAAGACGGCAGCATGGCCGCTTACCAGCTATCAGAAGGCGGCAGCGACTGGCGTAAGGTGATCGTAATAAAAACCACCGATAAAAGCATGGTCGGCGATACGCTTAGCGACATCAAATTCAGCGGTATTGCCTGGCGTGGCGATGAAGGCTTTTATTACAGCAGCTATGACAAGCCGAAGAGCGGCTCGCAACTGGCTGGGATAACACAGTATCATAAATTGTTTTACCACCAGCTGGGCACGCCGCAAAGCAGCGACAGGCTGATCTTTGGCGGCGATAAAACACAGCGCCGGTATATCAGCGCGTATTTAACCGAAGATGAGCGCTTCTTGGTGATCAATGCGGCTAACGCCACAACCGGCAACGAGCTTTACATCCAGGATTTAAGCAAGCCCGGCAGCCAGATCGTTAACCTTATCGGTAATTTTGATAACGACCATTATGTGTTGGCAAGCGATGGCGGCAAACTGTATATATACACAAACCTGTATGCGCCGAATTTTAAAATTGTTACGGTTGATGCTGCAAATCCAAAAACCAAAAACTGGAAGGACCTGATAGCTCCAACTGATAACGTACTGACCGCCTCAACCGGCGGCGGAAAAATATTCGCCGAATACCTGAAGGATGCCACTTCAATGGTGCTGCAATACGATATGAACGGCAAGCTGGAGCACAGCATTGCCCTGCCTTCGATAGGCACCGCAACCGGGTTTGGTACTAAGAAAGAAGAGAAGGAAACTTATTACACCTTCACCAGCTATGTTTACCCGCCGACCATTTTCAAATATGATATAGCTTCGGGCGTGTCAACGGTATTTAAAAGATCGGGTGTGCAGTTCGATCCCGCACAATACGAAAGCAAACAGGTATTTTTTGCTTCAAAGGATGGCACACGGGTACCCATGATCATTACCTATAAAAAAGGTATGAAGTTAAATGGAAAAAACCCGACACTGCTATACGGCTATGGCGGGTTTAATATCAGCCTGACCCCGGCATTCAGTACCTCGAACATTATTTTATTGGAGCATGGCGGGATTTACGCCGTACCTAACCTGCGCGGCGGCGGCGAGTACGGCGGCAAATGGCATAAAGCGGGTATTAAAATGAAAAAGCAAAACGTGTTCGATGATTTTATCGCTGCCGCGGAATACCTGGTCAGCCATAAATATACATCTAAGGACCGCCTGGCCATTTCGGGCGGGTCAAATGGCGGCTTACTCGTAGGCGCGGCGATGACCCAGCACCCCGAGCTGTTTAAAGTGGCGTTTCCGGCTGTTGGTGTGATGGATATGCTGCGTTATAACCAATTTACCGCCGGCGCAGGCTGGAGCTATGATTATGGAACAGCCGAAGACTCAAAAGAGATGTTTGATTACTTATATAAGTATTCGCCCTATCATGCTTTGAAGCCAAATAGCTACCCGGCAACATTAGTAACCACGGCCGATCATGACGACCGTGTGGTACCAGCCCATTCCTTCAAATTTGCGGCCAGGCTGCAGGAATACCAGCAAGGCCCGGCGCCGGTACTCATCCGTATCGAAACAAAAGCCGGCCACGGCGCCGGCCAGAGTACCGAGCAGGTGATTAGCGGACAGGTGGATAAATGGGCCTTTATGTTTTGGAACATGGGACTGGCGTGGTAGGTTCAGAGTCAACAACAAAGAAAAGTAGACTTAAAACAAGAAATGCTCTCCATAATGGAAAGCATTTTTTGTTTAAAGTTATAACGTAACTAAAGCTTAGTTATCATGACCGTGACCGTTGCCATGGCCTTTATCGCCACCGCCATCACGTCCGCCTTTGTCACCGTGATTGCCATTGTCATGGCCACGGCCCTGGTCGCCGCCGCGGTTGCCGTTATCCGGGTGAAATTGATTGCCACGGCCGCCATGATTACCATTATCATAATGACCTGCATCGCCGTTCCAGTGGTTGCGATATCTTTCATCGCGGCTGTCTCGGATAACTACCTGGTCGTGACGGCCACGATAATTCGCATACCTTGAACGGTATACATCGTCGCGTTCCCACGGGTTGCGCTCATTCACCACTACTTTATAGCCGTGGTAAAGATCGTAATTGCTGTAGCGTGCCGGCAAATAGGCGCGGCGAACCCATACATTGTTGTCGAAGTAAATATATTGATGGGACGGAATATCATAATAGGCGTCAATATCCGGCATGTAATAATAATCGGCATGTGAGTAACCTACAGGTCCCCAGGCTGGCTGGCTGCCTATATTTACATTGATACGCAGTTGGGCATCGGCTACTTTGATCGTTAAGCAGCTTGCTAAAATTGCTGCACTAAAAATTAACTTTTTCATAAATGTTTACGTTGTTTTATACATAGACAATAAAAAAGCCGAATAGTTTAGTTTATTTATTGAAAAAGCCGAAAAAGCCGTAATTAAGGCATTAATAGTCAACTTTTTATAAAACAAAACAGCCCTGTGTGGCAGGGCTGCTTGTTTTTAAAAAATTAATTAAATTACTGGTTATCGTGATGTTCACGATCGCGGCGATCCCGGTTATCATTCTCATCTTTCCAATGGTTACGATAACGACGGTCACGGCTGTCGCGGATAACTACCTGGTCATGACGGCCTTTGTAATTCTCGTACTTCGACCTGATCTCGTCATGATGCTCCCATGGGTTTTGTTGGTTTACTACAACCTTGTAGCTGTGGTAGCGGTCATAGGTCCCGTATTGCGCAGGCAGCGTGCGGCTGTGCACCCATGTGTTGTTATCATTATAAACATATTGATGTTGAGCTACGTCATAGTACGCATCAATATCAGGCATATAATAATAATCGGCATGATTATAACCGACAGGCCCCCATTCCGGCTGGCTGCCGATGTTTACATTAGCACGTACACGTACTTGTGCATTAGCTAATTGAACTGATAAGCAGCTAACAAATAGCGCCGCCGTAAAACATAATTTTCTCATAAAATAATTTTTTAATTAATAATTAAATAACAATTAACATGCCAAATAGCATAATTAAGTGCCGCTTTTATTTAAAAAGCGATGAGAGTTACGAAGGGGGAGTTATTTTAACAATCTGATTTATAGATAATTGGCACCCTGTACAATCGGGTTTAATACGGCTTTACTGCTCGTCTGCGTCCTTATCGGTTTTCTTACTTGCCATGGCCAGCATTGGTTTACCAATCACCTTATAAGCGCCTTCACCTTTAAGTATTGAGGCTATTTGTTCTTTGTCCTGCATTACTTTTACGGCTTGTGCCAGTTCTTTATCGTATTTAAAATTGGCTTCAAAGCGTCCTTTTTCGTAGTAATAGCGCGAGGCGATCTCGTTTTCAAGCACTTGTTTTATTTCGTCCTTATGCAGCTGCAGGTCATTCTTTTTGCTGGCTGCCATCCGTGCCTTTAGGGCATCATATTCGGTTTGTATCTCGCCGAATTGCTTTTCTTTGGTAGCCTCGGTTTTTAAGGTAGCCAACAGTTTTTCGGAACCGGTGCTGTAGCTATAGTTTTTATCCGACAGGTATTTTACGAAATCAGCATAATCGGCGTCCGATAAATTAAAGGTGCGCAGGTTATTGAGCGCCGGATGTGTATCGCGGTAACGCGTGGCGTAATCGAAAATTAACAGCTTGCCCACCAGCGATTGGGTAACGTTCGCAAAATGCTCCTGCTTCACAAAAATATCAGGGTAAATGCCGCTGCCATCGTATACCGAACGGCCGTCTTTGGTTTTAAATTCATGTATCAGCGAATCGGCAACTTTTACCACGCTGCCATCATCCTTACGGTGCGTATAATCCAGCGCCTGTATGCAGCGTCCCGACGGTACGTAGTATTTGGCTATGGTTATTTTTACCAGGCTATTATAAGGCAGGTTAAATGTTTGCTGCACAAGCCCCTTGCCATAACTGCGCTGCCCAATAATGATAGCCCTGTCGAGGTCCTGTAATGAACCGGCAACAATTTCAGATGCAGAAGCCGAGTGGCTGTTCACCAAAACTACCAGCGGCAGGTTTGGCGCAAGGGGCGTGCTTTGGGTGCTGTAAGTATAATTCTTCTCTTTTATTTTACCTTTCTGCGATACCACCTGCACATCCTTCTGCACAAATAGGTTTACAATTTTTACGGCCTCCTGCAATATCCCGCCCCCATTTGAGCGGAGGTCGAGGATGAGCCCGTTGGGATTATTTTTTTGAATGGAAACCAGTGCGTTTGTAACCTCTTCGGCAGAATTTTCAAGGAATTTATCGAGCTTTATATAGCCCATGTTGCCATCAACCATGCCGTAATAGGATACGTTTGGCTGTTTGATCTCGTCGCGAATGAGCGTTTTTTCAAATGCCTGCGGCATGCTTTCGCGTTTAACCAGCAGCTTTATTGGTGCACCCTTTGATCCTTTAAGCAGCAAGCCAACCTGGTCGTTATTCTTGCCTTCCAGGTTAATATCATTAATTTTTACCAATTGATCGCCGGGGTGGATGTCTGCTTTTTGCGCCGGGAAGCCTTCAAACACATCCGATACGTATACTTTGCCGTTGCGGGCAAATATGCTGGCGCCAATGCCCCCGTATTGGGTGCTTACGTAGTGCAGCTTATAATCTTCAATTTCCGATTCGGGTACAAATTCGGTGTAAGGGTCAAGTCCGTCCAGCATGGCATCTACACCGGTCTTTATCATTTTTGATGAATTGATATCATCAACATAGTTAATATTAACCTCTTTATAAACCGACGCGAATACATCCAGGTTCTTCGAGATTTGGAACAGGTCGTCGTTAAAGCTAAAAATGCCTAATGCCAGTACAAACAGTCCGGCAACAATAGCAGTTTTTTTATATTTATTTAACACCACTTTACCCTTTATCATCATTACTATTTTAAATATAAAATTACAAAAATTGTTTTGCTTTTATCAATGCAGCCAGATTTATAGCCTGTTGTTGTCGATATTTACTAACGCCTTTTTCAGGGTGAATAGTATATATTTCCTGTCGCGGTTAACAAGTGTCATCAGCCTGGTTATCAGGCTATCCTCCTGGCCTTCGGTATAGGCAAGTTCTTCATCGGTAAGGTGGTTGTATTTACGTTTGACTTTAATTTTTACGCGTTCCCACTCCTTGTTGCTAATACTGATCTCAGCCATAATAAAATTATTTTCAGCAAAAATATAAAAATACAAGCGGGTTGCGTTTATAATTTTGGCAGGACAATTGTTAAACCTTTGTAATTTATTACATCTAACCCGATTGTAAACTAAATTAATTTTATGAAAAAGTACATTTTGAGTATTGCAGTGCTGGTTGCAGTTAGCATCAGCGCGAAAGCACAATTTTCATTGGGAATAAAGGGAGGTGTTAATTATTCGACGATTAATACCGATAACCTGAAGTCGTCGAGCGTTGCCGGCTACCAGGCAGGTTTATTTGCCCGTCTAGGAGGCGGCGTTTATTTACAGCCGGAACTCTATTTGAGCAGCACCGGCGGTAAATTCAATTCAAACGACAATCAATATAGCGGGGACGTTAAATTTACAAATTTGAATGTTCCGGTATTGCTGGGTTTGCGCTTCGGCCCTAAAAACCTTAATTTAAGGGTAATGGCCGGGCCGATTTATACCTCGGTTTTAAGCTCAAATGAAAATATTTCAACGAGTTTCAGAACAGCCTACAACGATTTTGGCCACTATAAAAATAGCACACTGGGTTACCAGGCAGGCGCAGGTATCGACCTGGGGTCAATTACCGCCGATCTGCGTTATGAAGGCGGCTTTTCGGATATAGGCCAAAATTACGGGCAAAGACAAAATCTTTGGGCGCTAAGTGTCGGCTTTAAAATATTTTAAAGTTAGATCACCGTACAAATTAAGCCGCTTCATAAGAAATTATGAGGCGGTTTTTTATTTCCGGAAGCCGGTATATTTTTATAATTTGTCTGCATAAATTATCTGCGCCGGGGCGCGTCGCTTCCGCGGATATTAACTTTCAAGTATGAAGAAACTTTCCTTTTTATTTTCGTTCGTCATTTTAATTTTTTCTACCTCATGGACCGGCAATATGCATAGCGCGGATGATAAACAAAACGGCCTGCCCGAAACAAATCCCTTTTTTGCGCCAAGTAAATTACCCTTCCAGGCTCCGGCTTTTGATAAGATAAAAAACAGCGATTTTAAGCCGGCGATAGAAGAAGGCATCCGCCAGCAAATGGCGGAGATCGAAAAGATCGCAGATAATACCGCTGCGCCAACCTTCGCTAATACCATTGTTGCGATGGAAAAAAGCGGCCAGCTGTTAAAGCGGGTAAACCTTGTATTTAATGTATTAACCGGGGCATACACCAATCCCGAACTGCAGAAAGTTGAATCTGAGGAAGCGCCCAAACTGGCAGCAAATACCGACGCTATTTATTTGAACACCAAATTATTTAAACGGATAGAGGCTATCTATCAAAAACGCGCTGCGCTTAAACTGGACGCCGAATCAAAACGTTTGGTAGAATATTATTACGAAAACTTTAACCTGGCCGGCGCCCGCCTGTCCGAAACTGATAAAGAAAGCCTGAAGAAACTCAACCAGGAAGAAGCCGTACTTCGCACCAAATTTAACAGCCAGCTGCTGGCCGGCACCAGGAAGGCTGCTTTGGCAGTCAATGATAAGGCCGAATTAGCCGGCCTTACCGAGGGAGCGATCGAAGCGGCCGCCCGAAACGCCAAATCAAACGGGTTAACGGGCCAATGGCTGCTGCCTTTGCAAAACACCACGCAGCAGCCCCAGCTACAATCGCTTACCAATCGCGATACCCGGCAAAAACTTTTTGAAGCGTCGTGGACGCGCACCGAAAAGGGCGATGCCAACGACACAAGGGCAACCATTGTGAGGATTGCAATGATCAGGGCACAAAAGGCAAAGTTGCTGGGCTTTCCAAACTATGCCGCGTGGAAATTACAGAACCAAATGGCCAAAACACCGGCAAATGTTGAGGAATTTTTAGGCAAGATAGTTACGGCTACCGTTGAAAAAGCTAAGCAGGAAGCCGCAGATAACCAGGCCGTGATCGACAAGCAAAACAGCGGATTTAAGCTGCAGCCCTGGGATTGGAATTTTTATGCAGAGCAGGTACGAAAAGCTAAATACGACCTTGACGACAGCGAAATTAAACCCTATCTCGAAATAGATAATGTATTGCGTAACGGTGTATTTTATGCAGCAAACCTGCTGTACGGCATAACTTTTACCGAAAGAAAAGACCTCCCCGTATACCAGCCTGACGTAAAGGTGTTTAATGTGATCGACAAGGATGGCAGCCAGATCGGCCTGTTTTATTGCGATTATTTTAAGCGCGATAATAAACGCGGCGGGGCCTGGATGAGCAATATGGTCGGACAATCCTACTTGTTGGGTACTAAGCCGGTTATTTACAATGTAGCTAATTTAACCCCGCCCGCGCCCGGGCAGCCTGCATTACTCAACTTTGAAGAGGTACGCACCATGTTTCACGAATTTGGACACGCTTTACATGGTTTGTTTGCCAGCCAGCGCTATCCCGGCATTTCCGGCACCAGCGTAGCGCGCGATTTTGTCGAGTTCCCGTCGCAGTTTAATGAACACTGGGCCATGGATCCGAAGGTTTTTAAACACTACGCTGTGCATTACAAAACAGGCAAGCCTATGCCGCAGGAGCTGGTGGATAAGATCAACAAGGCAGGCAAGTTTAACCAGGGATACTCAACCGCCGAGTTGCTTGCCGCAGATTACCTGGATATGCAATGGCATACGCTTGCGCCCGATGCATCGGTTGCGGACGTGGACAAATTTGAAGCGGACGCCCTGCATAAAACAGGGATGGATCTTCCCCAGGTGCCGCCGCGGTACCGGTCGACTTATTTCTCGCATATATGGGGCAGCGGTTACGCCGCCGGCTACTACGCCTATATGTGGACCTCGATGCTGGATAATGACGCTTATTCGTGGTTTACGAAACACGGCGGCCTTACCCGGCAAAACGGGCAGCGTTTCAGAGATATGGTTTTATCGCGCGGCAATACAGAAGATCTTGGCAAAATGTTCCGCGATTTTACCGGCCACGACCCGGATATTCGCCCTATGCTGGAATATAGAGGACTTGTTACTAAGTAAGAAGAATAATTCCAACACTTAATGATAAAGTTACTTCGGTATTGGATATTCGTTATTCGATAAAAAAAAGCCTATAAACAAGCAAAGCCCCTGATGGGCAGGGGCCTTTGCTAACCAATTATAAACCTAAATTATGAGAAGAGCTGTAGGAGAAGGAGTCGAACCTTCACGAAGTGGTTATTCTCATTGCTGAAAGTTTCCCAATTTCTTCGCCACCGCGACAAGGAGGTGTGTCTGCCAAAAATTTCACCATCCTACATTGTTGTTAAGTCTTGAGTCTTAAGCTCTAAGTCTCAAGCCGACTTTTGACTTAAGACTCAGAACTTTTGACTTCGACGCTGTTGGGGAAGGATTCGAACCTCCACAGAGTGGTTAGCCTGTCCGTCTGTCGACGAACCGGTTTTCCAGAATCTCCGCCACCGGGACAAGGAGGTGTGTCTGCCAAAAATTTCACCACCCAACATTGTTTTGCATTTAAAAGAACACTAAGCAATTGTCATTTGCTTAATACAAATCTAACAGACCAATCTATTTGTTGCAAATATTTCAACAAAATATTTGTATTTTTATCAGATTTAAATTAATATTGTTTATTAATAAAAATATTCGAATTTATGTCCCACAGAAAAGCTCCAAATTTAGAAATTGATAATCTCGACATACAGATTTTATCGATATTAATGAAAAATGCGACCACTCCGTACACGGAAATCGCTAAAGAGTTGATCGTTTCCGGCGGAACCATACACGTAAGGATGAAAAAGTTGGAGGAGATGGGCGTGATAAAAGGGGCCAGCCTGGAGGTAGATCCGCAAAAATTAGGGTATGATATAACAGCTTTCCTGGGTATCTTCCTCGAAAAGGGCTCGCAGTATAACGAGGCCGTTAAGCAGTTAAGAACGGTAAAGGAAATTGTTGAGTTGCATTACACCACCGGCAGTTACAGCATCTTTGCCAAGATTGTATGTCATGACACCACGCACCTGCGCGAAGTTTTAAACGAACAGATACAAGGTGTTAAAGGCATTCAACGTACCGAAACCTTTATTTCGTTAGAAGAGAGCATTAAAAGGCAGATAACTTTGGAATAAAATTTACTTAAAAATTCTTTTACTTATTCGCCCATACCTGGCAAGCTGTAAAGCCGCCGGAATGGGCGTTTCTTTTTTATAATTATTCAAAATCGGGCAATATAACCGGAGTATCCTGCTCTTCGCCCTCATTGATCTTCGTAACAAAGTAAACGACCGCAGCGCCAAATAAGGCTATAATGCCAAAGGACCAGCGCAAACCCGCGGCCTGCGCAACAAACCCCACAAATGGCGGCACCAATAAAAAACCCAGGTAACCGATAGTGGATATAGACGCCAGCGCCGATGAGCTGCTCATGTTTTTTGACCGGCCGGCCAGGCTGAATACCATCGGAACGATACACGAAACACCAAAGCCCACCAATATAAAACCAATGGTTACGACTACGGGGTAAGGTATCGCAACGGCCAGCATCAAGCCGCAAAAAATAAATGCGCCACTGTATTTCAATACAGTTTTAATGCCCAGCCGGGTAACAATGCGGTCGCCGGCAAAGCGCCCGGTGGTCATGGCAACCAGATAAATTACAAATGCTGCAGTTGCGGCTGTTTTATCAGGGTCCACTTCTTTTTGGAAATAGATAGCGCTCCAGTCGTACATCGTATTTTCGCAGGCCATGCAGGCAAAACAAATGAGCGAAAATTTCAATAAGTATTTATCCGGGAGCGAAAAGACCGGCCGTTTTGGCTGCGGTGCGGGTTTTTGATGCAGCGTATCCTTAATAAAATAGAGTGTGAGCGCGGTGAGGGCGATGCTGACAAACAAAAAATGCCAGGTGGGCGCGATATTAAAGTACACCATTAACAAACCCGCGGCCGCCCCGGCAAAACCCGCCAGGCTCCATATGCCATGAAAGGTGGCCATTATTGATTTGCTGTATAAAGCCTGCACCGCTACCGCCTGGGTATTGATAGAGAGCGTCATTAAGTTACGGGCCGATCCAAAGCAAAACAGCATCGCGATAAGTTGCCACATGCTATTTGACAAGCCTATCAATATTAAAACCGCACTTAAAAACAGCGAGCCGAACAGCATGATAGCCCTGCTGCTATAATGGGTTAACAGCCGGCTGGTAATGGGCATGGTAAACATCAGGCCGATAGGCAGGGCAAAAAGTACCAGGCCCAATTGGGCCTCATTCAAATGCATTTGGTGTTTTATTGTCGGGATACGCGACGCCCAGGTTGAATACCCAAAGCCGGAGATAAAGAAGAATATCGCGCTGCCTATTCTTAATTGTTTGGCTGACCGTGTATGCGCTGGTTGTTCGTCCACAAGATTTATATCTGGCTAAAATACAATAAAACATATATTTTGCCCGCCCGGCCGGGAATTATTTAGCCGGCTTTCTGAAATAAAAATAGCTCAGCAGATAAAGCAACAGCATCCCCAGTAAAAACCCGCCGAGCACGTCGGTAAACCAATGGTCGCCCAGGTATATCCGCGAATAAGGGATAGCGCAAATCAACAATATCGATATTACGGCAACGATTATTCTTACCGCCTTTGGAATAGTTTTTAAATGGTACATCAGCACTGTTAAATACCCAAAGTATACAATATAAAACATTACATGCCCGCTCGGAAAACTCTGTTGAGAAGCTTTTTGAACAATGTGTACCAGCGGCTCGGACGGACGGGGGCGGTTTACCGCTATTTTAACAAGGGTACTTACCAATCCGGACCCTGCCGTAAGGAAAACAAACAATGCCTCTTTGCGATATTTAAATACAAAAAACAGCAGCGCGCCTAAAAGTACGGTAATATACGAGCCCGGGTTATTCCCAAACCAGCTTACCAGCTTCATTAACGAATCCAGGAATGGGTTTTGAAACTCCTGCACCTCCTGCGAGAACGCAAGATCGATAAACGGGTGAGGGAAAACCAATATATTTACGACAAGCACTATAAACCAAATGGCTATGCCACCCAATACATATTTCATTATATGCTTACGGCGCTTTTCAATCATTATGGGATACTAACCAGGTTTTAACAATTATAATACCTCCAACATACCAAATGGCAAAATTGTTCCGGTAATCAAAAAAGCGAAACACATTAACCCGGATACGACGGGTATAATATGTTTCGCTAAATGAGGATATGAAATAATTATTTTCCGACAACCACAATGTGGAATGTGCCGGGTATTTGCTGCGGCCGTTGATTGGCTGCCGACGGATCAGCAGGCTTCATTTGGGCCGTAGGTAAGTATAATTTATGGGTATGGGTATCAATACCTATGGTTCTTGCTCCCCTTTCAGTAGGGATATTCTCAACAAACTCAAATTTATCAGCTGATATTTCGCGTACAACGGAGATCGTGCCTTCGTTATTGGAAGCATAAGCCAGTTTTAATTGCGGATCAAATGCAACGCCGTCGGTTCCGCCAATCGGGAATTTACCAACCACCTTGCCGTTTTTTGAATCCATTATCACCATGGTTTTGTTGCCGCCGCAACCGATAAATAAACGGTTGGTCGCCCGGTCGATATCTAACCCGGAAGGCTCTTCGCCGCCTTCAATTTTCCACCTGTTGATCACCTTGTAAGTGGTGGCATCAATTTCAACTTCTTCGGCAGTGTCTTCAATATTAATAAACACATGGCCTTTACCGTCGGATACTGCCGTTTCGGGTTTACCGCCCAAAGGAATGGTGGCTACTACCGCGTCTGTAGCTGCGTCAATAACGGTAGCATCCTTGCTGCGGCCGTTACAGGTATATATTTTTTTCGAATAGTCTTCATAAAAAATAGCATCCGGGTTGGTGCCTGCGTCAACCTGCTTTAAAACCTGGTTGGTTTTAAGGTCGAACACGGTAACATTGTTCCCGCGGCCGTTGCTGGTATAACCTTTATTAAATTCGTGGACTATGGCAATGCCGTGTACACCCTTTGTATCCGGAATATACCCTATCGAATCGCCGGTTGTGGCGTTTAAAATATTAACCTGCATGCCATGCGAGGTATAAACGCGGTTGGTTGCGCCGTCAACGGTAATATAGTCCCAACCACCAGTACTATGGATCGGGTAATCGGCCAAAACATGAAAGCCTGTTGGTTTTTGTGCCCATACTAATGATGGAAGACTTACAGCCATGCTGAATATCAGCACGCCAAGCGGTTTAAAAATTGATTTCATGACGATAAGTTTTTATATAATTAGTTAAAGATTCTGTTTAAATCCTGTATAAAAATAATTATTATCTGTCACTATCCTTTTCCTTTACCGCCGCCGCCGCCGTTTCCGCCGCCACCACCGCCGTTATCGTCCTGAACCGGTATAGGAGTTTCTTCTTTTTCCTTTTCCTTTTTAAACTCGAGCTTGCCAAATTTATAAGTTAAGCTAATACCGAACGACTGCAGCGGGATTTGCCTCAGGCTGGATGTATTAAAGTTAGGCCCGAAAGTGGTTGATTGAAAATTAACATACTTGGCAAACGGGTTAGCAGCTGTTAAGCCAATGCTCATCTTTTTATCCATAAACTGCTTGCGAACGGCAAAATTATAGAAATAAAATGCCGGGTTTGTTCCCTGGAAACCCTTTTGCGATGACCTGTAGTTAACAAAAAATTCAGCTGCCAGATCCTTTGCAAATTCATAGCTGCCATTTAAATTTATGCGGTAAGTAAAACCGCTAACCTGGGGATACGGCGGGTTATAGGTTATCCTGTCGGCAAAAAACATATTCGTGCGCAATGTCAATTTGCCAAGGGGCAATGAGCCGTATAAATTTATACCCTCCGAGGTCTCTTTCCCAATGTTGGCACGCTGGCTTAAAGATACGTTTGTGAGTGTTGTGTCGCCAACGTTAAATGTGGAGTGAAAAGTTGTGTATGATTGCAAGTCGTTGGTATTATACCTGTAGAACCCGGCAATGTATACACTGGCGCCCTTGCCAAACAACTTATTATAACCAAGCTCAAAATTATGTCCCAGTTCGGGGCTTAGGTTCGGGTTTCCGGTACTGATGTTATAAAAATCGCTGATATTATAAAAAGGATTAAGCGAACGGTAATCCGGACGCTCTAACCTGTAGGTATAGCTTAATTTGATCGTTTGCGTTTTATCTATCTTATGTGATAAAACAAACGATGGGGCGACAATCCCATACGAAGGCAGCGGTGTATTCGTAAAATCAGTTGTTGAACTGGTATGTTCATATCTTAAACCCGCTTTACCATCTATAAAATTGTTAAACAACGAAAAAGACGAGGATAAGTAGTAAGCAAAAATTTTACGATTATAAATAAACGTTTGATTTTGATTAATTACATGGTTACCGTTGGTGAAGCTTTGTGCGGTAGTATTGTTTATATCTTCTATAACGGCTTTGGCGCCTGTTTCCAGTGTCAGGTTTTTGCTAATAGGCTGGGTATAGTCAACGGATATATCGGTTTCCCGGTCTCTGCCCGGGTTATATCCGGTTGAGCTTACATTTGGGAAAGTGCCTGTTAAATAATTCTGCTGCTGAGTGTAGTTGCTGGCGTTATTGCCAATGCTGGTATTATAAAGGAAATCCAGTTCCTGGTTTTCTTTGGCGAAGGTTTTTTTGTAAGCCACACTTACATCGGTTGAATGGGCGCTGAAAAGGCTGTTCGACTGGCTTAGGCTCATATTGTCGGTCAAAAGACTGCCGCCCGGCGAATAAGTTGCCTGGTCAATATTGGTTAAGCCGGTGCCGTGGTTGCCGAAATTGTTATAATTTAATCCAACCGTCAACTCGTCTTTTGGCGTAATGCTCCAGTTGAAGCTTATAGCGGATTGATACCCATGCCTGGTAAAAGGGTTGGTGCCGTTTTGATTTAACAGGGTTTTATTGTTCAGCGAATCAAATGACGTGCGGTTTGTGGTATTGCGTGATACGGTATTTAGTTGCTCGTTACCGCTAAAAGAAAGATTCACGCCAAAATTTCCTTTACGGGCGTTCAGGTTTACCGAGCCGTTTTCAAATCTTGTTCCTGCCGAAAGGTTTACACTGCCGTTAATGCCTTGTACCTTGCTGTCCTTTAAAATAATGTTAATAATACCACCGGTTCCTTCTGCATCATACTTTGCGCCGGGGCTGGTTATTACTTCGATATTTTTGATCTGGCTGGCAGGTATTGATTGTAAGGCATCAGCCAGGCTGGCCCCAAAAATACTGGATGGCTTGCCGTTTATTAAAAAGCGGATATTAGCGTTACCCATCAATTCAACATTACCGTTAATATCCACCGATATCATAGGCACCTTTTTCAATACATCCAATGCAACGCCACCTTGCGAGGTAAGGTCGTTTGCCGGGCTGTAAACCAATTTGTCTATTTTGTTTTCAACGGTTGGCACGCTGGCCGTAATATTCACCTGTTGTAGCTGGTTTTGAAGCGAGGCAAGAACAATAGTGCCCAATATTGCATTTTTAGCATTAGCGCTGATGATAACGTGATCGATCGTTAGCTTCTTATATCCCAGGAAATCAACGGTCAGTTTGTAATCGCCATACGAAATATTATCTAGTTTGAAATTTCCTTTCGGATCGGTAACAAGGCCGTTAAACGGCGATGTGCTGCCTTGTTTAAAAAGGCTCACAGTCGCGTAATCAACAGGTACTTTGGTAGCAGCGTCAATTACCTTCCCACTTATGCTTCCTTTTCCCACGGGCGTGTTTTGAGCTCTTAAGGAAAAAGAAATAACTAATAAGAAACTCAATATTATAACATTCTTCATAAAAAAACAGGTCATTTGTATCCAGGGTGCAAAGGTGCGAAGCAAATTTGGATTAAATCTGATTTTTAAAAAAGGTAGTGTAATTGTTACAATAACTCGATCCGGATAACGGAGGCGGGGAATATGCCCGTCTAAGCAGGATAAGATCAAGCAATTATAAAAAAATCCCTGGATATTAAAAAATTAATACCAGGCTTCCGCTTATTATTAATAACGCCCCGGCCGCCGATTTGAACGTCAACGGTTCGCCTAAAAATATAACTGCTAATATAATTGCTATCGCTACGCTTAATTTGTCAACAGGTGCAACCTGCGAGACCTCCCCCAGTTGTAAAGCCTTGAAATAACATATCCACGAAAGGCCGGTTGCGCATCCCGAAAGCACAAGGAACGTCCAGTTAATTTTTGTTAAACCGCCAATGGAATGTGTACCACCCTTAAAAATAACTATCCCCCAGGCAATAAGCAGGATAACAACCGTCCGTATTGCCGTGGCAAGGTCTGTATCCACACCCTTTATCCCGATTTTTGCAAATATTGCAGTAAGCGCTGCAAACAAAGCCGACAGTAAAGCATATATCCACCACATGATCGCTGATTTTAATGATTAAAAGATTTCGTTGATAATTTAATAAGCGAATATCAACTAAATGCAGTACGAATATCAGCGAAATCCTCCAATCAAAGAAATCAGCTGTCAGAAATCAACGGTTCAGGCAACTTATCCAAAATCTTTACAAGATTGAGTTTGTACCTTTAACAAAAAAAAGTTTTGAAAATATTGGTCATTGAAGATGAAGAGGGCCTGCGCGAAAGTATTGAAGAATATTTTTCGGAAGCAGGCAATGTGTGCGAAACCGCCGGGGGGTATCAAAGCGCAATGGCTAAGATAAACCTTTACCGCTATGATTGCATCCTGCTGGATATTACCCTGCCAGAAGGGAATGGCATGGATATCCTGAAAACGTTAAAAGAAAACAACTATCCCGACGGCGTATTGATCATTTCGGCTAAAAACTCGCTCGACGACCGACTTAACGGCCTGAACCTGGGCGCCGATGATTACCTGGTAAAACCTTTTCATCTGTCTGAATTAATGGCACGGGTCTCTGCAATCGTACGCCGCAAAACGTTTAACGGCAGCAACCTGCTGCTATTTAACGAACTGACGATAGACCTGCTGGCTAAAGAAGTTAAGGTGCGCGATATACCTGTAAAATTAACTCGTAAAGAATATGCCCTGCTGCTTTATTTTATTGCCAATAAGGGAAAAGTGGTTTCGAAAAATGCAATAGCCGAACATCTTTGGGGCGACGGCATAGATATGGCCAATAATTTCGACTTTATTTATTCGCACATTAAAAATATCCGCAAAAAACTAATGGAAGCAGGCAGCAACGATTATATCCAGGCGGCATACGGCATGGGCTATAAATTTACCGAACAATGAGGCTTTTTGCTAAATACAACCGGGTAAATTTAATTGCCACCGTTATCATCATGCTGTTTACAGGCATTATATACTACCAAGCCATCAGCTGGATCCTCAATAATCAAAAAGATAATGACCTTAATGTTGAAGAGCAGGAGATATTTAACTACGTCAAGCTTAACAACAGGCTGCCGCAAATTTTTGAATCGAATGACCAGCAGATAACTTTTACCCCGGTTAGGCCCAACTCGGTGAAACGCGAATATATCAACACGATGTATTTCAAAAAATGGAATGACGAGCAAGGGTACAGGCGGCATAACCGGCAGCACAAACGGGACGGTGAATTTGAAGCAGGCCGGGGATTGATCACGTCGGTAACAGTTAACGGTAAATATTATAAGATACTTATAGTTGAATCAAAGGTAGAAACCGAAGACTTGATCCGGATCATATTTTTTATAACGATAAGCGTTATTTTATTCCTGCTGCTGGTTTTAATGGTTATCAATAGACTGATCCTGAACCGGCTCTGGAAACCGTTTTACAGTATAATGAATGAGTTAAGGCTATTTAATATAGCCGACAATAACGAGATCCCGAAGCTGGATACAGCCATTGATGAATTCCGGGAATTGAACCGGGCCGTTTTGGCTATGACGGCAAAAGCCAAATATGATTATAAAGACCTTAAAACCTTCACGGAAAATGCTTCGCATGAATTGCTTACCCCTATAGCGGTGATCAATTCAAAGCTCGATACCCTTATTCAAACCGAAAACTTTAGCGAGCGCCAGAGTAAAATATTAAGTGACCTTTACGGTGCCGTTTCACGGTTGAACCGGTTGAACCAATCGCTGCTGCTGCTGGTAAAGATTGAAAACCGGCTGTTGCAGGACCAGGAGATGATCAATTTTCGCGAACTGCTGGAAGAAATGATCGCCCAGTTTGAGGAGATATTCCAGGATAAGAACTTAAAGGTGACTTGTACACTTAGCGATAAAGAGATATATGCTACCCGGTACCTTGTTGAGATCTTACTGAGTAACCTCATCAGCAATGCCATCAGGCATAACTATAACGGGGGTAAAATAAACATCAATTTAACAGATGAAAGTTTGGTGATCAGCAATACTGGCGCGGATTTGGCTTTGCCGGACGAAAAAATATTTACCCGTTTTCATAAATCCTCCGCCTCCGAGGGCAGCGGTTTGGGGTTAACCATATCACGGCAGATATGCGAAAATTTTAATTTTTCGCTGAATTATCAATTTCAATCCCCCTTTCATATCTTCACCATAGAATTTAAATAAGACCGTAATAGCAAGTGTCAACACAAAATAACCCAAGCTATGTTATAACTAACATAATTTTATAATAATTAGAATCGCCAGTCTCAAATTTATACAGAATTAGATCATAATTTGGCAACTTAACTGCACATACCTATTACTGAATGAAATGTTTTTTCGGCATAATTTTATGCATGCTTACATGTTCTGTTACTCTGGCGCAAAATAATACGCTGAATTATTACCTGGAGACGGCCAAAAGTAAAAGCCCGCTGCTAAAGGATTTGCGGAACCAGGTACTCATGAGCCAGCTGGATAGCTTACGGCTGCGGGCTGGTTTAAAGCCGCAGGTGAATGCGACCAGCGCCGGGCTGTTTGCACCGTCAATAAATGGCTTCGGCTATTCGGGGGCGATCACCAATGTGCACACCTTGAATGCGCTTCTTACGGTTAATAAAACAATAATCGGCAGGCAGTATTTGAATTCGCAGTTAGCGGCCATCGGTTTTCAGCGCGATTCGATTATTAACCTGGGCAAAATATCGGAACTCGACCTGGCCAAATCAATAACCGGGCAGTATATAACAGCCTACGGAAGCCTTGAGCAATATAAATTCAGCAAGGAAGTCGTTGATCTTTTGACAAAAGAAGATACCATCCTTAAAAAACTTACCCGCGCCAATGTATACCGGCAAAGCGATTACCTCACTTTCCTGGTAACCCTTAAACAGCAGCAAGTATCGCTTTTACAAGCCAGGCTACAGTATAAAAATGATTTTGCTACGCTGAATTATCTTGCAGGTATAGCAGACACAAGCATGGCTGATATTGGCGAACCCACACTCCAGCGAACATATACACCCGAAATAAGCAGCAGTATATTCTTTAAAAAATTCCAGATTGACAGCATGCGATTTTTGAATAGCCGCAAATTAATAAATTACAGCTACCGGCCTAAGCTCAATGTTTTCGCTGATGGCGGGTATGAATCGGATTTCACCTATGAGCCGTATAAAAATTGGGGAACCAGCTTTGGCTTTAACCTGACTATACCCATTTATGACGGTGGCCAGCGCAAACTGCAATTCAGACGGCTCGCTTTACAGCAGGAAACAAGCCAGTACTACAAGTCATTTCTTGATGTGCAATACCGGCAGCAAATTGCGCTGTTAAACCAGCAGATCGTCGAAAACGAGGGGCTGATCTTAAAAGTAAAGGACCAGATCAGGTTTACCGAAGCACTTATTAAGGTAGACAACGAGCTTCTGCAAAAAGGCGATCTTAAAGTTGCCGATCTGATCCTAGCAATTAATAATTTTCTCACCGTCCGGAACCTGCTTACACAAACCACGGTTAGCCGGCTGCAACTTATAAATCAGGTAAATTACTGGAATAAATAAAATGGAAACACCACGACACATAGCTTTTCTGCGCATCAAACCGATCTATATTATATCGAGCATCATCTTATTCCTTTTCGCCTGCAAGGGGCAGGATAAGCCGGCTGATGCAGGCGAAGCAAAAGCACAAACTCCGGTTACGGTAACCACCATCAACGATAGCTCGCTGACCGATTATATTAACGTGAACGCTATTTCTTCGTTCCTTCAAAAAAACTATGTTAAAGCTAATGCGATCGGTTATTTACACCAGGTAAACGCTAAAATTGGCCAGTACGTTAATAAGGGCGACCTGCTTTTTACCATAAAGACTAAAGAGGCGCAGGCTATTGGCAATAGTATAAATATTTTAGACAGCACACTGAAATTTTCGGGTGTTAACCGGATACGGGCGTCCGAACATGGTTATATTACCCAGTTACTTCACCAGGTTGGCGATTATGTACAGGATGGCGAACAATTAGCGGTTATAAGCGACAGGTCGAGCTTTGTTTTTTTAATGCAACTGCCTTACGAACTGCGCAGCTATGTAACGAATAACCAGGCAGTACAGATAACGCTTCCCGACGGGCAAAAGATAAACGGCAGCATAGCTTCGTTTATGCCAACGGTTGATACGCTGGCGCAAACCCAGGGCGTGGCTATCCGCATACCTTCGGATAAACAGATACCGGAAAACCTGGTGGCCAAGGCACGCATCGTAAAAACCTTACGACAAAATGCAGCGTCGCTACCCAAATCGGCCATCCTGGCAAATGAGACCCAAACGGATTTTTGGGTGATGAAGCTGATAAACCCTACAACAGCCATTAAGGTTCCGATCAAAAAAGGCATCGAATCCGGCGACCGCGTTGAGATACTCTCACCTAAGTTCTCGGCAACGGATAAAATAATTGTAAGCGGCAATTACGGTTTGGCCGATACAGCTAAAGTTAAAGTAGTACGATAATGAGCAAGGCGAGAATAGACAAAAGCGTAATAGATGATTTTTTTATTTCGCACCGAAAGCCACTTATGCTTGTATTATCGCTCATTATTTTGGGCGGGGTATATTGCTATACCAAGCTACCTACTTCGCTGTTTCCGGAAATCACTTTCCCTAAAATAAAAGTCATTGCCGATGAGGGCCTGCAGCCGGTAAATAAGATGATGATCACGGTTACCAAGCCGCTGGAAAATGCGATAAAGCAAGTTCCCGATTTGCAGGTGGTGCGCAGCACAACCAGCCGGGGTAGTTGTGAAATATCGGCATTCATGAGCTGGAACGCCAACATCGACCTAAGCAAGGAGCAAATTGAATCGCAGATCAGCAAGATCAGGAGTGAGCTTCCGCCCGATGTTAATATTTCGGTCGAGAAAATGAACCCTTCTATTTTGCCGGTAAGCGGCTACACGCTCGAGAGCCACAACCGGTCGCCAATCGAATTAAAGCAGCTAGCCACTTTCACCGTAAAGCCATTTTTATCGCAGGTAAGCGGCGTTTCCGAGATCCGGGTTATCGGCGGAAAGATAAAGGAATACTGGCTGGTGCTTAACCGCGAAAAAATGAGCGCGCTATCGTTAACCCCCGATATGATCAGCGCATCGCTAACCGCGACAAACTTTGTCAAGTCGGAAGGATATCTTTCTGATTATAAAATGCTGTACCTTACCGTTACGGACGCTACCGTAAACGCAAAAGACCAGCTGGAAAACATGGTGATCAACACCAACCGGAAAAGGGCTATCCAGATAAAAGATATTGCCAGCGTGCAGATAAGCGAAGGCATTGAGTACACTAAAATTAACGCCAATGGCCATGATGGCGTTTTGATCGCAGTAATAAAACAACCCAATACCAATTTGATATCCCTGTCGAACGACATGGCGCTTAAAGTTGCGGCATTGCAAAAAGTTTTACCGAAGGATGTAACCATACGGCCATACTATATACAAGCCGACTTTGTGAACGACTCGGTAAAAAGCGTAACCGACAGCGTGTGGATAGGATTGCTTTTAGCCATTATAGTTGCAGTGATCTTTCTGCGGTCATTCAAAGCAAGTGCTACAATACTGATCACCATACCGGTTACTTTGTGCCTGACGCTGATCGTGCTGTATGTTATCGGGTATACGTTTAACATCATGACACTGGGTGCTATCGCGGCCGCTATAGGTTTAATTATAGATGATGCCATTGTAGTTGTTGAACAGATACACCGCACACACGAGGAAAACCCAACCCAGCCTACCAATAAGCTGCTCAAAAAAGCGATAGATTACCTTTTGCCGGCGATGATAGGATCATCGATGAGTACTATTGTGATCTTTGTTCCTTTTTTATTGATGAGCGGCGTAGCCGGGGCTTATTTTAAGGTAATGACCAATACCATGATCATAACTTTGTTATGCTCGTTTTTCGTTACCTGGATAGGCTTACCCATTATATATTTAATGCTTACGCGTGATCACCTTGGCCATGCGGCAAATGGCAAGGAAGAAAAACACGAGGTTAAAAAGCAAAAATGGGTTTCGTTTTTTATTCTCAGGCCGGTGATGAGCATTATTATCGTTGTTGCGCTGATCGGCATTATCGTGTTTATTCCGTCGCATCTCGAAACAGGCTTTTTGCCCAATATGGACGAGGGCAGTATAGTACTCGATTACAGCTCGCCCCCGGGAACTTCACTTGAAGAAACCGACCGGATGCTTAGAGAAGTTGAAAAGATCATCGTAAAGGAGCCCGACGTGGCAACGTATTCGCGCCGGACGGGTACGCAAATGGGCTTTTTCATAACCGAACCCAATAAAGGAGATTACCTGATACAACTTAAAAAAGGTCACGATAAAACTACCGAGGAAGTGATCAGCGATATCCGCGGCAAAATAGCCGCATCGCAGCCCGCGCTGGTCATTGATTTCGGGCAGGTTATTACTGATATGCTTGGCGACCTGATGAGCTCGACCCAGCCCATAGAAGTAAAGGTTTTTGGGCCCGACCAGGTGATACTAAACCGCTTATCCAAGCAAATTGCCGCCCAGGTTTCGGCAGTAAAAGGCGCTGCCGACGTGTTTGACGGGATAGTTATAGCAGGGCCCTCCGTCAGTATCGTTCCGGATTACACTAAGCTTGCACAGTATAATCTTACGCCAACCAACCTGCAAACACAGGCCGAGGCTGCTTTAGATGGGAACCTGGCGGGTAATTTATTCGAGACGCAGCAAATGGTGCCTATTCGCCTGGTTTACCCGGGCAATCGTTATTTAAGCATCAGCGGCATTAAAAATCTGAACATCTTTTTGGCGAACGGAAAGATGATCCCGATAAACCAGTTGGCAACGGTTGAATTAAAACCCGGCGATGCCGAAATAAACAGGCAGGACCTCCAGTCAATGGGCGTAATTACCGCCAGGCTCGAAAACAGCGACCTTGGTTCCGTAATACCCGCCATACAAAAAAACATTACGCAAAACGTAAACCTGCCTCAAGGCTACCATGTTGAATACGGCGGCGCATATGCCGAGCAGCAGCAGTCATTTAAAGAACTGCTCATGATACTGATCACCGCCAGTATGCTGGTGTTTTGTGTGATCCTGTTCCTGTTCAAACAATTCAGGATAGCTCTGTTGATACTTGTGGTAGCAGTGCTTGGTATAGGGGGTAGCTTTTTAGCTCTATTTATCACCAATACGCCGCTAAACGTAGGCAGCTACACAGGCCTCATCATGATCGTTGGTATAATCGGTGAAAATGCCATATTCACCTTTCTTCAATTCAGAGAAAGCGCCCTTAATTCCAGTGTCGACGAGGCTATTGTTTATGCCATCTCAACCCGTTTGCGGCCCAAGTTAATGACTGCCCTGGGAGCTATTATAGCATTAACGCCGCTGGCTTTGGGTATAGGCGCAGGTGCGCAATTACACCAGCCCTTAGCTATAGCAGTGATCGGCGGATTTTTAGTAGCCCTGCCGTTATTACTGATCGTTTTGCCAAGTATGATGCGGATCTTTTACCGGAATTATAAATTCACACCGGAGAATATCGATAACCCATAAATACAATCTTTCTACAGAATTTACCCCCACATTTATTAAAAAATTTAATCAGTTGTTAAAACTATGAAAAAGATCATTTTAAGTTTAGCCGGGTTGTTTATTATGGCAATGGCCCCGCAGGTACTTAGCGCACAAACCTATGTTTTTGAAAAAGCAATTGCGTTACCCGGCGATGGCGGATACGATTACCTGTCGATCGATAAGGTAAATAACCGCTTGTATGTGTCGCACGGGACGGCAGTAAATGTTATCGACCTTAGCACCGATGCGCCGGTTGGTGTAATTGAAGGCAGTGGTATGAAAGGCGTACACGGCATTGCCATTGTAAATAAAAGCAACCGCGGTTTTATCAGCGACGGCAAGGCCAATGCAGTTGTAGCCTTTGATTTAAAAACACTTAAAATTATTGCTACCATACCGGTTGACGCTAAAGGGCCCGATGGAATTATTTATGATCCCTACTCCGACCGGGTATTCTGCTTCAACGGCGACAGCAATAATTCATCAGTCGTGGATCCGAATACCCTTAAGCAGGTGGGTACGGTAGCACTCGGGGGCGCCCCGGAGTTTGCAGTAGCTGACGGCAAGGGAAAAATATACAATAACCTTGAAGACAAAAACAGCATGAATGTTATTGATACCAAAACTTTAAAGGTTGTTAAAAATTACCCCCTGGCACCTTGCGGCGGCCCTACCGGTATTGCGCTGGATGGTAAAAACGGCCGCATTTTTACTGTTTGCCGCGAAAATAAAGGGATGAGCGTGGTTAATATTAACACAGGTAAAGTGATAACTACAGTGCCAATAGGCGCCGGCGTTGATGCTGTTATATACGACGAGGCACACAAGCTTATTTTTGTGTCAAACGGTGACGCCACCACGACGATAATCAAGCAGGAGTCGGCTGATAAATATAGCGTGATCCAAACCCTGGCTACAAAAAACAGGGCTAAAACAATGGCTTTCGATGCCAAAACACGAAAAATTTATTTAAGCGTGCCCGACTTTGAGCCCGGCACCCGTAAAGCCTTGCCAAACTCATTTAAAGTGCTGGTTTACAAGCCACAATAAAATTAATTAAGCCAATAGTTTATTGTTTGATAAGGCGTTTTCCTTGTCGGAATAAACTATTGGCTTAATTAATTAACAAAGATTTTACAATAATCTCACCTTTCAAACGCTTAATATCTATATTCGCCTGCACAGTTAGCGACCTACTATTAGCAAATGATCAAAAGAACTGATTTCGTTTATTCAGAAGAATCTGAACCACACCGTATCCGGACAAAGAAAATTTTACAGCAATTCCCGGATCTGCGTAAGCTGATCGGGAAAAATCCGCTTACAATATTTGCCATTATTGGTTTAGTGGGATTTATGATGGGAGTAGCCTGGCTGGTACGGGATCAATCGTGGTGGGTTATTTTGGGTGCGGCTTACTTTTTTGGCGCCTTTGCAAGCCATTCGCTTTTCGTGATGATACATGAATGCACACACCAGCTGTTGTTTAAAAGCCGCAATGCCAATCGCTGGGCGTCCATGTTCGCCAATTTGCCGCATTTGGTTCCGGGTGCTATGACATTTGAGAAATATCATCTTAAACATCATTCCTTCCAGGGTGTTCACGAGCTCGATGCCGACCTGCCCAATAAATGGGAAGCAAAGCTGATCGATAACTCCTTTATCGGTAAGGCGCTATGGCTTTTGTTTTTCCCGATATTCCAGGGTACACGTGTGTCGAGATTGAAAGAGATAAACTTGTTTGACGGATGGGTGATCGTAAATATTATTGTCCAGATAGCATTTACAGTGGCCGTTTGGTATTTTTTAGGATGGGGAGCCATAGGGTTTCTGTTTCTTAGCTTTTGGTTTTCCATTGGTCTGCACCCATTGGGCGCGCGCTGGATACAAGAGCATTATTTAACGTACAAATCCGAGCAGGAAACGTATAGCTATTACGGCGCTTTGAATACCGTTGCATTTAATGTTGGCTTTCATAACGAGCATCACGATTTTCCGTCGATCCCGTGGAACAAGCTTCCGCAGATAAAGAAAACAGCGCCGGAATATTATGATACGCTTTACTCTCATAAATCGTGGACGAAATTATTTTTCAGGTTTTTGTTCGAACGTGAAATTTCGCTGTTTAACCGCATAATCAGAAAGGAACGTGGCAAAGTGCCCCTTACCGACATCTCGAAGCCGGATATAGAATTGGTAAAGGGTTCTCTAAATGGCGCCCCGAATCCGGATCTGAAACTGGCGCAGGTGTAAATAATATCTCAAATTAAATTTGATAATGCGGTTTTATAGCCGCATTTTTTTTGCGGGTAGCCGTACAACCCTCACTTTTCAAAATATCGCCATACTAAAAACGTTTTATTTCGTTAAGTATCAACAAGCATAAACGGGCATGAGCCGCGAAAAGAAAATAAAGCTTTTAATTCCCATGGTTCTCCTCTTGTTTTTTGGCGCCTATGGCTGGCACAAACATGAGGCCCGCCAGTCGGATATTACCGGTCGGCTTCAAAAAAGGGAGATGAATGAGATCTCGGGTATTGCAGCATCTGGCATTAACCCTGATATCTATTATGTACATAATGACAGCGGCGACACCAGCCGTTTTTTTGCTATACTGCCTTCCGGTCAAGTAAAGTCGACCATTTATTTTAAAGGAGATCCAACCGAACTTCAGGGGGTCCATGATTGTGAGGATATAGCCGTAGGCCCCGGCCCGGTTAAAGGGAAAAGCTATGTGTACCTGGGCGATATTGGCGATAACGATGCCGTACGGAAGTATATAACCGTTTACCGGATGGAAGAAAAAAAGGCCTGGGTAACCGATAGCTTATCTACCGCTGATGCCGCGCCGGTCCATTTAACCTATCCCGATGGCCCTAGGGATGCCGAAACATTGATGGTTGACCCGGTTGAGAAACTAATGTATATCGTTTCAAAGCGACAGGATTCGGTAACCGTTTATACTACGCCGTTAAACTTCAGGCCAAACAACAGGGTTGTTTTAACAAAGCGCTGTAAGATTTTTTTTAAGGGCCTCAAACTTTTTAAATGGATAACGGCGGGCGATATATCAAAAGACGGCAGCCAGGTTTTGATAAAAAGCTATACTAAAGTGTACTACTGGAAGCGCGACGGCACTGAGCCCGTTTGGAAAACACTCCAGAAACCACCCCGCATATTGCCATATATCCAGGAAAAACAGGGCGAGGCAATCGGTTTTACAGCCGATGGAAAAGGGTACTATACCACCAGTGAGGGTGTATATTCGCCGATCTATTATTATAAAGTACCTGGGAATTAGTAACCCGCAGCCTGTTTATTTTATAATTGACACTTCGCCGGATATTTTTTTGGTGCCGTTTTTAAGGTCGATCATATAATAATAAACACCCGCCGGCAATTGGCTGCCATTATTTGTGCCATTCCAGGGTTTACTGTACCCAACCGAATGGAATACAAGCTGCCCGTACCTGTTAAACACGTCTAAAGTGCTTTTGGCATAATCGTTTAGATATTTGATGTTCCACAAATCATTGATCCCATCTCCATTCGGAGTAAAAGCACTTGGAATATCTAACGATTTTATGACGTTTACGGTAACGCTTGCCATTGCATCACACCCGGAAGCAGATATAACATGCAATTGGTAAACCGTAGTGTTGCCCGGATTTGCAATGGGCGACCTAATTGTTGTGCTATTTAAACCGGTTGAAGGCGTCCAGCTATAGCTCATGATATCGCCGCTTATTATTGGCTCCAGCCTGACGCCAGACCCATTTGAAACGACCGGGTTCGGGTTAAATGAAACGGACGGCAAGGGGTTGATCCGGATGATAATATCATTTCCCGGAACCGGCGTTGTGCAGCCTGCAACAGTTATTGCGCAGTTAACAACATCCTTATCATTTAACGCAGCACTTATGAAGCTGGGATTGTTTGTGCCCGCATGCACACCGTTTATAAGCCATTTGTAACTTACACCTGAACCGCCATTTATTACGGTAGCAGTAAAAACGACCGGGCTGCCTTTACAGGCCGGGTTGGCCGAAGATGCAATCGTAACTAACTGTGGCGCCGTTTGCAAACCTAAAGCGGTAACCGAAGTTTCCATATTCAGCATATTAAGTAAACTGCTGGTTGTTGAAACAGTAACTTTTACAGGAACGCCAATAGTTAAAGCCATGCCAGGCAAAGGAGATTGGGTAAACGGAATGATAGCCCCGGTACAATTGTCGGTTGCCGTAATGAGCAATGTGTAATCAGGCAGCACAGCTGGGCAGCTACCGGCTACTATACTGTAGGCGGGGTTTATGACGCCTGCCACCGTTGCGCTGTCTTTAACCGTTACCGGGATTTGAAGCTGCGCCATATCACCAACCAGAGGAGCATCGAGATTTCCGTCCATGTCTACCGCTGTGCCGGTTCCTGCAAATGTACTTACGATACCGCCAGGCGTGAGTTTACGGATACGATTATTACCATCATCGGCGATATACAAGTTTCCGCTACCATCCATAACCAGGCCGGTGGGATTATTAAACTGTGCCCGCGCTGCGAAGCCATCGACATAGCCCGATACCCCCGTGCCAGCTATTGTTGTTACCACTCCCTGTGCGTTTATTTTCCTGATTTTGCTCACAGTACCGCTTTCAGCGACATATAAGTTCCCGCTATTATCTGCAATAATCCCGGTAACCCCCGCAAAACCAGCCGAAGTACCGGTGCCGTCAAATGAACCCGGCGTACTGCTCCCGGCAACAGTAGTTACATCGCCCTGGGGTGTGATCTTCCTGATTCTTCGGTTATAGTCGTCACATACAAACAGATTACCCTGTGCATCGATAGTTATACCTGTCGGCCCGTAGAACCTTGCGGCGATACCTTTTCCATCGGCATAACCCGCTGAATTGCCGGCGATAGTAGTTACGTTGTAGGCCGTATCTATCTTCCTTATCCGGCCCGAGCCCTGGTCGGCAACGTATAAATTCCCTCGCGGATCTATGGTTATGCCGACAGGATTATAAAAACTGGCCGCGCTGCCCTTTCCGTCTGCTTCAGTAAATCCCATAGTGTTCCCGGCAATGGTGGTTACCACGCCGGCCGGGGTTACTTTTCTTATTAAGCCGCTGCCGTTATCCGTCACATATAAATTGCCCATTGCATCCTGCACTATTCCTGAGGGCGCCTCAAAGCCGGCCGTGTTGCCCGTTCCGTCGATTGAATTAGGCCGCCCGTTGCCCGCCAGGGTGATAACTTTCCCCTGTGCGGTAATTTTCCGTATTGAATTGCCCAACTGGTCGGTCACATAGAAACTACCCGCGACATCGTACGTTATCCCAAAGGGATGATTAAATGTCGCCGTTAGGGCATCCGTAATTGTATTAAATGAACCATTGAACGCGGTCACAATAACGGTTTGGCCGCCTAGGCTAGTACAATCAAAACCGACAGGGCTGATGTATACTTGTTTTGCAGGATCGGTAACGCCGCTTACTGTAGCTATATCGGGCAGCGCAACAATATATTTCCCGCCAGCACCGAGGTGCAGCACAATAGGGTCTTGTTTGGGTGTTATAACAGGCGGCTGGGCATGCAGAACAACTGCCGTGTTTAAACAAAAAATACAGAGAAAAAGAAAGGATATTTTACAAAACCTCATTGCCGCCCTCATTTTAGCCAATCTTTGTTCATCGCTGCTTTTGGTTTATGCCCTTATTTGTCGATAAACAGGATGCTTATTAAAGCTACAACATTATTAACAAATATCGTTACGCAGATTTATATGACCGGGTTGTGTGCCCGCAACATGAAATTAAAGGATCCGGCTTGAAAAATACGAAAAACGGAAGGCCATGGTTTTTTGTTATTATTTAGAAAATCGGGATAAATGACATCTAAAAACAAAATAGAACTGACAAAAGGCGACATCACAAAAATACACGCCGATGCTATCGTCAACGCAGCAAATACCTCCCTGATGGGCGGAGGCGGGGTTGATGGCGCCATCCACCGTGCCGGCGGCCCTGCTATTTTAGAAGAGTGCAGAAAAATCGTTGCCAAACAAGGCCGTTGCAATACCGGCGATGCCGTAGTAACAACAGCCGGAAATTTACCGGCCAAATATGTCATTCATACCGTAGGCCCGGTTTGGAACAACGGCAAATATGGCGAACAACAAAAGCTGGCCGGTTGTTACCAAAAATCGCTGCAGCTTGCAGCTGACAATGATTGCAAAACAATAGCCTTCCCCAACATCAGCACCGGCGTTTACAGGTTCCCTAAAAAGGAAGCCGCAGAAATAGCCGTTAGTACAGTTTCCGATTTTTTAAAGCTAAACGATAAAATTGAAAAAGTGATATTCGTATGCTTCGACGACGAAAATTACGATTTGTACGACAGACTGGTCGATTAGGTGCATAAAGCAATTACCTCAACCTCATGCTCCGACAGGTCACATTTGCTGCAAGACAAGCGAAGGAGAAGCAGCAAAAAAATTAGACGGTAGCCCGTATCGTCTTCTTTTTCCGTTGAATGAATGGCTTTTCGATCGAGATCCATGACAGGTACCCCATTATATACGATAAAATAATCACCACAAAAACCGGTACCGACCACCGCTCCTGGACGATAACCGTAAGTATAAGTCCGTGGTAAATATATATCCCGTATGATATATCATTGGTTCGCAGTAGTTTTTTCGACAGCCTCGGTAATGTATAAGCCAATGACAGTAAACAAAAAGCGAGTAGTATAGTGTAACCGAAATTAAAAACGATTGGATTTATGCGGTTTACCAAAAGCAAATTAAGCCCCACGTATCCCACAAACCAGTACAGGCCTTTGTTATAAATAAACCGTGATTTATATAGCTGCAGCCGTTGAAAAATAACACCTATTAAAAAAACATAGAAGTGGGGAATAAATGAATATCTGACCAGCTTAAAAATCAAAGAACCAGTACGATCAAGAAGATACCAGCAGCTTAGTCCCATGAAAATGGCAAGAAGTATAAAAAAGAACTTATTGAGTTTGTTTTTAGTTATAAGCAAATAGCCTATTGGTAACAGTACATAAAACTGCAGTTCAAGCGGGATGGTCCATAAGCTTCCATTATAGGAGCCGAATCCGTAATTTTCAAGAAACGGAGGGGTATAAATAATTCCCACTAGTTGGCTTGGCAGCCAGGCAAGGGTTTGTTTGTTGAAAAAGCTAACACCGGTAATTGATATAACAATTATGGAAATAAAGACGCATGCCCATAACCCCGGATATATCCTTAGCGCCCGATTCCTGAAATAATCCTTTAGATTACCGTTTCGCTCATAGGATGCGGAGATCAGATACCCGCTTATAATGAAAAATACTTTTACCCCTGGAAACGAATACAAGATATTTGTACCCATCGTACTTATCGGGATGTTTAAATGGTGGATTGAATGGTCGAAAATTACCTGGGTAGCTGCTAACAGCCTTAACAAATCGAAATTATTGATCTTAAATTCTATATTGTTTTCCATAGGCCCAGGCCGGTTAACCCGATATTATTGGGCAACTCAACCAAGAACATACATTTTAGGAGGTTTGTTTTAGAAGAAAATAAATGGGTATTATTCAGAATAAATACTCCCCACCCGGTCACGTAAGTTATACCCCGAGGCCATTACTTCGCCATACGCACCTGCTGTACGAACAGCGATCAGGTCGCCGCGAAAAGATTGTGGAAGGTCGACGTCTTTTTGAAAGCAGTCGGTGCTTTCGCAGATCGGGCCAACAACGTCGTATTTTAAACCTACTATTCCGACCTCCGACCGGCTTAAATTCTGTATCAAATGGAATGCTTGGTACAGCATCGGGCGGATGAGTTCGGTCATGCCGGCATCTAATACCAGGAAGTTTTTCTTCATGCCGTTTTTTACATAAAGCACCCTGGATATAAGTGCAGCGCTTTGCGCGACTAACGCGCGGCCCAGCTCAAAATGTACTTCCTGGCCGGGCTTCACTTTCAGGAAATCATGAAAAACCTTAAAGTAGCTTTCAAAATCGCTGACGCCGTTTGTGTCGGGATTATGGTAATCAACACCAAGGCCGCCGCCTGTATTTAGCACTTTTACGGCAAAACCGTGGTCTTCAAACCAATCCTGGATCTCGTTAATGCGGAGGCACAAACTTTTGTAAACCTCCATATCGGTAATTTGTGAGCCGATGTGAAAATGGATCCCTAAAAATTGCAGGTTAGGGCATTTTCGCAGGGCCTCAGCCACGTCCGTTAACTGAAAGGTATTGATGCCGAATTTATTTTCTTCCAGCCCGGTGGTTATATAATGGTGCGTATGGGCATCCACATTCGGGTTGATCCGTATCGCAATTTTTGCTGTTTTATTTTTGGCTTTCGCCAGATCGTTAATAATGAACAATTCCTGCACCGACTCGGCGTTGAAACAAAAAATATCCGCATCTAAAGCCAAGTTAATTTCCTTGTCGGATTTACCCACGCCGGCAAAAACCACTTTTTCTTTTTCAAAGCCGTGCTCAATAGCTGCTTTAACCTCGTTCCCGCTCACACAATCTGCACCAAAACCAAATGAGCGGATCATATTCAGCACCTTGGGATTGAAATTAGCCTTCATGGCGTAATGAACATGAAAACCATATTTTGACGACGCCTCCTTGCAAGCAGCCAATGTTTGGCGCAATACACCAAGGTCATAATAATAAAATGGCGTTTCTAGTTCCTGAAAGCGTTTTATAGTATTGGTATTGAACATGATTAATATTTTACATTCCCATTGAAGCAATGGCAAAAGTTGATTTTTTTTTAAGTCCTCTCCTTTGGAGAGGATTTAGGTGAGGCTAAAAAAGCCTGTGATGCAAACTCCTTAATATTTCTGTTTTATCCGCTGTTTTTATCAGTATCGACATGTTGTGGTCACTCCCGCCGTAGGATATCATCCTGATCGGGATATGCTTAACGGCTTCAAGCACACGTGCTGCGTAGCCGTGTTTTTCGGCGCCAAAATCTCCAACCACGCAAACTATCGTTTGTTCTTTATCAATATCTACCGTACCAAAGCCAAGCAACTCGGCTGTGATCTCTTTCAAATAGGTTGTATCGTCAATGGTTAATGATACGGCCACTTCCGAGGTCGTGATCATATCGATTGAAGTCCGGTATCGTTCAAAAACTTCGAATACCCTGCGTAAAAAACCATGTGCCAGCAGCATCCGGCTCGATTGAATTTTAATGGCCGTTATGCCGTCTTTCGCGGCTATGGATTTTATTTTGTCTTTTTCGCTGGTATTGGTGATCAGTGTACCCATGGCTTTTGGATCCATGGTGTTCAGCAGTCGCACCGGTATCTTATACCTTTGCGCCGGGAACACGCTTTGGGGGTGCAATATCTTCGCACCAAAGTAAGCCAGCTCAGCAGCCTCATCAAACGAAAGCTGCGCAATTGGTTTAGTACCCTTTACAATGCGGGGGTCGTTATTGTGCATGCCGTCAATATCGGTCCATATTTGAACCTCCTCGCTGCGTATGCCCGCACCAATCAATGACGCGGTATAGTCGCTGCCTCCGCGCCTCAGATTGTCAATTTCGCCAAAGCTGTTACGGCATATATATCCCTGGGTAATAAATAAATTATTTTCAGGATGCTTATCAAGTAACGGCGTAATATGCTCGGTGATATAATCAACTATCGGCTCATTGTCCTCATCTGTTTTCATAAAATCAAGCGCCGGAAGCAGCACAGATGATACACCGATCTCTTTCAGGTAAACATGATACAAAGTGGTTGAAAGCAACTCGCCCTGTGCCAGTATCACCTTTTCTTCAATGGAAGTAAACAGGTCGTTTGCCAGGTTGCTAAGCAGCCCGAAATGATAGTCAATAACTTCCTTGCCCTGTTCCAGGTATTCCCGTTTGGCAAACAATTCTTTTATAAAAATCTCGTATTTTTCTTTTAAAACAGCGATCAGGCCGGCTGCCTTTTCTTTGTTGCCGGCCAGGTAGGCTTCTCCAATTTCCACCAGGTTATTGGTTGTGCCCGACACCGCGGATAGCACTACGATTTGCCGCTGGGCAGGATCAATAATATCCAGCAGCTTTTTCATCCGCTCCGGGCTTCCAACAGACGTTCCGCCAAATTTTAAAACTTTCATTTTTTGTTTCTGTTTACCATAAATGATTGATATTCTTGTATCAATTTTGAGGCGCTAAAAATAGGCTTTTATAAACACTTATAACTAATCCATGATTAAAATAAAATTTGGTACCGACGGCTGGAGGGCCATTATTGCCGACGATTACACCGTTGAAAACGTAAAACGCGTGGCATACGCCACCGCTTTATGGCTAAAAAAATCTTTTGAGCAACCTTCGGCGGTAGTGGGTTGCGATCCGCGTTTTGCAGGGCCGCTGTTTGCCGATACGGCGGCGTGCGTGCTGGCTTCACAGGGGATTAAGGTATATCGCGCTTCAAATTCGTTTGTAAGTACGCCTATGATTTCGCTGGGAACGGTTCGTAAGCAAGCTTCTGCCGGGATCATTATAACTGCCAGCCACAATCCGCCCTCGTATAATGGTTATAAGATAAAAGCATATTATGGTGGCCCGGCCACTCCGGATGATATCGAACAAGTGGAGTCGGCTATACCTGATTCAATTGATCTTAAATTAAAGGCAGTTAATGAATATGTTAAGGAAGGGCTGATAGAATTTATTGACCTCGAAGACATGTATGTGGCTCATGCCGAAAATAGCTTTGATATTGCGGCTATTCGCGATAGTGGCTTGGTTTGGGCGTATGATGCCATGTATGGAGCCGGGCAAAACGTGATGCGCCGTCTGTTTCCCGACATTACTTTTTTACATTGCGATGCCAACCCCGGCTTTGACGGGCAGGCGCCTGAGCCGATACAGCGTAACCTGCAGGAATTTGAAGATATTATTAAGATATCAGACGGTGAAATTGCTTCGGGCCTGGTGACAGATGGCGACGCCGACCGGATAGGGCTGTACGACCAGGATGGGAACTTCGTTGATTCGCACCATATTTTATTGCTGCTTATACATTATATGTACAAGGTAAAAGGCGAACGCGGCGAAGTATATTCAACTTTCTCCTGTACAAGTAAAATACAAAAGCTTTGTGATGCTTACGGCATTAATAATTCGGTTACCAAAATTGGCTTCAAATACATTTGCGATTTGATAGTTAATTCGGGCAAGCCGTTTATGGTAGGTGGCGAAGAGTCGGGCGGAATTGCCGTTAACGGCCATATTCCAGAGCGTGATGGTATCTGGATCGGCCTGATGATATGGGAGTTTATGGCAAAAACAGGCCGCAGTTTGAGCGATCTGGTACAGGAAATTTACAGCATAGTCGGGAAATTTGCAGTTGAGCGTTATGACTTGCATGTAACTGAAGCGGCAAAACAAAACATCATCAGTAACTGCAAAGCCGGGTACAAAAACTTTGGCGGCCTAAAAGTGGCCAGAACGGAAGACCTGGACGGATATAAATTCTTCTTTGAGGATGAAACCTGGGTGATGATACGTCCGTCAGGCACCGAGCCTGTGCTGCGTGTCTACGCTGAAGCGCCCGGCTCGGCAGAGTCATTTAAAATATTGGACATTGTTAAAGCCGAGCTATTAAAATAATTGAGGAGAGCCCGTTCCTGGCTAACGTCTTGCCGGAACGGGCTTTTTATGGTTAGGTGAAGGCTTTTTGTGCGTTTTATCGCCCTTTTCGATGTAGCGTATTATCCTTTTCGAAAAGAATATTAATGTGCCTATTGCAAGCATAACTACCCCATTGGTTATATATGCCCAAATACTGGTTGAAGGGAACAAGTTTCCCGGTGTTTGGAAAATTCCGTGAAGTATATTCCATCCAAAATACCCCAGGTTGTAAAGTATAAAAGCCACTAAAAACACCACCACCGAATTTAGCCAATGCCAGTTTCGCTTTGTGGATATAGCCCACGAAATGATATAAGCCGCCAGCATACCGAAATTGCCCGCCTGCCTTATAAATTCCATATCAAATACAAACCGGGGCTTATCATTTAATAAAAGCATATGCTCTGAACTCAAATGCAAAAAATTATAATCATGTAAAAAACCCAGGGTAAAGAATGCATAGGCAAAAAACCAGAAGCCAATTAAGTGAATGATGACTAACCGGGAATTCAAATTCGAAAGAAACTTTTTCATGATAATTAGGTGAAATACAATATTAACATATTGGCCTGAATAAAATCTTAAAATATTTTTATTGCCGATCAATATTTTTGCAATTTGTGGCAGCAAATTTCAGAAAATCCATAATAATCTATTTCGATGGTGAAGCACAATCGTCAGACTGTGTTAATTGAAAAATAAAACAAAAAAAAGAGGTGATATATTGTTAAAAAACGACACTTGTTATTAAATTGAACATTTATGGTATCGCTTAAATTTTCTGTTAATACACCTGCTGAACGGGAAAGGCTATTTATACATCTCTATAAAACGGCTTTTCCGGCTACCGCAAGATACGTTAGTAAAAAGGGAGGTTCGTTTGACGAGGCTAAAGATGTTTTTCAGGACGCACTGGTAGTTTATTACGAAAAGCTTACAGATTCATCATTTGTATTATGTGTTGACGAGTCTTCTTATATACTAGGTATAGCTAAACACTTATGGGCTAAAAGCTTCAGGGAGGGTATTCGATATACGCCACTTGACCATCATGATACGGAATTTATCGAGTACGAAAATGATAAGCCTTCAAACCAAATGTTATTACATTATCTGGAAACAGCCGGGCAAAAATGCATGGAGATGCTAAAGGCGTTTTATTACGACAAATTACCGGTAGCTGGCATCGCACGATTATTTGGCTATTCAACTGTACACTCGGCTACCGTGCAGAAATATAAATGCCTGGAAAAAGTAAGAGACACCATTAAAGAAAAATCATTGGCTTATGAGGATTTCATTGAATAAGATCGAGCAAATTGATAATCATCTGTTCAGCCGCGGGAATGCTAAAGACAGGCTCATTTTTGAGGCAATGCTGATCCTCGACCCCGCGTTGAAATCCCAGCTCTCGTGGCAAAAGAAGACGCTCGATTTCGTACAACACTACGGCCGTAAAAAAATGAAAGCCGAAATGGAATCTGTTCACCGGCAGCTTTTCAGTGACCCGGCGCACCAGCGTTTCAGAAACAAAATTTTAAGCCTGTTTAAATAAATTTATTATGAACATTGATAAACAAGAATTTCGCGGCTATGCCGTGAAGCACCTTCGTATGGACAGCCGTTACGTGGATGATTTTATTATGGACATAAATCACGCGCCAATGATTATGGGAATGACCCCATATATAATGGAAGAACGGCAGATGAACATTTCGCAGATGGATGTATTTTCAAGGCTAATGATGGACCGGATCATTTTCCTCGGTACGGCAATCGACGATAATGTAGCCAATATTATCCAGGCGCAATTGCTGTTCCTGCAATCATCTGATCCCGGGCGGGATATACAAATATATATTAATTCTCCGGGCGGCTCGGTATATGCAGGGTTTGGCATTTACGATACCATGCAGCTTATTTCGCCGGATGTTGCAACCATTTGTACCGGGATGGCTGCTTCATTTGCAGCAATAATTCTGTGTGCTGGCGCCCCTGGCAAACGCGCGGCATTGAATCATTCAAGGGTGATGCTGCATCAGCCACTAGGCGGTGTTCAGGGTCCGGCATCTGATATCGAGATAACGGCAAGAGAAGTTTTGAAGGTAAAAAAGGAGATATACACCATTATTTCAAAACATAGCGGACAGAGTTACCAAAAAGTTCATGACGTCTCGGACCGCGATTTTTGGATGATTTCGAGCGAAGCTAAAGAGTTTGGGATGATTGATGAAATTTTGGGAGTAGCAGATTAATATCGTTAATGGTTGTGTTTCTTATGAATATCTTTGACCAGGCATAATTTCTTAATGTCTGAGATCTTTACAACAAATGGTGCATATTTAAGCCGGTTGCCGATCATCTCAGTAACATTATCTGAGTGGGCGATCACCTCGTCGTCGCTATCTCCCGCCAGTAGTCTCTTATACATACGGTATTCGCCCCATTCAATATAATATACCTCACCGGGTAATATCTTCATGTCATGGATAATTTTTAAGGCTACCCAGCAGCCGTTCTCCAGGTAGGGGTACATCGAATGCCCCCAAACCGGCAGGGCAAAATCACAATCCTCAATCCCCGGGAAGTTCATGTGCCCTACAGGCTCCTTGTCATTGAGGTCATTATAAACCTCGACGCCCGAAGCAGTGGCCGTAATTTCGTACATAGGGATACCTTCAAAATGTTTTGGCAATAGTGTATTCTCAGAAAAAACTGTATTATTCTTGCCACTTAAGAAATCACTGTATTTTTCTTTAAATATTTTTAATTTTTCCGGATCGATATTCTGCCGGCTCTTAATGATTTCTGTTATCGAGCTGGGTGAATTGAAGCCCAACGCTTCTGCAAGCTGGGCATTGCCGCTAAAGGCCTTCCCTTTAAGCTGATTATATAGGATAATAAACTCTAAGGTCTCGGGCCGTACGGTTTTTATTTTATTGGGTTTTGATAAATCCTCCATTACTAAAATATTTAAAGATTTTTCTTTATTATATTAAAGATTTTTCTTTATATTTGTCCTGTTCATTTTGCTAATGTAGCATAAAATTAATTAAAAACAAATATGAATATTACAGAATATAAAGAAAATCAATTTAGCCGTAGAGCGCCTCCATAGCCACCTGATTTTAGAACAAAACTTTGAATATACATCTCCAATAAGCTTTAAATTTCCAAAACCACCTTATGTACCTCGCCTACTCCGCAATCGATACAAAATGTCAGTCTCAGCCGCAAGTCTCCGACTCAATAGATCAAACTACCAATGAAATAATTCTCCGTTACCAGGCCTATCAAAATGTTTGTGACCAGTATAGTAATGAAATTGTCGCTATACAAAAATACCTGCCGGGTTGGATGCCGAAGTTTCGTTAGTTCAACTCAGGCAGAACCACATTAGCTGACGTATGAACTAAAGAATATAAATCACGGTCTAAAGGCTATCGGCCATCGACCAATAAAATGTAAACCAATGATAAAAATTTCACAAAAACTAAAAGACCAATTGTGGTGGATGGTGATCTCAGTTGATTATGATTACAGCCGTATTACCATTGCCGACCATGATCTTAATGAAGACTCATTAACCTTGTGGCTTGAAGACAAGCACGACTTTAAAAATTCGCTTGACGAATGCCTGCAGGTTGATATCTCCGCACGTCAGTTCGCGAAGTTGATCAAAAGCGAAAATTTAAACAGTTATGAAGGATCCAAAATGCATCCTACCAAAAATTTTGTGTACAAAACACGTATCGAGATCAATGAACCAATAGCATGGTACATGGACGATGCCAGTTTTACCGAACAGCAATGGGCGCGGGAAGCTGTCGTGAAACTGCTGCTAACCCAGTTGATAGAGACTGAAACAAAAGGTGCTGAAATATGGCAGTAGATTATGCCATTCAGCATGTATTTCATATGTGAATTTAACAAATAACTATATTAACTTATTCCAAATAAATAACGAAATGATTAAAATAAACTACCCCAAGACCTGGCTGATAATAGCCCTTATAATGTTGATGCTAGCCTGTATGGCAGGAATCATTAAAAAGCATTATGAACAAAATGAGCTTCAGGAAAAAATATACAACCACTCCGAGATAATTGATACCGTTTGATTCCGTCGGTTTATTTGTCTGATTAATAAAACTTTTGTTCCGGTTAACTCTTTATTGTTGAAATATTGACAGTATTTAAAATGAGCATAAGTTATAATAGCAATGAGCACAAAGAATAGGGGCAAGATTTATACGGGTACAAGTGGCCTGGTGCTTCCTTTGCCAAACAGGCGTTCATTCCCCCCTGAAATGCAAAATAAAAGCCGGTTAGAAATATATTCCTCCATATTTAACAGCATCGAAATAAATAGCTGTTTTTATAAAGTGCCCATGGCATCCACGGTTGAAAAATGGGCTGCCAGCGTACCCGACGACTTTAAGTTTACTTTTAAACTATGGCGGCAGATTACCCATAATAAGGAGCTCATTTTAAACCCGGCGGAAATTGACCTTTTTATGCGAACCATTGCCCATGCCGGCGATAAAAAGGGGTGCCTGCTAATACAGTTTCCTCCCAGCATAACGATAGCCAGCATAAGTCAATTGGAAAAGCTTTTGACTGGTGTAAAACATGCTGATGAGCTGAATGAATGGAAAGTCGTCGTGGAATTTCGTAACCGGTCCTGGTATGAGGATGAAGCTTATGCCTTGCTTGCACAGTATCACACCGGTGTTGTGTTGCATGATATGCCTTCGTCAGCTATTACCTTGTTGGAAACATCGGTTAATTACGTGTATTTACGTTTTCACGGGCCAAATGGCGGCTACAGGGGAAGCTATAATGATGATTTCCTTTATGAATATGCGCAGTATATTAAAGAATGGAATATTGGCGGGAAGGAAGTTTATGTTTACTTTAATAACACGATGGGCGATGCAGTAAAGAACCTGGCGACATTAAATAAGTATATTGACTTAAAATAAAGCGCAAAAAAAGACCCTTCAAAATTCGAAGGGTCTTTTATAAAAAAGAATATTATCTACGGTTATTAGTTGTGCCTGAAATTGCCTTTTCCACCGGCGTTAAAACCCGGGCCTTTATCTTCCGCCACGTTAACTGTGATCCTGCGCCCATAATAGCTCGCGCCATTCATGCACCTGATCGCTTCTTTGGCTTCGTCTTCATTTACCATTTCTACAAACCCAAAACCTTTACTCTCTTTTGTTTCACGATCTTTAATGATCCTGAGCGATTTTACCGGCCCAAAATCGCCAAAAACAGCCGTTAATTCAGCCTCGTCCACTTCTAATGGGAGGCCTGCAATAAATACTTTCATCAATGTTTTAAAATTTATGTAAAGGTACGCAAAAATGAGCGGATTTTATGAGGGTTAAGACCAAATGGCTGAAGGTTTACAACTTTATTACACGCAAATTACGAATGGTTAAAATCCTGTTCAGATGAGTATTAAAAAAACAGGGAATTGAAAAAGGCCTATTTTAAATACAGTTCAAAAGTACCCTCAACCCTGTAAAATGGAGAATTGACGTTTTCGTCCATGGCCAGGAAAGTAAAAAACGTACCCTTTGCAAGAAGCCCTTTCTGGTTATATTGCACAATGTTGATATTGCCAAAATCCTTTTGGCCGGAGTACTTGCTTAAAGCATATTGCTGGGTCTGACCGTCGCTGCCCAGGCTTAACAAAAATTGGCTGCCGGCAACGTTGCTGTTTATATTGCTGTTTGCAAAACCCGCCGAACTAATTCCAAAACTCATGGTGTGTTCTTTATTAATTGCGGTAATACCAAAATACGGGGTTTCAGTGTCGGAGTGAACATTAATAAAAGCGATAGAATCGCGGCTGGCATCAAAAGTATAGGTCGAATCTTTTATTTTAATTTTAAGTGTTCCCATGGCGGCCAGATAATTACCGGGCATTCCCAAGGCGCCTATCCTGGCACTATCTGTTGTTAGAGTTGTATTGACAGTTTCATTCACAGCCTCGTCCTTTTGGCATGATGAACTTATCGCCAAAAGAAAAACGCATAAAACAAATAAGAAATAAGTATATCTTTTATTGCCCATATACTGTGACTAATATAAACATTTAACGAATAAAAAATACATATAGTTGCCTGCTCTGGTTTGGCCAATCTCTTTTAACATTATTTAACAAATATCTCCATATCACAAACAAATATCTTACCATAGAGAATAAATATTAATTTAAAAGAAAATATAAATTAATAAAAAAGGGGATTAGTTAATAGGATCTACGAGGTTAAAACACTTCTCCTACATTTATAAATAAACCCCGGGACCCCTGGCGGCCAATACCGTAATCGATCGCGATGTTCGTCTTTGTTACTTTGTTAAGCTTAAGCCGTATTCCCGGTCCGATGGCCGGCTGGATGCCCTGCAGGTTGCTGCCCTGCGCTGCAGAAAACGATTGTGCATTTACAAACACGACCCCGCCCAATAAGCCATTACGTGTTAGCCCAAACCTGTATTCCGTTTCCAGGTAAACCATTTGCGCGCCTCTGAATCTTCCCTGGATATAACCTCTGCCGGTTCCGCTGGATGGGTCCCAGGTATTCGATGGAAGGTCGAGGTAAGGCGTCTTTCCGCTGATAACCAACCAGTTGTACGACCAGAAAGCTATTACATTGTTTGAGCCAGCCGGAAAGTGGTAGTATTTGCGCAAATCAATAATAAGCGATTGCCAGCGGCTTGTACTGCCCAAAAAAGGTTTGTTATCGCGGTACTGCAATGCCCCGTAAAAACCCTTTGATGCGTTAATCGAATTATCGCGGCTATCAAACAAGCTGTTAAATGTTATGCCAGAAGAAATCGTATTTGTTGATCGGCCGTATTTTTCGTAATCGGAGATTGTTCCGTTTTTCAGGCCCTTTTCCTCAATGTCAAAATGGTCATCGAAAGCATACCCAATGCCGGCAAAAAAGTCACCCGAAATATGTCGGAAAACAGTCTCGTTAAAACGAACTAAAGAATAATCCATACGGTCTTTGTTTAGTATGCTCGAACTGCTTCCAAGGCCATATGTGCTTTGCGGGTATTTTAAATACCGGTAATCTCCAACAAATTTATATTGATTGCCCGCTGTCCAGATGTTTGATAATATTGGTATGATAATTTGCCTCGTTTGTGTATAAGCAATGTTTACAACTATGGTTGATATCTTCGAAGCGGGAGTTGCACGGAATGCGATGTTGCCGGCGAGCGTGACAGCAAATTTCGATTGGAGTGTGTAACCAAAAGCTGGTACAATCGAAATAATTGGTTTTTTTGTTACAGAATCCTTCTTCGGAGCCGCAGCGTATTTGCTAAACAGCGAGCCAATGGCATCATACAGATCCCACTGGTACGAAACGTCATGTTTTTTAATTAAAATGGTGTCGCCCCTCGGATAGGTAGTAATAGGCACAAATTTTTTATCCTGGGCATGCAGCAAACCGCCAAAAACAGCTATAAGAGCCAAAAATAAATTAATCAAACGCTTCATAGGTGCGGTTAAACTCTGGCCGATTTTGGGTAGTTGTTTTAACTTGCTGCAATATTAAACTTTTATTGTGCATTTTCTTCAGTAGGGTTAGCGTACATTAAAGGGAAGTTCAAACACGAGAGGCAGGCAACCGCTATTTAATATTTTTACTAATAAATTTGGTATTTTGACAAGAATACTTTATCTTTGAATATGTTTTATGCCAATTGGCATTTTAATCATAATGAGAAAATCCAAACTTTCCTTCGCTAGTGCGGCTTGTCTGTCCGATCGTATTGATGATTACTTTAATTATATACAAGGAGCATACCGTTCAAGTCAAAACGATACCGGACAACCTGATGAACCTGTCAATAAATCAGAAAATAAAATATGGGATCGCGAGCCGGAGCCGCCGACTTTAAGCGGGCTCGCATTTTTCCTGGGTTTCGAAAGTATGCAGGCGTTTACTGGCTATGAAGATAATGGCAGGTTTGCACATATTCTTAAAAGGGCGCGTCTGCATATTGAATCTGTATATGAGAAAAAACTACATCTTCAGTCATCGGCCGGCGCCATATTTGCGCTTAAAACGCTAAAGTGGAATGAACAACCGAAAAATAACACCGAAGGTTTCACAACTTTTCACAATATTAAAATAGAGATCCTTGAAGCAGGCCCCAATTTGGCGGGAAGCGAGAAAGACGTTACATTATAGGTTGCTATTTCTTAAAGACAACATAATTTTTTTCGGTATAAACTCTTCCCGATCCGGGGTCGGCTATAATAAGAGCATAATTTAATGACAGATCAGTGGATGTCAACGTTGTTATTACTTCTGCTACGCTTGAATTATCCGACGAATTAAATTGGTTTAAATTCAAACCGTTTATGGTATAATGAAAAAGGCTCAAACTCGGCGCGGGCTGGTAGTTGGTTGATTGGATGCCTGTTCCATCACTAAAGTATTGGGAAAAGTCATTCGTAGTAAAATTTTGTTTAAAAGTGGAATCAACTGCTACGCCATTGTAATATAATCTTGATAAATGAGAGAAAGTAAACCATTTACCAACAATTAGTTTTTTTGAATCTTGCGATAACGGCGTTGAGTCCTTTTTACAGCCATTCAAACAAATTAAAAGAAAAAGAATAGTTCCCAGGGTGCGCATGCTTCTCATTGCTAATCTAAATCTTATTAAAGGTACCATTTTTTAAATAACTGCGATCCCCCTTGAAAATATCGGATAGATCGCGAGTAGCATAAATCGATCGCGATGGAAAAAGATGAAAATGACCAACTCAATATAATTGAGTACTGAGTTTCGATAAACGGAGTTGCTTAACAAATATAATTTATTCCATGTTTAATAACCACAAGGCAACAGTACTATTTAAACAAAATTACTATGTCAAAGCCCATACTGTCATTAATCAGGGCGGCTCACATTCTGGTAAAACATTTTCAATTCAGCAAGTTCTATTTTGCCGTGCCTGCGAGGCCGAAAAACAGGTGATAACAGTCGTAGGGCAGGATATCCCTAATCTTAAAGCAGGCGTGCTGCGTGATGCGTTAAATATTTATAACTCGTCCGAAATATTACAGGCCCTTGTAAAAAGCTATAACAAAACTGACAGGGTATTTGAGTTTTATAACGGCAGCATAATTGAGTACAAAAGCTACGGGGATAATCAGGACGCTAAATCCGGGAAGCGCGATTACTTATTCGTAAATGAAGCGAATGGAATTGGCTGGGAAATTTACTCGGAGCTGTCATTGCGGACAAAAAAGCAAGTGTTTATAGATTTTAATCCGAATAGCGCTTTCTGGGTACACGATAATCTAATTGGAAAACCAGGTGTGCAACTCATTATCTCGGATCACCGGCACAATCCTTTTTTGGAGGTACATGTGCGAGATAAATTAGAATCGCTGAAAGATTCGGATATCGAGCTTTGGCGGGTTTATGCCCGTGGGCTTACCGGTAAAATAACGGGCTTAATATTAAACAACTGGCACATTTGCGAAAAAATACCGGACGAAGCAAGGCTAATAGCCGCGGGGTTAGATTTTGGTTTCACAAATGATGAAACGGGTTGCCTTCTGGTTTACCGTCAAAACGGGGAATTATGGATCGATGAAGCATTTTATGAAACCGGGTTAACAAATACCGATATCTCGGCCAGACTGCTGAATGCAGGAATGAATAAAAACACCGAGATCATCGCCGACAGCGCCGAGCCAAAATCAATTGAAGAGCTGAGGAGGTTGGGATGGAATATTACCGGGGCAAAAAAAGGTGCCGACAGCGTTAAGAGTTCGATAGATATATTAAAACGTTACCAGTTAAACATAACGCGTCAAAGTGTAAACCTGCGCAATGAATTAAGCCGCTATAAATGGAAAATTGATCGCTCCGGAAAACCGCTTAACCAACCGGTTGATGCATGGAACCACCTGATTGATCCGTTAAGATACGTCGCCTTAAATAAGTTAAAAATAACGCAGTCAGCCAGGCTTAAAAGCAAACTGCCTTTCATTGAGCCTGCTCACGATTTTGCAGCCACGCATTTACTAAAATAAAATTTTATGATAGAAAAAACGCTGAAAACGATTAGCGGAAAGCTTAAAATTAAAATCCCCTCAAGCTTAAACGAAGTTACCCTGGGGCAAATGATTGAATTGCAGGAAAAAGAGAATCTCAACGATCTTGAAGCAATCAGCATATTGTCAGGTATCCCTATTAACCAGCTAAACAACGTTTGTAGTTTGGATGATTTGCGGGTATTCGGAGACGCCATCCTGTCGCTATCCAACCAAATCAAATACATGTATGACTCAGAAAAGATCCCGGAAAAAATCAACTTCTGCTCCGGGAATACCCGCGTATGCGTGAATGTAATGCGCAACCTGTCTATAGAGCCTGCGGGCGCTTTTATGGCTGCCCGCGATATTATTTCCGACGAAATAAACGAGCACATAAAAAAGTATAGCCCCGATGATTGGCAGGAGCATTTTAATCCTTCGTTGAAAGCTTGCTGCCAGGTATTGGCCCATTATTTTTTCTGTAGGGTCACTGGTAAAATATATAATGAATACGAGGTGGAAGAGTTTTGTAACGAAGTAAAAAAGCTAGGAGTGGCGGAGGCGCTGCCCGTTTCGAAGCATTTTTTTACCTGTTATCCCGGCTTATCGAAACCGAAGACAAGCTTCTTTCGTCGCTTCCTACAGCGTTGGAAAAGAAGGCTGGGATCCAGTCGTTCGAAAAGTTTAAATATATAAACACCGTCAACTCACTTGCCGGAGGCGACCTCACCAAATGGACTGAAATATTAAATATGCCATATGAGCGTGTATTAACCAAGCTGCTGCTCAGTAAAGCCGAAGCAGACTACCAGCGGCGATATAGTGAACTTATTAACGCGCAATAATGTTGGATCTTAACATTCTATTAAATCTAAAATCGTAAATCTAAATTCACAAATCAAAATGCCTATACGTAACCAAATCGAAGCTATCGTGCAAACCCTTAGCAATACTCCAACTTTTGTATGTGGCACGGTAAATGAACTCAATCAATTAGCCGATGATATCAATGCATTCCCCTGTGTGTTCATGTACCCTTTGCAGCCAATTGACGTGTCGCCACAAATAAACGGCTCTGTTGATAATACCTTTTCCGTGTATCTCGAATTTCTGTATAAGACAGGTTTTGATCAGTATACTTCCGACAATGAATTATATGTGAACCAGGCACTGTCGCTCGCTAACGAATTTATCGTAAAAGCTTCCCGGTATCGTGAAGGCGAGGGTCGGTATTTCAGGATCAAGGCCGGCGACCGTGCAAAATGCCTGCCTGTCTATAACAAGTTCGACGTAAATACAACTGGTGTAAACCTAACGATCACCCTGGCAACCATGTATTTTGAAGTATTTAACTGATAGCGTACCTTATGGAGAACCAGCAATTAGCTCAATTTCTTGAGACACTTAAAACCGACCTGATAAATACTATGCAGGCAAATGGCCGTTACGCAACCGGGCAAACGGCCCGGCAATTTATAATTACCGGCGATGAAAACAGCATGCAGTTGCAGCTGCCGGGATATACCCAAGTGTTGGAAACCGGCCGCGGCCCGACTGAAAAAAATGCTGCGGCATCTGATCTGCCTATGATACAACGCATAAAGGAATGGTGCCAGGCCAGGGGGATTCCGGATAAAGCTGCCTGGGCAATAAAAAAATCTATTGATAAAAAAGGCTATAAAGGAATAGCGGGTTTACTTTCTGAGCCGCTAGGCGACGAGAACATCAACCTTCGGCTAACCCAGGTAATGGAAAGTATAGCGGCTCACGTTAGTGAACAGATTGTAAAAGAGCTTAATGCTTAGCAATAAAACAACAACTGGTAATTTTTTATCAATTTTTTAACCATCATAACCACTTTAACTTTTACAACCAGCAACATGATAATAGCAAAAATAGGCCCGGGCAACACAGGTGTTACAGATACGAGGATAGATGGCGAGATCATTATCACTCTTTTCGATGCCGCTACCGGGCAACCTGTTAACGGCAATAATGTTACGGTAACTTATACCCAAAATATTAATGGCTACGTTACCGAAGGACAGGTGATTATTTCTGGCCAAAGTGCGTCCGTTTACCACGGGGAGATCAGCAACTCCGATCCTGCAAACTTCTTCTTCACAAAGTTTCAAATTGAAAATGTAAGTGAGGTGCCTGTTAGTGCCCCGCCGGTAAATTTTTGCGACTTAAAGATAAATTATGTTCACGTTGATAATCCTGAATCAGCCCCCGGTGCATCCGACGGTCAAATAACCGTCAATGCATCATCGAGCTACGGGCCAATTAGCTATAGCCTTGATAATGTCACATTTCAGGTATCACCAATATTTTCAGGTTTAACAGGCGGGTTAAAAACAGTTTACGTAACCGATCCGAATGGATGCAACAGTAATACAACCATAACATTGCCTGTACTAACCAGTTTGCTGGTTAGCGATGCCTCTGTAAACCTTGGTAACGGTAACATCTCAAGGTGGAACGCCGCTTTCAACCCAATTGTATTTACTTATCAACGGAAGGATTTTGAAGTTACAGCGGTGGAGCTTGATACGTTAAGCGGCAACGCTGCGGTATCAGCCGCCTGCGATACAGTTTTAATTGCAAACACCATCGCCGCAAATAACCGCGCAATAGCAAATGCCGCGGCGTTGGGTATCGTGTTGAATAATAACAATCCTGTTTATGTTTACTTAAGTACACCAGTCTACAGCGGTACTTTCAATGTTTCTGCTATCTCAAGTACCGGAAAGTTGGTCTTAGACACTCCGTTTGTTTCAAATGCAACCGGCTACATAAATATAAATTTATTAAGGCCTTATTATCAGATCCATACAAAAATTACTTATCCCGATCCCATCAGCGGGCAAACCAATTCTATTGTATCAACAAACCGGCCCGACAATACCGGACGGGTTAAATGTGATATCTCAAATTTTTTGCAGAGCCACCTGCATGCAAAGGATGGCAGCAATTTCTCACAGATAAATTATCGCGATACTGATCTTAGCGCCAGCTATCAGGTTGCCTATGCCGAATATTGGGATGGTAAATTAACTGCCAATCAAACGTTAACTTATATACCCATTGCTGACCCCTATTACGTTGTATACGCCGCCAAACAGCTCGGCCAGCGATATGGAGGAAACCTGGCCCAATTCGTGCCTTTCAAAACGGTAACTGATAATAGCCAGCTGGCACAATGGGTTACCGATTTTGCCGAACCCGCATATTCCAACGGCTATCCTTTTGATATTGGATTTATTTACAGCGATGACCTCGTTGGTCTGCAGCTATATTGCGAACTCACCCAACTCGATATAAATCGTGTTCCGCTACCCGGTGGGCCGCAAACCACTTATATTTTGAACGATGATAATTCGTGGTTATTAAATCAGGATGGCAGCAAACTTATTATAGCCAATCAAACTTCCTCAAACACGACCGTTCCCGGTCAGTTAGGGTTAAACCGGTTATTGGTAAATGAGAACTTCGATAGAGATGTTTATTATTTCACAATAATATTGAAATACAATGATCAGGGCGGCATTGCGCATCCGGTTACCCAAACACAAACTATTAGGGTTGACGACGCCGTTGACGAACAGTCTGTTTACTTGCGGTGGATAGGTTTGAGCGGAAGCTGGAACTATTACCGTTTTGTTTTTAACCAGGAAGTAACGTTGGATGTACAGAACGCCGTCATCATAAAAAAATACGTTTCCGACTGGGAAAATCAGGATGGCATCGAAGAGGTGATAGGAAAAAGCGCCGGCCAGAAAATAAAGGTAGTAGCTGAAGATATTTCAGTTTCGGACATTAAAGGCCTGCAATCCATTAAATACTCACCCAAAGTACAGATGTTGATAAACAAAAATCCGGTAAAATGGCAAACCATTGTACTAAATACTGCCACATTCACCGAATATGAAACCATTAATGGCCGGGCCCCATTCAGCGTAACCTTTAACCTTCCGGCAATCAATATTCAAACACAGTAGAATAACGCTTTTATCTTTTAATACTTTTAATATAGGCAATGGACCAACTCCAATTATATATTAACGATCAGCTCGTCGACTTGAGTGACGATCATCCTATTGCGCTTACCTTCCAGATCAATAACCTGGCTGATGTAAAAAACCAGCAGGGCAATACATCAAATCAGTTTAAATTGCCCCTAACACAACGGAACAGGCAGATACTGGGATTCCCGGATGACGTGGCATTTACTACTAATTTGCCCTATCAGAAATATCAGGCCAAACTTGTACAGGATGGTTTGGAAATTATCCCATACGGCATTGCCGAATTGAACGGGGTAGATCAGGGAGCCGCTAACATCACAATATTATCAGGTAATGTTGATTTTTTTGATGCTATCGACGGTAAATTATATGACATGGGCGATAGTACGAGCCAGTGGAGCAATTACGGCCAAAATTTGGTTTGGAAGCCTTACGATCATACCTGGGATTTAGACAACGTGGCAAATTCACAAAAAAAAAAGGATGGGTGGATTTGGCCTGTTGTCGATTACGGAGCGATTGACCCGGTGATCTTAAGTGATCCTATCGACGTTCGATACCAGCGGCCGGGATTCTTTATCAAAACAGCCATCGACTTGTTAATGAAATCTTCCGGATATAAAGCAACCGGGTCGTTATTGGCGGATCCGCTTTATCCACTGATGATCGCTCAATTTTCAAATGGAAGTTTTGAGCACGGTACCGATTACCAAAATCAGGTCGACAACAGGGGAATGAGTGCCGCCAATACAGGACAAATTGTACTGAACCACCCGAATGTAACCAATCCAGGTTCTCCTATCAGATGGGATTCTATCGTATCGGATGCATCGCACCAGTTTTTCGGAAATAATCTTTTCATTGCCAACAATATAAATAGCGTAACAATTACGGTAACCTTTCCCCGCGTGTTTTTACGTGGCCGCGTTACACCACAGGAACAATCAAGCAAGTTGTCCACTTATATTTATTATCGCGATCCTAATTTTCCTTCAACGCCTGATACCATTCTCAGCCAATATGATTTCTCATTTGACGGTCATGGCGAAAAAAAGGCTGGAAATCCATCGGGTTCAGATCCAAACGGGTGGACTCGGATAAGTGGCAACGGTGGCAGTATTGTGGGGAGCATCGATATTCTGAAGACCACAATTTCGGCTCAAACAACCCTGCCTAAAAATGGGGGCGTATACGTTGGGTATGTCTGGCATGGATTGACGCCATGTTATGCGGCCATTGATCCGGGATGCACTTTTATCATTAAAAGTGAAAATTCAACAGTTCAATTTGGTCAAACCGTGCAATGCGAACGGATATTCCCCGACATTTCACAAAAAGACTTACTGAAAGATACGTTTCAGCGCTTTGGTATCATTTGCCAGACCGATAATGCAAGTAAAACCATATCATTTAATTCGTTCAGAGACATTGTGAATAATATCCCCGTGGCAAAGGATTGGAGCAGCAAATGTATTGATCAGGGTAAACAGGTGTTATTTCAGTTGGGGAATTATGCGCAGATCAACCATATGAAATACCAGAACGATGACAACGTTCTGCCCTTAAAATTTGGCTGGTCACAGATCAATATTAACGATCAAACTTTACCGTCAAGCGCCGACTTACTTGTCAGCCCGTTTGCAGCTACGCTGAACAGGCCCTTTTATGGCGGAACGATCGCTCAGATTTTAATGATGGACAATACAAGCAGCAACAATAATTTTAGTATTAGTGTATCTCCGCGCATCCTTATCGATCAGAAATTGAATATTGGCCAGTTGGGAAAAACGGTTACGTTTACCGATGGCAACGGTAACAGCCGGGTAATCAATGACGTCATCAGCACCCCATATTTCTATAAGCCTGATGCCCCCGAACCAGCACCCGGCTATGGGCCAGGCTCACTGTTGTTCGATGATTTACGCAGGAGGTATTACCCGCAATTGGAGAAAATACTTAAACAAACAAAAAAGGTAGTGCGCTACATTTTACTAACCCCGCGCGATATTTTGCAACTCGACCTGCTTATACCGGTTTACCTGCGGCAGGATAGCGCTTATTACTACATCAACAAAATTGATGCATGGCGCAAGGGGCAGCCAACAAAGGTTGAGTTGGTAAAGCTGGATTGAGAAGTCTGTTTTAAACGATGATGTATTAACAATAAGAATTTACCAAAAGTTAATCTTAATATTTGCTTTTTTAATTGCCAATTTTTAAATTTACCAAAAACATTAGCAAAAATTAAAATGAAAAAAACCTTACTTATCACATTATTGCTAATCCCGTTTTTAGGGATGTCGCAAACAACAAAACCCATCGAAGGCTTTTTGGGTATTAAATTTGGCACCGGTATGGCAGCAGTGAACGCTGCTGTAATAGCAAAAGGCGGGGTTATAGATAAAGCAAAGTCCACGAAAGAGTCTGTTATTTTTAGAAACGTTAAACTGGGGCATAGGGAAGCCGCATCGTTTATTGTGAAGTTTGTAAACGATAAAGCTTATGAAGCCGATTTTCTCTTTTTACCAGGGCAGGATGCCAGATCGATAGAGTATTACAACGAACTGGTTAAAGATATAAATGACAATTATGGTAAAGGTGATTCACAGGTAACTTTTAAATCTCCTTATTCAGACAAGGACAGTGAAATGAATAAAATTGTTGCGATAAGAAGCGCGATGGCCGAATATAAAACATATTGGGAATCGAACGACAACTCTATTCTTGCCGAAATCACCGAGGATTTAACGGTTGATCTTATTTACCAAAACGACAAGCTTTTTAGCGAGGCCGAAGCAAAGCAAAAAGCAAAGGAAAAATCTGATTATTAATCATGAAACAAGCCCGGATCCGGGCTTGTTTTTTTATCATATTATGCCAAATGGCATTTTAAACATAATAAATTATGGCAGACGACATCAGTAAAAAAATTACCATCGGCGTAGATCTCGATACGGAAAACCTAAGCCAAAACATTTCTAATTTAAATAAAACGATAGACAGTCTTTTAGCTAAACAGCAGCAGCTAACTGCTGCCGGACAGCAAAACTCAGCGGCATTTAATAGCATTGCGTCGACTATCATCGGTTTTCAAAAGACACTTCAGGACATCAGTACGCAATTGGCTTCTGGTGTTTCATCACTAACCGCGTTAAGTACATCCGGTAAGATGGCTGAAAACTCCCTGTCGGCTTTGGCCGCGCAACATCAAAAAACCACGAAAGCTGCTGCTGAAAATTCTGTTAAGATAAAAGAGTTGACTGGCGGGTTAAATTCACTAAATAATTCCGCAACGCAGCAAAAAGGGAAGGTCGACGCAGCCAAAAGCGCAATCGATACTTTTTCAGACAGCTTGTCTAAAGGTTTTGCTGAAGCAACGCAATTTCACAACAGTATAACTGCAGCTTCGGGTGCACTAAGCGAGCAGGCAACCAGTGTAGCCAATAATAAAACAGCATTTGAAGGCCATAAGGCCGTTATGGATCATCTCAAAGCGTCGTTCGATGAGATAAAGGGTGTTTCTGGTGAATTTGGCCCCAGCCTGGAAGATGCCGCTAAAGGTTTTAACGTCATGAAAACGGGATTGGCTTTGGTTAAAGCCGGGTTTAACGGAGTGGGTGAGGCTATAAAAGCTGATGGGTTTGACTTTCTGTTGGAGGTTCTGCAGTTACTATTTGACTGGTTTATTAAATCTTCTACCGGTACCAAGGTGTTAACGGGTGCAATATCTGCAATTGGTGTCGTCGTAAATAAGGTTAAAACTCTTGTAAAAGCTTTTAGCGAAACAATTATCAACGCTTTTTCGCATCCAATCGATACCTTAAAATCGTTAGGTCGAACCATTCAGGAGAATTTAATCAATAGGTTCAGGGCATTTGGTGTAATACTGGATGGGATTATTCATCTTGATTTTAAAAAAATCGCAAATGGGACTATTCAGGCATTTACAGGGGTAACTAACGCTACCGATAAAATAACCCACGCTTTTAACGCGGTAAAAAAGGCGGCAAAGGATACGGCTAAAGAAATGGTAGGGGCATACGAAAATGGATATAATAGCGCCGGAAAAATTGTAGAGAACCATGAAAAGAAAGTTAACGCATCGAACAAAAGAATTAGAAGTAACAATAGGCGAAAGGTTCAAGTATCCGCTTCTCCGGCTTCGGCTGTAAAGGCCGATGCAGATGTTGTTAATACTACTGATAATGGGGTTGCTGGATCGCCGGTAACTGATGCTGGGGATAACAATGTTAGCGATACCGCAGACGCAAAAGAACTGGCTACAGTAAAAAAGACCGCAGAAGAAACTGTCGGCATAAAAAAGACTGCACTCCGGGAGGTAGAAGATTATGCGAAGAAATCCGCCGGCAAAATAGCTGCGAATGCAATAAATACATTGAAAGATAGTATTAAACAGCAAAGCGAAGCCAAGATTGCTGCTCTTGAAAAAGATAAAGCAAACGAGCTCAATAACAGCAGCCTAACATCCGCTCAAAAACTGGCTATCGAACAAAAGTACAAACAACGGGAAAATCAGGTAAAGGTTAAGGCTTTTAAGGAAGAGCAGGAAGTATCAATCGCACAAGCAATTATTAATGGTGCGCTCGCCGTTACCAAAGCTACCGCTCAAACAGGGGTGTTTGCTCCGTTGGAGATTGGTATTGTAATAGCCGAAACAACTGCTCAGGTAGCCAAAATTGCGGCACAAAAGCCACCGGCTTATGCTGCAGGTGGCTTTCATTATACCTCTGATGGCCGTGGCGGCGTGCTGTCGGGCTACAGTAAAACTGATAACACCACCGCTTTCCTACGGTCTGGCGAAGGTATTGTAGTATCCGAAGCTATGCAGGTACCCTGGGCGCGAAATCTGGTAAGTGCCATAAACGTGGGTTTTGGCGGCCGTGATTTTTCGATCGCAAATCCCGGCCGCGGGTATGCCGTTGGCGGTATATTTACGGACGGAGGCGATGCCAATCGCTATTATAACCAGCCGGTAACTGATCAAAAGAATCTGGCCAATACGATCGCATACCAAATGATCAATAATTTTCCGCCGGTGTATGTCGATGTCAAAGACGTAAACAACCAGCAGAATATTCTGGCGCAAACCATTAACAGGGTAAATCTTTAAGTGTGCGCTTAGTTTAACATTCAACTCTTTTATAATTAAATCCACCTAAATAATGGACATCAAACTCGCCAACACTTTATTTGACGACGGTATATTCTCTGCCCTTTACAAAGCCGGTTTTATAACCACCAAAGTTTTCGTTTACCGTGAAATATACCTTTGGGTACAAGCCCAGGTTAAAACACGCAAGATCACCAAAAACCAGGCTGTATTGGAAGCCGAAATAAAATTCGGAAAAGATGAGCGTACTATTTGGAGGGCGTTGAATAGCTTTCTGGATACTGACAAAGCAGTGTCACCAAATAACTAAACAATAGTTCTGATATTTGAATATATCAGGTGGTGGATAATCCGACCGGAACCTAGACGACTGACAAAGTAATGTCACCAAACCAAAAAACAATTATCCCGATCTTTGAATTATGCCAATCAGCATAAATATCACAACTGACAAAACACGGTCACCAACACGTTAACAAATTGTCCTGATATTTGTATATCCGATCATCACACTGAAATCAAGGGAATATTATTCCTTAATCACAGAACCAAATTCAAGCCAATAAATCTTTCGGACTATAAGAATCTCAACACTCAAATCAATATCTCACATCTAACCATGAGCTATAAAATATATTTATACGACACTGACACAGATTGCATAGGTTCCGGCAGCCTGTCATCATCATTTATTCAATCACAATTAGAGATGGCCGCAGGGCAGGACGTAGAAGTGCATATCAGCTCGGTGGGCGGAAGCGCGTTTGATGCCATTGCTATTTACGACTTACTTAAAAAATATCCCGGCAACGTCACAACATATGTCGACGCATTAGCAGCCTCGGCGGCATCAATAGTGGCCATGGGCGGCAAAACCGTTGTGATGAGCAAATACGCTTTGTTAATGATCCACAAGCCAATGGTAGGTTCGGGTGGCAATGCCGACGAGCTTTTAAAAGATGTGCAAATGTTAAATATTGTCCAATCGCGCCTCGCGCAGATATACATGGACAAAACCGGGTTGGACGGAGTTACGGTTAATAGTTTAATTAACTCCGTCACCTGGTTGTCCGCCGATCAGGCGCTCGATTTGGGATTCATTGATCAGGTAGAAGATTATAGCGCAGAAATTACCAACAGCGCGATAATCAAAGAATATGTAAATACAGCACCGGCATTTTATAAACGATACATCAATAAAATCTTAACCAAAAACAGCAACATGAACATCGAAAACAAAGAACTTATCGAAAAAACCACTTCGGTTTTGGATAAGATTATGAACTTTTTTAAGAAAGTGGTAAACAAACAAACCATTACAGACAAAGGCACATTACACCACTCCGGCGAACTCGACGAAGGCACCGAGGTTTACAATGATGAGGACATGACAACGCCGGCGGCCAGCGACTGTTACACCACAGCAAATGGAAGTAAGGTAGCAGTAAAAGACGGTCAGGTACAGAAAGTTACACCTGCACCGGATGCTGGTGAACCGGATGCCGACGATGATGATGACATCGCTACGACAGACAAATTTAAGTCGTCGAAAAAGCCGATGGATATTCAAAACAGGCTGCAATCTATTAAAGCAAAGCTGTACGCACAAAATGCGCTGCTGACTGAAGCAAAAGAAGCACTCGAATCAGCTAACATCCGCCTGCAAAAAACACGCGAAGAAATAAAAAACGAAATTAAATCAGACTTTACTCCGCCAACCGGCGGATCAAAACGCAGCAACAAAGCCAAAACCGAACCTGCACCGTTCTTCGCCCCTCAAACCACCCTCGCACAAAACGCAGTCCGAAAGGCTGTTGCCAGGTAGCAAGTAATAACTATCCATAAAATACTTGATACTAACTACCTGATACTCGATACTAAAAAATAAACCCACTCAAAAAACATGGCTCAATTTACATTTACAAACAACACCTATGCCGGCGAAGCGCTGGCCGGGTTTATGGCAAGTACGCTGCTGGAAGCTGATTCCGTAAAGCGCGGACTGCTCACCGTTATTAACGACGTAAAATCGCGCAAGGTAATACTCGATGTTGATGACGATGTCGTATTGCAGGACCCTTCCGGTATATTCAACGACCAGGGAACAACTGCTCATCAGAATGAAAGCTATCTGGACCCTGTTGTATACGAATTTATGAAGCAGGAACAATGGGATAAACTCATTCAATCCTGGGAGGCGCAAAGTCTTAAACCCGGTGCATTCGTGGACTACGAAGGGGTAGTCGACCTGTCTGATTTTATGGTGCAGCGCTATCTAACCAAAATACAAATTGCAAACGAGCGTTTGTACTGGCTCGGCAAGGGGTCAACTAAGGAGGCTACTTTTACTGCTCCGTTCACCGGATTATTGCCAACTATTGCTTCGGCTTCCGGCGTTTATAAAGTTGGCCTGGGAAAGCCGGCAACTTCCATGATCGCAACAGCGATCGATGCATCGGGAATTGTAACTGTATCCGATACGTCAACATTAGCAGACGGCGATGTTGTAACTATTACCGCTGTAACAGGCTCAAGTAAAGACATTACTAACGGAACACCGGGTATTTCTGTCCAGGGACAGTCCTATTTTATCCAGATAGCAAGCGCAACCACGTTTAAACTGGTACGTAACTACAATGAAGTAAACAGCCGCAAGGCAGCTACATTTTCAGGAACTTCCACCGCAGCAACCATAAGCTATATCAACGTAAGCAACGTGTTGTCGGTACTGGGAAGCGTATACGCCCAGCTCGATCCTGCCGACCGCATCCAGGACGATTTCAACCTGCAGGTGCCGTTGCATGTCGGATACGCTTTCGCACAGGCACAGGCAAACAAGGCGCTCAACGTTATTAATGCCTTTACCGATATGAAAAAGATGGATTACCTTGGTATTCCGCTCCAGATCATGAATCACTGGCAAGCCAACACCATTTTAGGCGCACGTTCGTCCAACTTGTTTTTAGGGGTCGATCTGTTGGGAGACGCCTCTGAGCTTTCAACAGTTTATATGAAGCCCTACACCAACGACAACGTAGTACGTATGAAGGCGCGTATGAAGGCGGCTGTAAATTTCAAGTTCGCTAACGAGCTATTCTATCTCAGTGCCTGAAGCAATTAGTGAGTTATTGATTTGGCGAATTTAGTACTTCACAAAATCAGTAATTCACTCATCACTAAGGAAACAAACAATTACCAAATCAATAATTCAACAATCAAATTCTCATGTCAATTTACAATAAAATAAATGCCGGCTTCAGTTTGGGAACAGTCTCGCCGGTTACAGCCGGGATCGAGGATGTAATATACATCTTTAACAAGGATGACATCACCCTTACTTACGATACCACAAACCCGCTCATTGTTACCGGCTTAACAGCTGTAAGCGCCGCGAAAATTTACAAGTTCGAGGGCACAAACAATAGTTTCAATACTATATCCAAACTCGCAAAAACGCCGGTCGGTCCGCGTTATACCGAAGAGATTGACTTTAACATTGCCGGATTTTCCGTTGAGGTTAAAGGGCAGTTAATGGCTATGGGCTACGGCCGGGTTTGTGCTATTGCAGTAAACAACTACAACTCCAGCGACTCGGCGGTCGAGTTATTCGGCGCTGTTAACGGGTTGATCTTAACCGATGCCGAACGCAGTGCAGCTGATGAGACATTAGATGGCGGTTACAAACTAAAACTCACCAACCCTGACAAACTAAGAGAACCTTATCCGCCGCGTGCAGTTTCGATCGCACCTACAAGCGGCCCGGCCACCTATTCCAGCACCATTGCTGCAATTGAAGCTTTGCTGGCAAGCTAATATGATCCGATGCTTTATATATCCACGATTTCATTAAATTTTAAGTCCCCCCTTTTGGGGGAGATTTAGAGGAGCCCCAATGACAAAAAAATATATTCTTAAACCTGGAAAACATCAGTTTGCGCCACGTTCACCTGCAGTTCATGAAGACGATAGCCTGGGTGATGAAGAGGCAGAATGGTACCTGCAAAGATACCCGCACATAGCAGGATTATTTTTGAAACGCCCAGACAAAACCATTGCCGAAGGCCCGGAAAAACAAACAAGGGAACTAAATGAATCAGTTTAGACAGCGCCATAGCAACAACTTCTCGCTGGCCCTATCACTATTTCAATAATCACTAATTCAATAATTAAATGAAGACCTACCTGCCACAAATAGAGCGGAGGATAATAGTACGCCCCAACCAAACCTTCGGCATACTTAACTACGACCTGGATAACGCTTATCCGCAACGCATGCTCGAACTGGTAGCCGCTTCGCCTACTGCTAAAGATTGCTGGAACAAACGCACTAAGTTTATCGCCGGCAACGGTTTTGAAACCCCGGCTTTGGGTAAGCAAGTCGTTAATCAAAATGGCTTAACCCTTGCTAAATTGTTAAAAGCAGTTGCTACCGATAAGGCGCTCTTCACGGGCTTTGGCATTCATGTAAATTACAATGCCAATTTTAAGATCTGCTCGGTAAACTATGTAAAGTTCGAAGATATCCGGTTAGGTGATACAGATTGTCCTGATACTGCTAACAAGTACGCATTGTATTCAGATTGGGGCCGGAAAACCTGGAAAAACATCATGCGCAGCAAGATAACCTTTCTCGATAAATACGATACTGATAGAGAGGTTATAAAAAATCAGGTGATAGCCGCCGGGGGTTGGGATAATTATAAAGGTCAGTTGTATTATTTCAATCCCGAAGTAGACGATTATCCTTTGATCGAAGCCGATTCGGTATGGGAGGATTTTGAAACCGAGGCCGGAATAAAAATTTTCAATAATAGGGAAGTGACGACCGGGTTCCTACCCTCGACGATGCTTTTCATGCCGGCGCGCCGCGAAGAGGCGGATAACAGCCGGCCTGACAGTGAACAATTGCCATACACGAATTTGCCATCGCAATTGGAAAAAGACCTCGGTTCGTTCCAGGGAGCAAAAAGCGCGCAAAAGATCATTGTTATTGAGTACGAAGACGAAAATTCAAAACCCGAATTCAAGCCTTATTCAATTCAAAACAATGATAAGCTTTTTGAAACAACCGAACGGTCGGTTGAATCCCGTATTATAAAAGGATTCTCCATACCAAAGGAACTCATTAATTCCGACGGTGCATCCGGTTTGAGCAATGGCGGCGAAAAAAAGGAAGCCATTCGCGAATTTAACGACAATACCGCGCCCGAAAGGCTGGAACTGTCGGAAGCGTTTGCCGAAATATTTGACAACTACTACCAGGATATAAATCCCGAAGGCAACTGGAATATTTTGCCGGTTCCCGCAAACGTGTCCGACGATATAAATGGTATTAAGGCTGGCGCCAGCATAAATCAATTGCTTTTAGCTGATATACCCGCCGAAAACAAAATCGCAACACTGGTTTACGCCTATGGTTTCAAAACCGCCGAAGCCGAAGCAATGTGCTTGAGTGACGCGGGTTAATCAATTACTCCCGCTTAACCTATCAACCATTCTCCCAATCAACTTAATCAACTAACCAAATGAACACCATTTATTTGATCAGCCAGTCCACGTTCCAAAACTTCGAAGATATATCCGTGAATATAAAACCCGAACGGCTGAATGTCTTTATAAAAAAAGCACAGGATCTCGACCTGAAACCCTTCCTGGGACATGCCTTGTATTATGATTTTATACAGAATTTTAATAACGATGGCACTATAAAAGATACCGCACCCCAGCCTTACAAAGACCTTTTCACTGGAAGCGAATATCTTGATGATTACGGGCACATCGTATTATACGAGGGATTACTGCCAACGCTGATATACTTCACATTCGCCCGTTTTATTGAGGCCGATGCAGTACATTATACAGCAACCGGTCCCGTGGTCAAACATCATGACAATGGCGACCCGGTAGCGCCAAAAGACATCGTAAAATTGGTGCAACAACAGCGTAGCGTTGCCAATGCGCATGCCAACGAGGTTGAAAAATTTCTTTGGGATAACAAAGCCGATTTTCCGCTGTGGCGTTACAACGGGAAAAACAAAAGCAGCAGGCAGGCAGGCCCGCGTATCCGCAGCATTGACCGAACCATTTTTGGCTACCCACCTGGCTACGACTCTTCCAGCGCAAACAGCTTTCTTCCCATCACCGAATTTATGAACTAACGCCACTATTAAATCGGCGCCATTAATTCAAATCGGTGAAATCATTCCTTAATCGGTGAAATCAAAAAACCATGTCAGATAAAAAAATCAGTGAATTACCAATAGCCACGTCCATTGGCGCATCAGATATTTCGGTGTTGGTTGATTCGGGAACAGACTATCAATATACCTTCACGTTACTGCTGCAATTCCTTGAAGCTAATCTTGCCACAGGCGCTAAAATTTCTTTCGGTACAATCTTACCGCAAAATACATCAGGTAGTAACGGGGACGTATTCATAAATACAGCAACAGGTTCATTCGCCCAAAAAATATCAGGCACCTGGACGGTTGTTTATACATTGCCCGCTGCCAATGCTGCAGATGGCACATTATTATATGGACCTGGTATGCCGGGTTCATTTACAGGCAAAAATGGCGACAGCTATATCAATACCTTAACCGGTATATTTTATCAAAAATCGTCAGGCGCCTGGTCACAGGTATTTTCAATGGCAACCGGGCCGCAGGGGCCGCAAGGCGTTGCGGGAACCAATGGCACAAATGGCTCTAACGGAAACACAATATTATTTGGGAGCAGCGATCCGTCAAACAGCGCCACAGGTGTTAACGGAAATTTTTATATCAATACAACACACTATACTATTTTTGGGCCCAAAACTTCAGGCAATTGGGGAAGCGGGGTATCACTCCTTGGCGTTGGCTTGGCAGGCGGAGGAACGGCAGGTCAAGTATTAGCCAAAGCCGATGGCGCAGACTTCAATACGATATGGCAGGATAATTCCTTCGCCAACTTATCCGGCCAGCCTGCAGATAATGCTAATCTTTCTAATGCTTTAGGTTTAAAGGCTCCGATCGCCTATGTAGATAGCCAGGATACGGCGAATTTAACAACAGCCAAAACCTATGCCGATAGTTTGCTGGTTTCTGTTTACAAAGATTGCGGCAACTGGGATGCGTCCGCCGGAACGTTTCCGACTACCGGCGGTTCAGGCACAGGCGGCGCTATAAAAGCGGGCAATGCATTTGAAATATCCGTTGAGGGAACTATTTCTGGTGAAACATTTGATATCGGTGATACGATACGCGCATTGGTGGATTCACCCGGGCAAACCTTTAGCAACTGGGCAACCAGCGCTTTCAACCAGCAGCAGGCAACTGAAACAAATCGCGGAACAGCAAAAGTTGTTACCCAAACTGTTATACAAACCGAAACAAGTACCGACGATCAGGCATTTGTAACCGCCAAAAAGTTTTGGCTCGGCTTGTCACGCTTCGTCGCCATAGCTCAAACCATAGCAGGCAACTGGAATTTCACCGGCACATTAAAACAGGGCGGAAACGCGGTCGAATCGCAAAACAATAAAGATGCCAATAGCGGCTACGCCGGCCTTAACAGTTCTGGCAATTTTAACAAAACAAGTGATAATTTGCTGGAGGGCAGTACAAATCTCTGGTTTACGGCGTCGCGCGTTTTGGCGGTGTTGCTAACCGGTATTGGTTTTTCAACAGCAACGGCCGTCACCGCTGCAGATAGCTTACTTATTGCACTCGGTAAACTTCAGGCACAGATTACTTCGTTATCAGGTAAAATATTGCCTGCTGGCGGCTCGGCAACCCAGGTATTGGCCAAAATAGATGGCGCCGATTTTAATACCCATTGGGTTGATGCCACCAGCGGGCCGGCCGGCCCAACAGGCCCTGCAGGTCCGACCGGCCCGGCTGGATCAACAGGTCCGGCAGGCCCCACCGGAGCAACTGGCGCTACCGGACCGACTGGGCCAACTGGCCCGGCAGGTCCGGCCGGTATAGACGGATCAACTAAAATAGCCTATAACTTCTTTCAAACCACATTATAATGAATAGCTCATCAAACACAACCTCATTTTCCACACTAACGCAAACCTACCCTATGGCAGTAATAGCGAGCGGCGTTAGTGCAAACACAGATACTTTAATAGCAACCGGCGGCACCAATGCAAGTGTTATTACCGATATTTTATTTAGAAATCTTGACGGAACGAATGCGAGGGTTTATGACATAATCATTTGCGCTACGGGGTCAAACGGAACAAATGGGTTTCAACGAACACAAATAACAATTCCTGCAAATTCAGGAAACAACGGGTCAACATCTTTGGCCTCGCTGGCCGCCCTCGCACCGCTATTATTTGATCTTGATTTAGCGGGAAACCGGGTGATTACCCTTGAAAGTGGCATTTCTATCTATGCGCGAAACATTGCCGCCACAACCGCACAAATGGTCATAATGGTTAAACAAAGAAATTTCTAAAAAGCCGGATCGTCATTCCGTTAAATAACTATAATTCGAAAAAATGATCAGCGCAATTAATACATCCCCGTTTCATTTAATATTTACCAGGAAATTAAACACCTGGTATAGTATTAAGGATGGCAGCTGGAGCGATCCTAATACATGGATGAGCAATGCGCTCGATAAAAAACTTACGCTTTACCCTCAGCCAGGCGATAATGTGTACATACACCACAATGTAAATCTCGATATGGATAACCAGTCGGTTACAGGACTATATGGGGGCGGGATGTTGGTTTTTGGGTTTGTCAACAGAACATTCACAATTAACAGTGTATTGAATATGAGTGGCGGGATGGATATGAGTAGTGCTATCCATAATTTAATTCTAAACGGTTACACAAATTCGGCTGGAAATTTTATAGGCGGGACAAATGGCACGGTGGTTTACAACGGGACATTTGATCAGGCGATTATGCAGGCAACATACTGCAATTTAATTATAACCGGAACCGGGAAAAAATATTTACAAAGTAGTATCTCGACTACGGGAAGCTTAAAGGTAAACGGAGTAGGTTTTTTTGAACTGGGGAATTATAATCTAACTATCGGGGGCCAAACTATAATAACGGGGGCAATCACCAGCTTACCTGCAACATTGTCAAAAACAGGGTCTGGAACAGTACTGTTTGTAGGGTTGTTTACGCTCGCCAACAATCCGTCCGCTGTTAATTTTACAGGAAATCCAACTCTAGAGTTCCAAGGGGGTATAGCATTTAAAAACGATGCAATAGCGACAAATTTTGGAACTGGCACCCTCAATTTTACAACAAACAATCAAACCCTTTCATTATCAAACGGTGGCTCAAATCCAGTTTCAGCTACCGCTTATATCCATGTCACAAATTCAGTTGTTAATATTGTTGGCGCAATAACCGTGACAAGTAATGCACAATGGCTTGTATTTGATGGTGTAGTTAACGGTACTCTTTCCAGCTCCACCTTAACTAATAATGGACATTTGTTATTCGGAAATTCAGCTTTGTCTATGACAACAGGTATATTTAATTATAACACACCCGGAACATCATTAGGGTATATATTTAACGGTGATTTTACACTTCCCTATACAAGCTATCAGCAGTTGATAATAGAGGGAACAGGAACAAAAACACCTCCATCTAGCGGAACCTGGACTGATTTATATATAGGCATTAAAAATGTCGGAGGATTTAATTTATCAGCAAATACATCAGTGTCGGGGAACATTTACATACGAAGCGGTAAATTGGAGTGTGGTACGTATAATTTATCCGTTACTGGAACAACTTCGTTAAATGCGTCGACATCAATATTTTCCAAAACCGGAGCAGGAAGTCTTTTATTTACAGGGACGCTTAATAACTTTGTTGGAGGTGGCACAATCGCCTTCACAGGAAACCCCACAATTGAACTGCAGGGCGGCCTATACATGAAACGAGATGGGTTTTATAATTTTGGAACAGGGGATATGAGTTTTACTACCAACAATCAAACTGTTCAGTCAGAAAATGCAACATATCCAGACTCATCTTTTAAAACAGCAGTTGGCAACATCATAATATCTGGCCCAATAACGATAACATATAGTTCCTCAATGTGGATAGTAAATGGCACTCTGAACGGTACTACAGTCGCTTCAACATTTGTTAATACTGGTTATCTGCAATACAAAAGTGCCCAACAACCCATGCAAACGGGGGTGTTTTCTACAAATAGCGTAATTAATTATTTTGAATATGGGTTGAATGGAGACCAGGATATAACACCAGGCACTTATAGATATTTAATATTATCTGCTGGTGGGTCTAAAAAGCTTTTGGGCAATGTTTCCGTAATTAATACTTATAATTTAAATTCTCCTGCAACACTTAATTCAAACGGTTTCGCTTTAACTAATCCATAATGACAAGGGATTGATTATAAACAATATACCGAAGCCGATAAAAAAGCCGCTTCGGTTACTTTTCTAAAAACTATTTACCCTAATAACTCACTACCAATAAAACCAAATGAAAACTTCATCATTATTCTCCCTGGACTTTCAAGACCTGGGGAAGGGCCTTTTAGTGGCCATCGGCGGCGCGATAGTCGCAGCAATCCAAACTAGTGTACAAGCAGGCACACTAACCTTTAATCTAAAGACAATTGCCAGTGTTGCTTTGGCTGCAGGCTTATCCTACCTGGGCAAAAACTTTTTTACACCGGCCAAAACGGTTACGCCGGCCAGTTGATTTTTAATCATTAACACAATTTTATATGCAAATAAGTGAACACGGATATCAAGTGATCAAAAACTTCGAGGGGTTGCGGTTAGCCGCTTATCGCGATATGGCTGGAATTTGGACCATCGGTTACGGATCAACCAGGTACCATGACGGAAAAAAAGTGAAACCCGGCGATAAATTGGCCAGCGAGACCCAGGCCGATGCATTATTTAAAAGTACACTCGGCCAGTATGAAAATGCAGTAAATGAGTTCGTTAAAACGCCGATCTCACAAAATCAGTTTGATGCACTGGTCTCCTTTGCATACAATGAAGGAACGAGTGCCCTGAAAGATTCAACTTTATTGGCCAGGCTTAATGTAAAAGATTATCAGGGCGCAGCTGCTCATTTTTTGGCCTGGGATAAAATTACCGACCCAAAAACCGGCGAAAAAGTGGTTTGTGACACGCTCGTGCAACGGCGAAAAGAAGAGAGCCAATTATTCTTATCGGGCAGCACCGCTCATCTAACAGCCTAATAGTATGACAGCCATTGAACACAGAGAACTAAAGGGTATAACGGTTAAGAATATAGTGGTGACGGTTTTCAGCACAGCCAGTATAGTGGCCTCAGTTATCACAACGTACTGTAATTTAAAAACAGATATCCGGGAAGTTAAGCTTTCGCAAGAAACAGAAACCCGCATTAATAATATCCGGATTAAGGTGCTCGAGGATCAGGTTATGATACTCCAGAAACAGCTGGCCAATATAAAATACTCAGATAAAGAGATTTTGTGGCCTCTGGAAAATTCTACAGCTACGACCAGCGCACATCATACTACAAAAACCGCATTTACGAATCGGTGAAATCCAAATAAAATCAGTGTAACTAAGCGGAGCGGCTTCATGAACACCATTGAAGAACAAATACTAACGTGAATAATCAAAAAACAATAATTATGCGCTTAAAAACCTTTATCGAAAAAATATGGGCAGGAGTGGAAAACCTGTTCGCCAATATCCCTTCAGAAATGAAGACAGCCATACATATCGGCGTAGCTGTCACAGAGAATCTAAAAAACTTCGTCGACTCGCCGGCCGCCGATATCTTGACAGCTATAATCCCCGGTGAAATAGATGACCGGGTTAAAGAGTTGCTCCGGGCAAAATTACCGGCTATTTTAACTGAGCTTAAGCTGGCCGACAGTTGCAGCGGGCTAACAAATCCATCAGAAATTACAGCTTGCGCAGTAAAAGTTTTACAGGGATTGAGCGGCGATACAAAGAGCGCGTTTCTGCATAGCCTGTCGATAATGATTTCTCAAATAGCTTCAGACAGAAAATTATCTTGGAGTGACGGCGTCACCATCCTGGAATGGTACTACCAAAATGAGTATAAAGCTGCTGCTTAATTAGAAGAGAAGTGCCCGGAACGAGATTCGAACTCGTACATCCTTGCGAATGCCACCCCCTCAAGATGGTGCGTCTACCAATTTCGCCACCCGGGCTTTTATTTAGTCAAAAGTCTTAAGGCCGGAGCCCAAAGTCAAAACATGAACTTGGGACTCTAAACTTAAGACTTTCGACTTAGAAGGATGTGCCCGAAGAGAGACTCGAACTCTCAAGAGACAATTCTCAACGGCTTCTGAGACCGCAACGTTTACCAATTTCGCCATCCGGGCATTGTTCAGTGCCAAATACTATTTGACAATAACAAGCGTGCAAATATAAATTTTTAAAGTATATGCTTTTGAATAAATATTAAATCATGTTTGCATTTGGCTAAAAACGATGTAAATCGTAATTTAGAAAACCAATTAGCGCGCATGTCAAAAAAACTAACCTGCCTTCTTATAGCAATAAGCTGCTGTTTTACAGCCCTGGCACAAAAACCTGATGCTATACTTGGCAAATGGACCAGTGCCACAGGCGAGGCCCAGATCCTGATCTATAAAAAAGGGGACAAGTATTTTGGTAAGATCGATTGGTTAAAATATCCCAATGATGACACAGGTAAGCCAAAAACGGATAAAAAAAATCCGGATAAAAATTTACGCACCCGCCCGGAACTTGGCCTTGAATTGTTAAAAGACTTTACGTTTGCCGGCGACGATGTGTACGATGACGGCACTATTTACGATCCCAAAAGCGGCAAAACCTACAGCTGCAAAATGACTGTCAATGGGTCTAAACTGAAGATCAGGGGGTATGTGGGTATATCGCTGCTTGGTCGTACCGAAATATGGACGCGGGCTAAATGAAAAATATCTTTACAGCCTTTGCAGTCGCCTTAGGGTTATTACTTACCTCAAATATTAAGGCACAAACTATTATCCCGTTAGAGCAAGGAAAAGCAACAAGCATCCGGGGATTGTCTGTGGTTAATGATAATGTGGCGTGGGTAAGCGGCAGTAAAGGGCATATAGCAATTACCCGCGATGGCGGTAAAACCTGGTCGTGGCAGCAGGTCAACGGCTTTGAAAATGCTGACTTCAGAGATATTGAAGCCTTCTCGGATAAAGAAGCTATTATTATGAGTTCAGGCACACCGGCCTTAATATTGAGGACGATCGACGGCGGCGAAACCTGGCAGGTAAAATATCGCAATAACGATACCGCATTTTTCTTAGATGCGATGGATTTCTTTGGTCGCAGTAAAGGATGGATACTTGGCGATCCGATCAACAATAAATTTCTTCTCCTGCTAACGTCAAATGGGGGAAACAGCTGGGTTCCGTATAATAACACACCTGCGGCTTTACCCGGCGAGGCTGCTTTTGCTGCCAGCGGTACCTGCCTGCTTACCTCAGTTCATGATCTGTTAATTGTTAGTGGCGGCACCCGTGCTGATCTGCTTACGGCAAACTTCAAGCACAAACAGTGGCGTACCACGCCTCTTCCTCTAAAACAGGGTAAAAGCAGCCAGGGTGCATTTTCAATAGCAACTAATAGAAAAGGCTTAGTTGTTGTTGGTGGAGATTACCAGTATGATAAGCAGCCTGATTCTACCGCCTGCTATTCAACCGATTGGGGATTAACATGGCATTTGTCCGGTACGCCCCCTGCTGGTTTCCAATCCTGTGTCGAATATATCCGGCGTGAAATATTTGTTTCAACCGGCACGCCGGGCAGTAATATAACCCTTGATGGTGGTAAAACATGGAAAAAAATCGACGATACCAGCTATAACGTTTGCCGCAAGGCAAAACACGGAAAGCTTGTTTTATTTGCAGGCAACGCCGGCAAAATAGGTATTTTGAAAATGTAGATTGCTGACTTTTAATGATTTAAATTGGCTTAAAAATAAAAACAAATAAGCCTTGCACACAAATCGGAATACTCCTATATTTGCACCACTTTAAACGGAGCGTTAAAGGATGATTCCGTAGCTCAGCTGGTAGAGCATAACACTTTTAATGTTGGGGTCCTGGGTTCGAATCCCAGCGGGATCACATTTAGACCACCAAACTAAGATAAGTCTCTTGCAAAAGAGGCTTTCTTAGTTTAGAACGCACCCTTTGCCTGAAACGAAAGCGATTTTAACATCGGAATATTTTAAACATTGTATAATTCCCCGATGTAATCCCCTATATTGTTGAACGTTTCACAATGGGATACCATGCATCACTGGTGGTTGCCTGGTGTTTATTAATGCATGGTTAAGCATCTGGTCCTCGTATTCTCTTTTTAACCTGACGAAATTATTGCGGGGCCTTACCCCTGCAAATGACGAGAATTTACCGGTACTAATGCTATCGCACAGTGATGAAACAACTCATCTGCGTCGGCACAAAAGGATGTTTTTCATAAGGGAAGAAATTTTAAATAATAAGAATAAAATACTTACCGGGTTTTTATCAGCACCGGCTGTAAATGTTTTCAATATCTTTGGCTCTGTATGGCCAAAAAACATCTGTTGCTTCTCATTATTTTTCTCACCTGTACAGTAACAGCAAGGGCAAATTTTAATTTCAACGCCAACTGTATTGATGCCTATAAAGCCATTTATAGTTTCAGGATAAACGAGGCCAAATTGCTCATTCAAAAGGAAAAGGAACAGAACCCCCAAAACGGGATCATCGTATTGCTGGAGAATTATATTGATTATTTCAGCTTACTGGCGTCGGAAAGTAAAACTGATTATGACAGGTTAAAGGATAATCGGTCGGCAAGGGTTTCGGAACTGGAAAATAATGAAAAGAACTCGCCGTATTATCTTTTTTCACAGGCAGAAGTATACCTCCAATGGGGATTGTTAAAAGCGAAATTTGGCGATTATTTTTCATCCTCAATGGATTTAAAAAAGGCCGCAAGTCTTCTGCGCGACAATGCCCAAAAGTATCCTGACTTTTTACCCAATCAAAAAAGCATTGGATTGATCAATGTTATTTTTGGCGCGATACCTTCAAATTTAAAAAGTGTAACGCGCTTTTTAGGCATGAGCGGAAATGTGCAGGGAGGCATTAAGCAATTGGAAGAACTGAGAACTGCGCTGCCGAAAACGAAATACAGTTTTTATAAGGACGAAGTGATATTCTTTCTCTGCAACATTGATATAGACATCCTTCGCAACAAAAACAACTACGCTAAACTGGCTTCGTACCTGGCCGGTATGGAAAACAATGGGTTGCTGAAAGTTTACCTGCAAGGTTATGTCGCATCAAAAACCGCACATAATGATGCGGCTATAAGTTTCCTGGAGGCGGTGCCGAAATCGAACCAATATTTGGATGTGCCCACGATATATTACCTGCTGGGTAACGCAAAATTAAACCGCCGGGATAACGATGCCCCGGTTTTCCTGAATAAATACATTAAAGATTATAAGGGCCGGAACTATTTAAAGGATGCCTATTTGAAGCTCGCCTATTTTTATTTGCTTGAAAACGACGTAAAAAGATATGACAGCTATTTAAAATTGGTACGTAGCAAAGGATATACTTTTGATGAAAAAGATCAGCAGGCTTTAAGAGAAGCAAATGATAACCGGCCGGACACAGACCTGTTAAAAGCGAGGTTTTATTTTGATGGCGGATACTACAACAAAGCATTGGCCGAAATAAAAAACAAGGATGAAAACGACCTTAAATTACCGCGCGATAAAATTGAGCTTTTTTACAGGCTAGGCCGGATCTATGAGAAGACGGAAAAACTAAATGATGCTTTGGCTAATTATCAAAAGGCAATTAACCTGGGCAAAACATCGGGGTATTATTATGCGGCCACTGCGGCAGTTCGAATTGGCAATATTTACGAGCAGAGGGAAGATTTTAACCGCGCAGCCAATTTTTATAACCAGGCCATTAATATGAAGAACTTTGAATATCAAACCGGCATTCAGAATGAAGCAAAAGAAGGATTGAAAAGGATAGGCCGTTAAATTAATTCCCCGGCTCTTTGGTAAAACGGATGTTGTTTTGAATGGCCTGCAGGTGGTGCTCATTTACTTGTTGCTTCAACGCCTCGAAATTGAATTCGCGATTTGTTCCGCAATCGAGCATATTGAAATACACGGAGGGTTTCAGGCTTTCGAAGTATTCAGTCAAAATGCTGCACCATATCAGCTGGCAATCGCCTTTAATTTGGGGAACGAGGGTATTAACGCCTTCTTTAAATTCAATATATCTCACATGCTCCGACTCTAAATTGCCCTGTGGATAAAAGAGCAGCAGGTTCCCCGGTTCGGATAATATTTCTGCGGCAAAACGCAGGCTTTCCGCAACGGAGCGCGGACCGGGGGCAATCGAAAAAGCGCCGATATATTTTAGCCACCAATGCTTTTCCATTTGTTTTTTTAAGGACATGATGTAAAACCCTTTCAAAGGCTGCTTTTTATGAATCCCATACAGGGATAAGTAAATAGCCCATACCCCATCCCAAAAACTGAAATGATTGCACATGAGCAAATAGGAGTGGCCTGGCTTTATTTCCACTCCATTGATGATCATTTTATTAAAGCGCCGCCGGGTGATCCAGCTTGCAAACATTGCCGCCTTTTCAAGCACGTTCATCGGAAGTGGCTTTGCTTTTATCATGCTAACAAGGCTGATAGTTTTGATGCAAAATTTTGATTGATCATCTCGTGGTTATCATCCAGAATAATCACTTCTGCATGTTTTAATTCAGGAATAAAAGCGTTACCTATTTTTGGCGGATACATTTTATCATTTTTACCAAATATAAAGATGCTTCTTATATTTTCGCCCGCAAGCGCTTTTAATAAACGAGGCTGGTTGGTTTCTAAAAAACGGAGATAGGTGAAGCAGGCATAGAAATTAAAGCGTAATTCTTCAGTGCCGAATTCCTTGCTCAAAATATCATACCCAACCTGGTCCAGTAATGTAAGGGTCTTACCCAGCTTAAGCATGGCCAGCAGCGCCTTTTTATTGAGTGCTAATTTTTCTAAAATTTTATTGCCAGTCCTGCTTTTGCTGAAATAGTTGGTGAGCAGCCCCGGGTTTAAACAAGACGGGGCTACGGCGATGTATTCGTCGATCCTTGAAGCCATTTCTTCCGTAATGGCTGTAGCATAGTGCGTTCCCATTGAATAGCCGATCACCGAGAAGCGGTTAATTTCTTCAGAAACGCAGAAGCAGGCAATCAGATCGGCCAGATCTTTTTTGGTTATCCCTTTTTTGACGGCCGTTAAACTTTGATCCTTTAGTTTGGTTTCTTTATGGAAAAAAAGGTCGAACCCATAAAATGTATATCGTGAGGCCAGCGGGCCGGCTTCGAATAGCTTAAACTGTTTGCCGTGCATGCCATAACCGTGGAAGCATAACATTTTTTTTGGGCCGCTGCCAAATTTGTAGTAGTGAAGCTGTACCAGTTGATTTTCAAAATAATGGCTGGTCATGGTCATTCAGCAATTTGAATAAAGGCCACTGCCCAAACGTAGTCGCCATCGTGTGAGATAGATAAGCTTATTTGAAATTTGTCGGGGTTTTGGTGAAAAATAACGTTCGGCTTGCCCGCAGGCTTTTCGCGGATTATCTCCACCCTTTTCCAGGAAATAGGCGACGGATCCAGTTGCTTTAGTGCTTTATAAACAGCTTCTTTTGCTGCCCAGGTGGACGCATATCGCAGTAACGCGTCATCAAATAAATCGCAATAGGCTGTTTCGCCGGGGGTATAAACTTTCTGCTTAAACAGATTGGTAAGGGATGTTTTGAACGACGGTATAAAAACAAGGTCGTTACCAACGGCAAATTTTTTGTCGGCGGCAATGGTATCAACTGTGCTTAATATTTCACTATTCATCAATTGCCACCCCCATTATATTAAACCCTCCGTCAACAAAATGAATATTGCCGGTTACTTTTTTTGAAAGATCGGAAAAGTAATAAAGTGCGGCATCGCCTACGTCGCCGGCATCTATATTGCCAAGCGGAGCTACGACCTTAGTTGCTTTCCGCAATTTACGAACCCCGCTTATTCCGCCTGAAGAGGTGGTCATGACCAAACCTGCGGAGATGGCATTAACCCGCACATTTGTTCCCCTGAAATGACTTGCCAGGTACATCATTATATTTTCGAGCGCTGCTTTATTTATGCCCATGCCCGCATAACCTGGTATCACTTTTTGCGAAGCATTATAAGTAAGCGTTACAATTGAGGCATTTTTCGAGAGCAGCGGTTCGGCTACCCTGGTGATCCTTAACAGCGAATAAGCGCTGATATTAAAAGAATCTACCAGGTCGTCAAACGGGATATCCAGGTACGAAGGGGCGGCATCGTTGCTGCCGGGGAGGCTGTAACACAGTACACGTTCGTTGCCGAATGCCACACCATGCAAAATATAATCGATCGGGCCCAAGCCAGTATACACATGTTTTAAAAATGTAGTTACCTGGTCCTCATTTCGTACATCGACCTCCATAGCAAACCGGGTGTCCATGCCGAATCTTTCCATTAAGAAAAGCACTTCACTTTTTGTTTCGGGCATACAACTAAGCGCCACTTTGCACCCTGACTGATGAAGTTTTAATGCAACATCCCATGCGATGGAACTATCATTCCTGACACCAAAAACTACCGCTACTTTACCCTGGTTGTTTATCATGACCTGTCGTTTGATACAGAAATAGCGCTGTTGGTACCTCCAAAGCCATAATTAAGGCAAACAATGTTATTGATATCTTTGGCAAAGCCCTGCTGCGGAATTAAATTGCGGTAAGCCGCTAAAGGTTTTTGCGGCCCGGTCCAGTTATCTGATCTCTGAAAATTTTCCAGTTCCGGGTTTAGTGTTACCGAGTTGAGGCAGGGCAGCACTTTTTGTTCTTTGAGCATCAATAAAGCGGTAATAAATTCTACCGCGCCGGCTGCGCCCAGCATGTGACCGAACTGCGATTTGGGTGCAGAAATGTGGTACCCGTCCTCGCCCAATACATCTACCACGCTCAATAATTCAACTGAATCGCCAACAGGTGTTGATGTACCATGAACTTTAACCACATCGGGCCTCAGGGTTGAATTTCCCATTAATCCTCTCCACAATCTTTTTTGACCAGCAAAAGAGGGGAAAAACATATTGCCATCACCATCCGAATTGTTGAAATAATTATCAATCACACCTAAAATATTTGCACCCCTTGCCTTTGCCTGTTCATACTCTTCAAGCGCAACGATGCCGCAACCAAAGGAACATACAAACCCATTCCTGCTTACGTCAAAAGGCCGTGAGCTTTCATCCGGGGTGAAGCCGCGGCTCAGCACCTGCATCGCGTCAAAACCTATAAATGTTTCAAGTGATGTTCCTTCTACGCCACCTGCAATAACACGATCCTGTACACCGAATTTTATGAGGCGATAGGCGTAACCGATATTACCAAGGCCGGTAGCACAGGCCGAGCCTATTGATTCGCAAACGCCCTTGTTTTTGATCAGGCACGAAACATTGGCAGCATCCCGGTAAACCATAGCCCTGTCGACAGTATGGGAGCCTGCCACACGGGATTTTCTATTTAATTCAAAAAAGTTATGCCAGGCCGGCCGTAGAATGACATGCCCCGCGCCGCCCGACCCTACAATTACGCCGGTTTGCTCTGATTGCGTTTCGGATTGGTTCCAACCGGCCATTTTAATGGCGTCCAAAGCGCCGAACATGGCCCAAATACTACCTAAATCAGCCGTAGCTAGATTGCCATCTGGTATCCTTCCCAGTGTATCAATATATGTTTCGGGGTAGCCCTCAGCAAGGGTAGAGTAAACGGCTTTCAGCCCTGTTTCGGCTTCGGTGATAAAACCGGAAACAGTTGAGCGGATATTTTTACCATGAGAAAGGGCCACGCCCCATTCCCTGATGAGGGATTTATCAGAAAATAATTTATCATTAAAATCGGCCAGGTCAGAACAGCAGGGGAATACACCGCCCATACCTACAACTGCTACTTTTCTTTCCGAACCAGGCATCGTTACTCTCTTTCTTTAGCTTTAATGATGAGGTCAACAAAATCCTTAACCGTTGAGCCCAAGCCATCAATATCATCATCATCAAACTCGACCCCAAATTTTTGTTCGGCCTTGGCGGCGATGTTTATCATTTCGGTTGACGGGGTATTTAAATCTGTAACGAAATCGGTGTCTTCGGTTATACCCGTCAATTTTTCGGGAGATATGGTCCTGATTGTTTTTAAAATATCTACCAAGCCATCGATTACCTGTTGTCTTTCCATGTGTTTGTTATACCTATTATTTAAGAAGTTCTTTTTTTATTGCCCTGCCTGTAACGTCCTTCAATTCTGCAACTAATGTGAAATCGCTGCTTAAATCGTAATTTAACAGCCGCTCATCATTATATGTACTAAAATACTCATCAAGGTTTAAATCCTTTGTTACTTTATAAATCCGTCCATTACAGGTCATTTGCCTGAATTTATAAAATGTAATCACACCAATGCTAATAAAGGTATCGCCTTTTTCCAAATAATTATGGAATTTAACCGGCCCTATTCCCAGGAATATGGGGGCAAATATCTGCTTTAATTCATAAAAGCTGCAACCCAGTTTCTCCCGTTCTTTAAAAGCTGCGCATGATACAATAGTTGCCTGGGCAAATGCCTCTATTTGGTCGACCCCCCTGAAAACGCCAAAATGGTCCTTTACATCATTATCTGACGGGATATAACTTGCTACAATACCGGCATCCGGCGAATGCCAATGGTACTTGTGAAGCAGTATTTTTGTCGGGCCATGCAAAAGCACATCGGCGGGCTGCGTACCTACGAGGCTATTCATTGCTATGCTCATATCAGCCCCCCGTTTATATGGATATTTGTGCCGTTAATATAGGATGCTTTTTCGGAAAGCAGGTATAAAATAGACTCAGCGATATCATCCGTTTTCCCAAATCTTTTTGAAGGGATCATCTTCAGGTATTTTTCTTTTTCGGCTTCCGGAATTGAAGCCGTCATCCCGGTTTCAATAAATCCGGGGGATACGCTGAGTACCCTTATTTCATGATCTTGGTTAAGGGCCGCCGCTTCCTGCGCCAATGATTTTGATAAGGCGACCAAACCAGCTTTTGTTGCCGCATAAACCGACTGAAAAGCATTGCCCGTTTCGCCAACACACGAGCTTATATTGATAATAACGCCCCGTTTATTCTGGTTGAAGATCTTCATCGCCGTTTTGCAGATCATAATAGGGGCTTTTAAATTAACATTCAGCATGGTTTCGATTTCGCGTTCCGGCTGATATATTAGTGATTTATCGAACGTTACGCCCGCATTGTTAATGACCGCATATAATGTATCGGAATGCTCTGCTTTTAACCGTTTGCAAAAGCTAGCCAATTGTTCAGCGTCCGAAAAATCGGCGCATAAAATATGGCTGCCCGGTTCAATCGATGTGAAGTTTTCCTCTTTCGACGCGTGTAATATTAAAGTGTATTCGCCCGATAGCTTTTTCGAAATAGCTAAGCCCAGTCCTTTGCTGGCCCCGGTTATTAACACTTTTTTTTTCTCCATCAGGTATCTGCTCAAAATTAGAAGTTTATTAGAATAAACTGAACGTATTAGCGATTAATTTCGGAGAATAAAAGTTATAGCTATCAAAGCAGAGGGTTGAATAAACGGGTGTACGGTTGGGTGTCGCACTTTTTGTCGCAGGTTGTCTTGTCCTGAAATAGGTTTACACAAAAAGTAAACAAATGGACGAAAAATTAGCAGCTCATATAATCAATGAGCATTTGACAAAAGGGACAAGTCATCGTAAATTAGCAAGGAAGTACGGCGTTG